>Ga0081539_10001741_pt1 | contig 34747 bp, 33 predicted proteins | sample TabmetS4T2R2_FD_71023 | JGI IMG/M metagenome (GOLD analysis project Ga0081539, IMG submission 71023) | Tabebuia heterophylla rhizosphere microbial communities from the University of Puerto Rico - S4T2R2 | ecosystem: Host-associated > Plants > Roots > Rhizosphere ... | reverse complement strand
TTGGGCTGTGGATCGCGATCCCGAAATCGTATTGGGGAACCTTCTCCCGGCGTTGCCTCCCTTTTTGATCTTGCCCATGGGGCTATTCAGCAGCCACCACGCTGTGGTGAATACAATTCGCACGTTGACCGATAAACCTATCCGGTATCCGCTTAGCATTCCGTTCGTCAGGTAAACTGAGCACAAAGAGCGTCGAGCCTGCCTTTTCCATTACTTTTTATTCCATTCAAATAAGAAAGGATATATACCCTACCTTAAGGTGGGGTTTTTCCCGCTGGTAATATTGTAATTATTTCTTATGATAGTACAGATAGAAGAATTGACCAGTCACAATGAGCAAAGATGCTTTGTCAGCGCATCGCTGCTCTGGAAGGAGAAAAGATGGATACAACAAATATCACGACGATTGTCCTTGCCGTCATTATCGCATTTATTATCGGCGGGCTGATAGGCATGGCATTTAATCGTCAGCAACGCACAAAACGGCTTCAGGAAAAATTTGGTCCTGAGTATGAACGTACTTTAAAAGAAATAGGCGATAAGCGTCAGGCTGAACATGAACTAGAGGCACGCCTCGATCATGTGAAAGCCCTGGATATCCGTCCACTTTCGGCAGCCGATACCCAACGCTACCTAAACGAATGGCGCGCCACTCAGGCGGAGTTCGTCGATGAGCCGCTGGCTGCCCTGCAAAAAGCAGACCGGATCATACGCGAAGTCATGAAAGCAAGAGGGTATCCGGTTGAAGATTTCGAGCAGCGTGTAGCAGATATTTCAGTCGACTATCCCGAATTGGTATCCGATTATCGCGGGCTGCATCTCATCGCAGTTAAAGAGGAGGATGATGAAGTCAGCACTGAAGAGATGCGCCAGGCCATGGTCCACGGGCGGGCATTGTTTGAAAACCTTGTGAGCAAGGATACCCGAACAGAAGAAATAGATGAAAAGGAGAAAATCTAATGCGGAACGACAAAGAGATAGAAGATATAGACGAAGTAGAGACTACTGATACAGGCGAAGAGCGGATGAGAAATGAGCAAATTATTGAAGAGGGACGTCAGCAAAGTCGAGAGGAAGCCAGAGAATTAAAACAAGAACATAGAAGTGAAATGAGAGAGGCAAGCAACGAAGAAGATTTCGCGGCTCTGTTCGAGAACGATGAGGCAGAAGGTTTCCGGACGCAATGGCTCGATATCCAAAGCCGCTTTGTGGATGATCCAAGTGTCGCAGTAAAGGATGCTGACGATTTGGTGGCAGATGTGATCAAGAACATCACGCGTAGTTTCGCAGACAAACGGATGGCTCTTGAATCTCAATGGAAAAGTGGAGATGTATCCACAGAAGATTTGCGTGTTGCGATGAAACGCTATCGCTCCTTCTTCAACCGCTTGCTTACCCTTCAATCCTGATTGAAGTGGAAGAGTAAATAATTCGATACGCCTAGCCACAGAGACCATAGAGACCTTAGAGATTTTCTCAGAGGACTCAGTGAGTTCTGTGGCAAATCATTTTAGAGTATCCTCCTAGCAATTCTCGAATCTTGATTTACCTTGACAGCCCATTCTGCCATTGGTAAACTTTGGTTTGTAAGATTCTATTTCAAAGAAAGGAGACGCGTTTTATGTTCAATACATCATCGGTGCTTGTTAGCGAACGAACCTATGGGCGCGTCTCTGCATAGCAGTTAAGCCAGTTTTACGATTCACGTAAATACACTGCCACGGACGTTCCCATGTCCGTGGCGTTTTATTTTAACAGCCGCATCTCGTCGCTGCGCACCTGCATCAGGGGCGGCCCTGGATGCTGCTTGAGACTTATCACCGGCCACGGAAACTTCTGTGGCCGGTTTTTTTATTTTACCGAAAGGAGCATTTTATGGCCGCCAAAGTAGCACAAGTCAAATATATCTATGGAAAAGTCCCTGCCCGCGCAAATCAAAGCGGACATTACTATCGAATCTCTTTCAATAAGTATCGTGCGCCCAACTCCATTCACCATGAATGGAAATGGGACATGTTAATAGGAAACCCTGACAATGAATATAGACAACGAAGACGACATCGGTATCGTCTTTCGAAAAGCAATCGGGCGTTACAACGTCCACGCGGACGGGCGAGAAATCGATTGTGTCGTTTCGTCCTTATTACATAAACAACTTCTCTATTCCACCGCGGACCCCACTTCCCTGCGCCGCACTGTGCAGGAAGTACGCGAGATCGATCATGTGGACCCTGTTGCGATAGGCGACCGCGTCCGTTATATAGACGCGGGGAATGGCAGTGGCATGATCACGGAGGTCCTTCCGAGGCGCTCAAAACTTTCACGACCGGCGACTGGGCCCGGTCAACGCGTCTTTGAACAAGTCATCGTCTCCAACGCGGACTTGATCCTGCCCGTGTTTTCTGCGGCGAGTCCAACTCCTAAGTGGGGCCTGCTCGATAGATACCTGGTCTCCGCCGAATCATCTGACCTGCCATCTCTGATCGTGATCAACAAAATTGATCTGGCGTGGAAAAATCCCAGCCTGGAGGCAGATCTCGAGGTTTATCGCCGTATCGGTTATCCGGTCCTTTCTGTCAGCGCGGTTACCGGCGAAGGGATTGAAGAACTAAAACACTTTCTCAAGGGCAAGTTGTCTGTGCTTGTAGGAAAATCCGGTGTGGGAAAGACATCCCTATTAAACGCAATCCAGCCCGGCCTTGGCTTGCGGGTGAAGGAAGTCAGCGAGGGTGAGCTAGGTAAAGGACGTCACACCACGACTCATTTGGAGATGTTCAATCTGGATTTCGGCGGTGCCTTGGTAGACACCCCAGGCGTTCGTGAATTGGGTCTGTGGAATGTCACTGGTGAGGAGTTGGCGTATCTCTTCCCAGAGATGGAAGATTACGTGGGGCAATGTAAGTTTGGTTTAAGCTGCCATCACGATAGTGAACCAGGCTGTGCGATTCGAAAAGCCGTGATAGCTGGTAATATCAGTCCCTATCGCTATAAAAGCTACCTCCATCTGCGGGAGGAACTCTGATGGTTCATATCTCCTCCTTCGGCGGCTTCAAGTGCGGGCACTGCCTAGCATTTGTATCTTCCGCACACGAGCTTTCGGGTGTCAATAACCGCAACCACTGTCCATATTGTCTCTGGTCGTGTCATCTTGATCTGTACGCCGCGGGTGATCGCCTATCCGCGTGTAAGGCAGGGATGAGGCCCATCGGGTTGACGATGAAATCTGGCAGAAACAAGTACCGGACTGAGTCACGAGGCGAGTTGATGTTGATCCACGAATGCACAGAATGCAGGGCGATTTCAATAAATCGTATTGCAGCCGATGACGATCCATCGAACATCATGGCTGTTTTCCAGGAATCTCTTGCTCATCAACACCAAATTAAGCATGTCTGTAATCCGCTTGGAATCTTTCCACTAAATGCAAACGACGTGGAGATGATAGAGTCACAACTCTATGGGCAAAGTACAAATAATCCTTCGAGGATCTGGCAGTTTATGGATTAAATCATAACAATTCGCTTGCTGTAACCAAACCCTACGTTATCCGTAGGGTTTTTGTCCTATAATGAGGTATGTAATTAAGTTGAGGGCATATGAAAGAATTCGATGCAAGCAATCCTTTCCTGCGTGTCGACATGTTGACCGGCTGCAATAACCTGGTCAGTTTTTCCAAGTCGCTTGAGAATAACTTCGAAAATATCATCTTTGAGCGGACTTCACTCATCGTAGTTGACCTGTACCAACTTCGCGACATCAATCAAGCCAAAGGTTTCGACTACGGGGATCGACTCCTGCGCTGGCTGGGGATCGCGATCAAAGATGAAACCGACACCACAGTCTATCGAATTTCGGGAGATAACTTTGTGGCGGTGCTCATCGGGGGAAAGCATAAAACGCATGAAGCTACAGCCCGAAAATTGTTCGACCGCTTGAACAGCGAAGCCAACCTACTGGAAGTCGATGCGCCGGTCGTGCGCATGGCAGTGATTCACTTCCCGGATAGCGCGCCGCTCAATCCTCCTGTAGTCTGGAGGAACATCAACGAAAAACTGGAACTGACCAGCGCTGAAGAGCCTTTTCAGGTCTTTCATGCAGATACATCTGAAGAAGATGTAGCCACATTACGTGCGATTGATCTCATGGCAAAACGAATCGAAACCCTCGGCGGCACACTTCAATATACATTCAAGCTTGCATACACAGACCCGGTGAGCAACGCACCAAACATGCTTGCTATCCAGCGCAGGCTTGACCTGGCGATCAGTGAAGCCATCGTCGAACAAAAGCCTCTCAGCCTGTGCATGATCGATGGAGATAACCTCAAGCAATACAACAGGCATGGATATCATGCTGGCGATGATATAATTCGCAAAATTACCGGCACCCTGAGCGCGGTGCTTCGCCCAAATGACTTCCTGGGACGCTGGCGCATGGGAGATGAGTTCATCATCATTTTGCCTTCCACAAGTGTTGAACAGGCAGGTATGGTTGCCGAACGGCTTTGCGCATCTATTGAATCTGCATCGATGGGCTGGCTCTACCCCACCACAATTTCAATTGGTATCTCATACTACCCAAAACATGGCGATACCGCGAATAAACTTCTTGAAGCCGCGGAACGCGGTTTGCAACTTGCCAAGATGAGCGGTAAGAATAGAGTTATCCTTGCACCATAAGATCAAACAATAAATAATTTTTAACTTGACAAAACAAGTAAGAATTGTAAAATAGCGGCGTCATTGTTCATAACCCATGGTCACTTACAACTATTGCTCCTGTCTATAGCGGGGTTCATCGCCACGGCCTGAGATATGCTCACCGATAAGCAGTCAACGCTCAGGATGGTGGAATGACCCCCGCGCTCCATGTGCCTGCGCAGGATTGTTCACTATCCTTATGTTCATATGTTGACTGCTTTTATTTTTAAGAGACATTCGCCCTGAGCGGAGTGGCCCTTTCAGTGCCACGCAGACGAAGGGCATTTTCATAAAACTACTGCGTTTCGACCACGCCTCCTGTTCCGCTCAACGCAAAACCCACGATCAAAAAGGAAACTCAATCATGTCATACGTACACCCTGAATATCTGGTAGATACTGAATGGGTCGCCGCGCATTCGAACGACCCGGATGTCCGTATCATCGAATCGGATGAAGATCCCTTGTTGTATGCAATAGGCCATATCCCCGGCGCGGTACAGGTCGATTGGTTCAGCACACTCCAGCATCCGCTGCGCCGCGATTTCCTCGCAAAGGAAAAGTTCGAAGAAGTTGCATCCAATCTGGGAATTAACAATGATACGACTGTTGTATTTTATGGAGACAAATCCAATTGGTTCGCCTGTTATGCCCTGTGGATTTTCCAATATTTTGGCCATCAAAACGTCAGGATCATGAACGGTGGGCGTCTTAAGTGGGAGCAGGAAGGTCGCCCGTTTGTAAAGGATGTCCCAACGTTTGAGAAAACCGATTACAAGGCGAAAGAGCCAGACAAATCCATCCGCGCCTTCCGCGATGAGGTTCTTGAGCAAAGCAACTCGAAGAAACCACTTGTAGATGTGCGTTCACCGAAGGAATACTCCGGTGAACTGATCTCCATGCCGAACTATCCACAGGAAGGCGCGCAGCGCGGTGGACATATCCCTGGCGCAGTGAGCATTCCGTGGTCGCAGGCCGTCAATGAAGCGGATAGCACGTTCAAGAGCGCAGATGATTTACGCGCCCTTTACGAAGGCAAAGGTATTAAGTCTGACGGCGAGGTGATCGCCTACTGCCGAATCGGGGAACGCTCTTCATTGACCTGGTTCGTGTTGAAGTATTTGCTGGGTTATCCAAACGTCAAGAACTACGATGGTTCATGGACCGAATGGGGCAACCTTGTCGACGCACCGATTGAGAAATGATCCATCTCGCTTCATCGGGGTCTGAGACCCCGATGGAGCATAAAGATATACATGTCCTTACCCACCAACCTTCAAGAAATTGTAGATGACTTCTCTACCATGACCCGCGAGGACAAGCTGGAGACATTGATCGCGTATGCCGAGTCATTTCCGGAACTGCCGGCTTGGCTTCTGGAAGAACGAGACAAAATGGAGCCTGTGCCGGAATGTATGACGCCTGTGCGTCTCTTTGGGGAAAAACAGCCGGACGGCGGAATCAAATTTCATTTCGATATCCCACCTCAGTCTCCAACCGTTCGCGGACTCGCCTCCATCCTGGCCAACGGTCTGAACGGCTTGAAACCCGAAGAAATTCTCTCTGTCCCTGCGGATTTCTTTTTACCCATGAAATTAGAAGACGCCATCACTCATCAACGTATCAATGGCTTTATGGGTGTGTTGGCGCACATGAAACATGCCGCGCTGCAATCGATGGATGACAAAACGCAGGGAGAGTGAGACCTCTTTATGGGAATTGATAGCCTCTGTGTAGACTTTGATAGTCCCACAGAAGTATTCTTTTTTACAGAATGCCGCATAATTTGGTAAAGTTTAGATTTGAATTCTCGCCTACAAACTATTGCCAAAGTTTACTAAATTATGAGACGAGCGGTAAGTTCCTAAAGGAGGTACTGCAATGAAAACAATTTCCATCTTTCTCGCGTTGATCAATTCTCTGCTGGCTGGTCTGCTGATTGTTCTTAGCCTGTCAGGGAGTGAGATCCATCAGGCTGCAACATGGTGGCTATTGATCAAAGTGCTGGTTGGCCTGTCGATCATTATGATTGGAGTTCTAACTTGGGTCGGAAGTATAAGAACGCTCAAGCCGGGTCTTATGGCACTGGGTAGTCTGTTTCTGGTTGCGATCGGGGCCGCAACTGTCATGTGGACTCTCCATCTTGGACTGGTGACCGGCGACATGGAATATTATATGTTCTTATATGGAGGGAGCCTTATAGCGCAAGGCACCGCATCTCTGTTCGGATATTCAGGTTCGTCAGAAAGTATGACGACAGCATAAGGTCGACATCCCGCTTCACAGCGGGATTTTTTTTGATTCATCGAAAGGAAGGCAATCAGAGCGAACGACATGTATGGATTACAATTATTTATACCAATGATGGAATTATCAGACGTGCTCGCGGGCCCACAAGTAATATAGCAGGAAATTAAAGGAGGAGGTTATGGCGAAGATTTTATATATCGAAGATATTAAAGATAACATTACCCTCGTCCAAAAGATCGTGACTTCGCGGGGGCACGAATTCATATCCGCAGAAAACGCAGAGACGGGATTGGAAATGGCGTTCGACGTTCGCCCTGATTTGATCCTGCTGGATTTGGGCCTACCTGATGCTGATGGGCAGACCCTGTCCGTTTGGATGCGAAACGATCCCATTTTGGAAACAGTTCCTATCATCGTGCTGACGGCATGGCCCGAGGAAGTGGTTCGTCATACAGTGGAGGCCTACAATTTAGATGGATACTTATGTAAACCATTCACCCTGACTGAGCTGGTGCAAATCATCGATAAGGCATTGAGCAAAAAATCCGTATGACGATTGAACTTATCCCAGCAGAACAATTCACCCTCCAGGAACTGACCGATCTGTATAACCAGACGCGGGTGGATTATTTAGTTCCCATGCCCATGAATGCCAGCCGCTTGGGAGAGTATGTCCATGATTTTGACATCAAGCTTTCACAGTCCTGCGTAGGCCGCGCAGCGGATGGTCAGATGCTCGGCTTATGTATGTTGGGTATTCGTTCGGATCACGCATGGATCACGCGCCTGGGTGTTTTACCGGCCAGTCGACGAAGTGGTGTGGGCTCGGCATTAATGGACTGTATGATGGAAAATGCTGGCAAAATGGGCGCAACACTTACTCAATTGGAAGTAATAAAAAATAACCTGCCTGCCTACAACTTGTTTTCATGCAAAGACTTTAAAGAGACGGGGGAATACCTGGTCATGCGCCGCGCGCCTCATACATCCCCAGAACCGCCGCGCGGGAGCGTTGAATGGTTGGACTCTGACAAAGCCTTGGAAGCTCTGCAAACCTATCCAAATCATCTGACATGGATCAACGCGCGAGAGTCGATGCGAAATGCACGTGATGTCGAAGGATTGCATCTAACATTACAAGACGGCAGTTCAGGCTGGCTGGTGTATCGAAATACAAAGTTTACACTTCGATCAACGCTCAGCCATTTGATCATACATACCGAGCAGGGAAATCCATCTGAGGTTGGCACACAACTATTATTAAACCTGCATACTCACTTTTCCCATCACGATACGTATGCGGAGAACATCCACAAGGATGACCCACATTTACCTGCTTTCCACATGCTGGGTTACTTCGAGAACTTTTCACGAATTGAAATGAAACATTCGTTGTAGCAACTGATGTAATTGATTAACATATTCTAATATTTTGCATTTGCAAAAACATGATGAATATGCTAAACTGTAGTCGTTCTGCCCAGCCTGCCCCCCTCAGGCTGGGCAGAACGACTTTAAGGGGATCAACTCTCTTGATTATTCTAAGTACAATCAAGAAATGAAAATCAAAAACGTAGATTTCCTACTGTTTCTTATCACCACAACTCTTGCCTGTAGTCTGAGCAATGTAAGCCCGACCTCTTCTCTATCGACTGTAGCTGTAAACACATCCACCAGCATTCCCGCATCGGAGACCATTACGCCCGTCCCCACGTTAACTCTTACCCTTACTGCCCTTCCAACAGACACAATCACTCCAAGTACGCCTACTGAACCGCCGACCTCGATACCTATCCCAACCGTTGAAAGCCTCAAAGCAAAAGTGACAGCGGAACGATTGAGCTGTCGTTATGGGCCGGGTCCTGAATACTTATATCTCTTCGCGCTTCGACAGTCTGCCAATATCAAACTCATCGGGCGTGTGGATGCTGATAACTGGAATTGGTTCATGGTGGAGAATCAAGTTAACTGCTGGGTCAATGCTGAGTTCCTGGAGATTGATGGCGACCCTTTGAGTCTTCCTATTGTATATCCAGATATTGCGAACCTACCTGTTAGTCCCTATTACTCTCCATCAGCGGTATTAACAGCAGACCGCAATGTATCGACAAACGAAATTACTGTATCATGGGTTGAAGTTCCGGTGAGCCCTGGTGATTTTGAAGATGAGTCCATGCAGACCTATATCATCGAAATTTGGCGCTGCGAAGGTGGGCAGTTGATCTTCGATCCGCTGGCAACCCGATTTCCGGCGATTAAATTTGTCGATGAGCCAGGTTGTACTCAGCCCTCTCACGGAAGAGTCTTCGTGCAGGAAAAGCATGGGTACGCAGGCCCGGCAGAAATCCCATGGCCTGAACCATAGAACCATTCCATGATCTCACGCTTCAATAAGATTTATCAAGAATTCCCGCGCCTGTTTTGGATTATCGTCCTTGCACGGTTCATCGACGCGCTTGGTGGAACGTTACTTTTCCCTTTCTTTGCACTTTACATCACACAGAAATTTGGAGTCGGCATGGCGGAAGCCGGTATTCTTCTGGGCATGTCTTCACTCTTCGGTTTGTTTGGGAGCATGGCAGGCGGCGCGCTGGCAGACAAATTCGGTCGCAGACGGTTGATCATCTTTGGTTTGGTGTTTAGCGCGTTGAGCAGTCTGCTATTTGGTCTTGCCAATAGTATCAATGTGCTCTATCCGCTCGTGATCATAGTGGGCTTGTTATCCAGCCTTGCATATCCCGCCCATGAGGCCATGCTTGCCGACATCCTACCGGAAAATAAACGGCAGGAAGGATTCGGCATCTTACGAGTTGTCTTCAATTATGCATGGATCTTTGGTACAGCCGTAGGCGGATTCATTGCCGCCCGCTCCTTTTTTGCTTTGTTCGTAACGGATTCGATCTTAAGTTGTATTGTCGCGGCGCTGATCTATCGCTCCTTACCGGAGACCAAACCCCCGTCCCGCGACGAAACGCAAAAAGAAAATTCCCTTTGGGGAACGGTCATCGGCTATCGCATCGTTCTGCGCGATCTCGTATTTATGGGATTTGTCCTGGCATGCATATTTGCGCTGATCGTATATCAACAACAATACAGCACGCTTTCCGTTTACATGCGCGATGTTCACCATATCGACAGTAAAGGGTATGGGTTGATTCTTTCGGTCACGGGCCTGGAGGTGGTCTTGTTTCAATTCTGGATCAGCCGCACAATGCGTCGTTATCCTCCCTTTCTCATTATGATGATCAGCACGATCGTTTTCGCAATTGGCGTCTTTATGTATGGACTGGTCTCCAACTTTACAATGTTCATGGCGGCTGCCATTATCGTCTGCATTGGTGAGATGCTTTTCTTTCCAACCAGCCAGGCGCTCGTTGCAAGTTTCGCACCCGAAGATATGCGCGGCCGTTATATGGCCGTTTCAGGTTTAACATGGTCTATTCCCGCTACGATCGGGCCGGGTGCAGCAGGTTATCTCCTCGATCATTACAATCCGAGTTTCCTCTGGTATATCGGTGGATTTATTTGTATCATCACTGCCTTTGGATATTATTCGCTGCACTTGCGGCTCCGATCTCAACCGCAATTTGCGCCTCCTAAAGAGGCACCGAATCTGCTCCAGTCTGATATTGCCCAATCGAACTCCCCAAGCTAGGGGAGTTTTTATTTGAGAGCTAATTAGGTATTGACATATTGAAAATTAAGTTGTAATATATGAAAATAATTCTCAAATAAATAAATATTTTCAATCACAGTTTGCTGATTTTTAACCATCACTTTAAGAAGTGGAGCGCACGATGCCTGATTTCGCGATTGAAGCCAGTCAACTTGTCAAAAAGTTCCCAGCAAGACCGGGAGCTGGCTCTTCCTCACTACACTCCCCTCTCCCTGCCGGGGCAACGCAAGGAGAGGGGAGCAGGGAGGAAAGTAATAAAAAGCGCAGACGCTGGCTGTTTGGTAGCAAGGAACCAAAAGCCATGTTTACTGCAGTGAACGGCGTAGACTTGCTTATTCAGCGTGGTGAGATTTTTGGTTTACTTGGTCCAAATGGTGCCGGGAAATCTACAACCATTCGCATGTTATGTACATTGCTCGAACCAACCAGCGGCACTGCGCGCGTCAACGGGTTTGACATCGTCAAACAGGCGAATGATGTACGTCGGAGTCTCGGCACTTTGCTGGCGGGCGAACGCAGCATCTACTGGAAACTCAGCGGGCGCGAAAACCTCGAATACTTTGCAGCGCTTTATCACATCCCTCCACCCATCGCGAAGAAACGTGTCGAAGAACTCATCGAGCGGATGGAACTTAAAGATCGCGCCAATGAACTCGTCGAAAAGTATTCAACCGGGATGCGCCAGCGTGTGGCCATCGCCAAAGCCTTGCTCGCGCGCCCACCCATCCTTCTCTTGGATGAGCCCACGCTCGGCCTGGACCCTCAAGCGGCCCGCCGTTTAAGGGAGCTGATCGCAGAACTCAAGCAGGAGGGACACACTATCCTATTGACAACTCATTATATGGAAGAGGCAGATCAACTTTCCGATCGAATCGGGATTATTGATTCAGGCAAAGTCATCGCGCTGGATACTCCTGAAGGACTAAAGCAACGGATCGACCAGAAAGAAATGATCCGTCTCGAGGTGACAGGCTGGCATGAAGAGATTGCAGATAAACTCAAAAGTATCTCGGGAATTGAGAATCTGATCTCGCGGCAGGAAGGTGAAGCTGATTTATGGGAAGTCAATATGCAGGCACATAATAGCCGTACTGCCATCCCGCGCATTGTGGAACATATCAGCGGCAACGGAACCCGGCTCGTAAACATGAATATTGTTAAGCCATCCCTCGAGGATGTGTTCATCCATCTTACAGGCAAGGCCTTACGAGATTAGGAATTTAGAAGAATGGAAACATCTCTTCCTTCTCGTTCGCTTGGCCAGCCAGGTTTTCTTTCTGACCTGCGCGCATTCGGTACAATTCTGAAACGCGAATGGCGCATCTTTGTGCGTTACCCCAGTTGGGTGATCGCGCTCTTCATCTGGCCGTTGATCTTTCCGATGATGTATATTCTTACCGGGCGTGCTCTTTCAGGTCCTGATGGCAGCGGTTTGAAAGTTTTCACGCAATCCACGGGAGCTACTGACTTTATTGGTTATATCGTGATCGGCACAACCGTGTGGATGTGGCAGAACATTGTGTTGTGGGATGTCGGCTTTTCGCTACGGAATGAACAAATGCGCGGCACGCTCGAATCCAACTGGCTCTCCCCCACGTGGAGATTTTCCTATTTGCTTGGGCATACGGGACCGCAGATCGTTTCAATGCTGATGTTCATTTGTATTACCGCGCTGGAGTTTGGTCTTCTCTTCGGTGTCAAGTTGAATGGAAGTGTGTGGATGATATTGTTAGTCATGCTCGCAGCAGTCCCATCTATCTACGGACTGGGGTTTGCTTTTGCAAGTCTGGTGATCACCGTCAAGGAAGCCAATGCGTTCGTCTTCCTCATTCGCGGGTTGGTGATGATCTTTTGCGGCATTACTTTTCCTATCAGCCTTTTACCTGGATGGATGCAATCGTTTGCGATGTGGCTTCCCCCTACCTATCTAATCCACGGGATGCGCGCCGCCGCATTTTCAAACGCTGGCGTGACAGAACTCCTGCCAGACTTGATTCCACTTGTTTCATTCGGTGCTGTCTGGCTTGTGGTTGGTTACTTCACTTTTTTGTGGATGGAACGCCGCGCCCGTCGCACCGGAGCGATCGGACAATATTAGGTAATACGATGAAAACTACATCTCTCTCACAGCCAAGCCTTCAAACACAATTGCGAGCGCTGCTTATTATCGCACGCAAAGACTGGAAAGTGTTCTGGCGTTATCCATTGAACGCCGTATCCCAAATCCTCCAGCCAGTCATCTGGGTAACACCAGTCTATTTTATGGGCAAGGCATTTAGCACCAATGGGCAAGCGCTGGGCTTCGCCGCGTATAGTGGAAGCGGCGATTACATGTCCTTTATTTTGCTGGGCACCGTATTAAGTAATTTTATACTCACCGTGTTTTGGGGCATGGGCTATGCTCTCAAAGAGGATATGGATACAGGCGTGCTCGAATCGAACTGGTTGACACCCGTTTCACGTATTTTGATCCTCGTGGGGCGGACTCTCGCGAGTCTTTTGACAACAACGATTACCTCTCTGATCATGCTTGTCATCGCAGGCGCGCTATTCGGCTTTCGACCAACTGGCAATACATTCGCCGCGTTTCTAACTGCCATCCCCATGTTACTTGGTCTATATGGATTTGGATTCGCATTTGCCGCTATTGTTTTGCTAATGCGTGAGGCAAATACACTCGTGGATGTGAGCAGTTTCCTCGTGCAGGGGTTATCCGGCTCGAACTTCCCTGTCAAATCCTTGCCTTATTGGCTAATTCCAATTTCATTGATGTTACCGTTGACGTATGGCTTCGACGCGGTCCGTGGCTGGTTATTGAAGACGAATACTCTTCTCCCCCTGCCGACCGAAGTTGCATTGCTTATCGTCTTTATGTTTGTGATGTTATGGTTTGGCGCGTGGGTCTTTTACAGAGTAGAACGTCGAGTCCGCACGTTAGGAACGCTGGGTCAGCATTGATATCAATAACGAAGCATGAAATTAATCACGCCATTCTAGAATAAAACATCCCGCTTTTCAGCGGGATGTTTTATTTCAAAATAATATTCTTCTCCCCCAAAATGGGAGAGAGTTAATGGTGATGCCCGGCCTCATGGACGTGTCCATGTTCCAGTTCTTCTGTATTTGGCTCGCGCAATGCCACTACTTTGACATGAAAGTGCAGTTCATCCCCGGCGAGCGGATGGTTGAAGTTCAGAGTCACTGTGTCATCTTCGACGCTATCAATTCGGGCGTAGCGAGCGTTGCCTTCGTCATCGCGCACCGTTAATTCTGCATCCACTTCTACTGGCATATCCTTCGGAAAATCCTTACGAGGCACTTGCATAAAAGCATTCTCATCGAATTCTCCGTACCCATCTTTTGGCTGAACGACCACATCTTTGCTATCGCCAATTTTCATTCCTCTCATCTCCTCTTCCAACCCGGAGATAATATTGCCATATCCAACCAAAAACTGTAACGGTCCCTGCCCCTCTGAAGAGTCCAACAATTCACCATCCACATGAAGCGTATACTCCATGGAAACCACTACACCATCTTCTACTGTATCTTTGCTCATCATACATCCTTTCACATTTCAAACTCGGTTTTTTTGCCTTGGGGCGCGTCCATTGTAATCGTTTTTTGTAACCAATTGCTCCTTCAAGGGATGAAACAAAACATCCTGTGTTTCGTCATGCTAAAAGATAACTAAAGTACGAATTGACAGAAGATGAAACAGGAGTAAAATCCCTTCACTTCGGCCAACCAAATACGAGATATGTTCTCACAACGAACTTTGTACTAAACGTTGATGCGTAGATCATCGTTTTCTAATTTCAACCACTTATGAGGAGAGTGAGTATGAGCAAAACAGTCAGGTATAGTTTGTCTGCAGTTGTCGTTCTGACCCTGTTATTGGGGTCCATGGCAATGACACCCGCCGCGCGTTCAGAGGTTTCGATTCATCTGAAGAGCGGCGTTTTCGTTCCATCGCAAGTCAAATTGACTGCGCAAGCCAGTCAAAAGTATTTCATCGTCCAATTCACGGGCCCTATCCAGCAGGTATGGAAAGATGAAGTCAGCGCGGAAGGCGCAGAGGTACTGAATTACATCCCAGATTTCGCGTTCAAAGTGCGAATGAATCCCAGTATTGCAAATCGGGTTGAGCAGAAGAACTTCGTCAGCGCGGTGGTTCCTTTTCAGGCACAGTTCAAGTTTGGGCCTGATGTGAAGCGAGATGGGGAAAAGAACGTGTACCTCGTTCGGATTGAAAAGGGATCGAATTATGGAATGGTTCGTTCGCTGATCGCCCGTACCGGTGCAGAAATCCTTAGCTTCGAAGAGGACCTGCTGATCGTCGCGGCGAATGGTTCCTTGGTGGATGCGATTGCGGCGGTAGATGATGTCGCGTACATTGGCAACTATGTACTCAACCAGACACTACTCAGCAAACCGAATAGTCCTGCAAGAAATGATTCAGCCAGATCCATTATCGGGGCGACTGTTGCCAACGGGCGTGGGTATGATGGTTCCTCGCAGATCGCGGCTGTCTCAGATACTGGTCTGGGCGGCGGCACAGCCACAACCGCACACAGCGATATTCCGGCGAGCCGCGTGGTTGCCATTTATAACTGGCCCGGGTCGGCAGGTGGATGTTTCCAATCCGTGACGAACGATGGTTCCATTGACGTAGACTCGGGGCATGGTACGCATACAACGGGTTCCGTCTTGAGCGACGGTGGAACAGGCGGCATAGGTCAGGGTGTTGCCCCGGCCGCGCGTCTGGTCTTCCAATCCACGGAGAACTGGGCAACGATCACCAACTTCTGCCAGGTCTTCGGCGGCTATCCTCCGAACGGATATTTCCTCACGGGTATTCCCAGCGATCTGAAGACGATGTTCCAGCAGGCATATACTGCTGGCGCCCGTATTCACTCCAACTCGTGGGGCGCGGCGGTGGCCGGCGATTACACGGTTGACAGCGCTAACACCGACTCGTTCGTGTGGACGAACCGTGACATGGTGATCACCTTCTCTGCCGGGAATGAAGGTACAGATGCCAATAGCGATGGTGTGGTAGATAACGACTCGATTGGCTCACCCGCAACTGCGAAAAATGTCCTCACCGTGGGCGCAAGCGAAAACGCGCGCGCCGACAATTGGATCTGCGATACCAGCCTTACCTATACATCGCATGATGCATATCAAACCGGTCAAACCTGCTCGAGCATGGGTGGCAACCAGGTCAACTTCCTCGGCACGTGGGGGCAGCGCTATCCCTCCGACTTCCCTGCTAACCCGCTCTTCAGCGATGTGACCGCCGGCAACAGCAACCAGATGGCTTCATGGTCCAGCCGCGGTCCGACAGATGATAACCGGATCAAACCAGACGTCGTTGCGCCCGGCACGTGGATTCTCTCCGCGTATTCAAACTTGTATCAGGAAGGCTATGGCGATCCAGTGAATCCGCAAAATGGTGTCTACCAGTGGGATGGCTGGGGTATGCCTTACAACGTGGACTACAAATATATGGGTGGCACCTCTATGTCCAATCCCATCGCGGCAGGTGGTGTGACCGTCGTAAAGGATTACTACAGCAAGGCAAAAGGTATCAATGCCACAGCGGCGCTCATCAAAGCCACGATCATCAACTCCGCAGTGGATTTGTTGGACGAGAACAATGATGGTGTCAACGACAACGACTTCCCCATCCCGAACGTCCACGAGGGCTGGGGCCGCATCAACCTCGATGGCGCCACCGACGGCACGATCCAGTTTGTGGATGAAGGGCCGCCAGGGACGGGACTCTCCACCGGCGGCTCGCAAGTCTTCAACGTCACCAGCACGGGCGGTCCGCTCAAAGTGACGCTCGTGTGGTCCGATTATCCCTCCACGGATACGGCGACGATCAACCTTGTCAACGATCTTGATCTCACGGTCTCTGGTCCAAGCGGCACATTCCGCGGCAACGTATTTTCTGGCGGCTGGAGCACGATGGGTGGAACTGCCGATCGACGTAACAATGTTGAAAACGTTTATATCCAATCGCCTGCCGCTGGAACTTACACGGTCACGGTCAATGCGTTCAACATCCCAAATGGGCCACAAAAGTTCGCTTTGGCTATTGATGGTGGCACAATTGGCACGGGTCCAACGCCAACGCCAGGGCCGACCAACACGCCCACAAATACACCGACCAATACCCCAACGAGCACTCCGACGAACACACCTGTTCCTTCAACAAGCACCGGCTTCCGCTCGCCGACCTCGCAAGCTGCAGCCAGTGGCGGCGATAATAATGGATATGAGGTAAACCCGACATTTGCCTTCGCCGATGACACGTCCTTCGCCAGCGATATTGACAGCGGATCGGGCACGCAGACATCCTGCACGCACAATAAGAAGGATAAGCATCTGTTCTACAACTATGGGTTCAGCATTCCTTCGGGATCCGTGCGTGGCATCGAAGTCCGTCTCGACGCGCGCGCAGACAGCACGACCGGTTCGCCGTTCATCTGTGTCCAACTATCGTGGAACGGCGGTTCTTCGTGGACAAGCGCCAAGCAAACGCCGACGCTCACCACCAGTGAGGCCACCTACATCCTCGGCGGTCCCGCAGATACCTGGGGACGCACATGGACGCTGGCTGACTTCAGCAACTCCAACTTCCGCGTTCGTGTCATCGACGTGGCGAGCAATACCGCGCGCGACTTCTTCCTCGATTACATCGCGGTCAATGTAACGTATCAACCATAATCTCGCGCTGAGCGGAGCGAGCCGTTAGGCAAGCGCAGACGAAGCGCTGAAACATAAAAGATGGATGCGGAAATACGCATCCATCTTTCTATTTCCAACTCTCCCTTATAATTGGCAAAATGCAATATAACCTCTGCCTCCCCTGGTATTGGGAATATGACATCGACTTCGTTCAATATGTGGAGCATGCTTGCATGGAACAGGGATTGACCCTTTGGCAGATCACACCAGATAACTTACTCGAATCAGTCACTGCGTTATATAAGGGTGAAAAATCATTTCAAATCCTGCTTGATCGCTCGCAATACGACAATCGTTTTGAGCCCATCATACGCTGGGCAAAGAAGCACAACAAGAAGCGGATCAACCCCGCCGAGGTCTCCGCATGGTCGGAAGACAAAGCTACCATGCACCTGGAGTTAATCAGCGCGGGCGTACACACGCCATACACAATTCTCCTGCCTCCGTTTATCGAACAGCCAGTCATCCCCGAGTTGGATCTAATGCCCCTCGGTCATCAATTCGTAATTAAACCATCGCACGAAGGTGGTGGTGAAGGTGTCATCCTTGGTGCATTTTCCATGGATCAAATCCTGCGTGCCCGTATGCAATTCCCCGAACAAAAATATCTGATCCAGGCAACTATCATGCCGCGCACCATTCATGGACGTCCGGCCTGGTTCCGCGTGTTTTTCGCCAACGGCAAAACATATCCCTGCTGGTGGCATCCATTAAGTCATGTGTCGGCAACGGTCACACAACAGGATGAACACCGATATGAGCTTTCCCCTCTTCATAAAATTACAGAACGCATCGCATCCATCTGCAAACTGGATTGGTTCTCCACTGAGATCGCGCTTACTCAAAAAGAATTCGTCGTCGTGGATTACGTCAACGACGGCATTGACACGCGCGTCCAATCCAAAGCTGTGGATGGCATCCCTGATGAGATAATAAAAAATATAGCAGAACAGTTGGTGAACATCGCAAAAGGAGAGGCATATGACTCGCGCGCGTGATCTGGGGATTCCGTTTGAGGGCAGCACGGGGGTCTGTAATACTATTACAGACGTTCAAGGCGTGACCGTTGGGTATGCCACCGTTATCGAAGGTGACTCCGCACGGACAGGAGTCACGATCATCCATCCACGCGGGCAGAAGAACCATGAACCGGTGTTCGCATCCACCTTTGCATTCAACGGCAATGGCGAGATGACCGGCACCGCCTGGGTTGAAGAAGGTGGTATGTTGGAGGGTCCTATTGGGATTACGAACACACATTCTGTTGGCATTGTGCGCGACACGATTATTGAATGGCAAGCAAAGAACGACGCAATCTATCAAAGATGGTCTTGCCCGGTTGTGACCGAGACCGCCGATGGCTGGCTCAACGACATGAACGGATTCCATGTGAAACCAGAGCATGTATGGGATGCTTTAACTAACGCTAAAGATGGAAGGATCGAGGAAGGAAATGTTGGCGGTGGAACCGGCATGATTTGTTACGAATTCAAAGGTGGGACAGGAACATCCTCGCGTAAATTGCCTGAAAAACTGGGCGGCTGGACCGTTGGCGCGCTCGTGCAGTCGAACTTTGGCGCACGGTATCAACTGACAATTGCAGGCGTCCCTGTGGGGGCACATTTGAAAGAGCATCCAGTCTGGACGGATGGCGAAAATCCATATAAAGAGAACGGCTCGCTCATCATCATCCTCGCAACGGACGCGCCGCTCTTGCCTCACCAACTCAAGCGAGTTGCCAAACGCGCCACCCTTGGAATGGCACGCACTGGTGCATTGGGCGGGAATGGAAGCGGAGATATTTTCCTGGCCTTTTCCACTGCCAAAACAAACATGCCACGTGGTGACGAAAAAGGAATTACCGAATTGCACGCGCTCGATAACGACAGCCTCAACCCTCTGTTTGGTGCTTCAGTTTTCGCCACCGAAGAAGCCATCATTAATTCGATGGTCGCCGCGAAAGATATGATTGGACACAACGGGTTTTCAGTCAAAGCATTGCCGCACCAGGAACTGAGAGATGTCTTGAAGAAGTATAATAGATTGCCGTAATAAATTTGCCGATGCTGATTGCAAGCCACTGATTTCCGCGTTCTATTTTCTGCACTTTACTACTTTCAACCCGACCCTTCGTAAATAATGTAAAGTTCTTTCTGAGGTATAAGATTCATGCCACCTATTCTCGAGGTCCACGACCTTGTTAAAAAATATGGTGACTTTACCGCGGTCAAGGGAATCTCCTTCGACATCAAGGAAGGGGAAATCTTCAGTCTGTTGGGTCCAAACGGTGCGGGCAAGACCACAACGATTTCCATGCTTTCAACTTTATATTCACCCACATCAGGCGATGCGACGATCGGCGGTTATTCTGTCACCAAAGATCCAATGGCAGTAAAACAGGTGATTGGCGTTGTACCACAAGATCTTGCACTCTATGAAGATTTGACGGCACGCGAAAATCTTCTCTTTTGGGGGCAGATGTATGGACTGGGTGGAAGTGCACTCAACCAACGCATCGATGAAGTATTGGAGCAGGTTGGTTTGACAGACAAGGCAAAGAATCGAGTCAAGACTTATTCAGGCGGCATGAAGCGACGCGTCAATATCGGTGTGGGTTTACTACACAAGCCACGCCTGTTATTTATGGATGAACCCACCGTGGGCATCGACCCACAATCACGCCGTGCTATTCTTGATACGGTCAAAGACCTTAACAAACAAGGGATGACTGTTCTTTACACCACGCATTACATGGAGGAGGCACAGGAGCTTTCAGATCGCGTGGGCATCATCGATCATGGCGAGCTGATCGCGCTTGGCACGCAGGATGAACTCACAAAACAAGTCGGCGAAACGGATACTTTAATTCTGCATGTCGGCGAGAATGATGACCCTGAAACGTTGGCAGAATCTCTCAAAGGATTGAGTGGTGTTCAATACGCCGAAGTGACAGGAAATAGTGTGTCCGTTGTCACGCCATCGGCAGAAGAAATTCTCGCATCGGTTGTTATGAAAGCAAATGAACGCGGTATCAAGATCCGTTCCATGGAAATCCGCGAGCCAAACCTCGAAGCGGTGTTTTTGCACTTAACTGGAAGAGCGTTGCGCGACTAATGTCACGCCTGCACTTGCATGGCAGGTGCAAGTGTTGCGAGGAGCGCTGGTTGCGACGAAGCAATCCCCGACTAGGGCGGAGATTGCCACGCCGTCTCCGACGGCTCGCAATGACAGTTGAAATAATAACTATGAAAAAACTCTTTCTCATCGGCATCAAAGATCTCAAACTTGTCTTCCGCGATCGCGCTGCGCTCACGTTCATGCTTCTCGCTCCGTTTCTCCTCACTATTGGTATGGGATTTGTTACCGGGCGTTTCAGCGGCGGCTCCAGCGGGCTTTCGGATATCCCCGTTGTTATTGTTAACCTGGATAATGAACAACTGGGCGGCGCGTTAGTGGATGTCTTTACTTCTGAGGAACTATCAGATTTAATGGAACCCACCGCTTCGTCCGACCCCGAAGCGGCGCGCCGTTTAATAGATGATGATCAGGCCGCAGCTGCGGTCATTATCCCCGAAGGATTTACCCGAAGCATCATCCCTACCCAAGGCGCGACCTTTGATGAAAATTACGTGCAACCTGAACCCGTAAAAATCGAGGTGTATACGAATCCATCTCGTCCAACGAGTTCAGGGGTGGTCAAGGCGATCGTGGATGAGTTCATCAGCCGTGTAGAAGAAGGACGTACAAGCGGTATGACATCCATATTGCAACTCGCCACAAATGGATTCATTACAAGCGAAAACGCAGAGACGGAAGTACGCAATCTCTTTCAAAATGTAAATACCACTGAAAGTACAGCGATCATACTCAAAACGAATACACAGGGTACAGAAGCCGTAGAGTTCGATATCCTTGCCTATATGGCGCCAGGGATGGCACTGCTCTTTTTGATGTATACCGTTTCCCATGGTGGGCGCTCGATCCTGGCCGAGCGTTCACAGGGAACGCTACCGCGCTTGCTCGTATCGCCAACGTCGAATGCGCAAGTCCTTGGCGGAAAAGTGCTTGGTATCTTTTTCACAGGTGTGGCACAGGTTGGGATCTTGATCCTGGCAAGCACGATGTTCTTCGGCGTGAAATGGGGCGACCCTCTTGGAGTCGCGGCTTTGATTCTGGCAGCGGTACTCGGCGCAACAGGCTGGGGGATGTTGATCACTGCCCTGGCGCGTTCCCCTGGACAAGTCGCAAACATAGGTTCTGCATTGATGTTGATTTTTGGAATACTAGGCGGAAGTTTCGTTAAATTGAACCAAATGCCGCCTTTCCTGCAGACCCTCAGCAAGATCACGCCCAATGCCTGGGGACTGGATGGATTCACGACTCTTGCACTTGGAGGCACACTGAGAAATTTAGCTGAACCAATCACTGCGTTGCTTATCATGGGTTCAGTATTGTTTGGTGTTGCAGCCCTGTTATTCAGTCGGCAAGGGATGGTGCAGAAATGAAAAAAGTCTTTGCCATCGCCTGGAAGGACGCCATCATACGATTTGCAAGCGCGTCGGAACTGTTGTTCTTTATTATTCTACCCATCGTATTTACGTTTTTGCTGGCAGGTGGGACGCAAGCTGATGACGAGCGCATTTGGTTGCCCGTTGTGGATGAAGCGGACACATCAATTTCCAAAGAAATTATCAGAGAATTGGAGAATTCAACTGCTGTGCGTCCTGAAGCGCTAACACGCACTGAAGCACACAGTCAATTCGATAACAGACGCACCTCAGTAGTGCTCATCATTCCAGCAGGGATCGACATTGCCTCTCTGCAAAACGGTTCTGCTGAGGTCGAATTACTTCAACAGCCGAATAATATCGATGCGACGATTGTCCAGCGCGCAGTCCTGACCGCGATCCGCAGCGTTAGCAGTGCGGTTTCTGCTGCGCAAATTGCTGTAGATCAACGAGCGACTTGGCAGCCTTTCGCGTCAGAGGCAGAGAAGCAAGCCTATTTTGAGAGTTCTCTCAAAATGGCAAAAACCATTCAGCAGGACGCACCTGAACGGGTCGAGGTAGTACAGGGAACAACTGAAGATAATGTTGACTATGACCCGCGCGCGAATACGTCTGCCGGGCAGTTGATCACGTGGGTATTTATTCCATTATTTGGCATTTCTGCGTTATTCGCCTACGAACGCCAGCAAGGAACCTTGCGCCGCTTGCTGACGACTCCCTCTCATAAAGCGACATTTTTATTGGGTACGATCTCCGGTCAGGTGGCGATGGCACTTATACAAATGTTATTGCTGGTTGGCTTTGGAATATTTGCGATGCAATTGCCCTGGGGACGAGAGCCTTTGGCCTTGTTCCTCATTCTGCTTTGCTCTGCGCTGGCCGCAGCTGCGTTTGGAACAACGATGGGTACCTTTATTAAGACGGAAGGGCAAGCAAGCGGGCTGAGCATTATGTTTGGCATGGTTTTCGCGTTGATGGGCGGATGTTGGTATCCACTTGAGTTATTTCCACCCTGGATACAAAATGTAGTGAAAGTATTACCCACCACCTGGGCCATGCAAGGTATGTTGGATCTGGTCTTGCGCGGCGGCGGACTAGCAGAGGTGCTCCCTGAGGTAACAGTACTTCTTGGATTTGCCTTGATATTTTTCAGCGTGGGTGTTTGGCGGTTTAAGTTCGAGTGAGATAAAAAATCCCGTCTTTGATACAGGATACTCTTAATCAAGTTGATTTATTCTTGAGCGGGTCTTAAGGCAGGTTGTGGTTTATCGCGTTGCGTCAAAAATTCAATTGGAAGTTCTATGGGAGTCAATGGCTGACCATTTCCTATCTCACTAAATTCCATGTAGTAAAGCACGACCTCGTTGCTATCAAATCTTTGAAAAACAAAAATGATATATTTTGAGTCAGGGCTCCAACGTGCATCTCTGTAGCAGCACACACCCTCAATCGGGTTTATTTTTTCCGCGTCTCGTGTATCGCTGTTATAGAGATATAAATCGCCAAACCCATCATTGCGGATGGAATCATTCAATAAAAATAGATTTTCCCCATTCCAATCAAAACTGGTGATCCGTTTGGTGCTGGTAGTATCAAACTCAAAGTGTGATCCGGGAATCCGGTCAATGCGTACAGGTCCTGTCGTGTCACAGTTTGAAAGATCCACGTTCAACAGAAAAATCTGATCGGAACTCACCCTCTCCGTATCCACAACGCGAGCTGCCAGTTGAGCACCATTTTTTGACCAGAGCACATCTCTGAACGCATATTGGTTATAGAAACAATTTTCCCGGAGTAAAGCCAAACTGAACCGAGTCTCCACATCTTTCAATAGATCAGGGTCGAATGGAAGGATATTCAAGGTCCGTTGAATGCTGATCGCCATCCATTTACCGTCAGGAGATACACGAAAACCTTCCAGTGTCTCGTTCGTATTAAAGCAAACAAGCTCCTGTATATTCATGGTTTCAACATCCAGGATATTGGCACAATTGCGGGAAATATAAACCAGCCTGCCGTCAGACATCCAGTGTAGATTGGATTTGACGGAATTATCGGTCCTAACTTGAGTTAGATCGGTTCCGTCTATATTCATCAAATAAATCTGATTACCTGCAACGAAGGCAATCTTATCTGCGTTACCGGGAGGTGGTACAGGCATTACTACTGGTTCTGTTTGCGCCGCTGTTGGGGCAACTGTTGCTGTAGATTCAGGAACAGATGTCAACGTTGGAGGAATGGACGTTGCAAGTGCTGTGGGAGTCAAATCACCAGCTGGAACGGCAGGCAACTGGCGGCTTAGGGCAAAGGCTGTGGCGAGAGCGAGCAATACGCCCATCGCCGCGATTATAAGCGTCCGACGTCGCGAACTGGATGCGGTGGGTTTATTGAGGGAATTAACCGGAGTTGCCCGATCATCTCCAAACGCAACGCGACTCAGTGCGCGTGCCAGATCGGCTGCGGTGGCATAGCGGTCTTCCTTGTCCTTAGCCATCGCGGTTCGGACTACTGTATCTACATCTACAGGAAGGTCCGGCCTGTCTTGCAAAATATCGGGAATGGGTTCGGTAATATGCCGCACGGCCACCGACATGGGAGAATCTGCGTCATAAGGTTTCTGGCCGGTGAGCATTTCGTATACCATGACACCCATACCGTAAATATCCGCACGGCTATCCACCTTTGCACCCTGTGCCTGCTCCGGGCTTACATAGGCAGGCGTACCCATGGTGCCGCCACCGGTCGCGGAAACCGCGGACTCGGTCAGTTTTGCGATGCCAAAGTCGGTGAGATAGGGATGATTGGTCTCATCGAAGAGGACATTATCCGGCTTGATATCACGGTGAACAATGCCCTTGGAATGTGCATAATCCAGGGCAGAGGCAAGTCTTTCAATGATAACGGCTGTATCCTGTAATGATAACGCGCCCTTTTTGATCCAATCCGAGAGTGAGTCGCCACCCATGTAACGCATCACAAAGTACTGCCGGCCATCCTCCTCCTCACCTACATCATACACAGGAACGATGGCCGGATGCTCCAACGAGGCTATTAATTTAAGTTCCCTCTTGAACCGTGCCCGGAAAACCAGGTTATGGACCATTTCGCGCGGGAGTACCTTAACGGCTACCTCCCTATCAAAACTAGGATCATACGCGCGATAGACCGTTGCCATACCGCCGCGTCCCAGTTCGGACTTGATCTTATATCTTCCAACCTTATCCGGGGACATGCGCCAAGTATATCAAAATCTCCACCCCTAAAAACAATGAGGAACGGAATTACAATGATGTAATTCCACTTCGTGCGGGGCTTTATGTTGGCTTTATGAATCTGAAATTCAGCCGCCCAAATAGGCCGCTTTGACACTTGGATTATCCATCAACTCTTCGGCTGTTCCGGCAACTTTGATCGATCCGGTTTCGAGTAAATACCCGCGATGAGCAAGTTTTAGGGCCTGCCGCGCATTCTGCTCAACCAGTAGGATGGTCGTCCCGTTGGCATTAATTTCGCGCACGATCTCAAAAATCTCCCGGACGAGAACAGGGGCCAATCCCATCGAAGGTTCATCCAGCAACATGAGTCGCCCGCGAGTCATGAGGGCACGTGCAACAGCCAGCATCTGCTGTTCTCCACCTGAAAGCGTTCCTGCCAATTGATTTTGGCGCTCCGCCAGGCGCGGGAAGAGATCGAATACCTGCTGATATTCTTGCTGAACGGCCTTTCTATCTTTTCGACTCCAGGTGGACAGCTTTAAGTTTTCCTGCACGGTTAGGTTGGCAAATATTCCGCGCCCTTCGGGTACGTGAGCCACCCCCAGACTCACAATATTGTGAGCAGGAATGTTACCCAGGTTTACTGAGTCAAAGATGATCTTTCCATTTTGAATGGGAATGATGCCTGAAATCGCACGAAGTAGCGTGGACTTCCCGGCCCCATTTGCTCCAATCAATGTGACAATCTCGCCTTCGTGAACTTCCATTGAAACACCCTGCAACGCAAGGACACTTCCATAAGCTACTTTCAAATCTTGTATCGAGAGCATTGCGCCATTGGAGCTCACGCAGTCACCTCCCTGCCTAGATACGCCTCGATCACTCGGGGATGATTTTGGATCTCTTTTGGCGTTCCCTCCGCGATGGTTTCCCCAAAATCCAGAACTTTGATCCGTTCAGCGATACCCATCACCACACGCATTTGATGTTCGATGAGCAAAATCGCCAATTGGAATTCGCGGCGAATCCACAATATCAATTCGATCAAGGATTCGACCTCAGTTGGGTTCATCCCCGCGGCAGGTTCATCGAGCAATAACAGTGATGGGCGAGTAGCCAAGGCGCGGGCGATCTCCAATCTGCGTTGTTGACCATAGGGAAGGTTTTTCGATGGTATTTCAGCCAAATCATCCAAGCCAAAAATGTTTAATAGATTTAATGCCTCCTGACGAACACGAGCTTCCTGATTCGTAAAACGCGGGAAGCGGAGAAGGGCTTCCCATGTCGAATAGCCCGCTGATCCATAGTGAGCAATCCGGACGTTATCCAATACCGAGAGTTCTTTAAACAAGCGGATGTTTTGAAATGTGCGAGCAATTCCCAGGCTGACAATTCTATGTGGTTGGAGACCGATCACATTCTGGTCCTGGAACGTAATTTTTCCTTCTGTGGGTCGATATACGCCGGTGATCAAGTTGAACACAGTGGTCTTTCCCGCTCCGTTCGGACCAATGAGGGCAGCCAGCTCACCAGCCCTCAAATCGAGGTTGAAGTTTTTAACAGCCCGCAAACCACCGAAATGGTGGGTGAGGTTTTCCATGTGAAGCAATGTCATGGCAGAATCTCTTTCGCGCGTCTTGCGGTCTGAACTTGCTTTCTTTCTGCGGCAAGTGCTTCCGGCCGTTCCTCACGTGGGATCAAAAAGCGAAACTCCCGCAGGCCCATAATGCCAGCGGGGCGAAAGATCATCAGCAGAATTAACATGAGTGGTGCGACAACCAGGCGCCATTCTTGAGAGATTCCAAATTGTTGAAGCACGGTGCGTAGTCCCTCCATCATAACCGTGAAAACAGTTGCCCCCAGAATAGATCCACCCAAACTACCCACACCGCCCAAATAGACCATGACCAGCATTTCCGTGGACTTTAGAATTGTAAAGGATCGAGGGTTAATGAATTGAAGTTCATGAGCGAACAGACCGCCACCGATCCCGGCCAGAAATGCTGAAAAGACGAACGTAAGCACCTTTACCTGGCGGGTATGCACGCTGACTAATCCCGATGCAGTCTCATCTTCGCGTATCGCGAGTACGCCCCGACCAAAATTCGAAAAAACATAGTTGCGCGCCAGAAAGACAACGACGATAACAATAATATAGACCCACCAAAGACTTGTCAGTTTATCCATACCCATAAAGCCGCTCGGCCCGCCGATCGCTTCAATATTCTCAAGTACGCTCTTAATGATCATATTAAACGCAAGGGTCACGATGGCCAGATAATCCCCTCGTGTACGGAAGGAAGGCAAAGCGATTCCTAATCCGGCGATACCAGCCGCTGCCCCTCCGGCGAGCAGAGCAACTGGAAATAAAAATGGCCCCAGTGAACGCGGGAACAGCCAAACTGTGAGTAAGGAGGCGACATACGCTCCAATTGCCATAAATCCGGCGTGTCCCACAGAAAACTCACCCATATACCCGTTGACCAGGTTCAAACTGATCGTCAAAATGATATTGATACCAATATACTTGAGCACCAAATCGATATATGGATTGATGATACCGAACTTTGGCAGTAGAACAGTAAGAGGAAAAACGAGGAGGAGAATAATCGGTAATTTCCACTGCTTCCAAATGGCGTTGCTCATTAGCAATCTCCTCTCAAACCTTTTGCATGATGGGCCGTCCCAAAATGCCTGTAGGGCGGAAGATCAAAAGCAGGAGAAGTAACGAGAAGGCCATGAAGTCTCGATAGGTGGATGGTAAAAACACAGGAGTGAAGATCTCGACAAATCCGAGGATGAAGCCGCCAATCATGGCTCCGCGGATGTTGCCAATACCACCAACCACAGCGGAGATAAACGCCCACCACCCAATGCGGATTCCCATATAGGGATCGATCGTATAAGCCATCCCATATAACGTGCCGCCGACTGCTGCAACAGACGCACCCAGGGCAAAGGTCAGAGAGATGATACGATCCACTGGCACCCCCATCAACGGAACGATGAACTTATCCCATGCGATGGCGCGCATCGCTATGCCTACCATCGTACGTCTTACGATGGTATCCAGAAGGATCATTACCAAAGCTGAAACAACAATAATTACAATCTGAATCGTAGAGACGGTGACGCCTCCAAAGTTGTAATTCACAGCCGGGATTAAGGGTGGGAGAAATCGCGGCGCAGGACCAACTGGCTTAAAGGCCACCATGAAATTCTCTAGAAACAACCCGACACCAAGAGCGGTAATCACAGCTGAGATGCGTGGCGCAGTTCTCAAGGGTTTGTAGGCTAACCTCTCAATCCCCACCGCCAATAGTGCCGTACCAAACATGGCCACTAGAAGAGTGAGGACAAAAACGAAAATAGGATTGATTCCTGTAACTAACCCCAACACCATGGTTGAGAAAAAGAATGCCAGATAGGTACTGACCATAAAAATATCGCCGTGGGCGAAATTGATCATCGTCAGAATTCCATAGACCATTGTATAACCGAGGGCGATCAGGGCATAGACGCTGCCCACCTGCAGCGCGTTGAGAATCTGCTGAATGTAAAATTCCATGGGGTGTTCTCCGTTTGAGAGGAGGCAGCTATCTTAGCGACAACCGCCTCCTTCGAGTTCCCTGATATTTGGTTACGGAGCTGCGCTGGTAAAGTAGACGAACTTACCTTCTTTGATTTGCAGGATCACAGCACTCTTCACAGGATCTCCCGTACCCTGGAATTGCATATTGCCAGTTACCCCTTCATACGAAGTGATGGCAGCCAATGCATCGCGCACCGCCTGACGGTCCAGTTTGCCTGCCGCCTGAATAGATTGGAACAATAGACCGAAAGAATCATACGTCAAAGCTGCAACATCATCTGGTGTCTTGCCATAGGCGCCTTCATAAGCCTTGATAAAGGCTTGGGCCTTGGGGGTGGCAATGTCTGCAGCATAATGGGTCGTGAAGTAATATCCCTCACACTCGTCACCACAGAGCGTCATCAATTCGAGGTTACCCCATGAGTCGCTGCCTAAAATCGAACCCGTGAACCCAGCTTTGTGCGCTTGCTGCACCTGCAGGGGAACCTCGCTATAGTAGTTGGGGAGAAACAAACTGTCGGCGCCGGCATCCTTGATCTTGGTTAATTGAGCAGAGAAGTCCTTGTCGCCTTGGCTATAGGTCTCAAAGGCAACGACTTGAACACCATTTTCCTCAAGGGTCTTCTTGTAAAACTCAGCGATGCCTTTGTTATACTCTGACGTCACATCGTAGAGTACAGCGGGCTTCGTGGTCTTTAATTGGTCAATAGCAAATTTGGCTGCAACTCGTCCCTGGAAGTCGTCGATGAACGCTGCCCGGAAAACAAATTTCTTGTTGTCGTTGGTATCGCCAACTTTGGTTGTCTTTGGATTGGTAGACCACGGACTGATCATCGGCATGGAGCTGCTTTCAGCAACCACGGAAGCTGGGATGGCATTGCGGCTTGCATTGGGCCCGATCATCGCCAGCACGCCAGACGTCACAAGCTTCTGCGCGACGGCCGCAGCGGATTCAGCTTTGTCTTCATTATCTTCGACAAGCAATTCAATTGTGTATTTCGTCCCACCGACATCAAGACCACCGGCATCGTTGATCTCTTTGACAGCCAGCTCTGCGGCGTTCTTGCTCGATTCCCCAACCACGGGAATACTGCCGGTCAGTTCCACATTTAGCCCAACCTTGATCGCTGTTGGCGCGGCAGGCTGACAGGCACTGAGAACCATACCCAACAATATTGTTACCAGTAAAACGTTCGATAACCCTTTCATCACTTTATCATTCTCCTTTTAGGAATCGAATTATGATGGTGCAGTAGAAACGATCATTTGTTTTCCTTCCCCAAGCTTGCCTCCTCTCCAAAAACTGACCTTGCCCTTCACGTTGGTATTGTAACAGTTATTGCAACTCTTGTATGTCTGCCGCGCGGGCCGTATTCCTCATCAACATGGCAATTGTCATCGGACCTACTCCTCCCGGCACCGGAGTAATAAATCCCGCCACTTCTTTTGCCTCTTCGAAGTTCACATCGCCCACAAGTCGATAACCACTCTTCTTTGTCACATCAGGCTTGGAATTAATACCTACGTCGATCACTGCCGCGCCGGGCTTGATCCAGTCCCCGCGGACAAATTCCTGTTTGCCGATGGCGGCGATGAGAATATCCGCAGTGCGGATGACAGAGGGCAAATCATTGGTGCGTGAATGACAGATCGTTACGGTTGCATTCTTCCCAACCAGCAACAGTGCCGCAGGCATTCCCACGATATTCGAACGTCCTAGCACAACAGCATTCGCTCCTTCGATTTGTACGCCCGCCTTTTCAAGCAAATAGATACATCCATAAGGCGTGCAGGGAACGAACAAAGGCTCGCGTCCCTTTTGCGCCAGCCGACCGATATTGATCGGCGAGAACCCATCCACATCTTTTTCGACACTCACCAGTTGCAGTACGCGTTCTTCATCCAAATGTGATGGGAGCGGCAGCTGCACGAGTATTCCATTGACCTTTTTGCTTCTGTTCAACTTTTTGATGAGTTTTTCAAGTTCGGCCTGAGAAATATCGGCAGGCAAGTGATGGCTGATTGATCCCATCCCCAACTCAGCACAGGCTTTTTGTTTGGATGAAACATAAGTCGCAGAATCGACCCGCTCACCCACCAGCACAGTTGCCAAAGTCGGCTTCGGTTTACCAGCCGCGACTCGCTTCGCGACGTTTGCTGCAACTTCATCACGAACCTGTTGAGCGATCAATCTCCCATCGATAAGCTGAGCGGCCATAATTTTCTCCTGGACATCGTTTAAATAATTTTACAACTCTCCATGTCTTTTAGAAAGTGATTTTTACCCCCAATGAAACGAGGCTCTTCCATGGAAGAGCCTCGAAAACTCTTGAAGTAATGAATTTGTCAGGAAAGGCTATTGAAACAATTTCACCGTGCGTTTAACACTCTTCTGGAAGTAAGACTGAAGATTCTTCATGGCCCGACTCTGCCCGATTGCTCGCACTACATTCCGCGTCACTTTAAATAGGATTGCAAAGAAATCTGCAATCGCATAACCTGTTTTGGTGAGAACATACGTGATTTTTTCCACACTCGCATCTATTTTCTGCTGACGGGCGCGCTCTACAAGGTGAATACTATCTACTTTCTCACTGGCTTTCTTCTGGCGTGTGGTGACCTTAGCAAGCTGTTTGTAAAAATTTTCGGAAGGTAATTTTCCACCGCGCACATCCTCGCACTGGATTGTTTGAATTGCCAGAAATAATTCTGTGTCATCCAACAGAACCGGGAATATTGGCTTGTCTTTGCTCTTGGCAGTAACCAGTTCATCCGGCACCCACTTCGAAGCTTTGGCATTGCGAGACATGATCAAAATATATGCATCACACGTAAGGATTTGTTTGTGCAAACGATTCTGCCAATGGGTTCCGGCTCCCAATTCATCGATATCCACCCATGGATTAAACCCTTCCCGCCGGAGGGCATTCACCAGTTTGTCGGCATACAAAACATCTTTTTTACTGTACGAAATAAAAATGTGTCCCATCAGTATATCCTCTTTCAAATAACAGGGCATACAACGATGAGAGCATTATAGGGCACTACAAAACAATCTCACCTTTCAGTCTATTATCACTTAGCTTATTCAATAGCACTTCGTCTATCTCATTCCAACGCGGCGAGGGGGCGGGCGCAGTCACGCGCAAATTATTCTCCGACAACCCCTCCATTTGCCAGCCACGCTCTCCCATCTCTGAAGTGGATTCCCACAACACGGAAGTTTTCTTGTCGACGAATTTTTCACGATACGATTTCGCAGACTCTTCCAACACATCATGCAGGATGTGATTCCGCTTCTTTCGAAGCTCAGGCCTGATCTGTCCCTTCATCCTTGCCGCCCCTGTGCCAGGTCGTGGCGAATAGGTAAAGACATGCCCACCTGCAAAATTCATTTCCTGCACAAATGCCAGTGACTCAGCAAATTCATCTTCGGTTTCACCGGGAAAGCCGGCGATGATGTCTGTTGTAATCGCAACATCTGGAATCGCTTCACGCGCGGCAACAACAAGCTTGCGGAATGAAGATGGTGTCGTCTTGCGCGCCATCCGCCTCAGCGTGGATTCGCATCCTGATTGTAAAGGCAGATGAAGATGAGGCATGAGGCGGTGATCCTTCCATAGGGAGAAAAAGTCCTCATCCAGATCCCAGGGTTCAAGGGAGGAAAGCCGCACGCGTGGCACATTGGTTTCGCGCAGAATAGCTTTGACGAGCTCTTTTAGATGCATATTGAAGTCATATCCCCACGAGCCTAAATGCACACCTGTAAGAACGATCTCTTTTGTCTCTCCATCCAGTGCGGATTGAATATCGCGAATGACCTCAGGGATTGGACGGCTTCGACCTTCACCACGCGCAATAGTTGTAATACAAAACGTACAATGATTATCACAGCCATCCTGCACTTTGATAAAGGCACGCGTGCGACGATGCAGTCCTGGCAGAGGCTGGCGTGAAATCGGTTCGAGATCAAATGTGGGCTCGGAAAGATTTAATACATCCGCGACGAGATGATCTTTGCGGTCATTTGTGACCACGCGAAAAACATGTGGTAAATCATAAACCTGCGTTGGCTGTAAACTTGCCCAGCAGCCCGTCGCGACGATTTCCTTAACTCCCGCATGGCCAATCTGACGAATCTTACTCCGCGAGACCGAGGCTGCATCGTTTGTCACGGCACATGTGTTGACAACAGCCATGTCGGCTATATCCGCAGACGCGACGATCTCATGCCCCACCGCGCGGAATTGACGCGCCATGTTTTCAATTTCAGCCTGATTCAGACGACAACCAACAGTATCGAGGTAGATTTTCATAATAATTCGGTGGTTGAGTAGCCCAGAGCGTTCGCCGCGATGGGCGTATCGAAACCACCACGTTTTCAAGAAGTTTTTAATTTACATGCAATTCGTTGGTTTCGATACGGACTTCGTCCTACTCAACCAACGAGTATTCATGGTTGCATCACAACAAAATGATCAAACGAGACGTCCACACCAGGTTCGGAAAATGTACCTGCCAGCAGGCCAACATCTCCAGACGGAAAATCCGTGTCCTGCGCAGACGCGATCTGGTTGAAATTCACAAAGAAAGTGAGTGTATTTCCTATGCAATCTGCGCGCAGGTGATTCGTGGAATTCGATATGATAAATTCAGAGGATTGCATTTCACTCTGTCCAAGCAATATCGTATTTCCTCCAATGAATTTCCCAATGGCATAAAACCCATCGTTGCTGATAATGAAGAAATAGTAATCGCCATTTTGATAACGGCAGATGAGGCCCGTGCGGTTTTCATCCGGCCCATTTAGCCGGATCACATCTGCTTCGACGCGCACATCATGGAAATTCTTCTCTGGCGTGGACCAAAAATTCATCGTCGGTTGCCGCACCAGAATGCGATAACTGCCCTGATCGTAATCCATAATGCCGTTATCGTTTAAGACACGATCCCAGCCTGTGGAATTATTTTCAAATTCATCCTGAAAGAGGATATCTCCAGATTTGGCAGGCGGAACCGTCTGAAGCTGCGCGGGGCCGCAGGATGAAAGAATGAGAAGCAAGAGAAAATAAGAAAGGTATCGGCGTGGATTTCTCATGAGCGGATTTTATCAGAAATAGATTCGCGTTGAGCGAGGGGAACACAGATGAAGCGCGCTTCGTCTACGGGTCTCAAGGTTCATTCGACCCTCCGCTCAGCGCGAAACATAGCTCTACGGAAAATATTGTTTTAGCAAAGCTTCCGCTTCGCTACTTCCCAGATCCCGTGCGATGATCAAGTGATCCTGCGCGGCAAGGCGGTCATTTGTTTGCAAATACATCAATGCGAGATGCAGATGTGCAGATGTATTTTGCGAATCCAATTCCAAGGCGCGGTGCAGCATTTTTTTGGCGTCATCATAACGAGAATCCAACGTATACATCCAGCCGAGCAGATCCAATGCTGTTGAATCATCCTTCGACATAATCACGACGTGTTGTGCTGCGGGGACACCGACATCCTTGATATTCACACTATTTTGCGCGCAAAACATGGCGAGCAGCCTCCAGTAATTTGGGTCATCGGGTGCAAGCGTTGTTGCCTGCTGGTATGCTTCCAGCGCGCGGATCAAATCTCCCAATTTTGAATAGGATTCACCGATAGATACCTGCCAGGCCGGGTTATCTGGCTCAAGCCGGGCAGCATATTGGAACTCTTCTAACGCCTTACGAAAATTTCCGGAACGCTGGTAGTAGAGTCCTCGTAAGCCGCGTATGACGGATGAATTCGGATTTAATCTTAATGCCTGCTCGAGTCCATTGCCTCGGTTCTTACCAATATGTTGATTCGCCTCCTCAAGCCATGCCAATGCCTCGGCATCCTTTCCATCTATTCTGACAGCTTCTCCAAACGCGGCGTGTGCAAGCGGCCACGCTTCCACCAAACCAAGTCCGCGCCCGATGAGGACGAATCGTTCGGATGGCGCGTCACTTAACGAGGCCAGATTCAAAGCTGTACGTAACGTCTGGACAGCGGGATCAAGTTGAGGGTCCAGTTGTGAAGCGGTGA
>Ga0081539_10001740_pt1 | contig 34779 bp, 30 predicted proteins | sample TabmetS4T2R2_FD_71023 | JGI IMG/M metagenome (GOLD analysis project Ga0081539, IMG submission 71023) | Tabebuia heterophylla rhizosphere microbial communities from the University of Puerto Rico - S4T2R2 | ecosystem: Host-associated > Plants > Roots > Rhizosphere ... | reverse complement strand
TTGCCCCGCCCCATCTCCCCCACATGTGCCTTCGCCTGCACGGTGATGCGACCACGTCCCGAGCCATAGGCGGCTTCGAGACCCTCTTCGTCCTTCTCCTGCACGATCAGCCCGCCTGTTGGAAAGTCCGGTCCCTGCACAAATTCCATCAATGTTTCAACGTCAACATCATCGAGCTTTTCGTACTTCTCGAGCATGTAGACGATTGCATCGATGACCTCACCGAGGTTATGTGGAGGAATAGACGTTGCCATACCCACCGCGATACCAGTGGCGCCGTTGACCAATAGATTCGGCAGCGCCGCAGGAAGGACGCCGGGCTCTGTCAATGTGTCGTCAAAGTTGGGAGTGAAGTCAACAGTATTTTTATTGAGATCAAAAAGGATATCGAGCGCGGCAGAAGTGAGACGCGCTTCGGTATAACGCATCGCAGCAGGAGGGTCGCCATCCACCGAACCAAAGTTGCCCTGTCCATCCACAAGCAGCGTACGCATCGAGAAATCCTGCGCCATGCGCGCCATGGCTTCATATACTGCCGAGTCACCATGTGGGTGATATTTACCAAGCACCTCACCCACAATACGCGCGGACTTCTTATATGCAGAGTCCGCGCGGATTCCCATATCGTACATCGCGTATAAGATGCGGCGCTGCACGGGCTTGAGTCCGTCGCGCGCATCGGGCAAGGCACGCGCCACGATCACGCTCATGGCGTAATCGAGATAGGCCTGCTGCATTTCATTATCAATATCTATTTTTCGAATTAAACCGAGTTCCATATGAAATCCTTTTCCATCCACCAAAGAATCTTAAGGACGCGAAGACTGAAAGTGAAAGGCGATTTTCCCCAGGGCAACAAGTGGATCTTCGCGGCAAAGCTTCAGTGAGTGAATTAATGTTCTATATACTGAATCTTACGGCGAAAGAGGAAATGCGTCAAGTTTATTCAACAAATTCCAATCGAAATGATATAGATAAGACAGTTTTAGTGTGTCGGCTTGATTCGAACAACCTTATCATAGAAGACATCCCCAATCCAAACATCTCCATCACCAGTTACAATTCCTGCAGAAGCAGGAATATTTATTGCACCAATAATTTGGTCAGAATTTGGATCAATAAGGCTGAGCCTGCCCGACGCAAGAGCAGTTACCCACACCCCTTCTTCGCTATGTGCAATCCCCGCAGGTTGAGTTCCAATCGATGGGATCGTTGCGATGATCGCATGTGTCCGCTGATCAAGGTGTACTACCGAATTTCCTCCAGCCAAGGTAATCCAAACGCCAGTGTCATTGGCAACAATTCCTTCTGCACACAGACTGCAGGCATCGCTTGGCCCCGGTCCACCCAGCGGGATGGTAGCAACAATTTCATTCTTCTCCATATCGATTTTTGTCACAGTATCTTCGCGATGGTTGGCAACCCAAACATTGCTTTCATAAATTGCAATACCAGCTGGGGAAGGAATTTCGAGTGTATCCACAACCTTGTTCGTCGCGGGATCAATTCGAATGACCCTGTTGAAATCAAGTGCAGTTACCCATACAGCTTCGTTACTGGCCCTCAATTGATAAGGCATGATTGGTGTAGGGAATCCTGAGTCCGTTCTTTCTAAAGGGATTCTTTGCACAACTTGATTCGTTTTGGGGTCAATGCGCACGACTGCGAAACCAGCATTGTCCGTTACCCAGACAGCACCTTCTACTAGGCTCACGGAAAGAGGCGAGCCGTAGTCCCCGCCCACCTCGCCGATCTTGGTTTCAGCAATGACAGTATTCGTAGCAGTATCAATTCGAGATATTGTGCCGCTTCCCGCGTTTGCCACCCAGATGGATCCCTCTCCAAATGCCAGGCTGACTGGCTGATCCCCAACGGGAATGGCTGCGATACTCTCTCCTGCTTTCGGCAGGGGAGTCGAGGTAGGAAGAGGAGGAGTCCAGTTCACAACAAGTGGCGAGGTGATGGGCTTCACAGTAGGTAATTGAGGAATACAGCCGGAACCTAGGGATACTACAATCATATATGTAAATAGTTTGCGTTTCATAGCCATCTCATTTACTGATGCATTTGATGAATTAAGGCAGACAATTCTACGAAACCGGGTTGAATATAAGTGCACGAAGATTCAAAAATATTGATGACCCCAAACCATCTCCACGTGTAAAAGAAGAATCTTCGTAATGGATTAATTTCATCTTACGAAGAAAGAGCAAATGCGTCAAGGTATTTCCCAAATCAACCCTTATCCTGCCATTATCTTTTTGTAAATTCCTTATTGACTTTTTTCAAGGAATCGCTACAATACTAATTAACTTGATGTAAGTAATTGTTACACGCCGTAAATAATTAGATCTGCTCATGGCCCATCAACCCACCATCACGTCTGCTGAGATGCGCGGCATTAATCGCTCTGCCATCCTGGAGCTGATTCGGCGGGAAAGCCCGATTGCCCGCTCCACCATTGCTCAGCACCTTGGCGTAAGCCTGCCTACGGTCATGCGCATCGTGGATGGGTTGATCGAAGATGGCTTTGTTCGCCTGCATGGGAAAACCGAGTGGAGCGGTGGGAGACGCCGGCCGCTGCTGGAATTTAATGCAGATGGCTATGTTGTGCTGGGTGTTGATATGGGGGGTACGAAAAAAATGTACGGCGCCATCTCTGAAATTGGTGGCAACATTATCGATGAAGTGGAAATGGAACGGCGCGGCACTTCTGGCGAGAAATGCTATGATCTATTGACGAAGCTGATCGATGCGTTGCTTGCCAGCCCAGGACTAAAAGGACGGCGTGTGCGCGGGATTGGTGTGGGGGCTCCAGGCATTACCCATCACAAGGAGGGTATTGTCAAGTGGGCCTACGCGTTGAACTGGAAAGACTTCCCGCTCAAGGAGAGGTTAAGCAAGCGTTATAAATTGCCGATCACTGTCGATAACGATGTAAATTTAGCAGCGCTGGGGGAACACTGGTTTGGCGCGGGGCAGCATACTCAAAACATGATTTCAATCGTGATCAGCGCAGGAATCGGCGCTGGCGTGATTATTAATGGGAGTCTCTATCGAGGTTCGAGGGAGGCATCCGGTGAGATCGGTCATACTATCCCTGGCCGCGAGTTTTTGGGAAAGAGTTATCGGGATTTTGGCGCGTTGGAAAGTGTCGCTTCAGGCACAGGGATGATTGAGCGAGCGCGTGGGGTTTTGAAGTCCAGGCGCGACGCGGCGGTTCTTAATCAATTACTTGTCGAGGATATTTTTGAGGCAGCTCAAGGGGGACAAAAGTGGGCCTCTTCCATCGTTGATGAAATTGTAGACTATCTAACCATAGCTATTGCTAATTTGTCTGTGTCTTTTGATCCGGATCTGATCGTGCTGGGGGGAAGTGTGACGAATTTTGCCAGCATGCTAGTGCAACCCATCTTGCATCGGCTTGAGGGCTTGATACCAACGCCACCTAACCTGGTCGTCTCAAATCTGGGATTGCAGGCAACCGTGATGGGTGCCATTATTACCGTGCTTCATAACACATCCAATTTTTATGTTGTTCATAAGTTGTCCTAGAGAAGGAGGTGGAGTATCGACAGAAGCCAATGAGAATTCGCTAGTAGAACACTTCAATTGATTCACAAGAAGGAGAAGAAATATGCGTACTATCCATAAAACTGGCTGGTTGATTCTGGTTATTGTTCTAGCACTGGTGATGAGCGCCTGTGGAGCTGTTCCAGCCACGCCCAGCACCGGTGGTGGAGGCGGTGCCACCAAACATGTGGGTATTTTGAATAAAGATATGACCGATGCCGAGATCAAGGCAGAGATCGAAAAGGAAGGCAGCTTGATTGTTGGTAACTGGACGTATACTGCCAACGATGAGCTGGTAAAACAATTCACTCAATATGTTAAAGACACGTACGGTGTAGATATTGAGTTCACCTACGAAGGCTCCCAAGCTCCCAGTGTGTATTTGACCAACCTATACGCCGCGCAAAAGGCCGGGAATCCCTCACCTTACGACGTGCTGGCCATTGAAGAGAACTACTGGGCAGAGGCAATGGCGAACGATGCTGTAGATAGTTTCCTGCCATCCGATTTGGTTCCGAATGAAAAACTCGTCCTGGACCTATTCAAGCATTCGCCAACCACAATTGCCTTCCAATCCACAGCCTTCCCTGCGATCGTATACAACAAAAAGAATGCGCCTTTCCTCACGTCACTCAAAGATTTAGCTGACCCACGCCTGCAGGGTAAAGTGACCTTACCTTTACCTGGCGATATTACCGCAGGAGGCTTCTTCCTTGGCTTGGCAGACGAACTGGGCAAAGATTATAAAGACGCGGCTCAAATGAAGGAAGTGGTGGATTGGGCCGTCGAAAACATCGGTCCAAATGTGCTCAAATACACCACCGATTCCTCAGAAATGCAGCAGTTGCTCCGCTCCGGTGCCGCAGATGCTGTAGGATTTTGGAACAGTCTGGCTCGTCTGGAATTCTTCAATGGATACACAGATACTGCCCTGCTGCTGCCACAGTCTATCTATCCGGCCAATGGCTATCTGTGGATTCCAAAAGGTGCGCCGCATCCTGTGCTGGCTCAAATTTTCATTAATTGGCGGCTCAGCCCTGATGTACAATTTCCCAATAGTTGGCCGATCGAGCACGGCCCATGGAGCGAATTAAGCGAAGGCTTCCTTGGCCCAGAGTACGTGACCCATGTCCCTGAATGGTTCGCAAAAGATTACTTTACTTACTTCCCAACACTTGATCAGATCCAAACTCAATTCAAAACCGTGGACTGGAATGCATACAACGCCAGTCAGAAGGAATGGCAGGATTACTACGCTCAGAAGATCGGGCAATAAAGAGTAGCCTTGCCCTCTCCTGATCCTTTAAAACGTCCCGAAGGCAATGTCCTGAGCCTGCCGAAGGGTTTGAGTAAATAGGACTATCGTTTGAAAAACCTTCGGGACGGTGTATAACATTAGTTGATCATGTCACAAGAACAAGTCTCTATTTCACAACCTCTCGTCGCTCCTGAAGTGCGTCGTCGTGAGCAGAATGCCCGGTTGACCATGCTGACTCTGATCCTTCCGGCGATTTTGTTGACGATTCTGTTTCTTTACTACCCGCTGGTCTTCATCGTCCGCATGAGTTTTACCTTGGCCGATTCATTTCTCTCACCGACCGGACCCATATTCACCCTTGAAAATTATGTTGCCATGACAGGTCGTTATCTGTCCAATGTATGGGTAACGATTAAACTCGCCGGGCTTTCTACACTGGTCAACTTGATCTTCGGTTTTCCTTTTGCTTATATCCTTGTACGTAAGGTACGCTATCGCGACCTGGTCCGCGGGTTCATGGTTTTTCCGATGTTTGGCGCCTTATATGTAGCCTTTGGGATGCGTTTCATTCTTCTGCCCGGGGGCATGGCAACGCCGCTGCTTAACGCGCTTGGGATTCCTAATACACAAGCACTCTATAGCCTGCCTTCGGTTGTGTTTGCTATGTCCATCTTTACGTTTCCTTTCATGGTCATGAATGTGGGCACAGCTCTTAGCAACGTTGACCCGGTCCTGGAAGAAGCAGCCGCGTGTTTAGGTGCGCGTCCTCTGCAAACGTTTTGGCGGATACTTCTTCCGTTGACGCGCTCCGGACTCATCGCCGGGGGGCTGATGGTCTTCGGATGGAACATAGGGACGTTTGCCGAGCCGCTTTTGCTTGGTACCATTGATGAACAAAAGTCACTGGCATGGACGCTCTATCAACGCGGCGTGGTCCAGACTGACTATGGACTCTCTACAGCGATGGGTGTGGTCTTATTGATTCTTGCCTTCACAGTCACGTATTTCTCGTTGAGATACTCGCGCGGAGCACTGGTCGAATGAAAAACTTTTTCACCTCTCGGCGACTCGGCGACATTTTGAGTCACGCCTATATCTGGTTTTGCCTGATTTTGTTCGTTACACCATTTTTAGCGTTGCTTGGTTATTCATTTACCGGACCGCAAGGGATCTATGCCGTCCAGAACTTTCAATATGTATTTGGCAGTTTTGGAAAAAACTTATTGTGGAGCTTTAGGATCTCCGCATTGACACTCTTGCTTGACTTAATGATTGCCCTGCCAGCTGGTTATGCTCTGGTGCGTTATCCATTCCCGGGTAAGAGGATTTTGTTTTCGGCCCTCACATTACCACTTTATGTCCCTGGCGCTGTGATCGGCATTGCGTTAGTGCTGACTTATAACTTTACGTATCACATCATCACTTCGATATGGGGATTGGTATTCGCAATGGTAGTCGGTACGTTTCCGCTGATGCTTACGCCGATTGTCGTTTCGCTCAAAGATTTACCGATCGCCTTTGAGGAAGCAGCGCAGTGCCTGGGAGCAACAAAGTGGCAGACGTATTGGAGAGTCGTATTTCCGTTGATTGGTCCTGGCATCAGCGCTGGTCTATTGCTCTCTTTTATTATTGTCTTCAATGAGTATCTAGTTACTTTATTCGTCCATCCACCAGGAGTCACAACCGCTCCTCTGCGAGTGTTTAATCTGGTTCGTACTGCCGGACTTCTTCCAACGACTGCTGCATTAGCAGTGACTATGCAGCTGATCTCGTTTTTTGCTGTGCTTGCTTTCTTTCGATTTTTTGGGACACGTTATTTGAAAGGTACGTATCTAATTTAGATCCCTGACTTCAAAAATTAATTTACATTCTATGTCTAGAGTCAATCTCTCCTCTGTTACCAAACATTATGGTCAGACAGTAGCCGTCCACGAATTCAACCTTGATGTATCCGACGGTGAGTTCGTTACTTTGCTCGGTCCCTCTGGGTGCGGCAAAACTACGACGCTACGCATGATTGCCGGTTTGATCGAACCAACCAGCGGTCATATTTACTTTGATGAGCAGGAAGTCACTTATCTCCCGCCACCCGCCCGGAATATTGGGTTCGTCTTTCAAACGCCAGCCCTCTTCCCGCATCTTTCCGTCGCAGACAACATCGCCTTCGGGTTATCAGTCAAGGGACAGAAAAAAGAAACTATTCAACAGCGGATCGACGAGATGCTTGCGCTCGTGAACCTGAGTAATTATGGCAAACGGATGCCCGCTCAACTTTCTGGCGGGCAGCAACAGCGTGTGGCTCTTGCCCGCGTCCTGGCGACTGACCCGCGCGTTTTGTTGTTCGACGAGCCGCTCTCTGCACTGGATAAAAACCTGCGTGACACCCTCAAGTATTCCATTCTTGACCTTCAACGCAAGACGCACAAGACGGCCATCTATGTGACACACGATCAATCCGAAGCATTTGCCATCTCCGATCGTATTGTGGTGATGAATGCAGGTCGCATCGAACAAATCGGCACACAGACCGACATTTACCTCCATCCACAGACTCCGTTCGTAGCCGAATTCATTGGCGCAAACAATAGTCTCTTGGGAAAAGTAATCCAAGTGGAAGAGACAGAGGAGACATCACGGGTTGCAGTCTTGGCAGAGGGACTCACACTTCATTCCAATGGCCATATCTCGTTTAAAGAAGGTGAGGCAGTGCTAGCCTACATTCGCCCGGAGAACATTATTATCCTCAATGATTCAGAAGGAAAAGACTATCAAAACGTTGTGGAAGGCGTCATCGACCGCGTGATCTTCGAAGGCGCGACAGCGCAGTTGCGTGTGGATGTGGCAGGCCGCGAGTTCCGCGCAGATGTGAGTGGCAGTCAACGACTCACTCTCATTCAACGACAGGGAAAGGTACGCCTGGGTTTCAACGAAGTAACTCTCATTCCAGTATCGAAGGATGTCTCAACATGAACAATCATTTCCCACGATTTGATCTACAAGGTCAAGTAGCCTTAGTGACCGGCGCGGCGCGCGGCATTGGAAACGCCTGTGCTTTAGCCTTGGCTCACGCCGGCGCAGATATTGCCTTGGGGTTGCGCGATATACAAACGGGTGGGGAACTGGCAGGTCAAATTGAGGCGATGGGACGGCGCGTCTTGCCCTTGCAAATGGATGTGACTCGTCTCGATGAGATCCAGGACGCTATCGACAAGACTGTAACTCATTTTGGGCGATTGGATATTTTGGTGAACAATGCGGGCCTTGGACCAAGCAACCTGGCTGAAAACGTTCATGAAGAAGATTTTGATTTGACCGTGGCCGTCAACTTGAAGGGCACATTCTTTGCCAGCCAGGCCGCCGGGCGTGTGATGATCAAACAAAATTATGGTCGTATTATCAACTTGGGTTCGCAGGCAGGTTTGGTTGCTCTCCCGACCGAATCTATATATTGCATGACCAAGGCGGCTATATCTCATCTGACAAAATGTCTTGCTGTGGAATGGGGACAATACAATATTACCGTCAATGCTGTCGCACCAACATTCATCAATACGCCTGGAACTGCTGAGGCGCTCGAAGATCAATCTTTCCGGGCTGACGTTTTGTCACGAATAGCACTTGGACGTATCGGTGAGCCAATGGAGGTTGCCAGCGCGGTTGTGTTCCTTGCTTCTCCGGCCGCCTCTCTCATTACAGGGGATACACTTCTCATCGACGGCGGCTGGACAGCTCGCTGAGAACATTCGTCTTTAAGTTTTTCAGATTTGTACCTTGGTTTGTCAAGACCGTTAAAACAAACAGGGCAGGCATAAGCCTGCCCTGTTCATTTTAGGCTTTGAAATTAATCACTTTCGATACACAAGTTCCCGTTTGCCCAAGGCTGGAACATATTGTGATCGTGGCACGGATCTTATGACCATCCGGGTCATATGTGAAAGCGGGTGAGCTCACAACGCGGGTATCACCAGGATTCAAGTTATCTCTGGTCACCGGATCAGAACAGCCATCCTTATCTTTAAAGCCGTCCGCGTACAATGAAAGGACGGTATTCGTTTCGATATCCCTTACTGTAAGGGAAACGGATTTGAACTGTATTCCGCCAGTGTTTTTCAGTTCAAATTCCAACCACCAGCTGCCATTGCAGGTATCTCTACCCAAATAATTTACATCGAAATTGGGGGCAGGAGTGGGCGTCGGTGGAGGGGTGTAAACGGGCAGGATAGTAGTATTTCCTATCAACGTGGCATATTTACCCCACAACCAGCAGAATTCCGGACCCGGGTCCGGGTTGCGAATGTACCAGTAAGCCCCTGTCGGATCGACCCCATGTATCTCGGCAACTTCACCGACCAATAATGCTCCGACTCGATCATATTGCCTGCCGGGGCCAACACGACAGTTGGTCGCCACAGAGACACTGATTAGGGGCACAAGCGGCGTGGGTGTAAATATAGGCGTCGGTGTCAATGTCACGGTTGGCGAGAGGGTCGGTAATTCCGGCGTAAATGTTTGCGGCATAGTAGGGGATTCCAAAATGATCGGCACATCGGATGGGGCAGCCAACGTCACACCTGCCTCGATGGTCTGCGCAATAGCCGTGTTGATAAAATTGGGATCTGGGGTGGCAGTGCTAGGTAAAACACAAGCGAGCGAAACGATCAACAAGATGGCAGCCAATAAAAGGATTGGGTTGGACTTCAGCATGTCTCCTCCTTTCAGTTACTAACTGAAAGTATGATACCCAAAACAGGCATCTTCACAGGACGACGTTCAATTTCTGAAAATTGTTCCTGTCATTCAACTTCCAGATCAAAAATCCTTTTGACAGCCATTTACGCTGGGATGCGATCGCATACCCGCACTTTTCCATTCGCTGAGCCGCGGCAATGAACCATTGCTTTTCCCCATAGATTTTCGTCGAAGCTGTCTCCGCGGCGCATTGTTTCCATGCTTCGAAGAAATCATAAATCGGTTCCCCTTGTACCACATGATGGATCAGATTCTTCGGCAGGATCGTTTGAAATTCTTCCACATCGAATCCGTTTCGGAAATTCGTGCTGAAGACTAATGCCTCAAAGTTCCAATCTTGGAGTCCAGAAGCTTGCTGCTGGCTTTCTGCCAGCAAGCTGTCAGACTCCAGAGTTCTTCTTGCAACATTTGCAACCCAGATACTCCCAAACGGATTGGATGTCCCCTCGATCATTATGCCACCGGGAGGTACGTACTGAGCGAGTGTATCATATGCTGGAGCAAAATCTTTCTCTTCATACTGGCGCAAGACGTTGAATACACGAATCAAGCGAACGTGTTCACCTTCTTTCAGTGGCAGGTTAAATCCGCCCAAACGAAAAAAAGTCTTTTCATCTGCAAAAGGCAATGCGGCTTCTACGCGTTCCTTATTGATCTCAACACCTAATACCCGTAACTCAGGATTTACCCTTCTGAAACGTAACGCGCTTTCGAGGGTAGTCCGCGGGTCAAAGCCGTAGCCAAGGTCAATGAACATCGAATCGGCGAACAGGCCATCAGTCCGTGTGAGAAGCGAAGGCTCATAGAGCAGGACAAAATTGTCGACGCGGCGGAGTCGATTCGAAGCGGTCTTTCCCCGCGTTGGTTGTCCGACAGGCTTTTTTGAAACACGAGAATGGGACATGTATATGATTTTAAATCAAAAGGACGACCGAGTTCGGTCGTCCTTGATTGATTATTGGGTTAGTCGTCTGCTGCGGTGGCGTCTGAAATTTCCGTCCACTGCGAGGAGTTGCCGTTGCCTTCCTCGTTCGCGAAGCGCCCGTGTATAAAGCCGGTGCCCGCTGGAATCAGCTTGCCGATGATCACGTTCTCTTTGAGCCCAAAGAGTGGATCGGTTGTGGAACCGATTGCCGCGCCGGCCAACACCTTGATGGTGTGCTGGAAGGAAGAGGCTGAGAGGAACGAGTCGGTGCTGAGAGATGCCTTCGTAACACCAAGTAACACCTCAGAGAATTTGGCAGGCTGCTTGCCTTCTGCAAGCAATTGCTCATTAACTTTACGAAGTTCGAGTCTGTCGACTGCATCCCCAGGCAGGAACTTGGTATCACCGGGGCGAGTGACCTGAATCTTGCTCATCATCTTGCGGATGATCACTTCAAAATGCTTATCATGGATGTTCTGCCCCTGCGAGCGATACACTTTTTGCACTTCGCTCAATAGATACATCTGGCAGGCTTCACGTCCCTGAATCTTCAAGACTCGATGTGGGTTGAGCGAGCCTTCGGTGAGCGGCTGTCCTGCTTCGATCTTTTCATTGTTCTTGACCAGGAGACGGGATGTGGTCGGGATCTCATAAGAGACTTCCTCACGCTGATCGTACGAAACGATGACCTTCCGTTCCTTCTTCTCAACACGGACGCGCCCGCCATGCTGGGCAACGATCTTTGCATCGCCTTGAGTTGCCAGCACATCACCAGCTTTGACCTCCGCCTCATCCTTGACTGAGAACTTCCAGTCTTCCGGGATGCTATATTCATCGCTGACGAGTTCGCTGTGTTCAATAGTGATCTCGCGCAGGTCAGCATATTTTTCGGATTGGTTGACCCGAATTGTGCCACTGATCTCTGCAACCACAGCTTCACCTTTCGGCTGTTTGCGCGCTTCAAAGAGTTCTTCCACACGTGGGAGACCTGTCGTAATATCTGCGCCTCCGGCTGCTACACCACCGGTGTGGAATGTGCGCAGTGTCAACTGCGTGCCTGGCTCACCGATCGACTGCGCAGCGACAATACCAACTGCGGAGCCAAGGTCCACCATTGTGCCGCGCCCGAGGTCAAGACCATAGCATTTGGAACAAATGCCATGCTGCAATTCACAGGTAAGCGCCGACCGAACCTTGATCTCTTCAACGCCTGCGGCTGTGATTCTGCGAGCAAGTTCCTGATTGATGATGTCATTGTATTCACCAATGACTTCACCTGTCTTTGGATCGATTACGTTTTCAGCGAGCAGGCGGCTGTAAAGACGGCTGCTCAATGATTGACCGGCAACATCATCGCGCTTGCGAATCCACACACCATCGTGTGTGCCGCAGTCATGCTCATTGATGATAATATCTTGCGCGATATCCACAAGACGGCGCGTTAGATAACCTGCATCTGCTGTACGTAGAGCAGTATCTGCCAGACCTTTGCGCGCGCCGTGTGTTGAAATGAAGTATTCCTGCGCAGTGAGTCCTTCACGGAAGTTCGAGCGGATGGGCATCGGGATAATACGCCCAGAGGGGTCAGCCATGAGTCCACGCATCCCTGCCAGTTGTGAAATCGTTGAGAAACCACCTTTGGTCGCGCCTGAGGAGGCCATTGTGGAGAGATTGCCATCGGGATCCATATGCTTCTTGACGGCATCTGCTACACGGTCGGTTGTGCCCTGCCAGATCTCGATCTCGCGCTCGTTCTTTTCTTGCTCGGTCAACAGACCGCGGCGAAAGTCACGTTGCACCAATTCCACCTGCTTGAGGGCCTCATCGATGATACCCTTGCGCTCAGGTGGAATGGAGATGTCAGCCACCGCGAGCGTAGTACCTGATTTCATGGCATATTCAAAGCCAAGCGCTTTGATCTTATCTGCCACTTCGGTAGTCTTCTCCTGCCCACATACTTCATAGACATCCGCAATCAGGTCTTTTACGCCGCCTTTATCCAGTTTTTCGTTAACAAACTGAACTTCCTCGGGCAGTATGCGATTGAACAGTACACGCCCGACTGTTGTGTCAATAACCCGGGTTTCAGGTTCAGAGAGCCGATCGCCTTTATCGTTATACCAGGTCTGCGTTTGCAGCTTGACCTCAGAATGGACTTCCACCTGACCAAGCATATAAGCCATCTCAACTTCGTCCATATCAGCAAAGGCACGTCCATCACCTTTGTGATTCGCTTTTTGTGCCATCGTCAGATAATATACGCCGAGCACCATATCCTTCGAAGGAGAGATAATCGGCTCACCATCTGCAGGCTTGAGCAGATTCTTTGAAGCAAGCATTAAATCGCGCGCTTCCTGTACAGCCTTTTGTGAAAGCGGAACGTGAACAGCCATCTGGTCACCGTCGAAGTCCGCGTTGAAAGCTGTAGTCACCAATGGATGTAATTGGATAGCTGAACCTTCGATCAGGATTGGCTCGAAGGCCTGGATACCAAGACGGTGTAACGTAGGAGCACGGTTCAGCAAAACTGGGCGTTCGCCGATGACACTTTCCAGCGCTTCCCAAACTTCAGGACGGTTGCGCTCAATCAAGCGACGTGCGCCCTTTACATTCGCTGCATAATTATTTTGCACGAGACGTGCAATCACAAATGGACGATACAACTCAAGAGCCATGCTCTTGGGTAAACCACATTGATAAAGCTTCAACTGCGGACCTACAACGATCACGGAACGACCGGAATAGTCCACGCGCTTGCCCAGCAAGTTGCGGCGGAAGCGCCCCTTCTTGCCTTTGAGCATATCGCTCAAAGATTTGAGTTCGCGTCGACCGCGGCGACTGAGGGCTTTGCCGCGCTGTGAATTGTCAATCAGGCTGTCAACAGCTTCCTGTAACATGCGCTTCTCATTGCGGATGATGACATCCGGCGCGCCGAGCTCGAGCAACCTCTTCAAGCGATTGTTGCGGTTAATGACGCGGCGATACAGATCGTTCAAGTCGGATGTTGCGAAACGTCCACCATCCAATTGCACCATGGGGCGTAGATCAGGTGGAATAACCGGAAGAACGGTCAGGATCATCCACTCGGGACGGTTTCCAGAGCGACGGAAAGCTTCCACCACCTTCAAGCGGGTGGTGGCCTTCTTGCGCTTCTGCTTGGACTTTGTTGTGCGAACTTCGTGCCACAATTCAACAGAGAGTTTATCCAGGTCAAGGCGTTCGAGAATATCATAGAACGCCTCCGCGCCCATGTCCGCGCGGAAGACCTGTCCCCAGCGCTGTTTGAGTTCACGATAACGAATTTCGCTGATGAACGTAAAGGGGCGGAGTTCCAATAATTCATCGCGCATACGGGAAGATTGGTTGGAGGAAACAGAGGCTTGATCTTCCAACTGGGAGCGGAGGTCTTCCATTTTCATCTCTGCATCTGCTTTGACCCTGCCGGTTTCCATTTTGAGGTCTTCAAGTTCCTTGGCGCGTTGATCCTTCAGTTCGTTTTCAAGCGCTTCGAGTTTCTTCTGAACGATTTTTTGCACCTGAGTCAAATGCTTTGCAGCGACCTTGTCGCCCGCATCCAGAATCTTCTCATCTGTCAACTCAAAGACGACAGCCTTCTTGGCATGTTCGCCCATCTGACCTTGAAGCAATTTTTCAAGCTTTTGGCCTTCCTTGATGACCGGATCAAGTTTTTCGGCGATGACTTCGTCGTAACCTTGTTCAAGGCTGGTGCGCTTTTGATTGAGTTCATTTAGTGTGCGGTCGCGTTCGGTCTTGACTTCCGCGATCTTGGCATTGATCCCCGCAGCCTGCTCGCGTTCGGTAACAGAGATCTCATCTTCGATGCGTTTGAGAGCCTTGTTGCGAGCCTCTTCATCAACATACGTGACGATATATTGCGCGAAGTAAAGGACACGATCAAGATTACGACGCGAGATATCGAGCAGCATTCCCAGATAAGATGGAATGCGGCGCGTGTACCAGATGTGTGCAACGGGTGTGGCAAGAGCGATATGTCCCATGCGCTCACGGCGGACAGCCGCGCGCGTCACTTCCACACCGCATTTATCACAGACGATACCTTTATAACGGGGGTTCTTATATTTACCACAATAACATTGCCAGTCGCGCTGAGGTCCAAAAATAGCTTCACAAAATAAGCCATCCTTTTCAGGGCGCAAGCGACGGTAGTTGATCGTTTCCGGCTTGAGCACCTCACCATATGACCATGACATGATCGTTTGGGGGGACGCCAGACTGATACGGAGTGCAGTCAATCCCTTGGTTTCCACTAGGTCCTCTCCTTAACAAAATAATTGAAAAGAGCAGATCTCTGAATATGTTTGGCTTAAATCAAAGACAAACAGAAGCAAACGCTTTGAGAGCTTTTTCTCAAGCGTTTGCAATGTTTCTACTCAGTTTTATGTTATCCAACGATGAATATTATACTCGTATGAAGCAGAAAGTCAAGCCCAGTTGTGTAAGAATTGTGGATGAATTCCCAAAATTCAGGATAAAAATCCCCTGACAAACGACAAAAACCGCTGTATGTCATTGAAATTGGTGACCATGCCTACAGAAATGCGCACCGCGCCCATAGATTTACCGTCAAAACACATGCGGAAATCATCCCGGGAAAGACGGTCTTCGTGCCCTGGGCTGGTAAAGCACACATCCAATTCTACGCGCGAGACACCCATGGCGACCTCCCCGGCGCCCGGGTTACAGAAACAGCCGGTGCGTAAGGAGATATTCATTTGATTTGCTTTTTCTTCAATCAGACGATGATAAATCAATTGGTCGTCACTATCATAAAAATTCACGGTCACAGCACCCCCGCGCCCTTCTGTTGTAATCGGTCCATAGATACGCGCAAACGGCACACCGTTACTGTGTTTCATTGAAGTCAAGTTATCCAACAGCCAGCCAGTAAGCGAATGGATGCGTTCGTGGATCACATCATAGCCAATCGACTCGATATGCTTGAGCCCGATCTCCACTGCGGGGATGTTCAAATAGTCTATCGTCCCATCTTCAAAAGCGGAGGCGCCGTCTGCCATGTAATATTTATCTCCTATTACAGAAGCTACAGTGATCGTGCCACCTGCAAACCAGGGGCGGTGCAATTTCGCCAACGCTTCCTTACGAGCGATCAACGCCCCGAGCCCGGTTGGGTAACCGAACATTTTATAAAACGAGATGGGAACAAAATCAGGCTTGACTTCACTCAGGTCAAGCTGGCAGGTGGGAACATAAGCAGCCGCGTCGAGCAGGACATCCCAGCTTTTTTGATGTGCCTTCTCTACCCATTCAAGAGGATGCTGAACAGATGAAAAGTTCGATTGCGCGGGATAGGCAAAAAGGTTGTTTCCGTTCTTCGACGGCCGCGCCAGCTCACGGTCCAATCGTGATTCGTCGACTCTCATATCCGGCAGGGCAACTGGAATATACGTTACCTCCGCCCCGCGCATATGTGCGAACTCACGAATCCCATTGACTGAGTTGTGGTTGTCGAATGTCAACAAATAGCGCCCGCCCGGAAACGGATACGATTCGCCAACGAGTTTCAACGCCCCGCTTGCATTAGGCGTAAAGATCGCCAGATACTCATCGGGATCCGCATTGAAAAACTTCAAAACATATTCGCGTGCATGTTCCACAAGTTCCGTTGCTGCGTGCGAGGTGGGATTACTCGAATGAGGATTCCCAAAGACATGCTCGGCAAGCAAGCGGTTATGTTGACGCAATTGAGATTCGGCATATAACCCGCCACCTGTGTAATCAAGATAAATGTGCCCGCCAAGATCAAGGCGGGCATACTCAACAGAGCGAAGGTCGTCAATAATTTTCGTACTTGGATATGTAGGATACGCCCTGAGGAAGGCGACAAATTCAGGATCAGGTTTGTTCATTTGGTCTCCGTTGTTAATTTAACCACAGAATCTCTGGCTTATCGAGGAGATTGCTCACCTGCACTTGCAAGCAGGTGCAAGTGTCGTCGTTGCTTCGCAACTTCTCGCAATGACATTCAAAAGACTATAATTAACTTATGCACCGCATTTGCATCGTACCGCGAGTGGATGGGCTGGCTGGAGTGGCATCTTTTCGACTGAAGTTTGAAGATGGATTGCGCCTGCGCGGTGTGGAGATAACACATAATCCTTCACAAGAAGCGGATGCCCTTCTCGTTCTCGCCGGGACGAAGAACCTGATCCCGTTATGGAGAGCGAGTCGGCGTGGGATGCACATTGTGCAGCGACTCGATGGGATCAATTGGGTGCATCGTGCGCGCTGGGCGGGTTTACGCTATACGATTCGCGCCATTTACGGAAACGCCAATCTCTCTTTCATTCGTGGAAGATTTAGTCATCATGTAATTTATCAAAGTCAATTCATCAAACGCTGGTGGGAGGATTGGTATGGACCCGCGCGTGTTCCTTCTTCAGTCATTCTTAACGGAGTTGATCTCAGTAGATATACACCCGATGGCTTGCATGAACGGCCATCTCAGCACTATCGCCTGCTGGTCGTGGAAGGGAGTTTGGCGGGTGGCTTAGACTCAGGGTTACATCAGTCAATCACCCTTGCCAACATTCTCTCACATAAATTCAGAATCGAATTATTTATTGTCGGGCGCGTGGACTCGCGCACACAAAACAAATTAAAGCACCAGAACGCGTTTCGCATCAAATTCATGAATACAGTTCCTCGAGAACACATTCCCTGGTTAATGCGTTCTTCACATCTGTTATTCTCAGCAGAAGTGAATCCGCCATGTCCAAACTCGGTCATCGAAGCGTTGGCTTGCGGGCTGCCTGTGATTGGTTTCGATACAGGCTCGTTATCCGAGATCGTTCAAGGGGACTCAGGTAGGCTCGTTCCGTATGGCGCGAACGAATGGAAGTTGGAAAAGCCCGACGTTCCTACACTGGCAAATGCAGCTGTGGAGGCTTTGGAAGAACAACCACGTTTTCGCAGTGCCGCGCGCAAGCGTGCTGAATCTGTATTTGGTTTGGATAAAATGGTGGATGAGTATTTGAAAGTTTTATTAGAGTAATAAGAAAAGTCTTGTAACAAAATTACTTTGCCTATTTGTGGTTTCGATACGGGCTTCGCCCTACTCAACCACCGAGGTTGTTTTGAAGAAGGAGGCACAATGTCAGATGATGAAGTTATCACTTTCTTAAAGAAGCATTTGCAATCCATACAGGATAATGACACGCAAACGTACTCTGAAACCACCGCCGAAGACCTGACGCTGTATGAGTGGTGGATCACACCCCACCGCATCGATGGACTTCCCTTCCACGAATTCATGATGACTTCCAATGCCGAGCGCGGAACAGTATTTGGCTCCGAGGGCAAAGCCAAGTCTCCGACGCGATTCGATCTATCCAATCTACATATTCAAAACTACGGCGATACAGCCATCGCAAGTTATACGTTGCTCATTAGCACGGCATCGCCTGAAAGTACGAAAGTGGTATCTCATAATGAGAGCCGCGTGATAATGAAACGGAACGGCCTGTGGAAAGTTGTGCATGTTCATAAATCCCCGGCGTGGCAGGCACCTCACATCCCCGCATGAATCATTCTGTTTCGCGAAGTTATGATTTCTTGTGGCTAAGCCTGGCGTTGCTCTTTCTCCTGCCAATTGCATTTTTTCTGTCAATTACCCCGCACGATTACTGGTGGTATGTGCGAATTGGAAAAGATATTATCGAGTCAGGTTCTGTGCCAACCGTGGATACCCTGAGTTATACATACCCAGGCAGACCCATTTTTTACCAGCCCTGGCTTTCGGCCGTAATTTTCTGGCTTGCTCATAATGCGGGAGGTGCAACCCTTACCTTTCTCTTAAAGGGAAGCTGTATTGCCATTGCTTATAGCTTGATCTGGATGCTGGTGCGAGATGCAGGTGCAGAAACGAAACTTGCCACACTTCTTATTATTGTTTTGGGATTATCCAGCAGCATGAACTGGTCCATGCGGCCACAAATATTTGCATACCCTCTTTTTGCAATCACGTTAGGGGTTCTATGGCATTGGCAAAACGGTCGTGATAAATCCCTGTGGATTCTTCCATTTGCTAGCTTGTTATGGGCAAACTTGCACGGGTCTTTTATACTCGCATTTGTTTTGATGGGGTCAGCTTTAATATTCGGCGAAGGAGACCGCAGAAAACTAGCAATCTGGCTTGGAGTATCGCTTATAGCAACTTTTATCAATCCACGCGGCGTATTCGTCTGGCAATTCGTCCCTGAGATGTTGACCTCACCTTCTGATCAATTATTTGCAACCGAATGGCAGCCACCGGTGAATGCGGGCTGGCAGATGAATATTTTTTTCGGCTGGCTTTTATTGTTTATTCCTCTGGCTGCATTTTCGCCGCGCCGTTTGTCTTTACTAGAGTGGATTTGGTTCCTTGGCTTCGGCTGGCTTGCTCTTTCGGGCTTACGCTATGTGATATGGTTTATGTTCATTATGGCAGTATTGAGCGGAGCGCTGCTTGCCGACTTATTAAAATCATTCAAGCGCCTTGAATCTGTTCCTGTGAATTCAAACCCGACTTTCAACTTTATACTATCTGGGCTGATCCTCTTATTGCCCTTGATGATGTTACCTGGCATCCGTGAATCCTGGTGGAAGGATAGTCCTCCTCCTTATCATGAAGCGACCACTCCGATTGCGGCAACGCAATGGCTCGAGGAACATCCTAATCTCTCAGGACCTCTATTTGCAGAGTACACCTTTAGCAGTTATCTCTCTTTCGCGTTGCCATCGCGCCTCTTATGGATTGATAACCGCTTCAATGCCTACCCTCCCGAACATTGGAGTAGCTATCAGACAATCTCATCTGCCAGACCACAATGGGAATCTTTGCTTAATAAAGACAAGATCAATCTATTACTGCTCTCATTGCATTCGCAACCAATCCTTGTCCAGGTAGTTGAAGCATCAGCTGAATGGTGCGAGCAATATCGTGATAAAGACGCGGTTATATTCTCAAGGTGTGATCCAATCCAATGAACAAATTTCCTGGCAAACTCGCACTTCAACAACGTGTACTACCTACGTATCGTGTGCCATTCTTTGAGCGGCTCAATTCTGTATGCGAAGGTGGGATGAGTCTGTTTACAGGTTTGCCGAGGCCAAGTGAAGGCATCACAACTACAGACAAATTGCGCATCTCTTATTACAGGCTGGATCATAACCTTCATCTGTTCGGCGGTTCATTGTATCTCTGTTATCAGCGTGGACTGATCGATTGGCTGAAAGAATGGAACCCCAATGCATTGATCGTTGAAGCCAATCCACGTTATCTTTCTACATCTTCTGCCGTAAAGTGGATGCATAAACAGGGCAGACCTGTCATTGGCTGGGGGTTGGGTGCGCCGCCGGTCAGTGGCTTCCGGGAACAAAGGAGATTAGCTTTTCTCAGGCAATTCGATGGGATGATTTGCTACAGTCAACGCGGCGCAGATGAATATGCCAGACAAGGATTTCCACTAGATAACCTATTTGTTGCGCATAATGCCGTTTCTCCTGCGCCGACCTGGCCTATGCCAGATCGTCCCAACGAATTTAAAGAAAAACCCTGCATCTTATTCGTCGGTCGTCTGCAATTCCGTAAAAATGTGGATCTTTTGTTGGGAGCATGTGCCGAAATGGAATCACAGCCACGTCTGGTTATCGTTGGAGATGGCCCTGAAAGAGATGCGCTCGAATCGCTTGCTCAGGAAATCTATCCCTCTGCACAGTTTGTCGGGGCAACGCATGGGGCTGAGCTAAAACCGTATTTCATGGAGGCAGACCTCTTCGTCCTGCCTGGAACCGGAGGATTGGCTGTGCAGGAGGCGATGAGTTATGGACTCCCAGTCATCGTCGCGCAGGGAGATGGCACCCAAGATGATTTGGTCCGTAAAGAAAACGGCTGGCAAATCCCGCCTGACGATTTCGACGCGCTGGTCTCCACAATGAAAGACGCGCTATCAGATGTAGCGCGCCTGCGAGCGATGGGAAAGGAGTCTTATCGAATCGTGAAGGAAGAGATTAGCATCGAGAAGATGGTTGAGACATTTGTGCAGGCTTTGAATACTGTAAGTGCTTGAAAATGCAGAAACTATTGTGAGGTGTACTGATACACTTCAACACGAAATTCTGGATTCACAGCGAGGCTTTGTATAAAATCTTTTCTAAACCAAGCAACCAGTGCAGTTTTGGGCCTTACTTCTGAATTTTGACTTACCTTAGCATAGACATATGACTCCAGGAAGTCCGGGTCATTAAACAGTCCCTTAAAGCCGAGCAGGTTTTCCCATCTTCCTTTCAGTTCAGCCTCACTGTATTGCCAATGGCTTTCATTTACATTAAGGGGCCAAACAAGGTCCGGCTGTAATTCGTAGAACGTCTGCACCTCAAACGCCGCGTGATTCTTATAACCTGTTCGCTCGCCCTGGTTATGAGCCATGATTGTATTATTCAATCCCATCAGATCAATAATTTCACCCCTGTACGAATACTTGATCCCTCCTGAGGCAATTACCCCGATGCTAGGCAGCCGAGGTAGGGAAGAAAATAACTCTGCAATGAATGCTCCATTTCTTCTTTCATATGCTGCAACATTAAATTCATTGCTCATCTCTGATGAGAAATTGGACCAAGCATTCGCTTGAGATAGAAAGCAGCCAAAAGTTGTAATCAATGCCAGGAACAACGATAGACCTACACGAATTGGTGAAGAAATCTGTTTGTATTTCGTAAACTCGATGCGTTGAGGAAGGACTTGCCGCACAAAGTAAATCAAACACAATACAGTAATTGGATAAACATTCTGGTAAAAGCGAAAGGATCCAAAATGATCGCCTCCGGTCAACAACGGGATCAAAAGACCAGTCAAGGCGAGCAGAGGCAAAAAGGACAACCCCTGCTCGACAGATGATTTTAACAACGAGTTCACATTCGCCATAAGAATGACGATCACGCCGATCCCTGCGATAGGATCTGAAAGGAAATATCGAATCAGATAAATAGTGCCCTGCTCCAGGTTATAGGCAAACGAGGGCGAGACTTTTGCATAATAAGTGTTTGGCAGGGGATAGCCAAAATATTGAAGCCGAAATAAGGTCAGCAAAGCGAGGGTAAGGCCGATAACTGCGATAGAGGGAACGATGACTTTCAACGCCTGGATCATGCTGCCCGCCGACATAAACCGCAGGAAAAGGACGATTGTAAATAGCGCTACCCATAAAACTGATTCGGGCCTGGTGAGAATAAGAAGAATAGCAGTAGCGCTAAAACCCAGATTCACTTTGTGAAATGATATGGGTTCCCTTATCACAAAAATGGTTGTGACCAGCAAGAGTGTGCTCCAGAGTGCATTCTCCATCAAAGTAATGGTATTCCACGCAACGTAACGCGGGGATGTAAAAATGAGTGTCAAGAACAGAGCAGACCAAATGAATTTATTTCCGTATCCTTCTCCCGGTGGGCCATGGCTTTGTAGAAAATGCAGGGCATATGCAATGCCCAAGCTCACCACCGTAATATTGATGATTAATAACGTTAACTCAGGTTGGGCTGAAAATTTAAATGCCAGCGTACAGATCAGCGTCCATAATAAAGAAGTAAAACCCTCGACCCGCTCACCGCCTACGTTATATACAAAACCATATCCATCTGCCAGGTTTCTCGCATAGACAAGATAAATATTGGCATCGTCAATGCCGGTCAGCGGATAATGTAGTTGATGTAGTACGAGGAAAGAAGCGATGCTACACAGAAAAAAAGACAAGATCAAATTCAGTTTTCTCATTGCCCTTCCGAGAATGAATTGACCGCCTCTTCCATGTTGTTATAAATCAACAGGTTTTGCAAAAAGCCGGTGATGTTTAATATATAGTATATATCTGGGCTTGGGGAGACCAATTTCATGTAAGGAGACTTATACGGCTCTTCACGATGCTGGTGGATAATTTGCACATCCTCCGGGGGCGTGAGCAAATTAAAGATGCTGTGTATGGCGCGCAAGCCCGCACTCGAAAGAACTTCCAGCTCTGTCAAATCCAGTAAAAGATGTTTCGACCCATCTTCATGGGCCTGGCGGGCGCGGTCTACTAGTTGATGTTCAGTGTTCCCGTGGAGATGACCTTTCAAATGCAAAATTGTCACCGTGACTTCACCCTGAACTTGTGAAGTAGTAATTGAAAGCTCGCTCATTATCCAACTCCTCTGCTAAACACTTTCTGTTCGCAGTTGAACTGCGAACAGAACGGATAGTGTTTAATATAACACCTGACAAACCGGAAAGACCCGCCCTTACTTACGCTCCACGTTTACCCACATCTGTTCACCATTGGTAGAGATCTCAACCCAACCGTTTTCATCCGTACGCAACAGCGAATAATCTTTTATCGTTTCCAGTACTTCTGCATCAGGCAAGCCGTCTCTGTCTCCTGCCTCCACACTCAGCAAAATTAATTCCGGATTTAGATTGCTGACCCACTCAGGCGGATTCGATGGAGCATATCCAGAGTCGGCAAGGGATAATACACTCACCGGCCCAATACTGGCACCTTCTCTTAATTCATCCATCGCTTCAAAACTCATACCGATCGGCAGGAGCCCGCGAAAATTCTTATATTCAAGTAGTAATACCGAGCCGCGAGGCCCCACGGTCAGCACGTGTAATGTCGCGCCACTGCCTAAGTCCAACACTTCTTCCGGCTCCGCGGGGGTCACCGGGATATCCTGCAGGGTCAGGAAATCGGTCAACACACGCGCAGAGAATGATCCTTCTACATTACCGCTCCACAACACATCGTCCGGCGGATAACGCTCGATCACGCGCGGTAACGCGGCAACTTGATCTTCCTCTGTCGCGGCGACCACCAGCCAATCCAATTTGCGATTGAATGTAGGCACTCTTCTTCCCAATTCATCGGAAAGAGTCGTTACGCTTGGGCCGCCATTCACCAGTATGAATTTTCCCGACGGTGTTTCGATGAGCACTGCGTCTGCAGAACCGACATCGAAAAATGTGAGATGCAGAAGTTGATCCGGGATCGAGACCGCCACGCGCCAGATCAGCAACAGACCTAACGCCAAGACAACCAGTCCACTTCCCGCGGGGACTTTGACCTGATCCCGTCCAAGAGATTGAGTCCACGATTTTAATTGGGGACCACCAAACGTCACGAAAAGGAGCGCGGCGTAGAATAAGATCACAAACCATATGGAAAGTTTCCCAAGAAAAAGTGTGCCATGCGGCACGCGGTCAAACAATTCCACCATGCGGATCGTGTAAACGACAAACGGCCACACAACCCATGCCATGAGCTGACCAAGCGGAAACCAAATCAGGCTTAGGATGACGGCAAGACCACCCAGAATCATCACAGCTGGCTGCGCGGGGAGGATGAAGGGATTGGCAATAAACGAAACAAGAGAAATCCGCTGGAAGTGATACGCCATAATCGGGATCGTCGTTAACTGCGCTGCGAGTGTTAGCAAGACAAATTCCGAAAAAAGTTCGACCAGGCGCTCAGCAGTGGATGCTGGAAATACTTGCCTGATAATTCGATCTGCAAACTGGGTAAATGGATCTGCATATAGGATCAGACCCAACGTCGCGAAGAACGAAAGCTGAAAGCCGACATCCCAGACAAATAATGGATTCCACAGAGTCATAATAAAGGCAACGGCAAGGAGCGTATTCAATGCGAACTGGCGGCGACCGATCTGTTTCGCAAACAATGCAAGGCTACCCATAATTGCTGCACGCACAACCGCGGCATCTGCGCCAACAACGAATGTATAAAGAGCGATTCCGAGGATAGCCACGACCGCGCCGCGCCGTTCACCCAAGAAGCGGCTGAAGAAGGCGAAGAAAATACCCGCGATGATGCTGATATTAAAACCGGAAATGGCAATGATATGGGCAGTACCTGTATTCTTAAAAGCCTGTTGAAGTTCACGCGTCAATCCTGTGTCCACGCCTAGAAGAATCCCAGCAAGCAGGGATGATTCAGGGTCCGGGAACATACGATAAATATTGTCCAGTGATTTGTCTTTGAGGGTGTATAAGGCGAAGGATATTGGGTTACCTCCTCTGCCTGGCAATATTGTCACTTTAGCACTAGACATATAGGAGTGGATATGCTTTGCGGCAAGATAATCGCGATAAGAGAATTCTTCGTTCTCCGGTGGGGTTTGCAGCTTGCCGCGTAAGCGCAGCCGATCTCCATAATGGAAGGTTTGATTATTGGAGACTCGTACTAAGAGTAGTCCGCTTGCTTCGAGATCGCCATCACCTGTGTCCACCGCGCTCACACTTACACGCAGGTTTGTATAGTTATCGCGGTAGTCGGGCGGCTCAACAAGATAACCTGTAATGAGTAAATCGTATTCACGATCGTTGTAGAAAGCAATGTGGAAGGCATCGAATTTAGGAATGGAAAGTTGATAGCGCACTGCACCCAGACAAAGAGCGCAGAGAAGAACAAAGGGAAAAGGACGAAAGGTGAAAGCTAGAGATCGAAATGTGAATTGTTTTTGGAAAATACGTGTGACGAAAGCAAGAGAAAGAAAGATGATAGAAAACGCCGCCCACGCCCAAACTGGGAGAGATACCAAGCTGGCTAGAATGATCCCCGCGATGAAAGCAAGTGAAAACCACATCAGTGGAAGATGTGTCATCAATTGCTCCTGAACACGATTGGGCATGGGAGAATCTACCGCCTGCATGATGTTTCGCATCATAGCATAGATTTGTAAGAGGAGGATAAAATTCAGGAATAACAAATGAAGCGCAGCCTTCTCATCTCTTTGATCCTTATTATCGCGGCAAGTATGATGTTTGTAGTTGCCCTTTATGTTCCCAGCTCGCTTCCCGCCCATTCCGATTTCAGTGCGATCTACAACACAGATTTGGCATTGGTGAACCACATTCCTATTTACGATCTTAAAGCGGTGGAAGCTATTGCCGTGAAAGCATCGGGGCTACCGCCGGAAAAATTCTTTCTGGCGCGCTTTCCATATCCACCCTGGTATGCATTGAGTACATTCTATTTAGGACTGCTGCCAGCCAAAGCTGCGGCAACTCTCTGGTTTGAACTAAATCTCATTATGTTGTTCCTCTCCATCTGGTTCCTCACGGATGGATGGCCGGGGCGTTTGAGGTTGATTACGTTTCCACTAGCATTATTCTTTCTGCCTGTGCTGGGCGCATTATCGGTTGGGCAATACAGCTTCCCTGTGCTGCTTGGTACGTCTATGCTGATTTATTCTTTACGAAAGGAAAACGGGGTGCTGACTACACTGGGCGTGGTCCTGCTCACATTCAAGCCGCATATTGGTGCGTTGATTTTGCTCGCAACCTTGATCTATTTGATCGTAAACGGGAGCAATTTCAGGCGGCGCGTGATGCGATCCATTTTGATCGCGGGAGGCTTTCTTTTCGTTGTAGGCTTCATCGCAGACTCTGCATGGCCGATTGCTTATCCAAGGATACTGTTGAATTATCAAGGCGAAGGGAACGTTTCTTCCTGTTCAGAGTGTGCCAGCCTGCCAGTATGGTTATCGAGATGGTTTTTCGACGGATCGCTTGCCAAAGCGATAATCATCGCTGTTGTGTTACTCGTTATCCTCATAGTGTTATTTTCAGTTATTCGAAATGAATTACTGAAATCGCCTGCCTTCTTATTGACGTCGGCTTTGTTGATGACTTTGCTCGTCAGCCCTTATCTTTATAACTATGATTTTCTTTTATTGCTGGTTCCGTTCACCGTTCTTATTAATACAAAAAGTGATTTCTTTCAAAAGATCATTATGGTTATCTGTTATCTTATCCCGACGTTTGTGATTGCGTATTATGGACGAGATGGCAATATTTCATTGCTATTTGTGACCATCCTAATCACCATTCTTCTTTACTCGAATTCAAAGGTTGACGTTCCCGCTCTCGCGTCATACAATACAAAGAGTTAAATACGATCAGCAAGCGGCGAAGCTGGTGTAAATCCAGCACTGTCGCGCAACTGTGAATTAGTCCAATAGTCTGCTTGTCTTCTAGTCTTCTGGTCCCCTAGTCGAACACAATCGACTGGCGACTAGATGACTAGCCGACAAGAAGACTAACGACTAACAAGTCAGGTCGCCCGCTCTGGTCGGTTCACCACACTCTCGCGGAAAGGAGGTGGAGGACAGCGCTGTTCGGCGCACAGCGAGCCTCTCCAACCTCCCCAGCATCGGCTGGGGATTTTGATTCCTTCACACAAAAGACCTGACAGGTTTGCAAATGGAGATACTCAACTAGACTCCATTGGCAAATGAACTCACCTGACCAGGAAACGATTTGCAGAAACCTGTCAGGTCTAGCTCTGAAAATGGAGAAAACCATGTTACGCAAGACCCTACTTTTCACATTACTACTTGTACTACTAACCGCTTGTGTAGCTCAAGCCACACCCACTCCAGCGACCTTGACCTTTACAGATGGGCTTGGTCGTGAAATAAGCTTGAACGGGCCTGCTCAGAAAGTTATCTCTCTTGCGCCGTCAAACACTGAAATCCTGTTTGCTATCGGCGCGGGTTCGCAGGTAGTGGGACGCGATCAGCTTTCGGATTACCCTGCAGAGGCAACAAATGTCACAGACATAGGCTCGTCATTTGAAGCCTTGAATACAGAGTTGATCGTTTCGCTGAAACCTGACCTTGTTCTTGCTGCGGAGATCAACACACCCGAACAAGTAAAGCAACTGGAAGACCTTGGGCTGACAGTGTATTACTTGAAGAATCCGCTTACCTTGGAAGAGATGTATGACAATCTGGAACTTGTGGCACAGCTGACCGGACACGAAGCAGAAACTGCTACGCTGATTGAATCATTGAAAGCGCGCGTCGCAGCAGTGGATGAGAAGATCGCTCCAATAAGTTCACGTCCCGGCGTTTTTTATGAACTCGATGCTACTGATCCAGCCAAACCCTTTACGGCTGGCAAAGGTACATTCATTACGCAACTAATTGAACGCGCGGGTGGTCAAAATATCGCGGCAGACATAGATGGTTATCCGCAGTTGAGTCTGGAGCAAGTTGTAGCATCTGACCCAGCGTTCATAATTCTTGGCGACTCAGCCTATGGAGTCACTCCAGAATCAATTGCATCCCGTCCAGGCTGGGAAAACTTGAGTGCAGTAAAAAACAATCAGGTCTTTCCCTTTGACGATAATCTGGTCAGCCGCCCTGGTCCGCGGCTTGTGGATGCGCTTGAGGAACTGGCGAAGTTGCTACGACCGGAGTTGTTTCAGTAGTGAAGTAAACAAGTTATACAAGTAGCCAGGCATACCTGTTTGCATGTCTACTTGTATACATTTATCGATGAAAGTTCCGCGCCCTTTTCTTACCTCTTTCTTTTTTCTTATCGTCGCGCTGATCCTCAGCATAGCGATTGGCTCTGTCTTCATTCCACCTGTGGAGTTGTGGAGTGCATTAACTGGCGTGACAAGCAATGAGACATTTCGCACGATAATATGGGATATCCGCTTGCCGCGTACGATGTTGATTGTGCTTGTCGGGGCGGCATTAGGAGGGAGCGGTGCAGCATATCAGGGATTGTTCCGAAATCCGTTGGCAGACCCATATCTGATCGGCGTGGCTTCGGGAGCTGGATTAGGCGCGGTGCTGGCGATGTCAGTCAATTGGCCATATACAGGATTAGGTCTACTGGCAGTTCCATTGGCAGCATTCATTGCCAGCTTACTGACGGTGTATATTGTTTACCTCCTCGCTAACATCGGCGGGATGGTGCCCACGACAAGTCTGATTCTCGCTGGGGTAGCCGTCTCATCCTTTGCTGTTTCACTGACTTCCTTTCTTATGCTGCGCTCGACAGGAGAGGTACGACGCGCGCTCGGCTGGTTATTAGGCGGCGTTAGCCTGATTGGCTGGGATGTGACTCTGACTCTCATTCCATACCTCGCTATTGGTTTGACTGCACTCCTCCTAAATGGATATTCATTGAATGTTATGCAGTTCGGCGATGACCAAGCTGTACAAATGGGACTAAATGTCCGCCGCGCAAAAGTTACGATCGTCGTTGCGGCCTCGCTTGTCACCGCGGCTGCGGTTTCGTTCGCCGGGATCATTGGCTTCGTTGGCCTTGTTGTTCCACATATTGTGCGCATCTGGTGGGGCGTGGATTATCGCAGGCTCATTCCATTGAGCATTATTGGTGGAGCGACCGTTTTATTGTTTGCCGATGTATTGTCGCGTATCATCATCACTCCTCAGGAATTACCAGTTGGAATTGTCACTGCTTTAGCTGGTGCGCCGTTTTTCCTTTGGGTGTTGAGGCATTCAAAGAATCAAGGGTTATGGTGAATAAAATGAAAGTGAAAAAAGGACTCGTGATTCTCAATACCGGTAATGGAAAAGGCAAGAGTACTTCAGCATTTGGAGTCCTGCTGCGCGCCTGGGGACGCGGATTTCGAATCTGTGTTGTACAGTTCATCAAAGCAGAGACAGGTCAATGGGGCGAAATCAAAGCCGCGAAAAAACTCGGCATTGACTGGTTTACGACTGGTGATGGCTTCACATGGACATCCAAAGATATGGATGAGACCATCGCACGTGCAGTCAACTGCTGGGAAATTGCAAAAGAAAAAATTTCGAGCCAGAATTATGATTTGATTATCCTGGATGAATTCACATACACATTGCATTATGGCTGGCTCAATACGAATGAAGTCATTGACTGGTTGAAAGAAAACAAGCCCGACGATATGCATTTGATTATCACTGGGCGTGATGCGCCTGGCGCATTGATTGAATATGCGGACCTTGTGACAGAAATGTTGGAAGTCAAGCATCCCTATCAAAAGGGAATCCAAGCTCAACCGGGGATTGAGTTCTAGCTATGCAACTGGAAGAAATTATCAAGCAAATCAAACCACTTAATGCGGCTGCAATGCAAGCTGCTCGCATACGTCAGGACACATTGACCAAGCCGCGCGGAAGTTTGGGGCGGTTAGAGGAACTCTCCATTCAACTGGCTGGGATTACCTCCTATCCGCTACCTTCCGTGGAACGGAAAACTGTCATTGTGATGGCGGCAGATCACGGCGTGACGAGCGAAGACGTGAGCGCGTATCCTGCTGAGGTCACACCACAGATGGTCGGCAACTTTTTGCGTGGCGGCGCAGCGATCAATGTGTTGGCGCGTCAGGCAAATGCCCGGGTGGTCGTTGTAGATATGGGCATTGCCGCGGAAATTGATGATCCAAGTGGAAATTTAATTCAGTATAGAGTCGGTGCAGGAACGGCAAATATAGCAAAAGGTCCGGCTATGACTCTTGAACAGGCAATTGAATCCATCCAGAGCGGGATAGAAATCGCCGAAAAGGAAATTGCACATGGGGTAGACATCCTGGCAACTGGTGACATGGGTATTGGCAACACAACGGCTGCCGCTGCCATTGCCTGTGCTTTGATGAATCAGCCTCCTGAAAATATCGCAGGTCGTGGTACAGGCGTGGATGATGATGGGCTGAAAAGAAAAATTAGTGTGATCAAACGTGCATTAGAGGTAAATAAACCAAATGCTGACGACGCGCTCGATGTGCTTGCGAAAGTCGGCGGCTTTGAGATCGGAGGTCTGGCGGGTGTGATGCTGGCCGCCGCAGCAAATAGAAAACCTGTTGTGGTGGACGGGTTTATTTCCACCGCCGCGGCGATGATTGCTTTTACCCTTGCTCCTGCTGTGCGCGATTACATGATCGCCGCGCATGTCTCACAGGAGCGTGGACATAAGTCGATGCTCGAATGGCTAGGATTGAATCCGCTGCTCGATATGAGTATGCGTCTAGGAGAGGGAACAGGCGCGGTGTTGGCGTTTCATCTAATAGAAGCATCAGCGCGAATCCTGCGTGAGATGGCAACGTTCGATGAAGCAGGTGTGAGTGATAAGGATTAATCTGTCATTGCGAGGAGGGTCGAGATGCATAGCATCGAGATCCCGACGAAGCAATCTCCTTGTTGCTTGAGATTGCTTCGCTCGCTAAGGCTCGCTCGAAATAACATCAAATTTTATGATCTCACTCATCGCCGCGTTTCAGTTTCTGACCATCTTCCCTATGCTCATTAAGCGTATGTTCACAGCGCAAGAAATGGGGCGCGCTGTGGGATGGTTTCCATTAGTCGGTGTTGTTCTGGGTGCATCTTTGTATGGCGTAAACTATGCGGCACAATTGATTTTTCCCGTGTCGGTTTCCGCCGCACTGACATTATTTGCCTGGGTCATTTTTACGCGCGCATTTCATCTGGATGGTTTTATGGATACATGCGATGGCTTGTTTGGTGGCTGGACTCCCGAGCGCCGCCTGGAGATCATGAAGGATTCCCGCGTGGGCGCGTTCGGCGTCGCGGGCGGGATTTTGGTCCTGCTGACAGAGTATGCTGCGCTTCAGTCTATTTCAAGCCTGTTTGCTGCTCTGATGCTTTCGACAACGCTTGGACGGTGGGCTTCGCCGCTTGTGATTTACGCGTTTCCCTATGCCCGCGAAGATGGACTGGGTATCGAGATGAAACGGAATGTAAGCGTCAGAGAAGTTATTCTCGCCACGCTAATTGCAGGTGTCACAACATGGCTTGTATCTGCCTGGATGGGATTCCTCCTGATGCTCGGCGCGGCGGTTGTAGCATTTCTAATCGCCTTTTATGCCATGAGGTTACTCTTCGGACTCACTGGCGATATTTATGGAACGATCACAACGCTGGTTGAAATGCTTATATTGGTTTTCTTTACCATTTCATAATATGTCAAACATTACACTCATCCTCGGCGGCGCGCGTAGTGGAAAATCCTCTTATGCTCAGAGTCTTGCCAAAGAGACCGGCAAATCAGTGACCTTTATTGCCACCGCACAGGCATTGGACGAAGAAATGGCCGCGCGCATCCAAAAGCATCGTGCTGAACGTCCGTCAAATTGGGAAACGCTTGAAATTCCTCTTGGTGTTGCATCACATGTGAAACAAATAAAATCAGAGGTGGTGATTCTGGATTGTATAACTTTGCTAATTTCCAATCTGCTGATGCAATTTGTGAAGGATGATCTTGTGGATGAAACGCCATTCAAGTTGGCTGTTCAAAAGGAAGTAGAAGAATTATTCGCAGTGATCCGTGAACAAAAGCAGGACTGGATCATCATCTCCAATGAAGTTGGTCTGGGGCTGGTCCCGCCATACCGGATGGGGCGCGTCTATCGCGACTGGCTAGGCTGGGCAAACCAAAGTTCGGCGCGGGAGGCAGACAAAGTCATTTTTATGGTGGCCGGCATCCCAACTGTAATTAAGTAGGCCTTTATGGAAATCATCATTCGAGAAATTGACAAAGATATTCTTCAAGATGTAAACCGATGTGACGGTACCTTCACAGTTGATTCAAAACTGGTTTTGCAAGCAGAGAACGGCATGATCAGTTATTCAGTGGTCAACGTTGAGCCCTATCAAAAACCGTACATTTTTGATGAAAAAGATTATCCCAACTACATTTCCAATCCCAACAAGACCATTTATTTTGCATATGTGGATGGTCAGTTAGCAGGACAGATAGGCGTCATCAAAAATTGGAATGCTTATGCATGGATAGATGACTTTCTAGTGGATCTCCATTTCAGAAAGCTTGGAATTGGACACGCTATGATGCAGCGAGCCGTGGACTGGGCAAAGGTCAAGCACCTTCCTGGCATCATGCTGGAGACCCAAGATGTTAATGTCCCAGCTTGTCGGTTTTATGAAAATTTTGGGTTTAGGCTGCATGGCTTTGACACATATTTATATAAAGGACTCAATCCATCCACTGATGAAATTGCTTTGTATTGGTATTTGATTTTTTGAAACCTCGCTGGTCGAGTAGTCCCGCTTGATCGCTGCGGGACGTATCGAGACCAGGAGTAATTGTAAGAATACTAAGTTTGAATCAAACAGTTGGTCTCGATACGCCGCTGCGCGGCACTCGACCAACGGATAAGAAAGACATGTTGAAAATCGAATCTCTCTCCGTCAACTATGGCTCCCGCCCCATTTTGCATGATGTTTCACTGACTATACAAAGCGGCGAAGTCCTCGCGTTGATCGGACCGAACGGCGCGGGCAAATCGACTTTGATTCGCGCGGTGAGTGGAGTGATTCCTATCGCAAGCGGACATGTTCGAACGAATGGAGATGACTTTGCTACCCTCTCGACGATTCAACGCGCACGATATGTTGCTACTGTTCCTCAGGCTGTCTCTCTGCCTCCGGCTTATACCGTCTGGGAAACCGTTTTATTTGGACGCACACCCTATCTTGGATTTCTTGGCCAACCTTCAAAAAAGGATGAAGACATTACTCGTCAATCCCTCTCGCGTGTGAGCGCGCTTCCCTTCGCGGACCGACGCGTGGGTGAACTCTCAGGTGGAGAGCAACAACGCGTATTGTTAGCGCGCGCGTTGTGTCAGACGACGCCAATCTTGTTGCTCGATGAGCCCACCGCCCACTTGGATTTGCAGTACCAAGTCAATTTGTTAGAGTTGGTATCCGAACTAGCACACAAGGACAATCTCGCTGTATTGATCGCATTACATGATTTGAACCTCGCCGCGCATTATGCGGACCGTATCGCGTTGATGGTCGCTGGGAAGATCAAAGCAATGGGGAAACCAAAGGAAGTTCTACAACCCGAATTGATTGCAGAAGCTTACTGCCTGCCTGTGCAGGTAGTTAAGCATCCATTTTTGGATGTTCCGCTGGTATTGCCCGAGTCGGGGAAATAAGAACAGGCTTGAGTCGCCGTCCTCGGCGGTGCCCCTTAGGGGTACTTCACGAAGGACGCCGGAGCAAATCTTCTACTCATAGTACAGTCTGAAAATCTTGTTGTAAATCGCCAATAAAAATTTCTTAATTGGTGCCAGCTCTGCCAAACGTTTGCCAAACGAAACGGACTTCTTTGTACTTCCACCTGTCAACTCGCCGCGCAGATATCCAAGTGTATTAGACATATTCATCGCGAGCGGATCAGAAACCATCAACCGCAGCAACCCTGCGTCGTTCATGCGGTTATCCAACTGACGGACCTGTCCCATCGGCTTGTCCATGTCGAAGGGCAGGAATTGTTGGAGGGTGGATTTATAGGCGGTGAACTGCCAGTGGGAAGCACCTGCCATCGCTGTGACACCTTTGTAGATAATTTTCCAATCACGCGTCGCTTCGTATATTTTGCGATTATCCAGTTCCGTTTGTCCAAGCGACAAATTAAACTCAAGAAAAGTTTCCCAAGGGATGAATTGTCCTTCTTCAACTTGAGCATGACCCCAAGCCCATTTCAAAGTACTTTCATATAACTCGGGCGGCGTGCGGAAGGGACGCGCGGTCACCATACCGACATTAGGAAATGTTTCGAGAATTTCCACAGAACGTGAAAGCCATTTTGGAGAAAATAAAACATCACTATCGGTGTAAGCAATGATCTCCCCAGGCGCGCCCGCAAGGATGACATTCCACGCTCCCCCTTTGCCAACATTTTTTTCGGAAAGGATCAAATATTGGATTCGCCCATCTTCTTTTTCATGTACCAGAAAGTCGCGTGCTTCAGCACATGATCCATTATCAAAAACCATCAGGTCGAACGATAGACCAGCATCTTTTCTCATTGATTCCATACAGACTTTCAAAACATCCAATGTCTCGGCGTAGAATCCGCTCAAGAAGGGAATATAGTTAAGCAACGCGACCGTGATCCTCTCGGGATGGGCAACGTCTTTGACGAATTTGGCGGGGTTTTGACCTTTTCTCATGCCGGTGTCAGGTTCCAGGTTTCAAGTATCAGGTTAAGGCGATAATCGATATTCGAGATGCGAGAATCGATTTTCGAATTATCGAATTATCTTCTTTAATCGCTTCTGCCATCGTTTTGGGCGAGCTATGTTTTCAATCATGTTTTCAGGCAGGAAGAAAAATACAACGCGCAGAAACAGCTCCAGCTTACGCATAAGGCGCGGGGATGTCATCTTAGGGCGCACAAGCTTACCATCTTTGGTTAATTGGTGTGTTGCATCTAAAACCGAGTAACGGACTGCGGCTTGTCCACCTGCAAGGCGAATGTTCTCGTTTGTATCAGGGTGCTCATAGTGAGGTTTCCCATCAGGCAAGTGACTGTAATCATGATTCTGATGAACAATTATCACCGATGGGGTGCAATCGATCACGGGCCAATTTTCCTTGCGGGCTTTGTAGATCATCCAGT
>Ga0081539_10001739_pt1 | contig 34792 bp, 35 predicted proteins | sample TabmetS4T2R2_FD_71023 | JGI IMG/M metagenome (GOLD analysis project Ga0081539, IMG submission 71023) | Tabebuia heterophylla rhizosphere microbial communities from the University of Puerto Rico - S4T2R2 | ecosystem: Host-associated > Plants > Roots > Rhizosphere ... | reverse complement strand
CAGGGCCGTCACTGATTACGACTCGTCCTCACCATCCTCCTGGGCCACTTGGTCCAACCGCTTATTCCATATAACGCCTTTGACATTGCAAAAGCGCCAACAGTTGATTCCCTGTCGAATAACAATAAAAGGCGCTGTACGCCTTCATGATTAAGCCTGGCTTAGTGACGGCTTCCACAAGTAGGGCGGACCATTTCGGGATTGCGGTTGAGTGATTTTCCATTTGTCGTGTGCTCCTTTGGTAGTTGTTTTTGAGGGAGCTTCCCCCTCGTAGCGACCGGAGAAACACGACTGGGCGCCCACTCCGCACACCGCAGGGCGTAGCGCCAGCGAAGCACTCAAGCGGAGCGCAGAGTTGTGCGGATGGGCTGTCGTTTACGATGAAGCGAGAGGGGGATGGTTTCGTGAGGTATCCTCTCATGGTGGACCTGTGTTTAATGGAATGAATATTTGAGATTCAGATATTATGAAGTGTGGTATAGCTCCCCATCGCAGCGGTTGAGGATTACGCGTTGTCACAACTGGCGAATTAGAGTACGATTCGCATGCCCTTACCGCGCTCACTGCGCCCTTTAACCCACCGCACCAGCGCCATCAAGGGCAACTAAGCTATAGCCCAGAGCCGTAACTGACTAATTCCTCCCAATGCGAATGTCGAGCTAAAGAGCACTTCTATCGGTGCAAAGAAAAGCATCGAAGTCTGTTCATTGTTTATATCCTGGAGTAGAGGCGATCCGCTAACGAGACCGCGAACTTATTGAGTGTAAAAATCATAACATCCTTAGTCACTAACGCGACTAAGGAGCAACGAACGCTGCTAATGGACGCTTATGAGCAACAAATTCTCCATCATTACCATCGACGGCGCCGGCCTCGAAACCGACCCAGCGGAAATGGTGAAAGAAAGGCGCGATTGGGAGGTAAAGCGGGCGTGTGAGAGAGCGCGTGAGTTGGAACGAGCGGGTGATTATGAGGGTGCTCGTTCGGCGCTGGCGAAACTGTGGAGCAAGATCGGTGAACGGCCAGCAGTCGATGAACTGCCGCCGGAGACGCGGGCAGAGGCATTATGGAGAGTTGGGGCTTTATCCGGCTGGCTGGGCAGCGCAAAGCAAATTCCGGGAGCGCAGGGGTTCGCGCGGGATCTACTCACGGAGAGTGTCACTCTGTTCGAGTCGTTGAAGCAGCGGGACAAACGCGCCGAGGCAATGACAGACTTGGCGCTCTGTTATTGGCGCTCTGGAGCGCAGGATGATGGCCGTGCGTTTTTCCGACAAGCTCTGGAAACAGCGCAGACGGCGCAAACAAAGCTGCGCATTCTGACTAACGCGTCGATAGTTGAGGTTTATAGCGGTCGTCATGGGGACGCCCTCGCACTGCTCAACGACGCTGCTGTTTTTCTCGAAGAGGTTAAAGACGAGGCGAGTCACGGCTGCTATCACTCAGAACGTGGTCTTGTATATAGAAATCTGGGGAATGTGGACGAAGCCTTGATCGAATACAGCGCGGCAAGCATGCACTTCGCCAATGCTGGTCATGTTCGTTACCTGGCGCGAGTAGAAAACAACATCGGATTTATTCTTCTGGGCTTAGGCAGAACAACGGAGGCGCTGCCTCATCTCGATAAAGCGCGGGCGATCTTCGTCTCACTTAAGGACTCAGGTAGCGTTGCTCAAGTCAACGAAACACGAGCCAGAGTCTTCCTTGCTGAAAAGAGGTTCGCGGAGGCAGAACACGCCATCTTGAATGCGATCACCGTACTTGAGCAGGCCGATGACGCTTTGGTACTTGCTGAAGCGTTAAGAACTCAGGGCAGCATTTTTGTGGGCAGCGGAAAGTACGATAGCGCCGGGAAATCGTTTCAGCGAGCATCAGACGTGTCAGCAGCGGCTGGTGAATCACACTTGGCCGCCGAAGCGCAACTGCGGATGATCGAAGAGATGGGTGAGGTGCTTTCCAGAGAGAAGCTGCTGGCTGCTTATAGCAGCGCGGATGAGTATGTAGGCGACCACGCCACCCAAACGGATCAGGAACGTTTGCGCCGGTGCGGTCGCATAGTCTTGGACAAATTCAGGAATTCTCACAGCGTTGAGGAGGAGCAGATTGGCGGGACTCTCGAGCAAGAAGTCAAGCATTTCGAGGCGCGGCTGATTGCACGAGTGTTAGAACGGGAGAATGGCGACGTACCACGCGCGGCGCAAGAGCTCGGACTCACCCGTCAAGGACTATCGAAGATTCTCGACGGTCGGCAAAGCAAAAAATTCGGCGGAGTGCAAACACCCAAAAAAGATCGCGGTAAATCTAGCGTTAGAAAGAAATGAATCTGCCTGTTTAGTATCTTATGCGGAGGAGCGTTCTGCGAGTGGCTCCGACGCCGGGCCGTAGAAGCGGTTGTTCAGGAGCAGTCTCACACCGATCTTTTTAGCAATCACGCTGAACGTGAACGCCCTCAAGAAAATCCGGCATTGTCACAACCGTATAACTGGAGTAGGATTTCTTGCCCTTACTCAGCGCACACTGCGACCTATAGCGCACCGCACCAGCGCCATCAAGGGCAAAAAATAACTATCGCCCAGAGCTTTCAGTAGATTACAAGCAGGATCTCTAGCAGCGTTTCGCTTGTCAGATCTTGCCATCTAATCTGAATTTCGTTAGTCGGCAGGGTTCTCCCATCCGTCGTCGCCTCGGTTGTTGACACAGATGCAGACGCAGGTGGAGGCGGAGGCGGATCGCTATAACCTGGCGTGTGCATCTCTCCTGCCAACGCGAGCGTCGAGCTTGAGATCACCACTATGGCTACACAGAGAATGCTTCTAAGTCTGTTCATTGTTTTCGGTCCTTTGGAGTGGAAGCGGTCAGGATATTAGACCGCGAAATCGTTGAGCGCAAAAATCATAACATCATTAGTCCCGGACGTTACCAAATAGCAACGAGCGCTAATGAAGCTAACAAAAAGACCAAGAGATAAGCGCGAATTTCGTGCATTAAGCGCAAGGCGGGCGTGTGAGAGAGCGCGTGAGTTGGAACGAGCGGGTGATTATGAGGGTGCTCGTTCGGCGCTGGCGAAACTGTGGAGCAAGATCGGTGAACGGCCAGCAGTCGATGAACTGCCGCCGGAGACGCGGGCAGAGGCATTATGGAGAGTTGGGGCTTTATCCGGCTGGCTGGGCAGCGCAAAGCAAATTCCGGGAGCGCAGGGGTTCGCGCGGGATCTACTCACGGAGAGTGTCACTCTGTTCGAGTCGTTGAAGCAGCGGGACAAACGCGCCGAGGCAATGACAGACTTGGCGCTCTGTTATTGGCGCTCTGGAGCGCAGGATGATGGCCGTGCGTTTTTCCGACAAGCTCTGGAAACAGCGCAGACGGCGCAAACAAAGCTGCGCATTCTGACTAACGCGTCGATAGTTGAGGTTTATAGCGGTCGTCATGGGGACGCCCTCGCACTGCTCAACGACGCTGCTGTTTTTCTCGAAGAGGTTAAAGACGAGGCGAGTCACGGCTGCTATCACTCAGAACGTGGTCTTGTATATAGAAATCTGGGGAATGTGGACGAAGCCTTGATCGAATACAGCGCGGCAAGCATGCACTTCGCCAATGCTGGTCATGTTCGTTACCTGGCGCGAGTAGAAAACAACATCGGATTTATTCTTCTGGGCTTAGGCAGAACAACGGAGGCGCTGCCTCATCTCGATAAAGCGCGGGCGATCTTCGTCTCACTTAAGGACTCAGGTAGCGTTGCTCAAGTCAACGAAACACGAGCCAGAGTCTTCCTTGCTGAAAAGAGGTTCGCGGAGGCAGAACACGCCATCTTGAATGCGATCACCGTACTTGAGCAGGCCGATGACGCTTTGGTACTTGCTGAAGCGTTAAGAACTCAGGGCAGCATTTTTGTGGGCAGCGGAAAGTACGATAGCGCCGGGAAATCGTTTCAGCGAGCATCAGACGTGTCAGCAGCGGCTGGTGAATCACACTTGGCCGCCGAAGCGCAACTGCGGATGATCGAAGAGATGGGTGAGGTGCTTTCCAGAGAGAAGCTGCTGGCTGCTTATAGCAGCGCGGATGAGTATGTGGGCGACCACGCCAGCCAGTTGGATCAGGAACGCTTGCGCCGGTGTCTTCGGATGGTTATTACTAAGATCAAGAATCTCAAAAATCTTGAGGAAGAACGTATCGGCGGAACTCTGGCGGATGAAAAGCTGCATTATGAGGCGCGCCTTATTAAGAGAGCATTGGAGCAGGAGAATGGGAGTGTAACCCGAGCCGCTCGCTTGCTGGGACTTACACATCAGGGTTTGACCAATATTTTGGACGGACGGCACAGCAAATCACTGGCAGGAGCTCGACGACCAAAGAGACGTCGCCGCAAATCCATTTTCCGCAAGGGATTCTGAGAGTATCTTCAAAGTAGATTTTCGTGGATTTTTTCTCACTCGTTCTCAAAAAAGTGGGGCGCGTCGAGTTACTGAAAGGCTGCTAGACCGTGACAGGCCAACGCATCTTTAGAGCAGCGACTCGTGAGGTGAGTCACGAGTGGCTTGCAAATTGTTGACAACACTTGGCGGTTGTCATAGCATCCGGCCTCGACAATCTCAGTCGAATCGGTCGGACCTTCTTCACGGATTGTAAAGGTCTCCCCCAATACCTTTACTTTTCACTCTTACTCAACCTGGATGCACCTATTCGGTGCAGCCCTTACAGAAAGGTTACTCCGATGCGTCTAACTCTACGATTTGTTGCGCTGTTCGTCCTACTAGCCCTTGCAACCTTTCCCGATTATTCTGCCATGACAACCTTGGCCGAAGAAGCTGGGAATCCGTGCTTTGAAGGCTGTGCAAGGGGCTACCAAAATTGCACCGGTGGATGCGGATTAAATGCGGGCTGCCTCCAAAACTGTGAGTCGGCAAGGATGAAGTGTGAGGCCGGCTGCAAGCCGTTGGCAGACTAGACTGAATTTCTTGCGGGCACGTTGGCACATAAAAACGTGCGCGAAACGTGCCCACAAGCATTGATGATTGTGATGGGAAACGATGCATGCAAAGTTCTAAAGCTCTATCGTTAGTTATTCTCATTTCGCTGAGCTTTGATTGTCCGCCATCACTCTGTAAAGCTCAGAAAAAGATTCCTGCGGCTGATTATGATTTTTATGCCCTCGCAATGTCCTCGATTGCAGACGTAACTGCTGAGGCGTCAAAACTGCCGGAGATTCCGCAAAGAGTAAAAGTCCTCATTGAAGCTGCAAAGATTCTGCAACCGGCAAAAAAGGCGGAATCGGTTCGCCTGCTTGAGGTTGTCCTGCGCGACCTAAAAGATTGGGGTTCTGCGGACGACGCGAGTTGGCAGCAACGAAATACGGCGGCAACTTTGCGCAATGAGGCTTTGGCTGTCTATGCGCTGGTGGATTCTGAAAAGGCCATCGCTCGGCAGACAGAGTTTCAATTGTCAGAGAAATTAACCGCCAGCAACTCAACAGATGTACTCAAGAGTTTTAAGTCCTGGCGCGATCATTTCACCGATCGGCAAGCCACTGCTGAGCAGGCTGCAAAGGTTGCCCTGTCGCTGATCGACACTGAACCCGAGAGAGCGTTGGGGCTAGTGGTCCAAAGTCTTCAGGGTGGAACTGTCTCAAGCGCCTTGTATCGTATTGTCGAAAAGCTGATTCAAAACGGAAACCGCGCACTCCTTGACAGACTTGAAACCAAGATCAGTCAAGCATTGGCAACCAATATCACGCTCGATCCTTACAGCCTCGGTTCCGCTGCCATTCTCGGTCTGGATAAGGATATGCCGCAAGCGGCTAAAAATGGATTTGCCAGCTTTTTCATGCGCTCACTTCAGGCGTGGGCGATGGTTGTTAAAGAGCCCGGGATCGATACGTACTACATTATCAGCGGATTTAATGCGTTCTCAGGAACTATACGCCACCTTATTTCGCAGTATGCACCTGACCAGTTGCTTGAATTTGATTTGCTGTTGGATCAAACGGCTGCTCTTGTTCCTGAGAAAAAGCGAGATTTGATAACACAAGTTCAGCCAGAGACGTTCTCAGACCCAAAGGAGAGACTTGGCGACATTCTCAAGGATCGAGACTCTAGGAGACGTGACCTAAGGCTCATTCGCTTAGTCTCTGAACTGTTACGGAATATGTCGGCAGATCCTGAGGAACAATTCAACTTGGCTGCCGACGCTATCAACGGCTTTACAGATACGGATTTGAAATCGGCTTACACAGACCTTTTAACGACTACTCGCGTTGACGCGCTGGTGAAACAGAAAAAATTTATTGAGGCCCAACAACTTGCCGATTCGATCTCGTCCGAAGAAACGCGAGCTTGGGCCTTGCTCGCCGTGGCAACCGTAGTCTCCAAAGATGATAAGGTCTTAGGTTTTGAGTCGATCACTAAGGCGCTCAAAGTCTTGGAGGCAGCGTCGCCTAATCCATATAAAGCAGAATTGGCGCTGCTGGCCGCCGCTATGTTGGCGAAGGACGATTCTCGCCGTGCATTTGAGACTCTGACGGCCGCAGCGAAGTACGCTAACTCGTCAAAAGACTCTCCGCGAACCAAGCCGCCAGTTGCGTTTGGGCTTCAAACGAAGATTGGGGAAATGCAGACAAGGTTGGGCGTCGCTCCGCTGAATCTAAGCGAAATAAGAATTGATCCAACTCTTTCGGGCCTTGGTACAACTGATTGGTTTCGCGCAGATCAGATAGCGAGCGATATTCGTGAGCCATCGCTTCGCCTTCTGCTGAAACTTCAGTTCGCTGGAGCCGTTCTTGCAAAAGAGTTGAAGTCCAAAAAGAGCCAAGGAGTTCCGAAATCTTCTGCGAAGAACTGACTAGCCTTTAGTTTAAAGCAAATGGAAAAACCAACTAAATCCGTGCGGCGCATTCTTGAAGTTGCAGCCAACGTTGGGATCATCATTGTCGCGGTGATCTTGATCGGAAATTTTGTTTCCTCTAAATGGCGGACCAAGCGCGAATCGGACAAGTTGACAGCAGGAATGAAAGTATCGATCTCAGGTGTTAAGTGGGAAGATGGAACTACTCTGGTGCTGGCACTTCAAAAAGGGTGCAGATACTGTGAGGAGAGTGCGCCGTTCTATCGCCGTCTATGGCAACAAAGGTCTGGATCTGAGCCGCGCATAATAGCGGTGGTGCCGGGTGATAAAGCGGAAGTGGCTAGATACCTTCAAGAATTGGGTGTGCTGGCAGACGGCATAGTCAACGTTTCACTAGCGGATATTCACGTGTCGGCCACTCCGACGTTATTCCTTGTGGATCGCTCGGGTAGAGTAAGCCAAGTGTGGGTCGGCAAACTGGACTCTACTAGAGAAAACGAAGTGATCCAGCGAGCTTTCAATTCGTATTGATCTTCTGATCTTACCCGTCAGTTATGCGGTGGGTCTGTCGCTATTCGGAGTTGAAGCTGAGCAGTCAGCGGGTACGAGAATCAACCCAGGTCGACCGATTCCGAGCCACAGCTACCTATTCATTAGCCGAAGTGCGGGAACTTCTGCGTCGGGTCTGTGGTTTCTTCACTTTCACCTGAGCGAGCGTCCGTTGGAGCATCCGAGGAAACTCCATAAAGAACATATGAAACTCCTTCCCGCTAAACCCGAACTCCTCCATGAACGGCCCGCGCATCGTGAAATCTGCGAGGCGTTCAAGGCGTTTCATTTCGCGCTCAATCTGTGAAGTATTACCGGACTTAGCTGCTCTATAAACCTCCATTGCTAACTCATAAATCCACGGCGCATCATCACGAATCATGCTGGCCGCCATAAGAATTCCGATTGGATCACCGGGCTCTTCCGACATATGCATTATTTCTTCAAACATCATAGGATGAAAGCGCCGGATTCTTCGGCGTCGAAACGGATCTCCTTGCTCTGCTAGCCGTTCAGCAACACGCGATGGTAGAGCTTTCATTTCCTCAACAATTTTCGCGACAGAGCTTCCTTCAGCCTCGTCTTCCGTTTGCTTACCAGCCTTTCCATCGCTTAGGAGCTTAAGAATCGCTGCCTCCGAGGTTTTAAAGGCTCCTACTTGAACTTTGACCACGTCAACATCGAGTTCGAGCCCAGGAACACGGCGGGCAAGTTGGTTTACCAATTTCGTTAAGTCACCTTCACTGTCGTCCATGTTCTGAAACTGATAAAACGGTCCTGCACTAATCCGGCTTAGCGGAACACCAAGTGCTACACCGACTACTGGCGTATTCAGTTTGCCCTTCGCAACACCTGCCTCAAAGAGAATCCACGGCCTATCTAGACTGCGTTCAGTGAATAGACAAACAACGTCAGACGTAGATTGAAGCTTTGCCATCAACCGTTTGTACCACTCATCGCCAAAGTCAATTCCATCAGTACCTTTCTTATCGGAAGAGCGAAAAGTCTTAATCATCCCGGCACTGACGCTTTTTAGTAATTTGCTGAACGCTTCGGCGAGTTCGGCATCACGACTATCATGGCTTATGAACACGAGTGGTCCTGAAGTTGGCACGAGATCATCAGGCTCATTGGTGAGCTTCTCAGATTCAGTCATTTCGTCTCTCCTTAGCTAGTTTTCGTCTTCACCTGTTGATTGGCCGTCTCCGAGTAGTGACACTCCGGTTAGCTTCTTCTGGTCCACAAGCTTAATCAGTATTTCTTGTTTGTCGTCAACATGAGCGACTAGCTTCCTTATCTCAGCATCCGAAAATCCCATCTCTCGTCCAAGAGCCACGAAGTTTCTTGCGTTCTCAATACGCATACGTTCATTCTCGATAGCCATCTTTTCATCGTTTAGATCTCGTTGCCGTTGAGTATCATGACGATCGATAAGCTTGTTCACGAAATCTTTAACGTGGCCGACTATTACGCCGATTCCAGCAAGATCAGAGACTCCCGGAGACGCGTATTCTAGTCGGCGAACTTCAAGCCTTTCGTCGGGTTCCATGTAATCGCGCCAGCGCGATAATTGATTAAAATCGAAGATCATCGAGGCGAGCGGAGGAAATGGGCGAGGTGAAAGCTTATGACGTATCAGTTTTCGCCTCCATCGCTCTCGGAATGGAGGAAAATGTGCTAGTTCGTCATAGAACAGTTCCCAGTCGCGTTGATCCTCAAGCATGAGTTCTAGGCAGAATCGAAGGTCGTATAGGTCTGAGAGAGCGCAAACCGCAGCGCCTAGTTCGTCGGCGTACCATCTGCCTTCGATTTCGAGTCGTAGGATTTGAATTCTTTTATTCATCTGGGGCTTCTCCAACTAGATAGGTAGGAACCGATGGTGTCCACAAGCCTGTACCGCGCGGCTGAGATAAAAATGGTGTTTGAGGTGTGGCTGGTACGGCTTGAGCCAAGCCTAATGCATTAGCGAATAAGACTATCTCATTCTTCACGTTGACTCTCTCGGAGTAGGCGACAGAGTGGCGCGGATGATGCGTTTCGCACCCCTGGGTAGTGTTGAAGTCGGGTCGATTATGTACTTAACGCTAAAAGGTCGGCAAGCTTTGAGAGGACTGGTGCGGCCTGATTCCGCTCATATAGCATCATGGCACATTCTTGCTGGTGATATAGTTCGTTACGCTTTGCACACCTCCACCTCGACCGGAGCAACCGATGCCGTTTGGAATCCTGATTGAATTGTTAACCGCCTTGGCTAGCCTCGCAGGAGGCAGTCTCCTTATCAACTCGCAAGTAGACAAAGCGGTCAAATTAGTGTTTGAGAGAATGGGGCTAATACCCAAGAAGGAGGAACTACCTTACGCCAAGAAACTTGAAAATTTGACCAATAGCATGTTGAAAGCGTCGAAAGAAATGGACTCGTTACTGGTCGAATTCGCGCACACAACCAATGAACGAAAAGAAGCTATGGAAAAGGTCGAGGCTGAGTTATCAGCGCTTCTGGATCGTCAAAAAGAACTGCAAGAACGAGTAGATCAATTGAAGGATATTCCGATACCCGTCGCCCAGGAGTTTGCTAAGCTCACTCGGTCTGGCGAAAAGCGGAGTGCGCGGCGGGACTATGCTCTATTCGGAGCAGGCGTCATAGTAAGCACCGGAATCGCCATTCTCCTCAGAGTGTTAGGGCTTGGCTGATACCAAGATTTCACTCACGAAACGGATGCTTATGCAGGAGTTCGATTACCGAAGCTCTATTGCACAAGATTACCTTTTCGGTCATACACGGGATAGGCTCGCTTCAAAAGAGTTCTGTCAGCCAGTAGGTCGGCAAATGATCTGTCCCTTAAAGCGCGAATCAAAAGATCTCGGATTGCTCGCCTTAGTAGTTTTACCGCATCAACTCTTCGTTGATCGCTTGGAGCGTACATTCCGCTAGCCGATGGTGAATGCTGTAACATGGCTTCTGCTGAATGCTTGAATCCGGCACATAACGTGTAAATGTCCGCCGCCGCATCTTCGTCTACGAAAGCGACAAGTTGCGTTAGGCGCTGTGTGACCTGTGCCCTGTTGTTTAGATGTCCGGTACAGATAAGCGATTCCAACGCTGCATGCATTACCGTGTGGGCCATTTCGGAAAAGTAAATTGAACATGCGATCTCATACGTCTTAATAGCGCGAACAACGCGCCGGTATTTCACCTCATTATCAAATAAGAAGTTGAATGAATCCCAAAGCTCAGACATTGACTTCGCGTCTTCTAACGTGATCGTGTTCCAGTCTTCAAGCTGCGGAATTACGAAAGCCACGTTTAGATTATTAATGACTTGATCGTGATAGTGCGCGACGGTTCCATCAGTCCGATAGAACGATTTAACCCACACGCTGTCATAACCGATGGAAGTAGGTTTCACCAATCTGGACAAAACGATAGCCTTGAGAATTAACTGCTTCTCTTCACTCGATGTAACGCCCTCTTCGATCCAGTCTTTTTGTGGTTCTGCTACTGCATAAAAAAGCCTATGTGTATAAGGGCCGTTCCATTCAATCAGTTCCCTTGCGTCAACCTTTGGGCACTGGTTCTTAACTTCTTCCAGCCATCCACCTTCGATCATTTGGATAGTTACTCCACTTCCAATATGAGCGCGTACCACTGAAGGACTCGAAGGCTTCAGGTTGAATAGTGCGGATACTTCAGTTCGGACCATCGTTTGACTTGCCATATTTACAAAAGGAGAGCAGCGAATTCTACCTAAGCTGAAAAAATCGGTCTACTACGCGGAAATCCTGGGCCGGAATCATTTACTTAACGGACCTAGACGGATTGAGAGTGTTCTCGTCCCATGAGCACTGTGGGGAAAATTGTGACGGTCTTGAATGGAAATAGGGGTTGTTAGGCGCATAGTAGTGCAATCGTAACGGGCTGCGATCCGCGATAAATGTTAGTAAAAGTGGTCACAACGTAACAGGCGCACTGTTAGGTTGCAGGTTTCGGGACCGTGAGGTCGGAGGTTCGAATCCTCTCGCCCCGACCATTAATTTCAAGCACTTACGGCTACCGTCAAAGGTGGCCGTTCTTCTTTTGTGGCAGGATTGTGGCAGACGCGCACTGCTTCCACCGCAGCTCGCTTAGCTCTGTCAGTCGCGTGTGTATAGCGCCGCGTAGTTTGCGGATCAGAGTGTCCCATCAGATCGGCAATCGTTGCCTCACTGCAACCAGCTTCCGCCAGTCTGGTGCCGAACGTGTGACGCAAGTCATGCCAATGCAGGTTTTCAATTCCCGCTAACTCACAAGCCGTTACGAACGCTGTCTTGACGTCGGTGTAAGGTTTGACAGTATCCGTATTGATAAAAACATATCCGCCGCCGCGAACCGTGCTTCGGATCTGTTTTAACGTGCTTCTAACGTCTTCATTCATCGGCACCGAATAATCTCGTCCCGTCTTTGAATTCGGCACGTAGATCAATCCACGTTGGAAATCGACTTTCTCCCACATGAGATTGAACAGGTCTCCTCGTCGCATACCCGTGCCGATCGCGAGAACGACGAGCGGCAGGAGGTGTCCACGCGGACCTGTCAACACTGATAAGAGTCTGTGCTCCTCATCGTCTAACAAGTAACGCACACGCTTGTTGTTCTCCGGTAACAGCGAGACTTCCGCGCACGGGTTCTTGTCAGTCACTCCGTATTTGATCGCGAGTGAGAAGATCTTGGAGAGTATCTGTAACTCTCGATTTATGGTTGAGGGCTTTCTGGTCCTTCCCTTCTCTAGCTCCGACTCTCGTCGCTCCTTCTTGTACTTCTCAATTAACAGGGGCGAGATCTGCGCAAAGGTCTTGCCCTTGAGACTCTTACTGTCGCAGATCATCGGTAGCTTGTACTTCTCATTGTTTTCGAAAGACCGCTTGTTCTCTCGCGCCCAGGGTTTATAGACTTCCTCGACAAACTTCGCGAAATCCTTCTCTCCGGTTGGTCTACCGTAGCGGCCGTCATAAACCTCCTGGCGAATTTTTGTCTCAGCTTTCTCAGCTTGGAACTTCGTCCGTGCCTCAGGGAGTGCTCCCCGATAACGGACTCCGCGGATACAGAATGCGTAGTGCCATCTGTCTCCCCGTTTGTGAACTGGCATTGGCATTATCCTTTCCCGAGGTGCAGCCACGGGCGCCGGCACTATACAACATGCTGAGGATGAATGAGCATCAATTTCATTTGTTCATGCCGGCTTTGGTCCAAGCGAGAATCTCTTCGACCTCGAAACGAAGAATGTTCGAGCCTGGAGGCTTTCGATAGGGGATGCGATTCTGCGCAACCATCTCATAGATCGTACGTGGCTTGACCTTTAGTAATTCGGCCAGCTCTTTGACCTTCAGGAACCGTGGCGAGTTCGGCATTTCTAGTTTCAGCATGCTTCGACAATCATCAACCACTGTGCCGTAGAAAAAATTCTCTGAAGTCATGCTGTTACCGTATTAGTTTGCGCTGAGCTCGCAGACCAATTCTTCAGGTGCCGTAAATCATGGCAACGACTGCTCAAGATTCAGGGCACTTTTGAACCTGTTATAGATTGTGTTTGGCTGGCTCAACTGGCGGTTTCTTGCTTGCGCTCGCCGCACCTGAGCCTGTGGCGTTACGCGCAAGCGGCCCTTATTTCCCAGACTTGTCTCGTTATCTCATTCGCCAGTTTCCTGTGACTGCTTAGTCTGTTCAGCTAGACCATATGCATAATTTTTGGCTCGGACTTCTGCTAGAGCAAATCGACTCTCCAACTCGTTCACATCAATCCCTGTGGCGCGGAGTTGAGGCAGGACCAACGATTCCCATAAGAGCCGGTGAGCAGCATAGGTTTCAGCAAGAACGTCCTGTAAAAGCGCCAAACAGACGTCTTCGATACGAAGTGATATGCCTCCCTGGCGAACGATGCGCATCAGTAAACTTTCAATCTTTTCCAGTCTTACGCTGGCATGTTCTGATTCTTCGGTGAGTGGAGCTGATCGGTTTTTCTTCCGCCGTGTGTCGAGCGCTTCATCAACAAGTTTTCGGAGGAGGGCCGACTCGTTCTTATCACCGGAATCTTTCATGATTTGGTTGATCGCATCGACTTGATCCACCCAGGGACTGAAGCCATAGACTTTAGCTTTCGCCATCACTCTTCTTTTGCTCATGCGGTATCCACGAGCAAGCATCATTCCAAAAGAGACAGCTTCCTTAAGGTCTAAATTGCTGACGGTAAGTGGGAATACGTTGATTCTTAGAGTTCTTAAAGAAATTCTTTAAAAACCTTAAGACTTTAAAGCTCTATGGACCAATAGTTTGAGTCTTCTCCTGGTGGTCTGAAAAGGCCTCTATCCTGACCGCTCAATTAAAGTCCACTTTAAAGTCAGAGTCCGAACTATGTCTGCTTGCTTTCCTCTTTCGGGAGGCTTTGCTTTGCCACTCCAACTCACGGAGCGCGGCGCAGCGGACCCTTGACGCCGCGGCTAGAATGGCAAGACGAACGGAGGAGCTTTTGTTCTTCCTCCTCCGGTCGGCGCGGGCATTCATAGCCGCGGCGTCAAGGGCGCGCGGCCTGCGTACATCAGCGGATATTCTCACTGAGCACACGCCGGAGATTTCACCGAGCAATAACACTTTAAATCAGGGTGCATGTCCTGACGTTCGCCGTGACACTCCGTTTCACAACAATCGGAAAGTATGAAGCGGCCCTCTGGTCAGTACGCGAATTTGAGCTTAAGAGCCGAGACACGAGCCGAAGGCGAGTGCAGCCCCATATGCAACACGTTCGCCTAGAGTAACTACAGAACCGTTATGTTCTGGGCTTTCGGGAGAACGTAAAATATACAAAGTTCACTGCCTTCCGTCTTTTCTCATGACGACGTATATTGTCCCGCATGAGCTTCACATTTGAATGGGATGAAGAGAAGGCTGCTGAAAATCTCACAAAGCACGGAGTTTCGTTCTCTGAGGCCTCAACAGTTTTTGCGGATCCATTGTCGCGGACGATCCCCGATCCTTTACATTCCGAAGAAGAAGATAGATTTGTTGTCCTCGGCCAATCAGGCTTGCAACACACCTTGGTTGTGGTGCATACCTATCGTGGTGAGGTTATAAGAATCGTTAGCGCCAGAACAGCGACTTCACGTGAAAGAAGAGACTATGAGCGAGCAAAAGAATGAGGAAGTGGAAATACTCGATGAGTATGATTTCAGCAACGCGGTCATAGGTAAGTACGCAAAGCAGTATGCAGAGGGCACCAATGTCGTAGTCCTTGAACCGGATGTTGCCAAGGTGTTTCCCGATTCAGCCGCTGTCAATCAAGCTTTGCGACAACTTATCGAACAGCGCTCACGGTAATCCATGACCGCATCGAATCAGCGTTTTCACCAGACTCGTCTGTGAGGCGTCTTTGTTCAAAGTTGCAGCGATCTGGTCAGTATGAAATTCCAGCTTAAGCGCGTGAGACACGAGCCGAAGGCGAGTGCAGCGCCATACCCAACTCATTCGTTCAGGTAAATGAACCACCTCGGAAATCAAAAGAAAAAGGAATAGAAGGCGAGGCGTTTGATAACGAATAGGATTCTTTCTGAAGTCTCGCCGCAAGACGGAGCGGGTTGGAGAAAGTTGATTCACTGCGGGTATGGCGCGCACGGCGAGCACTTTAGAAAGAACTATGTTGGACGAAACCGCGGGGTGGGGCTATGGAGATTGAATCAACGGGTTAGCTCGGTGAGAGAACAGTGGGAAGAATTCGTGAGCGAAGAATGGTGGAGCATGACGAGAAGCCCGCTGGGGGCTGCAGGTAAGCACGACCATGAGACGATCGCACGGCAAACTCGCAGCCGAGCACACAGAATTCCGCGCGACGCATATTAGCGACAAGTAAATGCAGACTGGTGCTGGGTGGTATGTCCTTACGACTTCCTCCTCACGATGAATCGATGGCCGGAAAGACGGCCGCAGCTACTTGCTGCGTGTGCGGCGCACCATAGTGGCTCAACGGTAGCAGAGACGAAAAGAACTTCATAGTGCCGGTGCGACAAGCCGGGCAGTGCCGCAACGAAGTACCAGTGACTGTTTCATAGAGAGTCTGATAGTCCTGAGACAGAGGCTCAATGGGCTGCTCTGTTGCGCCTAACAAGTGGCGACAACGCGCCAGTTCAGCGCGCCGGCGATTGGCGAGTAAGCCGAACTGACGAATCCGCTGGAAGCCGCGCGGCAGCACATGTAACAAGAAGCGCCGCATGAACTCGTCAGCGCTGAGAGTCATGGTTGACCGCAGTTCGCCGTGTCGCCTGTCTCTCCAACTAAAGGTGACCTTGTCGTGCTTCAGCGACAGCAGCCGATGGTTCGAGATGGCTACGCGATGCGTGTAGCGGCCGAGGTAAGCCAGCACTTGGGCTGGGCCACCAAAAGGCCGTTTAGCATACACCCACCACTCGCGAGCATAGACGCTTTTGAGTAATCGATTGAAGGCGGTCGGCTGCATCAGGAATGCACATGAGCCGTGAAAGCTGAGTTTGCCTTTCTCGTAAGCGCGTGCAAGCCCCTCCAGAAATAGACGTCGGAACAAGCGCGCCAGCACATTCACTGGCAAGAAGAAACCGCGCCGGCAACTGCGCCAGCCTTCTCCCAGCACCGAGAGACCACCACCCGGAACCACACAATGCAGATGCGGGTGATGACGCAACGTCTGGTCCCACGTATGCAGCACCGCCAGAAAGCCGATGTCAGCGCCAAGGTGTCGCGGGTCGGCCGCGATCGTTCGCAACGTCTCTGAGGCGGCGGCGAATAATAGGTTGTAGACGACCCGTTTATTCTGCAACGCCACTGCCGCCAGTTGCTCGGGTAAGGTGAAGACCACATGGAAGTACTCCACCGGCAACAGCTCAGCGAGGCGAGCTTGCAGCCAACGAGCCTTGGCCAATGACTGACACTTGGGGCAATGGCGATTGCGGCACGAGTTGTAAGCGATGCGTTGGTGGCCACACGCATCACACTGCTCAACATGTCCGCCCAGGGCTGCAGTCCGACAGCGCTCGATCGCGCGCATCACGCGCCGCTGCTCTGGCGACAGCTTATGCGTGCGGCGAAAGTCGTACCCGTGCTGGCGGAAGATGTTGGCCACCTCTAAAGGTGGTCGCATGCTTACGACTGCTCTTTGTCTGCAACGTCGAGGGCCAGAAACTCGAGTGGACTCGGGGCCGCACACACCGTAGCGGTAGAGACGTAGGTGTAATGCTGGGTGGTGCGCAGACTGCGATGTCCGAGCAACATCTGAATGACACGCACGTTCTGACCGGCTTCCAACAGGTGCGTGGCGAATGAGTGCCGCAAGGCTCTGACGGTGACCGGCTTCTTCACGCCTGCTTCAATACCGAAGCGCCGGCACATCTCGGCGACACGATGAGCAGTGATCGGTTGTTTACCGTCCTGACCTGGAAACAACCAAGTCACTGGTCTTTCCCGTTGCCAGTATTGTCTCAGCACCTTGAGCAGCGTCGGCGCCAGCATGACGTAGCGATCTTTCTGTCCCTTGCCCTGGTGGATGCGGATCACCATGCGCTTTGAGTCGATGTCAGTCAGACGCAGGCGCACTACTTCTGAAGTTCTGAGACCACCGGCATAGGCGGTCATCAGTAGCGCCCGGTACTTGAGATTGCGAATGGAGTCGAAGAGCTGTTTGACTTCCGTCTGACTGAGCACGATGGGCAAGCGGCGCGGCTGCTTTGGCTGTGGGATACGCGTGATGGCCCAGTCGCGCTGCAAGGTGACGCAATAAAGGAAGCGCAGCGCGCAGACTGTTTGCGTGAGATAGCTGCAGGAGACGTGTCGCTCGTTGACCAGATATACTTGGTACTGACGAATCTCTTCTGGCCCCAGCAGTTCCGGCGACCTGCCGAAATGCCGGGCGAAGTTAGCGATGCAGTCGGTGTAGATCCTGATGGTGTGCGCCGAGCGATTGCGTACCCGCAGGTCATCGATCATGCGTTGACGGAGAGTAGTCATAGGAAGCTCCTTTCAGAGACACAATGTTTGTTTGGCGACTACATTATGCTCTGTTGAAAGGGGCTTTCTGCTATTGCACCCTGTGCAGCGATGAGTTGAGACGATGCTGGAATTCTTACATAAACTCTTCCATGCCTACCGCGCAGCGGTTTTGTCCAAGACTGATTATGTTTGAGCGCGCCGCCAGGCGCGGTTTGCGAAAAACATAATCCAGTCTTATCAGACGACCGTCCTTATTGAGTCTTTGTTCCTCAAAGTCTAAAACGATTGAAGTTTGCGTGCAGACAATAAGGTATCTATCATGCGTCCATGAGCAAAACACAGATCCTCCAAGAACTACCGAAACTCACAAAGACGGAGCGCCAAGAAAACCGCTTGAGATTGGCTGAACTCGACAGCGATGATTGGCTTGATCACGAAGATCCGTTAACGGTCCACGAAAAAGCGCTACTCGATGCACGCCTCGCCGCGTACGCTACGGACCCGAACGCCGGTAGCACATGGGAAGAAGTTGAGGGCCGAATCCGAGCGCACCTTAGTCGCCAGCCGAACGGATAAACGTAAGAGCATGAGCGGAGACTATTGTAAGTCTGCGAAGATCACTCACGGATAAGACGCCCGTCGGAAATGGCACCCCTACGCTGGGCGTTGCTCAATAAGGAGTTTGTTTTGATTAACCTGCAGAGCCAACGAATATTACGCTAGATAGGTGTATCATATCCCTAGTTTCTATGACCGTTCCTCAATCTAAACCAATACACTCGCCGAGAAGGTTCTACTTCCTAGATTACTTCTACATTCTCTTGAAGAGCGTTCAGAAGTACAAAGACAAAGACAGTATCTTTGATTCTTTTAAGATACTAAAAAAGCAACACAGGTTAGGAGAGTCAAAATATAAGCCGTTGGTTGTAGAAGATGAGAACCTAACTAAGACCCAACTTGACCGGTACAGGTATACATTCGACCAGGTAATCGAAGAATCCAAAGACTATAAGCTGCTGCGCGAACCGTCGAGCGGACAATTATCCCTAGGTGAACAAGGGAAGAAGCTTTTAAGAGTTTACGAGGAACAGGGTTCCCTTGAATTTAATCAAGAGCTTTGTAAGCTAATGGAGTCTCAATACAACGCTTTCAGAGACATCATCGAACTACTTTATAAAGCCAATGAGTACAAATCTGGACTGATCTTCCTGCCAGTTTACTCACCGCGACAACTCGGAATGGAACGTTCTCAGATTCGCACAACTGAAGACATTTTCCAATATGCCGCCAAACTCGTTGAAAGATTGGAGGCTGACATCCAAAGCTACCTAGGCCAAGAAAAATACCTTGGCAAGGAAAACAAGAGAATCGTAGATCGGCTGATTGAAAGTAAGTTATTGAATGAGAATCCTAAGTCTGAATTTGCTCCGCCCAAATACAATGTCATTATCAAGCGATTCAGAGACTATTGGATTACCTATTTTCTTCGAGATGTCTACGGTTATAGGTACTCCTTAACTTCTTTTGAGATCTGGACCTATCGGGCAAAACAAATCGGAATTATTCATGCTACTGAGTTCTTCCCTAATTTTAAGGGACGAATAATTTATCCAACTTCGGTGATAGTCAAATCCACGCGCTCCTCTGATTTCAAGCTGATTTATCAATATAAGGACTCTGCCGGACTTTATGCGCATGAACCCGACCTTGTAGCCAACCAGGACAAGTTCGTCGACAGTTTGGTTAATGGGTATTTTGCGTTGCGCGGACGCTTTATGAGCTATTTCATAAATCTGTCCGCTTTGCGCGAGGTAGTTTGCTACAGCATGAAGATTTCTGAATACTTATTTGAAAAGTTTTTACAGCATGTGTATAGGTTGAATCTCGCAGGCGAGCTAAAGATTCGTATATCGCTAGAAGTCGATAGGCTGCCAGAAGAGACGACTGCCATTTACCTCAAGCAAGAGCCAGTGACCATTGACGGCAGAAAACGAAACATCATTGCTATAGATGTAGCAAAGGAGATACTGCATGAACCGACTTCTGAGAAAACCCGCACACTCTGGTCCTCGTGAAGCGCCAGGCAAGTTTGAAAAATTCTGTTTAGTCGAGAATCCATTTCCTTCGGAGCCTGTTGTTAATCAAGATTCAACGGATCGAAGGATCAATGGAGATATCTATGAAATTGAAATCCGAAGGAAAGAATACGACCAGATTGAGCGGAACTTCTTAAGTCAATCGCAAGCCGATCCAAATCATCTTCGGCTCGGTTTTATTATTGACACATCTTATATCGGACGTGGTAACGGGAAATCAGCTTTTCTGATTAACCTCCAGAATGACATAAATGCACAGTATGCGCTGGATGTCTCCAATGGGGAGAACAAGTGCTTTGCCGCTTACATTACTCCGGAACCAGGTGGACGGACCAAAACTTTTCCGGCGTTCGTGGATTTAATCTTCGAATCGATATTACGGTCGGGGGTTGTTCTCAACAGCTTAGCAATTCTCTTGGTGCAAGCAATCAACGAAGTGTATCCAGGAGTAGCATTGGATAATGACGAGGATGAGTTGATTAGGAATCTTTTTACCACCGAATGGTATACCGACAATCAAATCGAGCTCGGTAGGATATTAGACAAGATATATGCGAATGAGTTTCTTCAGGACCTTCCGTCAGACTTTCCTTTATTCGTCGGCCGACGAGCGTTACTGCGCGATTTAGTGACCGATTCTCACTTCAAACGTTATTACGAAGAATTAAAGAAAGGTAAAGAGCGGCTTGAATTTGTTTTTACGCACCTTATCAGGTTATTTCAAGCTGCGGGCTTTAACGGGGCCTATTTACTTGTAGATGACTTTGAAAGAATTCCGACTTTTCAGAGTGCGCGACAAAAAAAGGATTTCGCGTTGGAATTACGATCGTGCTTGTTTGATGGGCTCTACTTAAATGCTCGCTTAGGCTTTTATAACCTCTTCCTTGTGCTCCATGCGGGTGTTCCGCGGATGCTGGCAGAGGCATGGCAAGAATCTGGTATGGAGAATCGCTGTCCGATCCAACCTGCCGTCGAATCGCGACATATTATTCCTTTTGAAAAACTGAGTAAGGACCACGCCTCCCTTCTTATACAGACATATCTTGGCGCATACAGACCGTCTAACCGCCACTGCGAACCGCTCTTTCCATTCACAATGCCGGCAATTGGAGTTATCGGTGAATCGTCTGAGTATAACGCGGCGAAAATTCTAAAAACCTCTTATGATTTGCTTGAACAGGCGGCGTGTGAGGACGGCAGAGTTGAGATCGATGAAAAGTTTGTTGCGGACAATAGAGAACGTCATGAAGGAACAACTGACAAAGCAATAAAGACCATTGAGGCTGCTCCGGCGACCGACCTACGAAAGAAAGCGGAGGAATAACGCATGCATCGGTGCCTCACGAAGGAGGAACTGCGGGAACTCATTGATTCACGCAGAGACGATAGGAGCATTAAAGATGAGTCTTTGCAATTTTGGGTGACCAGCGCCGAATCTTGGGATGATGAGTTAGGAGGTTTAAATTACTTCGTCTCTCATATTCTTGAACGCAAGAAAAAGTTTGGCGAATCCACCGAGGGGCTTCTGGACGTGTTCTTCGCACTGGACGAAACCATGGCCATGGTCCTGCAAGCATTCGATTTCCGTTTCATCGATTTCATGCTACGAACAGTACGTAACACAACTCTCTCACTTGAGGATCAATTGATCGCTCTTCAGGACAACGTTGGTGAGTATCGCTATGACAGGACTCTACGTTTTGGACACCACCTCACTGATATCTCACTTTAGTGATGTGTTTTTGCAACCATCGGCCATCTCGGCTCGCGCACACAGCTTAATTGAACTCGCATTGCGCCCTGGACCACAGAAGGTTCAACTTAGTATCCCATCTGTGGTCTTTGTTGAAGTTTTTGATAAGTGGCTGCGAGATGAGGAGTTCGCTGCGAAGTTCTACTATGAAGTAATGATCCCCATTCTGGAATCGCCAAATATAGAAATTAAGCCAATTGAAAGGGAGGTGTTGGAACATATGATGAATATCGGAGCGGAACTCGCCAATCATGAAGTCCATGACAAACTGATTCTTGCGTCCGCGATGATGCTGCAATGTCCGTTAATTACATCAGACGACAAAGTCATCAAGTTTGTGAAGAAATACCAAGTTATTCCTTCCATTGTCACTTGAATAGATTTTCTCAATTATTAGCTATGTTTGCGAGTATGAACGGCGCGTGACATCTTAGGCATCAGGGCAATTCAAGGTATCCCAAGTTAGACTGTCATGGCTTCTAAATCACGCACTTCGATTCCTTATAGGTTCTGGCCAGAATTCAAAAGCATAAATCTCGTCAGTGAAGTTTACGCAAGCCGTGATGAAGTTCCTCTAATCTGCGAACGATTACATGCGTTCGTCGCAGCGAGGCGTGGTGCCTGCTTCTATTATCCCTCAATTCCGAACCGCACAACCGTCTGCCGATACGAGTGGCCGCGTGGGAGGGGCAAAGATCCTTTTGCGTTGAGGCTCGGATTCGTGGTGATTGTTCGCGACGAGGATTTGAAAGAGGTCCACTCTTACATCACCACTAACGATGCAGTGCAGAATCCGGAAGCTGATCTTCCAATGATTCCAACACGGCTCTTCAATGTTCTCAAACAAGAGTTAATTGACGCACTCGCAAAAGTTTTTGAAGACTCTTCCGAAATTCTCCTCCATAAGCAGTATTCAGTCTTCTTTATTGAAATGCAAAGCTCCATTTCTGAAGCGGCTACTTTAGGTGATGAGGATGTGGTTGTGTTCCCTACCAGGATAATACGAAAAACGCGCAAGTGGGTTTCTGCGGTAGCTGTTAAGACAACTGCCGCGTCTTCAGAGGGCGCCAAACTCTCTGCACTTCACACAACGTCATTATTTTGTGCGTTGATTACCCTCGCAAATGCACGCGCATATAAAACTGTGCAGGTACCAGTAAGAAAAAATGTGGCGAAAGCCGAAACGTTCGAATCTCTTGCTGAAATAACGCCCGACAAGTTGTATTCAATGTCGAATGTCCTTCCAGGTTCTTGGAATGAACACGTAAATTTTGGCGCGAAAGCAGAAGTTGTTTGGAATTCATATCAGAAACTCAGCGAGGCAGATCGGGACAAGTTATTGCCAGCACTATTTGCGTACTACAGTGGTCAAGAGATAAGAAACAAACACCCGACGCTTGCGATTGTTAGTTTCATCGCCGCTCTAAGCGCTCTTGCGTCTGACGAAAAGCAAAAGTGTCCCGGAGAATTGACATGCACTGTTTGTGGCACTCTGAGGTTCAGGCATGACACTAAAGGTGACCAAGCCGCCGTTACCTCGCTCATTTGCCGACTGCTGCAAATTGCAGACTCAGACAGACGTAAAGAAATCAGAAATCTAATACGTCGGGTGTACGGAGAACAACGTTCAGCTTTTGTACACAGCGCTATCCTGCGATACGAGGAATACCATAAGCAAAGCAATTTGCCAGCTGCCTTCCCAACGCCTAGCGAGCCGGTTCGGTCGTTATACTTCTACAAGAGGGATTTGAATGCCATTAACGACATTACTAGACACGTTCTGCTGGAATGGATGGCCGAAAAAAGCGGGACCTCTATCGATAACGATTTGCTGGGCCTCACTGAAATCAAGATCGAGAACGCTCGATCAGTTGAAGCGGTGCTGACTTTACCAGCTCGAAGGTGGGTTCAAGTTATAACCAACGCTGAAAAGCAGGTCGACGACTTCTGAAAGATACGGCGGCAACGTGATCACGGGCGAGTCGTGAAGTGGGCAGCGCGTATGAATGTTGAATCGTCGATCAGACTAACGGTCGATCGATGATTTTTAGCATGAAGAAGTGGGCAAATTCGTTGTGGCAGATTTGTGGCAGGAATAAATGGAAAAGGAGTGGTAACGGATGGCAACGGATGTAAGCGACTGCAAAAACCCTTGATTTTGCTCGTGGCTGCAACTCGAATCAAAATCAATAGTTAACTTTTCCTACTTGTCTTCATTCGGGACCGTGAGGTCGGAGGTTCGAATCCTCTCGCCCCGACCATTAGAATCAATTACTTAGGGCTGCCAGCACTGGCGGCCGTATTTGTCGCCAATTTGTGGACATTTTTTTCGACCAAAGCTACTTGACGCGTGAGTCGGTGAGCCCGGATATCGTTCGGTAGTCTTCATATCGCGATGGCCCATTAGTGCTTTGACGTGAATGCGTCATAACCTGCAATAGCCAACCGCGTACAAAGACAAAACTCTGCGCCCTCGAGCCCCAAAAGATTCATAACACCGAAGCGCCACCGATTCCGCTTCGACTTCGCGTAGACTGCGCGGCGTCGTCTCAGCATCGGCGAAATCCGCCTCAGTAGTATGAGCTAAGATTACGTGTGGTCTCTATACTATCGGTAGACCCACGAAACAGAAATTAGAATTGTCCGCGTAGTTACCATGCTGCCTCAACGCCGCCATCGATGGCGTCGTAGTTTTGCAGCCAAACCAACCAACCCTCCTCCAAGCAACAGTATCGTCATTGGCTCGGGCGTTGGCACGGGCGTTTGGAAGTCGTAAGTAACGCTCGTGAACTGGAAGATTGGAGTTCCATTGGTAAGAAAAAAGACCTGGAGGTTAACAGTTGCGATGCCGCCACCGATCACATCAACAGTGGTAAACGTAGGCTGAAAACCACAGGGGAATGGACAGACGTGTAAACCAGCCGAAAAGGTAAAAGGGCTGGTCAACGTAAGATTCGACGTGCTGTTCGGCACAATGATTGGAGAGCCGCTTAGGATGATTGTTCCTCCGACGACAGAGTAGAGGGTACCATCAATGGTGATGCTGCCAAGAACGCTCGAGCCGCCGAAAAACCCGCCCGCATCGATGGTGGCGCCGCTTACGCAGGGAAAGCAAGACATCTGAGGGTGGGAGCTCCCTTGCGATCCTCCAGCGCTTGCGGCAAAGTTCAGTCCCGTTACATTGAAAGAGGGGCCGCCACTGAATCCCGTGACGGAACCCGTACCGCTGGTAATTACAAGTGGATCAGCGTTAGCCGTTGCAGGCGTCAATGCAGCCATCATTAGTAGAGCGGCAAATAAGCAGAGAATCTTCGACATACAGAACTTCCTTTCTGGGTGTTGGGAGGGGAAGCCATTGAGCAGTCGCCTCTTTATAAATGGGAGAGCGCTTATATACTCGGTAGAACGATCTGCTGTCAAGGATTACGTGCACTCGATACCGCGCCTCGATTCCTTTCGTTGATAAGCATAAACCCTGAGATCACTGAGCTCGCCGCGAACGTTCAATATGGAACGAGGTCAGCGCCAGCGGATGGCGCTAACCTTGTCGTCGCCGACGGCGCCTTCCGGCGCCGATCACCTAGTGTTTTGGTTAATATACCTGCGATCCTTATTCAATCGGCCTCAGCGCGTGCCCGTGCACCCATTGCCCGCGACGAGCATGTTCACCAGTGCGGGCAGGCCGTTTTTCTTTTCGCGCGATCTTGAGCCATATATAATCAGGTGAAAATTCCATTGACGAGAATAGAATCAGGTAGTCCATCTCCCTGAGATATCACTCGGACGCTCTCTATGTTAAGTACAGTTGTCACAATCACTCAGAGAATTCTCTAAACATGCGGAAACAACTCTTACTCTGGATCGTGGTCGGGCTCGTCTTCCTGCCAAGCGTCACAGGCAAGACGCATCTTCAATCATTCAAGAACACTACTGTGTTGTTCGATGATGACTGGCGGTTTCATCGAGGTGGTGCGCAGGGAGCAGAGCAACCTGACTTCGACGACTCCAAATGGCGCAGGCTAGATCTTCCACACGACTGGAGTATAGAAGATCTTGCAAACACCAATTCACCATTCAACCGTGATGCACTTAGCCAGGTGAATGGCGGCTTCACAACAGGAGGCACCAGCTGGTATCGCAAAAGTTTCTCAGTGCCGAGTGAACAGGACGCTAAAAGAGTTCTCATTCAGTTTGACGGCGTCTATATGAACGCGGAAGTTTGGTTGAACGGCCAGTGGATTGGAAGTCATCCTTATGGCTACACGAGTTTCTGGTTAGACCTCACTGACAAGCTCAAACCTGGCGCACGCAACGTATTGGCGGTCAAGGTAAAGAACGAAGGCGAGAACAGTCGCTGGTATTCGGGCTCGGGAATCTATCGACACGTATGGTTGAAGACATTGGACCCTACACACGTCGCACAGTGGGGCACATACATCACCACGCCAGTAGTAAGCGCCACGTCTGCGCAGGTCAATGTAAGAACCAGCGTTGACAATGAAAGCCAGCAATCCGCACAAGTTAGATTGGTCACCCGCATACACGATCCGCAGCAGCGAGAAGTTGCGAAACTCGAATCCGACCAGACTATTGATGCAAAGGCAGGTCGAGAGTTTACACAGAAGGCCAGTGTCGAATCGCCAGCGTTGTGGTCGCCGGATACGCCGGCGCTTTATACAGTGGTTTCTGAGGTGTACCGTCTGGGCCAGCTAGTAGATCGAGTGGAGACGAGGTTTGGCATTCGTACGCTGTCGTTCGACGCGATTAAGGGCTTTCAATTGAATGGGAAGACTTTAAAACTCAAGGGAGGCTGTCTTCATCATGACAATGGGCCACTCGGTGCGCGCGCCTTCGACCGGGCCGAGGAGCGTCGCGTCGAGCTATTAAAGGCGAGTGGTTTTAACGCTCTCAGACTGGCTCATAATCCTCCGTCGCCCGCGTTTCTCGAAGCCTGTGACAGACTCGGCATGATGGTGATTGATGAAGCCTTCGACATGTGGCGCGAAGGAAAGAATCCGCACGATTACCATTTATATTTCGCTGACTGGTGGCAGAAAGATCTTGAAAGCATGGTCAAGCGCGATCGTAATCACCCGTCCATCATCATGTGGAGTATCGGCAATGAAATACCTAATCGAGATAAGCCCGAGGTCGTGAAACTGGCGAAGGAGCTCGGAGACTACGTCCGCGGCCTGGAACCGACTCGACCTGTAACTTCGGCTGTTAATGATCTACGCGAAGATAAAGACCCTTACTTCGCCACGCTTGACGTTGCCGGTTACAACTACGCCGCCGGTGGAGATCACCTCAAGAAGAGTCTTTATGAGTTTGACCACGGTCGTCTGCCGAAGCGGATCATGTTCGGTTCGGAATCCTACCCGCTTGCAGCGTTCGACAGTTGGATGAGCGTCATCGATCACGCTTACGTCATTGGAGACTTTGTGTGGACGGCGTTTGATTACTTAGGTGAGGCGAGTATCGGTTGGCGAGGTTACTGGCAGGAGCAGAGTTTCTATCCGTGGAACCTGGCGTATTGCGGCGATATTGATGTGTGTGGCTGGAAGCGACCCCAGTCGTATTATCGCGATGCGCTTTGGAAGGATAACCAAGTCTCTGTATTTGTGAGGCCGCCACGACCTTCTTTTGATCTCAACCCGAAAAGACAGTCCTGGTCCAAATGGCACTGGAACGATGTGGTGGCCAACTGGAACTGGCAAGGACATGAAAATGAGCCACTCGAAGTAACGGTGTACTCCTCGTGCGAGGAAGTGGAGTTGTTTCTCAACGAGAAGTCTCTAGGAAAGAAACCCACGAATCGTTCGACAGCTTACTTGGCTACATGGGGAGTGCCTTACCATTCCGGAGTCCTCAAAGCAGTTGGTTACAACCTGGGAAAGGTGGTGAACGCATGCGAGCTGAAGTCGGCGGGTCGGCCGACCCATATCAAGTTGACGCCTGATCGAAACCCGATTGCAGCAGATGGGCAGGACTTGAGTTATATCACGGTGGAGCTAGTTGATGAGCAAGGAGTCAGAAATCCACTGAGTGAGGACCTGGTCAAGTTTTCAGTCGTCGGGCCTGGATCGATTGTTGGGGTAGGGAACGCTAATCCCGTCAGCACGGAAAGCTATCAGCAGCCGCAACGCAAAGCGTGGCAGGGCAGGTGTCTGTTGATAATAAAGTCGACCAAAGAAGCCGGTCCGATTACCATCAACGCATCAACCCCGGGCCTCACTCCAGCGAAACTTGTTCTGAATGTACTTGCCCCATAACAGTCAGCACGAGTGGGTCGCTAAAGCGGCTAACGGACAGAGGAGGATGAATGAGTAGAACGCTTTTCACTCTCGCGTTCATCATATTCAGTTTTAATACTTCATCAGTAGATTCCGACCTTGCGGGAACGTGGAAGGGGTTCAATGACGTTCCGACCGGCTTGGGAGCGCTCCCGCTGAGCACTAGGCGACGCCCCTATATTGTTGAGAACCAAACTGCTGGTCTTTGAGCTCTGTCCGAAGTTCATGGAGTTCGCGCCGAACCAACACAATGAGTTTGATTACGGCAACGTGTACGCGATAACCGAATCGGACAACACGCTACTTAGTCCTCGCAGGAAACCTCCGCCACCAGCGGTAATCACCACGAACTGCTTACCCGTTTTACTACCTTGAAAAGTCATTGGCGTCATATGTCCATTGGCTTCGATCCGGGCCTCCCAGAGTTGTTTTCCCGTTTTGGACTCGAAAGCGCGAAAGCGGCGATCCGTCGTACCGGCGATGAAGACCAAACCACCAGCAGTGACAATCGATCCGCCAAGATTCTGTGTGCCTGTATTGTGAATGCCCTTAGCTTCAAGTTCATCAACTACGCCGAGCGGGATTCGCCAAACGATGTCACCTGTCTTTAAATTAACAGCGGTCACTGTGCCCCACGGTGGTTGTTGGCATGGTCGTCCATTCTTATCGCGAAACCAGGCATACTCTTCGAAACGACCTTGTCTTACATAAGGCATGGGCGAACCGGGCGGCGTAGGATTCATCTGACCCACGGCGCCATCCTCATTCATATTCACGTAAAGGTATCCAGTTGATGGATCGATGGAGGCGCTGGACCAGTTTGCTCCGCCGTGATAGCCGGGGAACATCAGCGTCGGTCTCAATCCAGCCGGTGTGTACATGCCGTGGTTCGTCAACTTGTTGAACAGGTCAGTGCAGTAACGTTCTGTTTCAGGAGAGACCTTGCTGATTTCATCGCGGGTCATTGACTGTCTCGCGAGAGCCGGCGGTTTGGCCGGGACGGGTTGAGTTGGCCAGGTTTGTTCACCGGGTACTTCGCTTTGTGGTACTGGTCGCTCCGCGATTGGGAATAGAGACTTTCCAGTTACTCGATTGAAAACGAAGACGAATCCCATCTTCGTTACCTCAACTACTGCTGGAATCGTGCGACCGTTCACGCGTAAATCAATCAACGAAGGCTGCGCCGGCAGATCGTAATCCCACAGATCGTGGTGAACCATCTGAAAATACCAGATAAGCCTCCCTGTTGCTGCGTTAAGCGCCACGAGTGAATTTCCATAAAGATTTTTTCCTTTGCGATCGCCGCCGTAGAAGTCGTACGCAGGTGAACCAACAGGCAGATAGACGATGCCGCGTTCCTGATCCACGCTCATTGTTGACCAGACGTTTGCGCCCATCCGATCTTTCCACGCATCCGCGCTCCATGTTTCGCTTCCTTGTTCGCCTTGGTGGGGAACAGTGTGAAATGTCCAGATTAATTTACCTGTCTTGACGCTAAAGGCGCGCACATCGCCGTTTGGACCTTTCGCTGGAAACTCCGGTAGACCCCAGCCGACGATTACGATGTCTTTGTAGATAACGGGAGCAGACGTCACTCGCGCGCCCCACGAAGGCTCCTGTTTGAATCTATCTGCACCGCCGGCACGAAGATCGACTGAGCCAGCACTGCCAAACTGCGGGATTGGTTCTCCCGTGTTGGCGTTGAGGGCAATCAAACGACCATCGACAGTGCCGAATAGAATGCGCCGGTCCGTGCCCAATATGTCTTCCCAGTAAGCAACTCCCCGGTGCGAGTTGAATTCGCGCACGCGTTTGTCAGCTTGCGGATCAAACTTCCAGAGCTCGGTTCCCGTCTCTGCGTCCAGGGCGATAACGCGACTGGATGGCGTGGAAACATATATCACGCCTTTGACAACAATCGGTGTACATGAAAACGAAGCTTGGAAAGCAGATGTAGAGAGACCCATTTCCAATTCGCCTGTGTGGTAGGTCCAAGCGCGTTTGAGAGATGTTACGTTCTCAATATTGATCTGTTTGAGTTCTGAATATCGCTTACCTCCCGAATCGCCGCCGTAGTAGAGCCATTCTGAGTTTTGTGCGGCGACTGATATAGAGAAGCCGAAGCAAATAATCACCGCCGCTGCAATCGCTTTACGTATCGAAAGTACCACGTTTATATTCTCTCCATTTGAATTCAGGATAGTCATAGCGTCTTCTTTTCTACACGACATGAAACTTCTGTCCGTAATTCTTTCACTCTTCGCTCTTGTGCCCGCTTCTGGCTTTCGTACCTATCAGCGTAAGACCATTGGCGCGCCAATCGGCTTGCAGCTCTACAGTTTGCGTGACCAATTCAAGGCAGATGTCCCCCGCACTCTAGATCAAGTCCGGTCATTTGGCATCAAGTATGTTGAGTTGGCCGGAACCTACGGAGTCGAGCCGCAGTTATTCAGCGCTGAACTTAAAGCCAGGGGATTGCAGGCCATTAGCGCACACTTCTCCTACGAACAGTTTCGCGATCATCTCGATGATGTTATTCGAGAGTCGAAGCTATTTGAGGTGCAATACGTAGGTTGCGCCTGGATCCAGCGGCCACACCCGCTGGATGAAAAAACCGTTCGGGAAATCGCGGCAGTGTTCAATAGAGCGGGTGAAGTTCTTGCCAAAAATAATTTGAAGTTTTTCTACCATATCCACGGCTATGAGTTCGGTCCATATGAGAGTGGTACCTTGTTCGATCTTTTGGCCGCGCAAACAAACTCGAAGTATGTACTATTCCAGATGGACGTCTACTGGGTAGTCAACGCCGAACAAGATCCTGTGAAGTTATTAAAGCGCTATGGAAATCGTTTTGTCCTTATGCACGTGAAGGACATGAAACGGGGCACGCCGCACAACCTTCTTGGTGAATCGGATGTAGAAAATAACGTCGCCCTGGGCCAGGGAGTCATTCCCTGGTCAGACGTTATCCGAGCCGCAAAAGATGTTGGAGTGAAGTGGTATTTCCTTGAAGATGAATCGTCGAGGTCCGTTGCTCAAATCCCACAGAGTCTACGATTCATGGAGACGCTGAAACTTTAGTGTTGTTGGTCGAGCAACGAAGTAGATTGGACAAGCGTTGCCGATTCTTTCCAGCGGGAACTTTTCTGTCAAGGAATATAGACACATTATGCGCAACAACCTGGGCGTTGGATTCATTGGTAGCGGGTTTGTCACAAAATTTCACTTGCAAGCGTGGCGCGGAGTTCGCGACGCAGACGTTCTAGGTATCTATAGCCCAAATCCGGACCACGCAGCAGCAACGGCAGCGCTCGCGCGTGAGCTGCGCGTCGGGAACGCGTCCCCCTTCAATTCCATTGAAGAAATGGTCGCCGCACCAGATATCGACTGTCTGTGGCTTTGCGGACCAAACCATCAACGACTTCAGAATATGCAGGCGATCTGTGATGCGTTGGATTCCCGTAAAGGGGAATTGATTGGTATTGCTTGTGAGAAGCCACTGGCGCGCAATACTGCAGAAGCCAGGCAGATGGTGGAGTTGGTGGAACGGTCAGGTCTATTACATGGGTACCTCGAGGATCAAATGTTCGCGCCCGCTGTTACGCGCGGCAAACAGATCATGTGGACACGAGCCGCGGCCATAACCGGTCGTCCATATCTGGCACGCGCGGCGGAAGAACACAGCGGCCCACACTCACCATGGTTTTGGCGAGGTGAACTGCAGGGTGGCGGCGTGTTGAATGACATGATGTGCCACAGCGTGGAGGTGGCGCGGTTCATGCTGACGAAGCCTGATGCCCCGCGCGCGAGCATCCGTCCCGTGAAAGTCTCAGCGCAGATCGCCAGCTTGAAATGGTCCCGACCTGAGTACTCCGAGATTCTTAAAAACAACATGGGCCAGGAGGTTGATTATCAAAAAACACCCGCTGAAGATTTTGCACGAGCAACTATCAATTACGTGGACGAAGATGAAAATCCTTTGATCGTTGAGGTGACAACTTCCTGGAGTTATGTCGGTGCTGGTCTTCGTCTAAGTCTCGAAGTGCTCGGGCCGGAATATTCATTAACCATGAACTCGCTCGACAGTGGCTTAAAGCTTTTCCTCAGCAGGAAAGTGAAAGGATCTGCCGGTGAAGACCTGGTTGAAAAGCAGAATGCAGAACAGGGGCTGATGCCGGTGCTGGGGAATGAAGCCGCAGAATATGGATATGAATCACAGAACCGTTATTTCGTGCAATGTTTTCTTGACGGAAGGCAGCCGTCAGAAAATTTTTATGCAGGACTTGAAGTGACGGAATTGTTAATGACTGCCTACATGAGTGCAGAACAGGAAAGGACAATACCTTTCAAGCCTGAAGGACTCGACACATTTGTTCCACTGGTTGCGCAGGGGAAATGGAATGCGCGGTGAACAGGGTCTTTAAACTTTGGTCTTAGACGTTTGATCTTGGCAGACCAGGATCGAAGATCAGAGATCAAGCTCGAGACCAAAGTTCAACATCTACCATGACTAAACATTCCCCTTTCACCCGTGTGATCCTGCTGATGACGATTGCGTTCGTCGGCATCTTTCTTTATGGATTGCTGGCCGCACTTCCTGGATCAGTGTTGCCTACTCTCGAGCGCAATCAGTTCCTGCCCAACGATAGTGCTGTCGGCACGTTTCTACTGATCAATGCAATTGGAGCGGTCGTTGCTTACCTCGTGAGCGGCCCCATTCCGCCAACTGGCGGCGACATCAGCAACGAGAGCGTGACCAGCGGCAACGATCGCATTTGCACCGAGTCCGAGTAGCAAAGAACAAGTAAAGACATAGAGCAATGCGGATCGGGGTGGCGATTGAGGCCAGACTAGATCCTGATTCGTCACTTCGGTTCCGGGCCACCTTTCGGTGGCCGTTCTTGTTTGTGGCAGGGTTGGAGTTCTCAGGTTCTCAGCTGTCTTTAATTTGACGGATTACATCCCCGGATCGTCACCTGAAGGTCCATAAATCGAGGGGACCTTCCCGCCCATAGGTCGCACATACGCACTCAACTGCCCTCGATGATGGATCGCATCGAACATGAAGTCCCAAAGCAACTCAACCAATGGTCTCTCCATCACGACCTGGCCCTCGTAAAGAAACTGCGCATTGCGCTCCTCCGAAGCATCGTCCAGCTTCGCAACCTTGTCGAGTAATTCAGTCGACCATTTCTCATACATCCCGATCATCTCATCGAGACCCGGTGGAGTAATGTTTTGCCATTCAGATTTGCCAGTGTCCACGACGTCAATCAACGCTTTCAATTCATAAGTCACGGTCCACACGAGTTGCTCAGCCGAAGGTGAACGTTCAGCCGGCTTGTAGCTCAGGTCCGCGGGCAACGCCCTGAATATTTTTAGAAAGACTGGAAACTCCACCTTTGCACGTTTTAAGTAGAATTCTCGAAGCGTCATTTTTCCTCCTGAATTTAGTCTAATATACAGCAGATGCGTCCGAAGATTTTCGTCAAAGAGAGCATTATACGCGCGTCGCCGGAGCGTGTTTTTGCTTTCCACGAACTGCGCGACGCTCTGCAACGGCTGACGCCACCCTGGGAGTCTGTGCACATCCTACAGACCGCGGCCGATCTTACTGTCGGTTCACGGGCGACTATTAAGTCGCGCATCTTTGGTCTCTTTCCAACGCTGTGGGTGGCAGAGCATACAGCGTATGATCCGCCACACATGTTTGAAGACGTGCAGGTTGAAGGACCTTTTCGTTACTGGCGTCACCGCCACATCATTAAGCCTCACCCCGCAGGCGCAGTTTTACGCGATGAGATCGAATTCAAGCCACCGCTAGGTTTAATCGGGCAATTAGCCGCGCCATTCGTCATTGTGCCGCGTCTTGAAAAACTGTTTGAGTATCGCCACCGCGTCACGCGCGAGTGGTGTGAAGGGTAGGCGTTGAATTCTCGGTGTAATGGTGCGAGATCTTTCAGATCTCCACTTCACCTTCGAGATAGAACACGCAAGCGCCTTCAAGCTCGACGCGCTCTCCTTTCAACCTGCAAATGATCTCACCACCGCGCCGTGAAGCCTGATACGCGCGAAACTCTGTGCGACCTAATCGCCTGGCCCAATACGGCGCCAGCATACAATGCGCCGCACCAGTCACGGGATCTTCCGGAATGCCCTTCGCGGGAGCAAAGTAGCGGCTGACAAAGTCGTAAGCTCCGCCGCCTGGCGCCGTTACGATCACACCCGGTCGATCTATGCGCGCAACCGCCGCCATATCAGGAACAAGCTCACGCAAGATCTGCTCGCTCTCAACCAGGGCCATGTAGTTGAAAGCATTCGCAACAACCTCGACGGGAACAACTCCAAGGGCATCAGCCAGGCCGTCTACGTTCGAGATCGGCTCTGATGGTCGAGCCGGGAAGTCCATCACATAGCCGGTATTCGTCCGACCCACCGTAAGAGGACCGCTAAGAGTGTGAAACACGACGGCATTACGCTTCTCATCTAAACGCTCCATGACGACTGCTGCGCTAGCCAGTGTAGCGTGCCCACACAGCGGTACTTCAGTGATTGGCGTGAACCAACGCAAACGATAATCAGCAGCGTCGCGCACTAAAAAAGCTGTCTCGGCAAGATTGTTTTCGGCAGCAATCGCCTGCAGCGTTGCGTCAGACAAAAATTCATCCAGCGGCATGACCGCAGCAGGATTTCCCTCAAATCGTTGTGAGGCAAAAGCGTCAACCTGGAATATTCGCGTACGCATAGAGTTAGCTCGCTTGCGTGAGCTCCTTCACGAGATAGATCATCTGCCCGATGTGATGATGAAAATGCACTGCACATCGCAAGTAGATACCAAACCGATCCTTCACATCGTCAGCGCCCACAGCATCGACAGCCTGTTCCCAATCGCCATCCGTTTGGTTTCTCAAACTTGTGACTACCATCTCAACTGCTGCGTCGAGTTTGCTTAGCACCTCTTGCTTTTGACCGACATGGGTTTAAGCTGTTCATATTTTTGTGTACTCTTCGGTGGTCCAATGCCGCTGATCTTATCGTAAGAGGACACGGTAGTCACTTAAGGGGCGGGGATGGTGGTGCCCCCCTCGGGATCATTAATTGCGCTCAGGAAGAAGGCTATGGTATGGACTGAACCCCTGGATTGAGACACTCGTCATTGGCACACTTAGCTGAAAGGAGCTGCAGAGTGGCAAAGAAAACGAGTGCGGCATTCGGAGGAGTTGTGGGTTTGATATATCTGTTGGCCGAGTGATAGAAGTTGATCTCCCCTGGCTTCGCTAAGCCCTTG
>Ga0081539_10001738_pt1 | contig 34807 bp, 34 predicted proteins | sample TabmetS4T2R2_FD_71023 | JGI IMG/M metagenome (GOLD analysis project Ga0081539, IMG submission 71023) | Tabebuia heterophylla rhizosphere microbial communities from the University of Puerto Rico - S4T2R2 | ecosystem: Host-associated > Plants > Roots > Rhizosphere ... | reverse complement strand
GCCGAGGGGAACGCGGGGCCCCTCGGATGGTCCGCCAGCTCCCGGTACTCCCGGAGGGAAGCGTGGTAGAGCGCCGCGAGGACCGGGTCGAACGGCTGCTGGACGATCCCGGAGTTGCGCCCCGACGCGCCGGCGGCGATCGCCGCCCGCTCGACCAGCCGGACGGACAGCCCCGCCTCGGCAAGGAAGGCCGCCGTCGCCGCGCCGACGACCCCGGCGCCGATGATCGCGACGTCCGGCGCCCGCCCCGGCGACCCCACGCCGGCGAGCTCAGCCGACCGCGGCCGCCGTCGCCGGTCGCGAGCCGGTGGCGATCCGCCCGAGCGCCTCGAGCAGGCGATCGACCTCGGCCGCCGTGTTGTAATGGGTCAGCCCGATCCGGACGACGCCGCCACGATCCAGCAGACCGAGTCGCTCGATCAGCCCGGTCGCGTAGAAGTCGCCGTCCCAGACGGCGATCCCCTCGTCGCCGAGGGCCTCGGCGACCGCCCGCGGGGCGATGCCGTCCAGGCGCATCGCGGCGGTCGGCGTCCGCTCGTCGAACCGGGAGCGATCGGTGATCCCATACAGCGTCACGCCCGGGATCGCCTCCAGGCCATCGATCAGGCGGCCGAACACGCCCATCTCGTAGCGCCGGATCGCGGTCATCCCCGCGACGACGCGCTCGCGCCGCCCGGCCGGCGGTGGCGCGTCCCCGTAGGCGGTGCCGATGTCCGCGAGGTACTCGACGGCGGCCGTGACCCCGGCCAGCCCCTCGAAGTTGCCCGTCCCGGTCTCGAAGCGGTCCGTGGCCGGACGGAGCTTGTAGGCCGGAAGCGCCTCGAGCACCTCGGCACGGCCATACAGGACGCCGGCATGCGGTCCGAAGAACTTGTACGTGGAGCAGGCGAGGAAGTCGGTTCCGACCGCGCGGACGTCGATCGGCAGGTGCGGCGCGGCGTGAACGGCGTCGAGATACGTCCACGCGCCGACGGCGTGGGCGCGGCGGACGATCTCGGCGACCGGGTTGATCGTCCCCACGGCGTTCGACGCCCAGCCCACGGCCACGAGCCGCGTCCGTGGACCGAGGACGGCGTCGAGCGAGTCGAGATCGAGGGTCACGTCATCCGGCCGGACGTCGACCGTGCGAACGACGAGGCCGCGGTCGGCGGCCACCGCCTTCCACGGGCCCACGTTCCCTTCGTGGTCCAGGATCGTCACGACGATCTCGTCACCGGGCTGCATCGTCGCCGCGATTGAACGGCTGACGTGGAACGTCAGCGACGTCATGTTCGCGCCGAACTTGATCTCGCCGGGCGTGGCGGCGCCGAGCAGATCGGCGATCGCGACGTGCGCCTCGTGCACCCGGGCATCCGACCGGCGGCTCGTGAGGAAGGGTCCGTCGTGGTTCGCGTTCGAGGTCCGGTAGTAGTCGGCGACCGCCGCGATCACGGTGTCGGGGACCTGCGTGCCGCCGGGGCCGTCGAAGAGCGCCACCGGGCGACCGCCATCCTCGATCGCGAGCGCCGGGAACCGGCGCCGGAGCGCCTCGACATCGAACGTGGTCATCGAACCCTCATCGAACGGGGATGCTCGCCGGGATCGTAGCGCGCGGTCGTCGTCGGCGAGATCGTTGCCTTGTCAACAATCCGCCGCGCGCAGTACGATGACGCGGCGATGGCCCCCTCCTCGACCACGATCCCGAAGGACGCCCCGACCGCCGTCCCGGCGAGCCCCGCCGTGATCGCGGAGGCGCCTGGGATCAACGCGTGGCGGGCCTTCCTCCAGGCGCATGCCCGGGTGACCCGCCGGCTCGACGAGGAGCTCCAGGCGGCCCACGGCCTGTCCCTCGCCGAGTACGACGCGCTGCTCCAGATCGCCCATGCGCCGGGGCGTCGGGTCCGGATGAACGTGCTGGCCGAGCGGGTGATCCTGTCGCGAAGCGGGATCACCCGGCTCGTCGACCGGCTCGAGGCGGCCGGCTCGGTGGAACGGATCGCCTGCGCCACCGACGCCCGCGGCCAGGAGGCCGTCCTGACCGCGGCCGGGCTCAGCCGGCTGCGCCATGCCGCGACGACACACCTCGAGGGCGTGCGCCGCTACTTCCTGGATCGGCTCGACGAAGGAGCTCTCGCCGGGCTCGAGGTGAGCCTCGGGCGGGTGGCCGATCGGCTCGGCCCCGAGGGCCGCCCGGCCCACGAAGGCTGCCCGCCGGCCGACGCCTGAATCGGGCGTTGGCGCCCGGTCGGCTCCGGATCGGCACGAGCGGGTTCGCGTACCCCGCCTGGGCGCCCCGGTTCTACCCGCCCACCACCCGCGGCGCCGACCTCCTCCCCTCCTACGCCTCCCGGCTCCCGACGGTCGAGCTGAACAACACGTTCTACCGCCAGCCGAGCCCGGCGGCCGTGGACGCCTGGCTGGCGGCGACCCCGCCCGACTTCCGGTTCGCGGTGAAGGCCCAGCGCAGCAGCTCCTTCCGCTCGCTCCAGCCGGACGCCGCCGCGAGCGTCGAGTGGCTGACGACGCCGCTCCGCCGGTTCGGCGACCGGCTCGGGACGATCCTGTTCCGCGTGCCGGAGAACGTCCGCCGCGACGACGCCCGGCTGGCCGGGCTCCTCGGGGCGTGGCCGCGCGATCTCCCGCTCGCCCTCGAGTTCCAGGACCCGACCTGGCATGTCGACGAGGTGTTCGAGGCGGCGGCGCGGGCCGGCGCGGCCGTTGTCGCGACCGACCTGGAGACCGACCCCGAGCCGCCGCGCCTCCGGCGGTCCGGGCCGCTCCTCTACGTCCGGCTCCGCCGGCCCGACTATCCCCGCGACGAGCTCGCTCGGTGGCTGGACCGACTCGAGCCGTTCCTGAGCGATCGCGTCGACGTGTACGTCTACTTCCGGCACGACGAGGTGGGCCGCGGTGCGGAGCTCGCCCTCGAGCTCCTCGAACTCGCCCGGATCGCCGGCTTCGCGCCGGGTCGCGAGGCCTCCACCCCCACTCGCGATGTCGCGGCGCCCGAGCGCGGGGCCTAGTCCTCGCCGCTCGCCCTCGAGCCCTCGGCCGGCCCGAAGGCGACGAGCAGCGTCAGGTCCTCGACGATGTCGTGGAACCGATGGGCAACCGCGGCGGCCACGAACACGATCGATCCGGGCCGCACGTCGCGGACCTCGTCGCCGACCGTGACCTTCGCCCGGCCCGAGACGACGTAGTAGACCTCGTCCTCGGTGTGCGGCCGCTGACGGTCCGGTTCGCCGGCCTTGAGGACGTACAGCCCGACGCTGAGGTCGGGCACGCTGAGGAACTCGAGGTAAGGGCGCCCGGCGGCGGCCTGCTGGTCGGCCAGATCGGCGAGCTCGAAGGCGTCCACGCGCCGAGCCTACCAGCGCCGGGAACCCGAAACCGGGCCCGACCGTACGATGGGTCGATGGATCGTGCGACCGATCGCCGCCGGGCATCCCGGGCGCTCCTCGCGTGCGCCGCGCTCGCTGTCGTCGCGTGCGGCCGGCCCGGACCAAGCGGGACGCCGGCCGTCAGCCCCTCGGACGCAGCCGTCCCATCGATCGCGCCGTCCGGGAGCGCGGGTCCGACCGAGAGTCCGCCGGCGACGCCGTCCGGGCCAGCCGGCTCCGGCTTCGACCCGACCGCGGTGAGCGTCACGCTCGAGCCGTTCGTCGGCGGGCTCGACGCGCCGCTCGCGATCGCCGTCGCGGGCGACGGCACGGATCGCCTCTTCGTCGCCGAGCAGGGCGGCACGATCCGCGTGGTCCGCGAGGGGGCGCTCGTCGACGCGCCCGTCGTCGACCTGTCCGCCGAGATTTCGAGCGGTGGCGAGCGGGGCCTCCTGGGCCTCGCGTTCCACCCGGACTTCCCGGAGGACCCACGGGTCTTCGTCGACTACACCGACCAATCCGGAGACACGGTCGTCAGCTCGCTCCGCGTCGACCCGACGAACCCCGACCGGCTCGACCCGGCGACCGAGCAGCCGATCATCCAGGTCGAGCAGCCGTTCGCGAACCACAACGGCGGCGCGCTCGCGTTCGGGCCGGACGGCACGCTCCTCATCGCGCTGGGCGACGGCGGCAGCGGCGGCGACCCCCAGGGGAACGGCCAGTCCGAGACGACCCTCCTGGGCAAGATCCTGCGAATCGACGTGGACGAGCCCTCGGCCGGCCGCTCGTACGGGATCCCGGCCGACAACCCGTTCGCGGACGGTGGCGGCGGCCGGCGACCGGAGATCTGGCTGACCGGGCTGCGCAACCCATGGCGGATCAGCGTCGATCCGCAGACCGGCGATCTCTGGATCGGCGACGTCGGCCAGGGCGATCGGGAGGAGATCGACGTCCACCGAGCCGGCGCGCCCGGCGGCACGAACTACGGCTGGAACCGGATGGAGGGCCGTCGCTGCTTCAACCCGGCGCAGGGCTGCGAGGACCCGTCGCTCACCCTGCCGGTCACCGACTACGGCCACGACCAGGGCTGTACGGTGATCGGCGGGTATGTCGATCGCGCGGCGACGCCCTCAGCGCTGAGCGGCGGCTATCTCTTCGGCGACTACTGCAGCGGCCGCCTGTGGGCGATCGATCCGGCCGACGACACGCCCCGCGATCCGGTGGTCGTCGGCGACAGCAATCGCCGGCTTAGCGCCTTCGGCGAGGACGAGTCGGGGGCGCTGTACGCGGTCGACATCGGCGGCGGCGAGATTCTGCGAGTGGTGGCCAACGCCCGCTGAGGCCGATTGCGACGCCTAGGCGATCGCGAACTCGACCGTCACCTCGACCGCGAGCTCGTTCGTCCCGGCCTCGATCGGCGTCGTCGCGGCGGCCGTCTCGGACACGCGGTACAGGGCGAGCGGCCGTGGCGGACCCGGCGCGAACCCGCCGCCCTCCACGATCCCCACGACTGCCCCCAGGGTCACCCCCGCCTCCTCGGCGAGCGTTTCCGCCCGGCGGCGGGCGTCGGCGACCGCGAGCCGGCGCGCCTCCGACAGGGCCTCGGTCGGGTCGTCCAGCCGGAAGGTCAGCCCGTCGAGGCTCGTCGCGCCCGCGGCGAGCGCGCCGTCCACGAGGAGCCCGGCCGTCTCGATCGTGCGGACCGTTGCCTCGACCCGGTTCGTGAGCTGGTAGCCGGTGATCCGCTGGCTCCCGTCCGAGTAGTCGCGGACAGCGTCCAGGCTCAGGAGGCTCGTCCGGAGGTCCGGCCCGGACACGCCGCCGGAGCGAAGGCCGGCGAGAACGGCCTCCATCGTCGTTGCCGCCGCGGCGCGAGCCTCCCCGGCCGTCGGACGGATCGTGACGACCCCGAGCTGGACCTCGGCGACGTCCGGCTCGACCCGCACGGCGCCTCGCCCGGGCACGCTGATCCGGGGTGATGGCTGCGGGACGCTCATGGCGGCGAGTATCCGAACCGCGAGCGGAGCCCGTCAACCTGTGATCCGTTGCCTGCCGTCACCACTCGAAGTCGTCGCAGCCGGCCCCGACACGGAACTGCAAGACGCGTCCGAACCGCGCCTGCCGGGCCGTTGACGGCAGGGGGACGACCCTTCCAGCGTGTACGAGCGCGTCCCGGATCCCCGTCCCGGCATCCCCGCGCCCGATCCGGGTGGGGCCAACCGCCCGCGCTCGGCCGCCGAGATCGCCACCGCCCGGCTCACGGATCCGGAGATTCGGCGAGCGGTCGCAATCCGCCGGCTCGCCACGCATCGTTCGGCGCTCCGGCGCGAGGTGACCCGCCGTCCCCCGCGTCGCAGCAACCGCCTCGCGCTGATCATCGCCACCGCGCTCGCGACCTTCCTCATGGGATCCCTGCTCCTCGTCGGGGTGGCCGTCGTGGGCGTCGCCGCGGCCGTCAGCGTGCTGTCCGAGGATCTGCCCGATCCGGCCAACCTCGCGGCGCTGACGTTCGACCAGCCGACCGTCGTCTATGACCGGGCCGGCAAGGTCCAGCTGGGCCGATTCCAGCGCCAGCAGCGCCGGGTCGTCACCTACGACGAGGTGCCCAAGCTCGTCGTCGACGCGACGACGACGGCGGAGGACCGGTCGTTCTGGGAGAACGACGGGTTCGACCCGGCGGCGATCCTGTCGGCCGCCGCGGACAACGCCGCCGGCACGAGCGAGCGGGGCGCATCCACGATCACCCAGCAGCTCGTCCGCGCCCGGCTCCTTCCCGACGACGTCGTCGCCCCTGGCGCGAACCGCTACCTGCGCAAGGCCAAGGAGGTCGTCCAGGCAGCGCGCCTCACGGGGGCGTTCCCGGGCGAGGACGGCAAGGAGCAGATCGTCACGGCCTACCTGAACGAGATCTTCTATGGGCACGACGCCTACGGGATCGCCGCGGCCGCCCGGATCTACTTCGGCGTCGCCGATCTTTCGAAGCTCACGATCGCACAGGCCGCGCTCCTGGCCGGGCTGCCGAAGTCTCCCTCCACCCTCGATCCGTACCGGTACGCCGAGAAGGGCAAGGACGGCCGGCTGATCGTGCCGCGCTCGGCCCTGCCGGTGGTCCGGCGCGACTACATCCTCGAGAACCTGGCGACGTCGCGCTGGACCCACCCCTCCGAGGCGGAGATCGAGGCTGCCCTCGCCGAGCCGGTCGTGCTGCGGGGCGACGTCCCGCTCGAGTTCAAGGCGCCCCACTTCACCTGGCAGGTCCGCCGCCAGCTCCAGCAGATCCTGGGGCCGGACGCGTCGATCGAGACCGGCGGCTACACGGTCATCACGAGCCTCGACTGGCGCGCCCAGACGCTCGCCGAGAAGTGGCTCAGCGCCGCCGCCATCAGCCCGAACCTGAAGCGGACGGCCGCGAACAAGCTCCTCGCGAAGCTGAAGATCGGCCCGAGCGACCGGATCTGGATCAACGCGCTCCGTGGCAAGGATCTCCACAACGCCGCGCTCGTGACGCTCGACTACCGCACGGGCGACGTGCTCGCCTACGCCGGCAGCGCCGGCTACTACGAGGATGCGATCGCGAGCCGCAAGTTCGAGCCGAAGTACGACGCGGCCGGCGACGGCGCGCGCCAGCCGGGATCGGCCTGGAAGCCCGTCGTCTACGCAACAGCGTTCGACACGAAGCGGCTGACCCCGGGCAGCCTCCTCCTCGACATCACGACCGAGTTCGGCAAGGGCTGGACGCCGCGCGACGCGGACCAGCTCGACCGCGGTCCGGTGCTCGTCCGGAAGGCGCTCCAGTACTCGCTGAACATCCCGGCGATCCGCGCGCTGGAGCGAGTCGGCAGCGAGGCCGTCATGAAGAAGGCGGCGGCATTCGGAATCCGGTTCACGGGCGGCCCGAAGGCCTTCGCGCAGGCCGGACTGGCCGGCGCGATCGGGACCGTGGAGGTCCGGCCGATCGACCTGACCTCCGCCTTCGGCACGATCGCGAACGGCGGGCTGCGGGTCCCGCCGCGGATGATCCTCGAGGTCCGCGACGCAACGGGCAAGGTCGTCTACGCGGCAGGCCGGCCGAAGCCGAAGCGCGCGGTCTCCGCGCAGGCTGCCTTCCTCGTCACCGACATCCTCGCGGGCAACACCGACGGCCGCCAGAACCCGATCTGGTCCGCGGCGCTCCAGCTCCGCAACGGCCCCAACGGCGAACGGCGGCCGGCCGCGGTCAAGACCGGGACCGCGAACGATGCTCGCGACCTCGCCACGTACGGCTTCCTCGCGCCGCCCAAGGACACGAAGGCGCCCGGGATCGCGGTTGGGATCTGGATGGGCAACAGCGATCACTCGAACCCGCGCTCGGCCAAGCCCGCGACCTCGCTCACGGCCGCGGCACCGCTCTGGCGAGCGTTCGTGCGCGACCTGACGCGGAAGCAGCCGATCGCGTCGTTCAAGCCGCCGAAGGGCGTGGTCCAGGCCCGGATCGACGCATGGACGGGCGGCCGGCCCGGTCCCTGGACGCGGGACACCGTCACCGAATGGTTCATCAGCGGGACCCAGCCCGGGGCGTCGCGCGCCGTCGATCAGCCGGGGCTCCTCTACAGCCAGGCCTGCGGCGGGTGGCGGGTCGACCCGGTCAAGGCCGAGCTCGGGCCGCGCCAGTGGGACGATGACGTCCTGAACTGGCTGTTCCGGGCGCGGCGCGGCGTCGGGGTGGTCGGCCCGTACGACACGCGGACCGCGTACTTCTGGGGTCGTTCCGGTTGGGGCGGGTCGCTCCTCGGAGCGTGCGCACCGAAGCCCAAGCCCGAGCCGAAGGAGTCGGACAAGCCGCCCAACGATGAGCCGCCCGGTGGGGGCGGCGGCCGCGGGCCGGATCCCACGCCGTCACCCACGCCGCCGCCACCGTGATCGTCGACGGCGGCCTCGGCCGCTCGATCGTCCGGGGCGCGGGGTTCGCGATCGGGGTCGGGATCGTGGCGCTCATCGCGCTCGTGGGGCTCGCGGCGATCAACGTCCTCGTCCTCGTCTTCGTGGCGGTGATCCTGGCGTCCGGTCTCCAGCCCATCGTGGCCTTCCTGCGTGGCCATCTGCCCATCGGTCGCGGCCCGGCGATCCTGCTCGTGTACGGCGTCTTCCTGCTGATCGTCGTCGGGATGGTGCTCGTCGTCGTCCCGACCGCGATCGGCGAGGGCCAGCGGATCGTGGAGTCGCTGCCGCCGTTCTTCGATCGGGCCCGGGCATGGGCCGACACGATCCGGCCGGCCGCCCTCGGCCAGAGCGTCACCGCGCTGATCGACGCGGCTGCGCGGACGCTGACCCCACCCAAGACGCCGCCGGCAGCCGGCCAGGTCGTCCAGGTCGGGCTGACGGTGGCCGAGGCGGTCACCTCGATCCTGACGCTGCTGACCGTGGTCTACTTCTGGCTCACCGAGCACGCCCGGCTGCAGCGCTACGCCCTCGCGTTCGTGCCGGCCGAGCGACGCTCACGGGCACGCGATGTCTGGAACAGCGCGGAGACGCGGCTCGGGATGTGGGTCCGCGGTGTTCTCATCCTGATGGCCACGATCGGGATCGGGACGGCGATCGCCTACACCCTCCTCGGCGTCCCGGGCGGGCTCCTCCTCGGCCTGTTTGCTGCGCTGGCCGAGGCGATCCCGATCATCGGTCCGGCGATCGGGGCGGTGCCGGCGGTGCTCGTCGCGGCAACGATCTCGCCGCAGCTGGCGCTCGCGGTCGCAGGCGTGTACATCGTCCTCCAGCTGATCGAGGGCAACATCCTCGTGCCGCTCGTGATGCGCAACACGGTCGGGATCTCGCCATTCCTCGTGATCCTCAGCGTCCTCATCGGGGGCGCCGCCGGGGGGTTCGTGGGTGCGCTCCTCGCCGTGCCGATCGCCGCGGCGGGCGAGGTCCTGATCGAGGGCCTCCAGGCGCGGGAAGTTCCGGTCGCTCAGGACGCCTCGACCCGGGACGCGACCGCCGACGACGACAACGCTCCGGACGAGCCGGACCACCGCCGGCGCACACCGGCGCGGGCCGATTCGGCGTCCTGAACCGCACCCGGCACACCGCGAATCCTGCAACGCGCCTGAAAGCCCAAACCCGCAACCGACCGCCGCGTTGCGAGCACCCGCCTGCCTGACTCGCACGGGATCGTGGGCCCGCGGCCGCGTGCAACCGTGGCCCCCGGTCTGGCGGACTGACGGTGGTGGTTGCATCGGCGAGGGCGGGGTGGCGCAGACGATCGACGAGGTTCCCGACGGACCTGCGCCCGGAACGCTCGCGCCGATCGAGCTGGATGACCTTCGCACGGTCCTCGGGGGCGTCACCGCCGGGCTGAGCGTCCAGGACGAGACCGGCCGGCTCATCTACGTCAACGCGGACGCCGCGGAGCTCAGCGGGTTCGAGTCGCCCGCGGCGATGTTGGCGGCAACACCGGCCGAGATCCGCGCCCGCTACGAGCTGATCGACGAGACCGGCCAGCCGCTCGACATCGCGACGCTGCCGGGCCGCCGGGCGCTCGCGGGTGAGCCGGTCGACCCGTTGATCGTCGGGTTCCGCCTGGGCGACGGCGCCGAGCGCTGGTCGATCGTCCGAGCCCGGGCGATGGAGCTGGCCGGCGGCCGACGGGTGGCGGTGAACACGTTCATCGACATCACCGCCAGGATCGAGCTCGAGCAGCGGCTCCGGTCGAGCGAGCGCCGGACCCAGGAGCTGGCGGAGGAGCGCCAGCGGGCAACGGAGCTCGCCCGGATGATGGCCGACGCAGCGCTCCGTCTCGACGAGGCCGATGACACCGACGCCGTCGTCCAGGCCGCCGCGGAATCGGCCGTGCCGATCCTCGCCGACTGGTGCGTGGTCGACCTGCTCGACGACGACGGCACGCTTCGCCGGGTCGGGCTTGCTGCCCGGGATGCCGCCCTCGCAGCAGCGATCGAGCCGCTCCGCGACCACCCCGCGGTGCGCGAGCCGAACCGCGCCAGCCGCCGGGCGGTCCGCGAGGGTGCCGCCGTCATCGCTCTCGACATCGACACCTGGTTCGCGGCCGATCCCGCTCCGGACCCGGACCACCGCCGGATCCTCGTCGAATCGGGCCTGCGCAACGCGATCGCCCAGCCGCTCGTCGCGCGCGGGCAGACGATCGGGGCGATCGTCTTCGCGACCGTCGCCGAGCGCACGTTCGACGACGCGGCGATCGCCGCCTCCGCCGAGATGGCGAGCCGGGTCGGCGTCTCCATCGCGAACAGCCAGGCACACGATGCCGCCCAGCGCGCCCGGCGCGCCGCCGAGGCCCTCGCCGAGCGTGAGCGGTTCCTGGCCCGGGCGACCGAGGTCCTCGCCTCCTCGCTCGACTACGAGCGGACCGTCCAGGCCGTCGCAGACCTGGTCGTGCCCGCCTTCGCCGACTGGTGCGTGGTCCACGTCCCCGGGGACTCCGGTGTCCCGCGCCGGATCGCCGTCGCGCATCGCGATCCGGACAAGGTCGCGCTCGCGATCCGGTCCCAGGAGCTGTACCCGCCGGATCCGGCGGCAGAGTCCGGGACGGCGGCCATCCTGCGCACGGGCAAGTCCGAGTTCATGGCCGACATCCCGCCCGAGCTCGTCGACGCGGCGGCCCGCGACGACCGCCATCGCGAGATCCTGCGCGCGCTGTCGCTGCGCTCCTACATCTCGGTTCCGATGATGGTGAGCGGCCGGATCATCGGCGTCCTGTCCCTGGTCGGGAGCGAGGGCAGCCGCCGGTTCGAGCCCGGCGACGTCGCATTCGCCGAGGCCCTTGCCGCGCGCGCCGCGGCGGCGATCGAGACGGCCCGGCTGTTCCGCGAGGGCGTCCGGTTCAAACGGCTCCTCGATGCCACCGGCGACGCGATCCTGATGATCGATCCCCTCGATCGTCGGATCGAGGAGGTCAACCGGGGTGCGGCCGACCAGCTCCAGCGCCCGATCGACGAGCTCGTGGGGTCGTCGATCGCCGACCACCTGGACGCCGACGGCACGAGCGCGTTCGACCGGGCGCTCGCCGACCTCGACGCCGCGCCCACCAGGGCCCGCACGGTCGAGCTCGAACTGCGCCGGCCCGACGCTTCGCTCCTGCCGGTCGAGGTCCGCCTCGAGACGGTGACGCTCGACGGATCGCCGCCGCGGATCCTCGCGATCTCGCGCGACATCCGGGACCGGATCGAGGCGCGCGAGCGGCTGCGCCGCCTGGCGGAGGCTGAGCACGCCCGGGCCGCCGAGCTGAACGCGGTGATCGAGGCGATGGGCGAAGGCGTCGTCGTCTGCGACCCGAGCGGCCGGATCATCCTCGCGAACCCCGCGGCCGAGAGCACGTTCCCCGACGTCGAGGAGACCAGCTACGCCGACATCCTCGCCCAGCTCGAGGATCCGGAGCGCAGGGCGCCGGCGCTCGGCCGGCGCGACGGCCCGGTCGAGCTGCGCGTCCGCGACGAGGAGCGCTGGATCGAGGTCAGCACGTGGCCCGTGACGGGCGGCCCCGGCCAGGGCGGGTCGCGGGACGGCGGCGGCCAGTACGAGACGATCGTCCTGCTCCGCGACGTCACCGAGGGGCGCCAGCGTCAGCTGGTCCGCGATACGTTCATCGGGGTCCTGTCGCACGAGCTGCGAACCCCGGTCACCACGATCTACGCGGGCGCCAAGGTCCTCGGCCGGCCGGGCGAGCTCGACGAGCCGACCCGGGCGGAGATCTTCAGCGACATCGTCGTCGAGTCCGAGCGGCTCCATCGGCTGGTCGAGGACGTCGTCGCGATGACCCGCTTCGGCGACGAGGGCGGCGACGTCGGGGCGGAGCCCGTCCTCCTCCAACGCCTCCTGCCGACGGTCGTCGCGTCCGAGCAGCTGCGCTGGCCGGGCGTGACCTTCGAGACCGAGATCGCGCCGGGCCTGCCGACCGTGATCGCCGACCCGACCTACGTCGAGCAGGTCGTTCGGAACCTGCTGTCGAACGCCGCGAAGTACGGTGGACCCGCAACCCACGTCCAGGTCGTCGTGACGGCCGCCGAGACCGAGGTCGAGGTCCGGATCCTCGACGACGGTCCGGGCTTCCCACCGGACGAGGCCGAGCGGCTGTTCGAGCTGTTCTTCCGCTCGGCGGGGACGTCCCGGTCGGCGGCCGGGGCCGGGATCGGGCTGTTCGTGTGCGCCCGGCTGATCCGGGCGATGGGCGGGCGGATCTGGGCGACCAACCGGGACGGTCTGGCTGGGTCCGAGTTCGGGTTCGCCCTCCGGGTGATGGACGAGGAGTAAGGCTGTCGCCCCTGGACGACGAACGCAGTCGGGCTGCCTCGGAGATCGAGGTCAGATCCAGCGCCGCCAGCGCGCGACCGCGAGGATCGCCGCCGCCGACACGATCATCGCGGCGATGACGAGGAAGAAGTTCGACGGCTGGTCGAAGAAGCCCAGCTTGAAGTTCATCCCCATCACGCCGGCCAGGATGATCCCCGGCAGGAAGATCGCCGAGATCATCGTCAGCGCCTTCATCACGTCGTTCGTGCGCTGCGAGGCCCGGCCCAGGTACAGGTCGAACGAGCCGATCAACAGCTCGCGGGCGTTCTCGACCGAGTCGATCGCGCGCTCGAGCCGCTCGATGATCCCGGGCCAGACCGGGCCCAGGTCCTGGCGCAGCTCGAAGTCCGGGCGGGCCAGGGGCAGGAGCGCCTCCCGGTTGGGCGCGAGGGCCCGGCGCAAGCGGGCGATCCGCCGTCGGATCGCTAGCACCTTGTCCAGGAAATCGTCGCTCCCCGCGCTCCCGACCGCGATCTCGTCGAGCGCGTCGATGTCGCGCTCGATCCGCTCGATCTGGCGGAAGTAGGCGGTGAACACGGCGTCCAGCACGCCGGCCGTGAACGATGCCGCGTCGAGCTTGCCGACCTCGCGCTCCTCGGCGAGGTCGTTCCCATAGCCTTCGACCGCCGAAAGCGGGCCCTCGTGGACCGTGATGACGTGGTTCGCGCCGACGACGATGTCGAGCTCGCGTCGGCGGGCTTCGGGATCCTCGGCATCGACCGCGCCGAGCGTCAGGACGACGCGCTCGGGGAGGCGCAGGATGCGCGCCCGCCGGTCGGTTCGCTCGAGCCGCCGGAGCGCGGCGTCCTCGAGGCCGACGACGTGGGCCGCGCGGCGCAGCTCCTCGGCGTCGCGCCCCTCGATGTCGACCCAGAGGAGTTGGTCGTTCCGGATCGCGATCTTCGTGTCGTGACGAAGCTCGACCGTTTCGTCCTCGCCGCGGGCCCGGTAGAGGACGGCCCGGATCGTCAACGCACGAAGGCCAGGACCCCGGCCGCGAAGGCCGCAACGAGCGCGAGGACCCACTCGACGACCCGCATCGACCGATCGTCGGGATCGGCGTCCGCGGTCGGGAGGGCCGGTTGGCGCAGCATCGATGTCGCTCCTGTTCCGCCTGCGGCGCCAGCGACGCCGCTGACGCGGACGATCGGGGATCGACGGTCGCAGGCGCAGTGGGCGGGTCGAGCCGCGTCGTATCACGCTCGTTGCACGGTTGCGGGCGACCGTCCGAACCGGCGCCCGGACCTGTCAGACCGATGCAACACCCCCGTCGCGCGGGCCCGAACCGGCGTGGGGCAGCCCTCCCTATCGTCGGTCGCCGTGGCCGTCCCAGGTCACTCGAGGCGTCGAAGGGGTCGGCGCCCGGCAACGGAGGACTCCCACGAATGATCAAGCGAATGCTGCTTTCCCTTGCCCTCGTCGCGTCGATCGGCGGCGCGCTGGCGGCGTGCAACACGCCTGCCGCGACGTTGTCACCGGCGAGCTCGACGACGACGCTGCCGAGCACCGCACCGTCGACCGATCTGGGCAGCCCGGCGACGCCGTCCGAGTCGATGGCGGCTCCGAGCGCGTCCTGACCGAGCGCTCCTCGACGCCCCGGGTGACCGCCCGGGGCGTCTCTTCGTGTTCGCCCGGAAGACCGTGCGGCGTCGTGCGTGCCGTGCAAGGCGGCTGCAATGCCCGCGCGCTCTGGTCGTTGCGTCGCCGCAAGGTCCCCGGCGCGATCGTCGGGGCTCGGCTCCGGCGCCGACGGGAGGAGACCCTTCGGCATCGCGGCGATCGGGGACCGGGTCGGATCGGGAGCACGACTCCCGCTGACCGACCGTCAGGCAATGCGGCGCTGAGCGAGACGACGACGTCGACGGCGCCGCATTTGTCTGTCCGCCTCATGGCCTCGCGTGCCGCCGACGAGGGCTGGCCACCCTTCCGTCCCGTCTCGAACCCTTCGCGCGCCGAGCCGGCTGACAGATGGATGCAACGACGAAGCCGGCGGCCGTAGTCGAAGTGACCTGATCCCTGTCCCATGATCCCATCCGGTCCCACCCCAGGGACCCAGGCAGAACCCCAATAGGGATGGAGGTCCTGGATCCATGAGCTTGATTGCTTGGCTCGTTCTCGGCGCGATCGCCGGGTATCTCGCCGGCTTCCTCGTCAAGGGTGACGAGGGCCTCGGCGTCATCGGTCACATCGTCCTCGGCATCGTCGGCGCTCTCGTCGGCGGCTTCCTGGCGAGTGTCCTGTTCAACACGAAGCCCATCGACGGTCCGCTCGACATCAGCTCGATCGTCACGGCCGTGATCGGCGCGATCATCGTGGTCGTCGTCGTGAACGCGGTGACCGGCCGGACCCGGACCGGTCGCGGCGCGATCTGACCCAGCGCCCAGCGCGGCTCGACAGCCGCACCAGCAACGGAACGCCCACCTCGCCCAGGTGGGCGTTCCGATTCCCGCCCCAGTCATGGAGGACCTCATGTCCGAGATCATCGAGACCATCGACGTCGCCGTTCCGGTTCGGACGGCCTACAACCAGTGGACCCAGTTCGAGTCCTTTCCGGAGTTCATGGATGGCGTGAAGTCCGTCCGTCAGCTCGACGACACGACCGTCCACTGGGTCGCCGACATCGCCGGCCAGACGAAGGAATGGGACGCGAAGATCACCGAGCAGACACCGGACCAGCGGATCGCCTGGACCGCGATCAACGGCGCGCACAACGCGGGCGTCGTGACGTTCCATCGCCTCGCTGAAGGCCAGACCCGTGTTACCCTCCAGCTCGACGTGGACCCGGAGGGACCGGTCGAGAAGATCGGCGACGCCCTGGGGCTCGTCCGCGGGCGGGTCAAGGGCGACCTCGAGCGCTTCGAGAAGTTCATCGAGAGCCGCGGGACCGAGACCGGCGCCTGGCGAGGCACGGTCGACCAGAAGTCTTCCTGATCGGGCCGCCGGCGGCCCCGTCCGCGACCGCGCTCGACGCCCGCTTCCGGCTCACGGGAGCGGGCGCCGACGTGTCCCGCCGACGTGTGTCCGCGAGCCGTTGCGCGACGCCGGCCGAAACCCGGCCCGACGATTGCCGAGAGGCTGCAACGGAGTCACCGTCGCGAGATGCGAGGCTGCGCCGGCCACGCGGCTAGGGTGTCGCCATGACGACGATCTACATCGACGGCTCCGCCGCGCTGGCGCCGGACGCCGCGTTGCATCTCACCCACCTGCCCGAGACCGGCCACGACACGATCCTCGTGGCGGCGGGCGACCATCCCGGAACATCGATGATCGGCTGGAGCCGGCGCGTGGATGCCGTCCCGGACGAGCCCAAGCGCGGGTCGTGGTACATCACGGCGGATCCGGCCACGTGCGGCGATCGCAAGCCCGGGCTGCGGACCGTCCTGATCGGACCGCGCGAGGAGGGTCCGCGGCCTACGCGCTGTGACGCCACCGCGCGCGACCTGCGCGATGCGGTTCTCGAGATCCTCGCCGCCGACGCGATGCCCTGAGCCGGCGCCCGCGCCGGAGGGATCGTTGACGCGAAGCACACGCATGCAAGCCCGGCGCGGCCGATGTTGACGCGCGCGTCAGCCACCGCCTCCGACACTGGACCGGCGGGCTCCCGACCACTGGGGGTCCGGGAGCCCGCATTCTCCTCCCTTCGATCCGGCCGCAAATGGCCATGCCGGCGTGCGGCTCCGGGCCGATGTCGTAATGCGGATGCAAGGTCTGGAGCCTCGCGGGAGAGGTAAAGCGTCGAAGCCCGACCCTAGGCTTCGCTCGACGTCGCGAGTCCTGCTCGCGACCGCAATACGAAGAACCCGCGTGGAGGCGCTTGTGACGGGGCGCCTTCACCCCGATCCCGCGGACGCCCGGAGCCCCCTCCTCCGGGCGTTCCGCACGTCCAGACCCTGAAGCGATCCGCGTTCGGGGCTCGCCAGCTCGACGGTCTGGGACACAGAACGGCCGGTGCCCATGAGGCACCGGCCGTTCGATTCGTGGCGTGCCGCCAAGGGCGGCCCAGGGTCAGCGAGTGCGCGCCGCGGAGCCGCCTGGCCGGACGTTGTGCCGGTCGAAGAGCGTGTAGCCCATCATCGTCGCCGGGATCAGGGCGAGGATCACGAGCAGCCGGCTGGCGCCGCCCAGGAGCAGGCCGAGCGCGAGGCCCAGCGACAGCGACGTACCGACCGCCAGGACCTCGTCGGACTCGCGCTGGATCGCCTGGTTCGCGCGTTCCAGCTGCGCGCCGGTCGCGGACGCCGCCTCGGGCAACCGCTGGGCCGCGGTGGCCGCGCGATCCGCGACGTCGGCGGCGATGCCGCGCGCTGTCGTCGCGAGGTCGTCCTCGGCCGTCTTACGGGAGCTGGTGGTGGAAGAGCTGGTCATCGTTCGGTTCCCTCCGGATGCGGTGGGTGGTGCCGCCGACGGTAGGCCCGGGGGCGCGCCAATCGAGCACGCGCGCGGGGCAGGCCCGCTTGCAGGCGCATCACAGCCGAACGGCGTCCCGGCGGCGGAAGTCTGAAATCCGCCTGACACGGGTGCCGTCGAGGGCCGACGCAGCCGCAACGCCCGGCCAGCTAGGTTCGCTGGAGCGGGCCGGAACTCGGCCCACCTCGGGAGGACCGCAGCAATGGGGTTCGAAGACATCAAGGCCGACGCAAAGGAAACGATGCGCGACGTCGACAACAAGGCCAAGGAGACGTGGCGCAAGGCCGACGGCGAGGAAAGCCTGTCGGACAAGGTCGCGAACGCCGGTGACGACCTTCGGGACGCGCTCGGCAATGCCGGCGACGAGCTGAATCGTCACCGCGACGACATGGACGAGCCGGCCGACCGGCCGCTCTGACCATCGACAGCTCCAAGCGGATTCGACGCCCTCGAGGCCCCGCCTCGAGGGCGTCGGCTCGTGTTCAGGGTCGGCCGCGCGAGTCCGAACCGCGGCCGTCAGGCTCGGATCGAGCCGCGCCGGCGGCCCGTTCGAGCCGCGCCGCCTGCGATGGAGTCGAAACGCGACGTTCCCCCATCGGGACCGCGCCGTCACCGCGCCGCTTCCACCCTAGAGGCATGGCGCTGAACCCGAGTCCGAACGACGGCGCCGGAGGCGCTGCCGCGCCCGAGGCGCACGGGGGGCAGCGCATGCCGGATGATGCGCTCCGCGGGTTGCAGGCCGTCGTCGACGCCGTGCCGGAGGCGGTCCTGGTCATGGACCCCGGCGGCGTGCTCCGGATGACCAACCAGGCGGCGGATCGGCTGTTCGCCGATCGTCCCGTCGCCGACCGGGCCGATCTCCTCTCGCGCTTCGAGTCGACGGCGGTCAGCCGCCCAGCCACGGGCGGCGAGACGCGGGGCGACGAGGTCGTCCTCCGTCAGCTCCATCGCCCGAACCGCTGGTTCACCCTGCGGACCGTGGCCCTCGACACGGCGCCGTCCGTCCGATCCGATGATCACCCGGCCGCCGAACGTCCGGTGGCGTTCGTGCTGTGCGACATCACCGACAGCCGCGACCTCCGGCCCGTTCGCGAGGCGTTCCTGGGCCTCGTCTCGCACGAGCTGCGGACGCCGATCACGACGATCTACGCGGGCTCGTCCGTCCTCGCTAGGCAGCCCGGCCTGTCGCCGCCGGCGACGCGGATGCTCGCGCAGGATGTCAGCGCCGAAGCCGCCCGCCTGTATGACATCGTCGAGGATCTGCTCGTGCTCGCTCGGATCGAGAGGGGCGTCCTCGATCCGCTCGACGAGAACGTCAACGTGGACCGGGTCATCGCCAGCACGATCCGGCTCGCCGCCCAGCGGCACGCCGCTGCTCGGATCCGACGCCGTGGCGGGGAGGCGAACGCGCTCGCCCGCGGCGACGCCACGTACGTCGACCAGGCGTGTCGCAATCTCGTGCTCGCCGCGATCCGCCGGCCCGGTCAGGCCGAGGCCGCAGAGATCGAGATCGACGCGATCGTGGACGGGCCGACCGGCGAGGTGCGCGTCCGGGTCACTGACAATGGCCCGGCCGTGGAGGCCGCCGAGCTCAGCGCCGCGTTCGACCTGCCGGAGCCCGCGAACGCCACGAACCAGCCGGTCGGCGGTCTCGGGCTGTTCGTCACCCGCCAGGTCGTGGAGGCGATGGGCGGTCGAGCATGGGCGAGCAACCGACTCGAAGGCGGGCTCGAGCTCGGCTTCGCCCTGCGGCTGTCCGCGCCCCGCTAGCCTGCGCCTCCCCGGCGCCGCCCTCCGCGGCCGCGCCCGGGCTGCCGACCTCCTCCGCTCCGCGGACTGGCCCCATCTCGCGCCGAACGCTTCCCTGAGCGCCCCGTGGAGCGCGCGGCGTCCTGCCGGAGGCGGGCCTGCAGCAACGCGATCACGGCCCGCTCCTCCTCCGGCGCGGTGGCGCCCGGCGGATCGTCGGTCTCCTCGGCGGCCCGCACCAGCGCCGATCGGAACCCGCCGTCCAAGTAGGCGTCCACGACCGCCGGGTGGACGTACGCCGAGCGGGCAACGGCGGCGGTGTTGCCGAGGCTGTCAGCGGTCGTTCGGATCGCCTCGGCAACGTTGCGCTTGCGCTCGCGATCGGTCCGGGCGCCACCCAGGGAGCGAAGCGCGCGCCAAGCCAGGACGGTCCCGGCCCAGGTCCGGAAGTCCTTCGCGGTGACGCCCGGCGCGATCTCGGCCAGGTAGGCGTTGACATCGTCCGAGGCGATGTCGTGCGGCTCGCCGTCCGCGCCGACGTACTGGAACAGCTCCTGGCCCGGCAGGTCCCGGCAGCGCTTGACGACGCCCGCGAGACGGCGGTCGCGCAACCCGACCTCGTGCTCCCGGCCCGACTTGCCGCGGAACCGGAACCGGACCTGTGACCCGTCGACCTCCGCGTGCCGGTCGCGCAGCGTCGTCAGCCCGAAGGAGCGGTTCAGCCGCGCGTACTCGTCGTTGCCGACCCGGATCAGCGTCAGCTCGAGGAGCCGGATGACGGCCGCCACGACCTTCTCTCGGGGCAGACCTGTGCGCCGGAGATCGGCGTCGACCCGCTCGCGGATCGCGGGCAGCGCGCGGGCGAAGGCGATCAGCCGCTCGAACTTCGCATCGTCGCGCCCGGCACGGAACCGGGTGTGGTAGCGATACTGCTTGCGACCGCGGGCGTCGCGGCCGGTCGCCTGGAGATGGCCGTTCGGCCATGGCGAGATCCACACGTCGGTCCACGCGGGCGGGATGGCGATCGCCCGGATCCGCTCCAGTGTCTCCGGATCGCGAATGGGCCGTCCGTCGGAATCGAGGTAGCGGAAGCCACGGCCGGAGCGGCGCCGGCGGATGCCGGGACGGTCATCGCTGGAGAAGCGCAGGCCCGCCGTGGCGAGGCGATCGCCCGACGCCGCGCCGGAGGGTGTTGCCATCGCGGCGGAGCGTCGTCGATGGCTCGCTGCGGCGATATGGGCCTGCTCGCGACGCGAGTCGCACGCGCGTTGCAGGCTTCGGCGCGGCGGCCGGCCGGTCGCGATGTGTTCGTATCACCCGGGCGGTGCCCGCGAGCGCGATCGGGATGACTCGATCGACACACTCTGGCCACCCCGCCCATGGGCAACGACCCCCAGGAGGATGCATGTCAGCCGAACGCCGAGCCGACGAAGCGGCGAGCGCGGCAGCCCAGCAGACCGCCCCGGCCACGGACGCCGGCGCCCGCCCGCCGGCCGCGACGGTCGATGCGCCACGGACTCGCCGAACCGGCGACGGCGAGCTTCTCGTCGAGATGCGCGGCGTGTCGCGCCGCTTCGACGACCGCGAGGTCGTGCGCGGCATCGATCTCGCGGTTCCGCGCGGAACGATCCTCGGCATCATCGGTCCATCCGGGTCCGGCAAGACCACGACCATCCGGATGCTCACCGGCGCACTGGCGCCCTCGTCCGGGGAGATCGCGGTTCTGGGCCGGCCGCCGAAGCGGTTCCGGCGGCGGGAGCGCGAGCGGATCGGCTACATGCCCCAGACGTTCACCCTGTACGGCGACCTCACGGCCGGCGAGAACGTCGACTTCGTCGCGAGCCTGTTCGGGCTGCTCTGGCGGAAGCGCCGGCGGCGGGTCCGGGAGGTCCTCCAGGTGGTCGAGCTGTGGGACGCCCGGGGCCGGCGCGCGAGCCGGCTGTCGGGCGGGATGCAGCGGCGGCTCGAGCTCGCCTGCGCGCTCGTCCACGATCCCGAGCTGATCTTCCTGGACGAGCCGACCGCCGGGATCGACCCGCTGCTGCGCGGCTCGATCTGGGACGAGCTCCACCGGCTGCGCGATGCCGGGCGGACACTCCTCGTCACGACCCAGCACGTCAGCGAAGCCGAGGAGTGCGACGCGGTGGCGATGATCGTCGGCGGCCGGATCATCGCCCTGGCCACGCCGGAGGAGCTCCGCCGCCTCGCGACGAACGGCGATCTGCTCGACATCGAGACCAGCAGCGTCTACGACGGCTCGGAGCTCGTTGGCATGCAAGGCGTGGGCGAGGTCACCCAGGACGGCCCGCGCCACTTCCGCGTCGTCGTCGCGGACGCCGGCAGCGCGCTGCCGCTCGTCGTCGAGCGGGTCAAGGCGAGTGGCGTGGACATCGAATCCGCGCGCGAGCACCGGCTCTCGTTCGACGAGATCTTCGCCGTGCTCGTCGCCCGTCACGAAGCCGAGCTCGAGCGTTCCGGTGAGAGCGTCGACGCGCGGGTCGAGGACGGCTCGTCGAGCCGGCACGGGACGGAGGCCGCGGCGTGAGCATCTTCAAGACGCCAACCCGCGTCCTCGCGATCGTCGGCAAGGAGCTCGTCTCGATTGCTCGCCGGCCGGGCGCGCTGCTGAGCCTCGTCCTCGGGCCGTTCCTGATCATGGCCCTGTTCGGGCTCGGCTACAGCGGCTACCGCCGGCCGCTCGACACCGTCGTCGTGATCCCGGACGGGTCGGGGCTGCCGACCGACGCCAAGGTCTACCAGGACGTCGCTGGCGAGGGCCTCCGAATCGTGACCGTGACCCCCGACGAGGCGGCTGCGATGCAGGAGCTGGCGACCCAGGAGGTCGATGTCGTCGTCGTCGCGCCGAAGGACATCCAGGCCAAGTTCGAGGCAGGCCAGCGGACCGAGGTCGACGTGCGGGTCAACCTGCCCGACCCGGTTGCGAGCAGCTACACGATCTTCCTCGCCCGGGGTCTGGAGGCGGCGATCAACCGCCAGATCATCACGACGGCCGCGGCGGAGACGGAGGGGTACGCGATCCAACAGGGCGCGACCGAAGTGTCCAAGCTGCCACCGGACGTGATCGCGGCGCCCGCCCAGGCGGTCGTGGACAACGTGGCGCCGTCGACGCCATCGGTCGTGCAGTACTTCGGCCCGGCCGTCCTCGCCTTGATCCTCCAGCACATGGCCGTGACCCTGATCGCGCTGTCCGTGGTACGCGAGAAGACGAGCGGTCTGTTCGAGCTCTTCCGGATCTCGCCGATCACGACCGCCGAGCTGGTCGCCGGAAAGCTCATCGCCTTCGCCCTGTTCGCCGGGCTCGTGGCGGTGATCACGATCGGGGTGCTCGTGGCCGGCTTCGGTGTCCCGATGCTGGCCGATCCGAGCTGGATCGCCCTCGTCGCAGGCCTCCTGATTGCGTCCTCGCTCGGGTTGGGCCTGTTGATCGCTGCCGTCTCCGACTCCGAGCCGCAGACCGTCCAGCTGTCGCTGCTCGTCCTGCTCGCGTCGGTGTTCTTCTCCGGCTTCGTCCTCGCGATCAACGAGTTCAGCGAGCCGATCCGGACGATGATCTATGCGCTGCCGGTGGCCAACGGGATCCGCCTCTTCGGCGATTTCATGTTCCGGGGCGGGACGGTGGTGGGGTGGCAGCTGTGGGTGCTGGGCGGGCTTGCCGCTGCGTACACGTTCGGCGCATGGCTGATCCTGCGCCGGGTGATGAAGCGAGCCTGAGGCGACGCGTCCTGAGGGGGGAGGCGCGCTGCGTCTCTAGCTCGCGGAGCCGACTCCGCGGCGCATCTCGACGACGCGTCCGGCGGGAGCCGGCGCGGAGCCCGCAGGGGCGGCGCCCGCCCGGACCGGCTCGGACCCATCCAGCCCGAGCATCCGGGCGTAGACCGCCTCGTAGCCGTCCGCCATCCGCGCCGCCGAGAACCGGTCGATGACGGACGCCCGGATCGCCGCGCGATCCAGCTCGGCGACCCGATCGACGAGGAATGCAAGCTCGGTGACGTCGTCGCCGAAGAAGCCGTCCAGACCGTCGCGGATGATCTCGTTGAGGCCGCCCACGCGCCGGGCGAGGACCGGCGTGCCGCACGCCAGCGCCTCGATCGCCACGAGCCCGAACGGCTCCGGCCAGGAGCCCGGCATCAGGACGGCATAGCTCGAGGCGAAGAGCGCGTCACGATCCTCGCCCGAGAGCTCGCCGAGGAACTCGACCGACGACCCCGCGGCCTTGAGCGCGGGCTGGAAGACGCGTTCGTCGAACTCGCGCTCCTTGGGCGTCGGGCCGACCTTCGCCGCGATCTTCAGCGGCCGGTCGCTGCGCTTGGCGATCTCGATCGCCTCGACGATCCCCTTCTCCGGGGTCACCCGACCCACGAAGGCGAGGTTCTCGTTGCGACGGCGCTCGAACGGCGCATTGTCAAGGGTGAGCCCGTTGTGGACGATCGTCCAGGGCACGTTCGGATGGACCGCCGCCTGCGATTCGCTGATCGCGACCTGTCCGGGGGGATCGTCCGCGAACGCGTCGCGCGACCAGGGCAGGTCGAGCCTGCCGTGCCAGGTGGCGACGATCGGACGGGTTGCCGCGCGCCGCAGCGCCAGGGAGTACCACTCGAGGTGGCTGTGGATGATGTCGAAGTCGCGCTCGCGGTCGAGGACCTTCAGGACGGTCGTCAGCATGTAGCCGCCGACGTCGCCGCCGTGTCCGGCCGGCCGGAGCGCGATCGGAACGGTCGCGATGAGCTCGCCGGGCACCTGCGAGTCGCCCGAGGCGAAGGTCGTCACCTCGTGACCGCGGCGCAGCAGCTCGGTGACGAGCTCTGCGACGACGCGCTCCGTCCCGCCATACCCCTCCGGGGGAACGGTCTCCATGGGCGGAGCGGCCTGAGCGATGCGCAGTGGTGGGATCACGATCTGAAAACCTTCGCACATGGAACGCGGCCGCGGCTCCCGTCGTGGACGGGGCCGCGGCCGCGAGGTGAGCGGACTAGTGGTTCGGAACTTCCGACGGATGCTGCGGGTCGGCTTCCTCGATCTCTTCCTCGGCCTGGTCGCCGGCACCGGCACCACCGGCGGCACCAACGGCGCCACCGACGACCGCGCCGGGAGGACCGGCGATCGCGCCACCGAGAGCCGCGCCGGCGAGACCGCCTGCCACACCGCCGGCGCCCGCGCCGGCCTCGTCGTCGCCCTCGCTGGCCTCACCGGCCACCGCGCCGCCGGCTGCGCCGATTGCGCCGCCGATGACCGCGCCCGGAGGGCCACCGACGGCCATCCCGACGGCCGCGCCGCCGAGGGCGCCCGCGCCCGCGCCGAGGGCTTCCTTGCCGCCTTCCTCGTTCTCAGGGGCGGTCCCGCCGCCCAGGTCCGGGCGGTCGACGTCGTCGACCCGGTTCGGGTCGTTCCAGCTTCGATCAGTCATCGTCAACGCTCCTCTTCGGGGGCCTTGCGCCGACCGCCGGCCTCTTGGGCGTCGGTCGACGTTGATGAAGCGGACGGTACGGACGGCTCCGGCGCGGCCGTGCATCGCCGAGGCGGCGGCGCATATCAGTGATGTGACGGCCGCCGGGTCAGCGCTTCTCGGCGTCGGCCTCGGCCTCGAGGGGCTCCTTGACGCTGGTCGGCGCGCCGAGGGGGATGGCGGCGGCGCCCGGCGTGCCCACGCTCAAGGGGTCGACGGCGGCCGGGGATGCGGCACCGCTCGGCGCGCCGGTCGTGGCAGCCGTCGTGGCGCCGGTGGAGGCGCCGATCTTCTCGCCCTCGCTGTCGACCTCGGGGTCATGCTCGTTGATGTCCGCGAACAGCGGCCGGGTCGAGTCGGTCCGGTCCTGGGTCATGGCTGGCACCTCCCGTGCTCCGACGCGGCGCCGGCCGGCCGGCCGTGGCCGGAGTCCGGCGCGGGTCGATCCGACCGTAACCTCGAGCGCGGGGCGAGCGCCTCATCGGGATCACCTCCACGTTGCAGGGACATCACGGGCGCGTGGCGTGGGGCGCGGCCGCGCCGGGCTCCGGACACCGCGATCGGGTTGGGGACCTCGGGCACGCCGCCAACTCCCTTCCACCGCCATCAGTCTGGCTGCATGGCCGGGGGTCTGGCCTGGGTGGACGAAGCGTGGCTATGGACATGCATGGCGCCGGGGTCGAGTGTCGGTGCGAGGGGGAATCCCCGCGGGGCCGACATGCCAGTCCGCTTCGCGCAGCGCGTCTTCATGCAGCCACACTGATCAGAAACGCAGGTGAAGTCGGACAGCCGAAGCTGGCCAGAGCCCGTCAGAGCCGGCGCGAGCCGGTCAAAGCGCGAGCGGATCGAGCTTCTTCGGGTCCACGCCCAGCGACGCGACCGTCCGGGCCGCCTTGTCCGCCGGCAGCGCGCCGCACCGGGCGAGCTCGCTGACCGCCGCCGCGGCGATGTGCGGCGGGTCGATCTCGAACAGGCTCCGCAGCGCCTCGCGCGTGTCGGACCGTCCGAACCCATCGGTCCCGAGCGAGACGTAGTACGGCGGCAGCCAGCGCGCGACCATGTCGGGCAGCGCCTTCATCCAGTCAGACGCCGCGACGATCGGCCCGCCGTCGGGTCCGAGGACGGTCGAGACATAGGGCACGCGCGGGGTCGCCTTCGGATCGAGCCGGTTCGCCCGCTCCGCCTCCAGCGCGTCGCGGCGAAGGAGCGAGAACGACGGCGCCGAGAACACCTCGGCGGCGATCCCGGCCTCCTCGGCCAGGAGGTCGCGAGCGGCGATGACCTGCTGGAGGATCGCGCCCGAGCCGACGAGCCGCGCCCGGTGCGCCTTCGGCCCGAGATCGGGCGCCTCGGCGAAGCGGTAGATGCCGCGGACGATCCCCTCGTCGATCCCGTCGGGCTTCTTCGGCTGGGCGTAGTTCTCGTTGTACAGGCTGATGTAGTAGAAGACATCCTCGCCGGCGTGGTACATCCGCTCGACGCCGTCGCGGACGATCGCGGCCAGCTCGTAGGCGAACGCGGGGTCGTAGGCCCGGAGGCTGGGGACGGTTGAGGCGAGGATGTGCGAGTGGCCGTCCTCGTGCTGGAGACCCTCCCCGTTGAGCGTCGTCCGGCCCGCCGTCGCGCCGAGCATGAACCCGCGGCCGCGGGCGTCGGCCAGCTCCCAGATCTGGTCGCCGGTCCGCTGGAACCCGAACATCGAGTAGAAGATGTAGAACGGGATCGTCGGGAAGCCGTGGGTCGCGTACGACGTCGCGGCGGCCTGGAGCGACGCCATCGAGCCCGCCTCGGTGATCCCCTCCTCGAGGACCTGGCCGTCCTTCGCCTCGCGGTAGCTCAGGACGAGATCCGAGTCGACCGGCTCGTAGCGCTGCCCGAGCTGGGCGTAGATGCCCACCTCCTTGAACAGCGGGTCCATGCCGAACGTCCGCGCCTCGTCGGGGATGATCGGCACGATCCGCGGCCCGAGCTCCTTGTCGCGGATCAGGTTGCGCAGGATCCGGGTGAAGACCATCGTCGTCGAGACGGGGGTGTCGGAGCCGCCGGCGAACTCCTGGTCGACCGCGGCGGGCGGCTTGGGCAGCGGCTGAGACCGGACGACGCGGCGCGGCAGGGGCCCTCCGAGCGCCTTCCGGCGCTCGCGCAGGTACTGGACCTCCTCCGAGTCGGGCCCGGGGTGGTAGTACGGCGCGTCCTTGAGCTTCGAATCCGGGATCGGCAGCTCCAGCCGGTCGCGGAAGATCTTCAGCTCGGCCTCGGACAGCTTCTTGGCCTGGTGGGTGATGTTGCGGGCCTCCACGCCCGGGCCCAGGGTCCAGCCCTTGACGGTCTTCGCGAGGATGACCGTCGGCGCACCGGTCGCCTCGGTCGCCGCCTTGTACGCGGCGTAGACCTTGCGGTAGTCGTGGCCGCCGCGACGGAGCTTCGCGAGGTCGTCGTCGGACAGGTGCTCGACGAGCTTGCGCAGGCGCTGGTCCGGGCCGAAGAAGTGCTCGCGGATGTACGCGCCGCCGGCGACCGAGAACTTCTGGAACTCGCCGTCGAGCGTGTTGTTCATCTTCTCGACGAGCGCGCCATCGACGTCGCGCGCCAGCAGGTCGTCCCACTCGCGCGCCCAGATGACCTTGATCACGTTCCAGCCGGAGCCGCGGAAGACGGCCTCGAGCTCCTGGATGATCTTGCCGTTGCCGCGGACCGGTCCATCGAGCCGCTGGAGGTTGCAGTTCACGACGAACGTCAGGTTGTCGAGGCCCTCGCGAGCCGCGACGTGGAGGGCTCCGAGCGACTCCGGCTCGTCGGTTTCGCCGTCGCCGAGGAACGCCCAGACCCGGCTGCCGGAGGTGTCGAGGAGCCCGCGGTTCTGCAGGTATCGGTTGTAGCGGGCCTGGTAGATCGCGCTGATCGGGCCGAGACCCATCGAGACCGTCGGGAACTCCCAGAAGTCCGGCATGAGCCGCGGATGCGGGTAGGAGCTCAGGCCTTGGCCCGGGACGGTCTCGCGCCGGAAATGGTCGAGCTGGTCCTCGGTCAGCCGGCCCTCCAGGAACGCCCGGGCGTACATCCCGGGAGCCGCGTGGCCCTGGTAGTAGATCTGGTCGCCGGCCCCCCCGTCGTCCTTGCCGCGGAAGAAGTGGTTGAACCCCACCTCGTACAGCGATGCAGCCGAGGCGTAGGTCGCGAGGTGGCCGCCGATCCCGCTGAACTTGTTGTTCGCGCGGAGGACCATCGCGACCGCGTTCCAGCGGACGATCCGCCGGATCCGGTGCTCGATCGCCTCGTCGCCGGGGAAGAAGGGCTCCTGTTCAGGGCTGATCGTGTTGATGTAGCGGGTCTGGGTGAGCGGCGGGAGCCCGACGTGGAGCTGCCGCGCGCGCTTCAGGAGCTTGTAGAGGAGGAACCGCGCGCGGCTCTCCCCCTCCTGGCCCACGAGCTGATCGAACGAATCGAGCCATTCCTGGGTCTCAGCCGGGTCGATGTCCGGGAGCTGGTGCTTGAACTCGTCGAAGGTCATCGGGGCGTCAGGCGGGCTCGAGTCGGAGCGTGGCCGGGAAGATCTCGGGGTTCTGCATCGAGTCGTAGCCCTCGATCCCGGTGTACTTGTCGATCACCGCGCGAGTGACCCGATCCATCGAGTCCGGGTCGGTCGCCGGGATCGCGGTCGCCGGGAGGCGCCGGCCGTCGACATGGATCGCGACGGCAGGATTGGCCAGGGCCTCCTGGTACCACCGGCCGCGGCTGCCGCGGACCGAGCGCACGAAGACGTCGTCGCCGTCGACGACGATCCAGATCGTCGTCCGATGGGCTGGACCCTCCGGCGGCTGGGTCTCGATGTCGATCTCCTCGGCGTCACGGATCCGGGAGAGGTCGTCCTCGGCGAAGCTCATCGGGTCCCAGCGTAGCCCAAGCCTGCGCTGCTGTCCGTTGCGGGACGGTTGCGGTACGTGGGGCCTCCTGGCCGTCCAAATCCAGCGAGCTCTCGTGCGTGCCAGGCCCCGTTCGTAGATGGTTTCGGCCAAAACTGATATGCCGGCGCAACGGTTCTGCAATGCCTGAGGCGGACGGTCGGAACGCCCCTCGGGGAATGCTCCGCGTCACGTCGATCGCTCCGACGGACGGCCGTAGCGACCGACAGGCCGCCACCCGGTGGCCCAGGAATCGACCCGCAGCTGGAGATCAGGCTGATGACACACGATCACGACACGGTCGTCGTCGACGGCGGCGGTGGCAGCAGTATGGGCGCGATCCTTGGCGTGATCGCGATCCTCGTGCTCCTCGCGGCAGTCTGGTACTTCGCCCTCGGGCCGGGCTCCGGCTCGACCGGCTCCGGCGGCTCGGGCACCGGCGACCAGCCGGCCGCCAGCCTCGAAGTCCCGAACCCGGTCGGCTCCTGATCCTCGCCTGATGCGGCGGGTCGCCGCGCCCACCCGGGCATTCCGGCGCCCCGCCGAACCGTCACCATCACCCGACACCCTCTGAGGAGGTCACCACCGTGGGAACCCAGCCCCTCGTCCTCGTCGCCGACGACGAGCCCAGGATCACGAAGCTCGTCTCGATCGCCCTGAGCGAGGAAGGCTTCCGCGTCGTCACCGCGACCGGCGGGCAGGACGCGCTCACGAAGGCCGAGGAGATCCGCCCAGACATCGTCCTCCTCGACATCGTGATGCCCGATCTCGACGGCATCGAGGTGATGCGCCAGCTCCGCGAGCAGCGGCCGGTGCCGGTCATCCTCCTCACCGCGAAGGGCGCCACCGCCGACAAGGCCAAAGGCCTCGACCTCGGCGCGGACGACTACATTGCGAAGCCGTTCCACCCCGACGAGCTGGCGGCCCGGGTCCGGGCCGTCATTCGGCGCTCGACCGGCGTCGAGCCGGGCGCGGGCGTCGTCTCGTTCGACGACGTGGAAATCGATCTCGAGCGGAGGATGGTCCGGCGCGGCGGCGAGCTCGTCCAGCTGTCGCGGACAGAGTGGCTCCTCCTCCAGCACCTCGCGACGCATCCCGGCAAGGTCGTCCTCCACACCGAGCTCCTCACGAAGGTCTGGGGCCCGGAGTACCGCGACGATCTCCAGTACCTACGAGTCTGGATCTCCCGCGTCCGGCGCAAGCTCGGTGCGAAGCCGGGTGAGCCGGGCCGGATCCGGACCTTCCAGGGCATCGGCTACCTGCTCGACGCCGAGGGAACCGCGGGTGCCGGCACCGACGACGCGGCCGAAGCGGAAGCGGCCGAGGCCGACGCCCCCGACGGCGACGGCGCCGACAAGGAGACCGCGGCGGTCGGCTGACCCACGTTCCGGCGCTGCCCAACGCGAGGCCCGTCCCGAGGACGGGCCTCGCTGGCGTGTTCCGGGGCCGGTGGTGCGCCCGGCGAGCCACCTGTCGGATTTGGCTGGCCGCGTCCCACGATCGGTGCGCCCGGTGAACCGTCCGTCGGATCCCGCCCCCGTCGTCCGACGAACGGGGTCGTCCGGCGAACCAGATCGAGGCGTTACCCGACGGGTGGATCGAGCGGCGACCCAAACGTCGGGAGGCGGCTCGGAAACCGACCGGTGGATCGCGCGGCGACCCGAACATGGGGCGCCCCGCTCGGAAACGGACACTTGGGTCTCGCCACGATCCACGTGGGGATGGCGCGGGCCGCCGGAACCGTCACTCCCCTGCAACGGCCCCGCTCGGACGCCCGTTCGGCACGTGACGCGCGCGCGGGCACGATCGCGGGAGCCGGTGCGGCGTCCTGCCGCGGCGGCCGATTGGGAGGACAGAACCCATGACGTATGACGAGCGAGTCGTTCGCGAGGAAGAGCCAGCGACGGTCTACGACCGCGGCTCGGCCGTCGTCGAGCGCCGCGTCACGCGGACCCCGAGCGGCGGCGAGGTTGCCGGTCGGATCGTGATCCTGCTGTTCGGGATCATCCAGGTCCTGATCATCCTGAGGATCGTCCTGCTCCTGCTCAACGCCCGCGAAGGCAACGACATCGTGGCGTTCATCCTGAACACAAGCCAGCTCTTCGTGGCCCCGTTCAACGGGATGCTGAACGTCAACAACCTCGAGGCCGGCGGGTCCGTCCTGGACGTGGCCGCGATCCTCGCCCTGATCGGCTGGACCGTCCTCGAGGCGATCATCCTCGCGGCGGTCGGCGTCTTCCGGCGCGAGCCGAGCGTCTAAGTCCGAATTCTCCGGCCGCGGCGGTTCCCTCGACCGCCAACCGGCCGATCGCGATCCGATGGCGGCCTCCCTCGGGAGGCCGTCATCGGTGTCTCTGCTAGCGTGTCCTCGATGCAGCGCTACGACCCGGCAACGGCCCTCGTCGTCGTCGACGTGCAGAACGACTTCGCCGCCCCCGACGGCTCGCTGTCGGTTGCCGGCGCGGCCGAGATCATTCCGCGGATCAACGACGCGATCGGGGAAGCTGCTCGATCCGGTGGCCTCGTCGTGCTCACCCAGGACTGGCATCCCGAGACGACGCCCCATTTCGAGAAGGACGGCGGGATCTGGCCCGTCCACTGCGTGGCCGACACCTGGGGCGCGGAACTCCATCCCGCCCTGGCCGCGCCCGACGGCGCCCCGCGGATCCGGAAGGGCGCGAACGGCGAGGACGGGTACTCCGGCTTCACGATGCGCGATCCGACATCCGGCGAAACGATCCCGACCGAGCTCGACCGGCTCCTCCGCGAACGCGGCGTGGAACGAGTCGTTGTGTGTGGCCTCGCGACCGACTACTGCGTGAACGCCACGGCCCTCGACGCAATCGCCTTGGGCTACGAGACCTACTTCCTCGAGGACGCCGTCGCCGCCGTCAACCTCCGACCCGGCGACGGCGAACGGGCGACCGACGCGATGCTCGACGCGGGCTGCCAGCCGTGGCAGGTTCCGGCGGGCTAACAGCGCCTGACGCTGAGCGGCCACCTCACTGATGGAGATCCACCTCGTCGACGCGACGTACGAGCTGTTCCGCGCGTTCTATGCGCCTCGGCCGCCCGTGCTCGGGCGGGACGGGCGGAACCTGTCGGGCGTGTCGGGGCTGTGCGACCAGCTCCTATACCTCCTGCGTGAGGAGGGCGCGACCCACGTCGGGTGCGCGACCGACCGGATCATCGAGTCGTTCCGGAACGATCTGTTTCCGGGCTACAAGTCGTCCGTCGGCATGGACCCGGCCCTCCTGTCGCAGTTCCCGATCGCCGAGGAAGCGATCGAGGCGCTCGGGATCGTGCTCTGGCCCGAGGTCGAGTTCGAGGCCGACGACGCGATCGGCGCGGCGGCCGCCCGCTTCCGGGACGACCCCGCCGTGGAGCGGATCCTGATCTGCACGCCGGACAAGGACATGGCGCAGTGCGTCGTCGAATCGCGAGTGGTGCTCCGCGATCGGCGCCGCCAGGTGACCTACGACCGGGCCGGCGTCCTCGAGAAGTGGGGGGTCGAGCCCGCGTCGATCCCGGACTGGCTCGCCCTCGTCGGCGACTCGTCCGACGGGTACCCGGGGTTGCCCGGCTGGGGCGCGAAGTCGGCGGCCGCGGTCCTCCGCCGGTACGGCTCGATCGACAACATCCCGGCGAAGGCGAGCGCCTGGGACGTGAAGGTCGCCGGGGCGGTCCGGCTCGCCGCCGTCCTGGTCGAGCAGCACGAGGACGCGGTCCTCTACCGGACGCTCGCCCGGCTGCGCCTCGACACGCCGATCCCGCAAGAGTCCCCTGCCGACCTCGAATGGCGCGGGGCGCCCCGCGAGACCTGGCAGGCGTTCTGTGATCGCTGGGGGCTGGAGCGGCTCCGCGCCCGTCCCCACCGCTGGCTGGCGGGCTGAGGAGGGCCGCTTCTTCAGCGCGCTGTCGCGATCGTCAGCAGGCGCGCATGGTGGGCCGGCGGAGCGGCGACGACGCCGAACGTCCGCGGCCGCCGCGCGGAGTCGTACCAGGCCGACCCATCGAACGCGCTGACAATCGCGCCGGCGCGCTCGGCGATCAGCCCGCTGGCCGCGACGTCCCATGCCGAGAGCGAGGTCTCCTGGAGGAACGCGTCGAACCGGCCATTTCCAACGTACGCGAGCGCGAGTGCCGCCGAGCCCATCGAGCGCGAGATCCGGATCTCCTTCCGGATGGCCCGAGCCCGGCGGACCGCCGAGCGACCGGCCAGCGACAGCGACACGACGGCATCGGACAGCTTGTCCTTCGTCGAGGTCGTGATGGGACGCCCGTTCAGCGTCGCGGGACCGTCGGCCGTCGCGGCGAACAGCTCGTCGCGGGTCGGGTCGAGGACGACACCCACTGCCGGCCGGCCGCCGACCGTCAACGCGATCGAGACGCAGAACACCGGGAGGCCGTTGGCGTAGTTCACGGTCCCGTCGAGCGGGTCGATCACCCAGGTCCGCTCGGCCGGTCCTCCTTCGTCGCCCGGGACCGTCAGCGCATCGTGGGTCCCGGACTCCTCGGCAAGAATTCCATCGCCCGGAAACGACGTGCGGATCGCGTCGATCACGTGCGCCTCGGACAGGTGATCGGCCTCGGTGACGACGTCCCGCGCGCTCTTGTAGTCGATCCGCTCGAGCCGTTCGTAGCGATCCATGAGGATCGCGCCTGCCGAGCGGGCGGCCGCCGCCGCGAACTCGAGCTCGGCCGCCCAGGTCGAGGGCCTGTTCGCCGGGGCGGGCACGCGGGTAATCGCCGGATCGGCGGCCGTCACGGGCCTTTGCAGGTGATCGCCAGCGGGGAGCCGGGCCGGCCGAACGACACCGATTGCTCCCAGGTCGCTGTCGTCCCGGGCTCGATCCGGGGACTGTAGACGACGAGGCTCCGCACGAGCCCGGGGTCCTCCGGGTCGGTGACCCGGCACGTCGCGCTCCCGACGGCCCGTCCCTCGTTCGTGACGCTCAGCGAGACCACGTTGGATCCCGCGCTCGCCCCCGCTCGGACGACGCCCGCCGTCGCGGCGAAGGGTCCGATCCCGGAGACGAGCAGCCGGGCGAGGATCGCGAGGCTGGCGATCGCGATTCCGACGGTCAGGATCACGGTCCCGTGGACCTGGGAGCTGGCGCTGTCGCGCAGGCCGAGCGGGTTGCACCGCTCGCACAGGCCGACCTCGAGCGCGACCGGCGCGCCGCATCGGGCGCACGGGTGGGTCGGAGCGGGCTTCGCCGGCCGGGGTGCCGAGGCCGGCGCGGGCGTGGCGGGCGCGGTCATCGGGTCGATGGTGCCATGGATGCGCCGGCCGGGAGTCGGACCGCGCGGAGGCGACCGGTCCGGGTGTCGATCCAGCAGATGCCGGCCTCTGCCGGAGGCACCGTCCCCAGCGTCAGCGCCCGGGCCCATGCCTCGGAGCTGCCTCGGAACCGCGCTCGGAGAATGGCCGGGTAGCGACGGACGATCGAGCGGTTCGCGGCCGTCTCGACGAGGAGCCAGACGGACCTGCTGCCCGGCGGGGCAGACGCGAGCTTGCGGTCACTCGACCGGGCGGCAGCACCCAGGTCGTCGAGCCGGTTCCAGATCTCGACGAGCGCTGTGGAGCCGCTCCGATCGAGGCGGAGATCCGTGCTCCCGGTTGGGGCACGCCGGTCGTCGGGAGCCTCGAACGCGACGCGCCAGCCAGCCGCACTCGCCAGGCGCGCGACGATCTCCTGCGCCTCGAGATGGCCCGCGTCGGCAAGCGGCTGCACGACGTTGCGGGTGAAACCGATCGCGATGGGCCGTTCGAGGGCGATCCCGATCGCGACCCACGTCTCGATCGAGGTTCGCGACCCGTGCCCGCGCTCCAGGTAGCTGATCTCGGACTGACCGAGGTCGACCATCGAGCCAAGCGCCGCCTGCGTGAGCCGGCGTCGCCGCCTGGTGCTCTTTGCATCCCGACCCAGGTTCGCAGCGATCGCGCGCGCCTCTCGCGTTCCCGTGATGACGGCGGGCGGCCGTCTGACGCGTCGCATAGCGACGCCATCGTTACCGGCGGGGCTTATCGGGCGCTTAGGCGGCCATCCGACCCGCGACCACGCTCCAACCAAGCGCGCCGAAGCTGGACCGACGCCGTTAACCCGGTTCTTGCGCGCGTGGTAGCGATGGTGTCGCTATCGATGGGGCGATGGCCTGGCGGGGCGGCCGGGGGGCCGGGCGGCGGGTCGTGACCGGCGCGCCACCGGCCGTGGCGCCACCTACCAGCGGCCGACCGCCTCCACGAGCGCGTCCACGTCCTCGGTCGTCCGCGCCAGCACGATCGCGCCGTCGGGGAGCTTCTCGCCCCCGATGAGCGAGGCGGTGGACGCGTTCTCCACGGCGGCCCAGGTCTTGCCCTTGTCGGCCGAGCGGAAGATGCGCCCGCGCATGCCGTACGCGAGCACCGCTCCGTCATCGGTCACCAGCGCGCCGAAGAGCGAGCCCTTGTAGGGCGAGGCCGTGGGCGTCCAGGTCTTGCCCCAGTCCGGCGAGAGGAGGATCGTGCCCGCCTCGCCCAGCAGCACGAGGTTTCCCCCGCCCAGCTCCACGATCGCGTTGAAATGCTTGTCGTCCTGCGTGATCTTGCGCGGCGTCCAGGACTTGCCGGCATCGGTGCTCTCGTAATA
>Ga0081539_10001737_pt1 | contig 34812 bp, 34 predicted proteins | sample TabmetS4T2R2_FD_71023 | JGI IMG/M metagenome (GOLD analysis project Ga0081539, IMG submission 71023) | Tabebuia heterophylla rhizosphere microbial communities from the University of Puerto Rico - S4T2R2 | ecosystem: Host-associated > Plants > Roots > Rhizosphere ... | reverse complement strand
CGACGGCACCCGACGGGATCTCCCGCTGGTCGACGGGCGGCTGCCGGAGGAACTCGGTCTGCCGGCCGCGGACGCCGCCCGGATCGTGGTGCACCTGCAGGCCGGCGCATTGCGCGAACACACCGTCATCGACACGCCCGGGCTGGCCACGCTGACCGCCGACAACGAGGCCGCCACCCGGGAGGCGGTGCTCGGCGCCGGTGACCCGACCGGCGAATCCCGAGACGCCGGGCAGGCGGACGCGGTGCTGTTCGTCTTCCGTGAGGCGGAACGGCACGACGAGGTCGCCTTCCTCCAGCAGTTCCGCGCCGCCACCGGCGAGCTGAGCGCCAATGCCGTCAACGCGGTCGGTGTGCTCTCGCAGGCCGACCTGTTCGACGGCGTCGGCGCGGACCTGCTCGACGCCGCGGACGGTCAGGCGGCGCGGCTGGCCGCCGCCCGCGCCGCCGACGTGTCGGCGGTCGTCGCCGTCTCGGGGCTGCTCGCCGAGACCGCCCGCACCGGCCGCATCCGCGAGCAGGACGCCCGGGTACTCGCCGCCGCGGCGGAGATACCCGAGCAGCGGCTGCGGCTGCGGCACCGGATGCCGTTGCCCGACGGCGTCGACGCGGCGGCCCTGGAACGGCTGTACCCGGTGCTGGGCAACTACGGCGTGCACCGGGGCCGCGAGCGGGCCGGTGCCGGGGCGCACGAGGTGGTGGGCTGGCTGGAGTCCGTGTCCGGGATCGCCCGGGTCGAGGATCTGCTGCGCCGCAGTCTGCTCAGCCGCGCCCACGCGCTGAAGGCGATGCGGGCGCTGACCGTGCTGACCCGGGCAGCCCACCGCACCGGCGCCGATGCGGCCCTCGCGCTGATCGAGGAGGCTCGGCTCGATCCGGCGTTGCACCCCGTCCGCGAGCTGCGTGCCCTCCGCCTCGTGGTCGCCGAGGCGCCCACATCGCCGCTGCGTGCCGCGCTGGAACAGGTCAGCGCGGACACCACCGACACCGCCCGGCTCGGACTGCCGGAGACGGCCACGGCCGACGAGATCGCCGTCGCGGCGCGGCAGCGGGCCGCCGCGGCGCAGTCGCAGTCGGCGTTCGCCCTGATGCCCGCCGAGGCCGAGGCCGGCCGGGTGCTCGCCCGCTCGTACCAGCTGATCGCCGGGCGGGCCCGATCATGACCGCGGGTGACGCGCCGCGCGACACGGGGCCCGGCGTCGACGCGGCGCTCGTCGCCCGGGCCCGTGCCGGTGACAGCGCCGCGTTCGCAGTGCTGGCCGGCGGGTGCCGCACCCGCGTGTGGGCGATCTGCCTGCGGTTGACCGGCAACCACGCCGACGCGGAAGACGCCCTGCAGGACGCCCTGATGGCCGCATGGCAGCACATCGGCAGCTTCCGGCAGGAGGCAAGGTTCAGCACCTGGCTGTACCGGATCGCCGCGAACGCGGCACTCGGCATCGTGCGGCGCCGCCGGGACACCCCGCTGGATCCGGAGGCGCACGACTACCTCGTCGTGGTCGAGGATCACGCCGACGGCCACGCCGAGCGCGACCGGGTGCAGGCGGCGCTGGCACGGGTGCCGGAGCCCTTCCGCACCGCCCTGGTGCTGCGCGAGTACGGCGACCTGAGCTACGAGGAGATCGCCGCCCACCAGGGCGTCGGAGTGCAGACCGTCAAGAGCCGGCTGTTCCGGGCGCGGGCCGCGATGGCGGCGCAGCTGCATCCGGATGTGGCCGACCGGGGCTGACACCGGCAAGCGGTCAGTCCACGCCGACCCGCAACGACGGCACCAGATCGTCGAGGGTGGCCGACAGCGCCGCGTCCTCGTCGAACGGCAGTTCCATCACCAGCTGGAACCCGACGTCGTCGCGGATGCCCACCACCACGTTCGTCAGCATGCGACCCCGGCCCGACGGCTGCCAGTCGAAGCGGTACATGCGCGCCCGGGTCATCCCGTCGACCCGCACCGGCCGATCGCCGAGCGACCGTTTGCCGCGCAGGAACGGGGCGCGGGCGAACACTTCGTCCGTCCACTCGTCGAGGTCCCGCTGCCAGACCTGCTCCACGGACGCGGTGGCGATGCGGTCGCCGGCGTCGAGCTGCAGCGTCTCCTGCCACCACCAGCCGTCGACCCGGACCCACGAACGCGGCGCCCCGACCGGGCCGGCGGTCGTGGCGAGCGTCCAGCCGGTCCCGGCCACGGTGTCGTAGCGCTCCGGTGGTCCGCTGGCCAGCACCACCACACCGAGCGGCGAGCCCGCCGCGTCCGCCTCGCCGGTGCCGGCGGCGGCGATGAAGGCGCGCGGCGGGCCGCCGAGGCCGTCGGAGAACCGGTCGCACGTCCCCGCCAGCGGGCCGATGCGGCACGGTTCGCGCTCGCCGGTGGGCGCGCTGCCGGGTGGCAGCTGGTTGCGGAACCGCAGCCGTAGCCGATCGGCGACGGATCTGTACGGGTTCTCGGCTGGATCCAGCGCTCGATCCGGCACCACGGCCCGCAGCAGCGTGAACGACTCCTCGTCGAGCAGCCCGCCCCACCCGGAGACACGCATGGGTCCGCGCATCCGGCGCAGGGAGCTGACCGCCCACTCGGGGCCGAGGTCGACCGTGAGCAGGCCCGGCCACGGCCGGACGACGGCCGGATCCAGCTCACGCGCGGGGTCGATGGGTGGTGGCGGCGGGCCGTCAAGGAAACCGAACTGAGGCGGAGGCGGCAGCCGATCCGAGGTCATGTGGTCACGCCCGCCGCGGGTCGTTCGGCGCGGCGTCCCGGTCGTCGGTGAAGGTGTCGCCGTCGCTGTCCGGCGTGCCGCCGGTGACCGTGCCGGTCTGCTCGGCGATCTCGATGATCAAGCCCGCCGGCCCGTCGAAGCTCGCCGGGCCGCCCACCACCGCGCCCGGCGCCGTCTCGGCCGCGTCGTCGAGGCCGTTCTCGTTGGCGTCGACCACCACCCGGTCGAAGACGCCGTCGCCCGTGTCGTCGAACACCCCTCGGTCGATCATGCCGTTCCGATCGGTGTCGACGCCCGCGGCCTCGAAGACGCCGTTCTCGTCGCGGTCGGCGAGGACGACATCCAGGACGCCGTCGCCGTCCTGATCCAGGCCCACACCGTCGATCACGCCATCGAGGTCGGCGTCGGTGGACACCATGTCGACCCGGCCGTCCGCGTTCCGATCGGCGGCCACGGTCTCGTAGTAACCGTCGCCGTCGCTGTCCAGGTAGTAGTCGCTCACCGTTTCCTCCTGCCTCATCGTCGACGGTCTGAGGCGAGCGGGCAGGCGTTTGTTCCCGATCTCGGAGCGAGCCCGCAACGGAGTCGGGTGGGACCGGGGCACGGACCAGGGACCATCACGGGCGCGACGGGTCCCGCCGCCGTTTCACCATGGCCACCGACACCAAGCGACCGAAGCGAGGAGTGAGCAGGATGAACGTCAACCTCGAGGTGGTCACCATCCCGGTTTCCGACGTCGACAAGGCACTGGAGTTCTACCGCGACCGGCTCGGCTGGCGACTCGACGCCGACATCAAGAGCGGCGCCGTGCGCGTGGTGCAGCTGACGCCGACCGGCGACGGCCACACCTCGATCGCCTTCGGTGCCGGCATCCCGATGGCCGCGCCGGGATCGATGCGGCACCTGGAGCTGGTGACCTCCGACATCGTCGCCACCCGCGAGGAGCTGGCGGAGCGTGGCGTCGAGGTCACCGAGGTGTACCACGGGCCGGGCAGCCCGTTCTTCCCGCAGGCCCGGATATCCGGACCCGACCCGGACCGCACCAGCTACGCCTCATACGCCTCGTTCGAGGACCCGGACGGAAACGGCTGGACCCTGCAGGAGGTCACCACGCGCCTGCCGGGCCGTGAGCCGCGTTCGTGACGTTCTGCAGGCCTCACGAGCTGCGTGGACGATCGGAAGAGCACGTCGTGGCCGACTCATTCGCCTACCGTCCGGCCGGTACGGTCGCCCGCGACCGGACCCACACCCTGTTCGCGCGAACGATGGGATATGTCGCGGCCACCGCGGGACTGTTCGCGCTCGGCGCGTACGCGGGCCGCAACCTGCCCGGCATCGTCGGCATTCTCTGCTTCGTCGCGGCGTTCGGCTGCCTGATCGGCATGCAGTTCGCGGTCCGCCGGTCGGTGCAGCTGACCGTCGGTCTGCTCGCCGCCTTCGGCCTGTTCACCGGGCTGGCGATCGCGCCGACGCTGGCTTACTACGCGGCCGTCGACCCACAGGCGCTCTGGCGGGCGGGCGCGGCGACGGCGCTGTTCATCGCCGGGTTCGGTGCTGCCGGCTACGCCACCCGCCGCGACCTTACGGCGATCGCCCGGTTCGGCTTCTGGGCGCTGGTGGCCCTCATCGGCTTCGGCATCGTGCTGATCTTCGTCAACATCCCGAACGGTGCCCTGATCTACTCGATCCTCGGCCTGGTGATCTTCGCCGGCCTCACGATGGTGGACTTCCAGCGCGCGCGGCGCTCCACCGACCTCGACTCCGCTCCGCTCCTGGCCGCGTCGATCTTCCTTGACGTCCTGAACGTCTTCCTGTTCTTCCTGCAGATCTTCAATCGCTCGGACGACAGGTGATCCCATGGCCGGGGCATGCATGGCTCGGCGCTCGAGGTGATCGGCGCGGGTCCGGCACCGCGGACGATGGAGCGCCCTCACGTCCGGCGCGACTCGGACGGTCAGGGCGCCGCCCCAGCCTTCACCGGACTCGACGCCAGACCCTTGACCGGAACGCCTGCCCGCCGCTCTGTGGCCGGCTTGGCTGCTCGGCGGTGCGCGAGCCGGTCGGCGTTGGTGAGCAGCGCGACGCCGGCGACGATGACGAGCCCGCCGACGGCTTCGCCGAAGGTGGGGACTTCGCCGAGCCAGAGGTAGGCGATCAGGACGGCGACGCCGGGCACCAGGTAGAGCAGGGCGGTGGAGGTCGCCACCGGCAAGGACCGCACGGCGATGCCCCACAGGACGAATCCGAGCGCAGACGGCAGCAGCCCCAGGTAGATCGCCGACAGCCAGGCGCCGGTGCCGGCGGCGGCCAGGGACGGCCAACCCCACGGCAGAAGCGGGAGGCTCATCACCGTGCCGGCGATCATCGGGTACGTGGCCACCTCGAGGCTGGTGTAGCGGCTCAGCAGGGGCTTGATCAAGGGATGGTAGACGCCCTGGGCGATGGTCGCGGCGACGACGAGCGTGATCGCGCCGCCGATGCTGATCCCCGCACCGGCCAGGGAGACCACGGTGACCCCGGCAAGCGCGACAAGGCTGCCGAGCGCCCGGGCGAGGCTGAGGCGCTCAGCGAGGAACAGGACCGCGATGGCCAGGCTCACCAGCGGGGCGGCGGCGACGACCAGGCTCGCGGTGCCGGCCGGTACGGTGCGCTCGGCCTCGTTGAGCAGCAGCTGGTAGGCGGTCATGCCGGTGAAGCCGGCGGCGGTGATCAGGGGAAGGTCCCCAAGCCGGGGGCGGCGTGGCCGCGTCCACCACGCCAGGGCGAGCAGTGCGGCGCTGGCCACGGCCAGCCGGGCCAGGGACAGTCCCACGGCGCCGAAGGCGGGGGCCGCCAGCCGGATGGCGGGGAAGGCGCTCGCCCAGAGGATGACGACGGCGATGCCGGCGGTCAAACCTAGGGTTCGGTTCATGTCCTCACTGTCCCGCCGACAACCCGAAAGCACTAGTGAATTGTTCTTCGTGTGCAGGTAAGCTCTGTTGATGTGTTGGACGTTCGGAAGCTGCGCATGTTGGCCGAGGTGGACCGTCGGGGAACGATCGCGGCGGCGGCCGAGGCGTTGCACCTCACGGCTCCCGGCGTGTCGATGCAGCTGGCCACGCTGGAGCGCGAAGTGGGACTACCGCTGACCGAGCGACGCGGCCGCCGGGTCGCCCTCACCCCGGCCGGAAAGCTGCTGGCGCGGCATGGCCGGATTATCGTCGACCAGGTCGGCGTCGCGGCGATGGAGGTGGCCGCGCTGCGGGAGGGCGTCGCCGGTACGTACCGGGTGGCGGCCTTCCCGACCGCCGCCCGCTCGTTCGTGGCCCGGGCGTGGCGGCGACTCACCGAGGAGCCGGCATCAGGCCCCGCGCTGCGGCTCGTCGAACTGGAACCGGTCGATTCCCTGCCCGCCCTATCGGCCGGCGAGGTCGATCTCGCCGTCACCCACTCCTACTCGAACATGGCACCGGCCGCGCAGCCGGGAATCGAGACCACGCCGATCGCCCGGGAAGATGTGTTCCTGGCGGTGCCCCGCGCGGCGGACCGGGCCGGGCAGACGGCTCGGCTCGCGGAGTTCGCCCGCGAGGACTGGATCGTTCCGCACCACCGATGGTCCTGCCGCGAAATGATCGAGCGGGCCTGCGGGCTCGCCGGCTTCTCCCCTCGGGCGGTCGCCGAGGCCACCGACTTCTCCACCCAGCTTGCCCTGGTCGCCGCCGGCGTGGGGGTCGCTCTCATCCCCGAGCTCGGCTGCGTGGGTGTGCCCGACGAGGTGACGTTGCGCCGTCTCGCCCAGCCCGTGCACCGGCACCTGCATCTCGCGGCACGCCATGGTTGGCAGGCCGATCCGGGGCTCGCCCGAGTGGCGGACATGCTCACGGACACTGCGCGTACCACCGTGTCGCCACATCCGCGTGCGAACGACGCCGGACCTGGCTAGGTCGGCACCGTTCACCGAGGCCGCACCTGAGCTAACGGCCGCCAGCACCGTCGGCGACGGTCAACAGGCTGTGTGCCTCGGGCTCTTCGGCGTGCGGACACCGCCGCGCAGGAAGCTCTGCGCGGTGGTTGGTTGGCCCAGGCGGCCGCCAGCGCGCTGTGGGACGATCCCGCACGCTCGTATCAGAGACCTGGTGGGTGAAGGCGACGTAGGCGAAAGGCGTGCGTGGGCGCCACCACCCGGCCGGGTCGTCGAAGCCGACACCACCGGCCGCGGAACCGTAGTGCAGGTCGGCGTACCGCGGCGTGCACACGGTATTGACCCCCGTCCACGTCGTCCTCGCGCTTGGCGGGGCCGTTCGGTGTGACCGGCGGCGGCCCACCGAATCATCGGTCAAAAGCTGATGAGGAAGGCCAGCGCGGCGGAGTCCCAGCCGACGACTAGGACAACGGCCCACGTCACGAACGGTAGAACTGCGGCAGCGACGACCACCCCGACGACGGCGACCACAGGCGCGGACAACGGGGTGCACTAGGTGCAGGAACTAGGGCCTCCACGGGCGCGATGGCCGAGCGGCCCGGTGCACGCTTCGTGCCAGCACCCAGCTTGACCGATCACGAAAGGGGAGTCCCATGCGCTCATCTTCGGCGTCGCCAGGCACGAAGGGATCCGGGCCTGCACCCGAGATGCCACATGTTTCCGAGGCGTCCATCGAAGTGTCCGGGCCGACGCGACGAAAGCTGCTGCACGGCGGATTCGCGGCGGGCCTCGCCGTCGCCGCTACCGGCGTGCTCGGTGGCGCGCCGGCGAGCGCGATGCCGCCCGCTATGTCGCCGCGCATGCGTGACGGATCGGCCGACCCCACGGGCCTCCAGCCCTTCCGGGTGGCGGTTCCCGGCGAGCAACTCACCGCCTTACGCCGGCGCATCGCTGCCACCCGCTGGCCCACTAGGGAGCTTGTCGCCGACCGCACGCAGGGCGTGCAACTGGCGACTTCCCAGGCGCTCGCCAGCTTCTGGACGACCGGGTACGACTGGCGCGCGTTCGAGGCGAAACTCAACGCACTGCCGCAGTTCATCACCGAGATCGACGGAGTCGACATCCATTTCATCCACGTGCGTTCGCGGCACAAGGGCGCTCTGCCGATGATCATGACGCACGGCTGGCCCGGCTCGATCGTCGAGTTGCTCGAGACCGTCGGCCCGCTCACCGATCCGACAGCGCACGGCGGCACCGCGGCGGACGCGTTCGACCTGGTGCTGCCCTCGGTTCCCGGCTACGGCTTCTCCAGCCAGCCGACCGAACTCGGCTGGGAGACGTTCCGCACGGCCCGCGCCTGGGCGGAGCTGATGCGGCGTCTGGGCTACACGCGCTATGTCGCCCAGGGCGGCGACGTCGGCGCGGTCATCACCGACAACCTGGGCCGCCTGGCGCCGGCCGGGCTGCTCGGCATCCACATGAACCTGCTCATCACGGCGCTCGGCGGAGCCCCCCAGCCGATGAACACCGACGAGGAGAGAGCCGCCGCCGCCGCACTCGCCGAGTTCAACATGACCGGGAACGGCTACTTCGTCGAGATGCAGACCCGGCCGCAGACGATCGGGTACGCGCTGCTGGACGCACCGGTCGCCATGGCGGCCTGGATGCTCGACCACGACACCGACAGCTACTACAAGATCTCCCGGGCCTTCCTCGGCGGACCGCCCGCAGGTAACCTCACGCGCGAGCACATCCTCGACAACGTCACGCTCTACTGGCTGACCGGCACCGGCGTCTCCGCCGCCCGCTCATACTGGGAGAGCTTCCAGGCCCGCCTGCGTGGCGGCGGCCAGGTCCCGCCGCCGGTGACCGTCCCGGTCGGGTTCAGCGCCTTCCCCGGCGAGATTTTCCAGGCCCCGCTGAGCTGGGTCCAGTACGGCTACGGAGCGAACGTCATGTACTACAACAAGCCCGACCGGGGCGGGCACTTCGCCGCTTGGGAAGAGCCGGAGTTGTTCACGCGCGAGGTCCGCGCGGCGTTCCGATCACTCCGCTAGCCTCCGTCTTCGGCGGTCCAGCAAATTCGGAGGTGAGCTGGTCGGCTTTCCGCATCGGACAGGTGTTGCTCGAAACGTCGTACGGCTGCGCGCAGCACCGGCGCCCGCCGGCGGGGACCGATGGCGTTCGGCGATTCCGGGAAACGCATCCACGTCGGCGACTAGTTCCCTTAAGGCCAGCTCGCGAACGTCGACTACGGGCTGCCCCGGTGCCAGCTCTTGATCAACTACCTGCCGACAGCGCGGTTCGCGTACTGCCACATAGGTGGGCCGGACGTTGCACCATGCGAACCGCCCCACCGTCGTGCCCGGCAGCCCGCTACCAGGACGTTTGGCCAGTTCGCGGTGTCCGCGGGCACGGTAGGAACGGTTCGAGAAGCAACTTGGACCGGCCACCGAGTGGTACCGTATCCGGTACGACTAGGGAGGTATCGTGACCGCAGCGATCAGCGCCAGCGAGGCGCGTAAGACCCTCTTCCCGCTCATCGAGCGGGTCAACGAAGACCACACCCCGATCGAGATCGTGTCCAAGCGGGGCAACGCTGTGCTGGTCAGCAAGGAGGACTGGGACTCGATCGTGGAGACCAACTACCTGCTCCGGTCACCGGCCAATGCCCGGCACCTCATGGAAAGCGTCGAACAGTGGCGAGCCGGCCGCGCGACCGAGCGCGAGTTCGGCCCAGAGGAGTGAAGCTAAGCTGGACCGACCGCGCGTGGGACGACTACCTGTACTGGCAGACCCAAGACCGCAAGACTCTGAAGCGGATCAACACGCTGATCGCCGACATCAAGCGAGACCCCGACGGACGCGGCATCGGCAAACCAGAGGTTCTCCGGAACAACCTTGCCGGCCTCAGGTCACGACGCATCGACGACGAGCATCGCTTGGTCTACGCGGTCGAGCCCGAGGAAATCACCATCATCTCCTGCCGCTACCACTACGAATGAGCCGCAGCCTCACGGCACCGGTTCTGCAGGCACACGCGTTTCGTTCACAAGATCGTTGTGGGGCGGGCGGGACTCGAACCCGCGACCGAGGGATTATGAGTCCCCTGCTCTAACCCACTGAGCTACCGCCCCGTACCGGCGGCGATCCTAACCCGCCTCGCACACTCTGAGCCAGCGATCTCTCACTCGGCGCTGGTCGGTGGTCGTCCGGCGGATTTGACTCACCGACGCCGGACTGGCGAAGCCGGCCGAGCGGGCGGCGACAGCGCCTCACACGCCTACCCGGGCGCCGAGCCAGGACAGCACCGCGCCGGCCGTACGCCAGCCGCCGGCCAGCGCGCCCTGAATCGACGGGCTGTCGCGGTGGTCGCCGGCGACGAACAGGCCGTCGCCGAGGTCGACGGGCTTGCGCAGATTGGCCTGGGGCACTCGGGCCGACGGCAGCGCCTGCGGGATGCTCACCACGCTGAGCAGTTCCCAGTCGTCGCTCGGCGCGCCGTACATCCGGGAGAGCTCCACCCGCAGCACCGTCTCGGAGGCACTGGACGGGGCCGAGACGCCGACCACAGACGCGGCGATCAGGGACTTGCCGGCGGGCGCGTACTCGGGGGCGGCGTTGCTCACGACGATCGTGTTGGCGATGATCTCGCGCCGGTCACCGTCGATGACCAGCGTGGGCTCGTCGAGGGGTGCCCGGTCGGCACCGAAGTAGAACGTGGTCAGTCCGTGCATGTCGGGACTGGGCAGTGCGGGCAGGAGGGTGGCCGCGGTCGCCGGGTCGGTGGCGACCACGACGGCGCGGCAACGGATCTCCCCGCCCTCGGTGACGACCATGCCGGGGCCGACCGAGAGCGTACGGGCCCCGATCAGCAGCTGCGGGTAGGGCAGCGGGCCGGCGATCGCGGCCGGTAGAGCCGCCATGCCGGCCGCCGGTACGCCGATCCGGCCGCGGGCGAAGGAGCGCAGCACCATCGCGAAGACGTGACTGGACGTGTCGAGCGAGCGGTCGGCGAAGACGCCGGAGAGGAACGGACGCAGCACCTCCTCGATCATCCGGTGCGACAACCCGGCCCGGCGCAGCATCTCCTGCGTGCTGGTCTCCCGGGCTTCGAGCAGCTTGGCGGCCGGGACGGTGGCGCAACGGGTCGCGAGCGCGGCGAACTTCAGCCGGTCGCTGAGCGTCCCGACCCCGGAGGTCAGCGTCTGCGGGACGGCGAGCGGGCCGCGCACCGGGTTCTCCAGGCGGTGTAGCTCGCCGCCGCGCCGCACGAGCACGCCGGGGGTGAAAAACCGCATGTCCAGCGAGTCGACGTCGACCAGGGCGGGCACCCGCGGATAGGCGGTGTTGAGCACCTGGAAGCCGCGGTCCAGCCGCCAGCCGTCGACGACGTCGGTGGCGACCCGGCCGCCGATGCGGTCGGATGCCTCCACGAGCAGCCACTCGACGCCCGCGCGATCGAGCCGGCGGGCGGCGGCGAGACCGGCGAGACCGCCGCCGACGATGACGACGTCCACCTCAACAGGTTGCGACACGGGCACCTCACAAGGGGACGAACCAGGCAAGCCTCAGACTAACGTCGGGTGCTGGAGGAGGCGGCCGAATCGATGAGCGATCCGGATGCGGGAAGGCCCCGGGCCGCGCTGGGCGCGGCCCGGGGCCTTCCCGCATCGCTCCCCCGATTGGACTCGAACCAATAACCTGCCGGTTAACAGCCGGCTGCTCTGCCAATTGAGCTACAGGGGATTGCTGCGGCGGCACCTCGCTCGGTGCCGGGAAACAGAGTACATGACCCGCCGGCCGGCACGCGAAGGGGTTACCCGGCATGCCGATTCACCGGGGGATTCCCGGGCACGGGGAGTACCCGACGGGCAGGATGGGTATGGACCTCGCAAGACGCGCGCGCGTCACGATTGGAAGGAGCCGCCACCATGCGCGGAAAGCTGATGTTCATCTCCGGTCTCGCGGCGGGCTTCGTCCTGGGCAGCCGTGCCGGCCGGGAGAAGTACGAGGAGATTCGGGCCAACGCCAAGAAGATGTGGGAGCACCCGTCGGTGCAGGAGGCCGCCGGCGTCGCTCAGGCGCAGGCCAACAAGCTCTACACCGAGAGCAAGGACAAGCTGCAGTCGTCCAAGTTCGGTGAGAAGCTGCACGCCGCCTCGGGGACCAGCGACACCGAGACGGAGGCGCTGGTCGCGCCGACCGACTCGCTCGCGACGACCGACACGCTCGCGGGGTCGACGGACACGCTCGCGGGGTCGAACACCAAGACCTCGGGCACCACGTACTGATCACGGCGTAGTCCGACGAGGGCCGCCGCCGCGTACGCGGCGGCGGCCCTCGTCGTTCCGGTGCTCAGGACGAGGAGGAGAACGCCGCGTCGAACGCCGCGTCGGGCGCGTCGAACGCGAGCCGGCGTACGAACTGCAGCGCCTCGGGGGCGCCGACCAGCCGGTCCATTCCCGCGTCCTCCCATTCGATGGAGATCGGCCCGTCGTAGCCGATCGCGTTGAGCGCCCGGAAGCAGTCCTCCCAGGGCACGTCGCCATGGCCGGTGGAGACGAAGTCCCAGCCCCGGCGCAGATCTGCCCAGGGCAGGTGAGAGCTGAGCCGGCCGCGGCGCCCGTCGCCGGTACGCACCTTCGCGTCCTTGCAGTCGACGTGGTAGATCAGGTCCTTGAACTCGAGGATGAAGTTCACCGGGTCGAGTTCCTGCCAGACGAAATGCGACGGATCCCAGTTCAGGCCGAAGGCCGGGCGGTGCCCGATCGCCTCCAGGGTGCGGCGCGTGGTCCAGTAGTCGTATGCGATCTCGCTGGGGTGGACCTCGTGCGCGAAGCGCACACCGACCTCGTCGAAGACGTCGAGGATCGGGTTCCACCGGTCGGCGAAGTCCTGGTAGCCCTGCTCGATCATGGATGCGGGCACCGGCGGGAACATCGCCACGGTGTGCCAGATGGATGAGCCGGTGAAGCCCACCACGGTCTTGACGCCGAGCTTGGCGGCGGCTCGGGCGGTGTCCTTCATCCGCTCGGCGGCCCGCCCGCGTACCGCTTCCGGCTCGCCGTCGCCCCAGATCGCCGCCGGCAGGATGTCCTTGTGCCGCGCGTCGATCGGGTGGTCGCAGACGGCCTGCCCGACCAGGTGGTTGGAGATCGCGAACACCTTGAGGTTGTGCTTCTCCAGCTGCTCGCGCTTGCGGTCGACGTAGCCGTCCTCGGCCAGCGCCCGGTCGACCTCGAAGTGGTCACCCCAGCAGGCGATCTCGAGCCCGTCGTAACCCCACTCGGACGCCAGCCGGCACACCTCCTCGAAGGGCAGGTCGGCCCACTGGCCGGTGAAGAGTGTGATCGGTCGCGCCATGTCTTCTCCCTCATCGCAGGCGAATCACGGACGGCGAGGGAGGCCGGTCCCGAAGCGGCGTCGCGGAAAGCGTCACGGCCGACCGGGATTGCGCCTCCCGGGCCCGGCCCGCCCGTCGCGGCAGTGCCACCACCGACTCTAGACGGATCAGCGGGCGGCGCAAGGCTCGTTTTCCGGCGCGAGGCCGAGGGCCGCGAGCTCCGCCAGCAGGTACGCGACGTCGGCCGCGATCTGCTCGGCGGTCGGATCGGGTACGCGGGTCAGTAGCGTCAAGTACTCGGTGAGCGGTCCCTCCGCCCCGAACAGCTGCCGCAGGGCGGCCCGCCACGACGCCGTGGTGGAGCCGGGCACCGCGCTGAGGCGCACCTCGATGATCGAGAGGCCCGCGTCGGTGATTGTCTCGATGCCGGCGGCGGGATCGTGCCAACGGCGTACGGCATGGCCGAGGTCGAGGCAGACGCCGAGGCGGTCCCGATCCGTACGGGCGAGGGCCGCGACGGTTTGCTCCGCGCTGTCCAGTACGTAGCCCGCGGCGGGCTGGAAGCCGACCCGCACGGCTCGGCCGTTCTGCCAGGCGAGGTCCGCCAGACCGGCGGAGAGCCGGCGCAGGATGCCGGCGGCGGCCCTCTCGGCGGGCTCGGTCCAGCCGGCACGCGGGCCGAGCCCGACGGTGCTGACCGCGCCCCGCACGGCGTCCTGTTCGAGGAGGTCGAGGAGGATCCGGGCCAGGTCGAGGGTGTACTCGCGGCGAGCCGGATCGGTCCAGCCGGGCGGATCCTCGCTCGGGCACGGCGGGGTAGTGCTGCTACCGGCGCCTGGTCCTCCGGACGGCGCGGAGAACCCGCGCCCGTCGCCGGGAGTCTCGCCGCCGCCCTCGGCGAAGGGCGCGCCGCTCAACGTGACCACCTCGAGCCGTCGGGCGTCGAGTTCGGCACGCAGCCGGGTGCGGGCGCGGCTCTCGGCGGCGAGGGCGGCGGCGAGGGTAGGTGGAAGCCAGAGATTCACGCCGAGTGCGTCGGCCCCGAGACGCGCGCGGGCCTTGCCGTACGTGTCGAACCGCCCGACCAGAGCGGGTAGATCGCCTGCCGACCGGGGGGCGATCTCGCAGCTGAGGTGCACGATCCGGCCGGAGGGATGTCGCAGGCGCATCAGCATCCTCCCCCGAACAAGGGCCCCGGTGCATCTGCACGTGCATCGGCGCGTGCTTCTTCCTTGTCCAGTATGGACCATGCGGCCGCCGCCGCTCGACGCGCGCGTGGCGGCCGGGGGCTTGCCATGACGCCTCCATCCGTGGGATCGCCTTGCCCTCGGATACGAGGGTCGTGCGCTCCGGGGATCAGCGGGCGTACCGGCCGTGCGACGCGGTGACCGGGGCGGACATGATCCGGACACGCCGAATCGATCTGTCGCGTCCGGCCCTCGCGGCCCCGGTGACCTGCCGGAAAAATGGCGTATCAGCAAGCTGCCGCGCCCGCCACAGCGCCGCTTGAGGTGCACTATCTGCACGATCAGGCACGAATCCCGCGAGACATCATGCAGTGGCGCGTATCGGTAGACAGAGCGGCTCTGCTTACCGATACGCACCGCTCCCCGCCGCGGGCCGGCCGGCGCGGGGCGCAACCGCGCCGTCCCTCGCCGGCACGCGACGGACGTCTCTGCGGGCCGCGGAAGCGGCCGCCGGCGTCTCAGGTGGGCTGGAGCACCGTCTCCACCTCCGTCCACGCCGCCGCCTCCGCCGACCGGGACACCGCGTCCAGCACCAGCTGCACCCGCAACGCGTCCTGGAACGAGGGAGCCGGATCCTGACCGGTCGCGATGGCCTCGATGAGGTCCCGCATCTCGTGGGTGAACGAGTGCTCGTACCCGATCAGGTGCCCGGGTGGCCACCACGCCGCCATGTACGGGTGGTCGGGCTCGGTCACCAGGATCCGGCTGAAGCCCTGCTCGGCCGCGGGGCCCGTGGCGTCGTAGAACTCCAGCTCGTTCATCCGCTCGAAGTCGAACGCCAGCGAGCCGAGCGAACCGTTCAGCTCCACCCGCAGCGCGTTCTTGCGGCCGGTGGCGAAGCGGGTGGCCTCGTACGTCCCCACCGCTCCCCCGTCGAGCCGGGCGAGGAACAGCGCCGCGTCGTCCACGGTCACCTCGCCGTACCCGGCCGACTGGCCGCCGGCGGAGGCGGACAGGCCGGTCGACTCCGACGGCAACGGCCGGGACTTCACGAAGGTCTCGGTCAGCGCCGACACCGAGGTGATCGACTGGCCGGTGACGAACTGGGTCAGGTCGACGATGTGCGCACCGATGTCACCCAGCGCCCCGGATCCCGCGACCTCCTTGCGCAGCCGCCAGACCAGCGGAAACTTCGGGTCGACGATCCAGTCCTGCAGATATACAGCGCGGATGTGGCGGATCGTGCCGATCCTGCCCGCGGCGACCATCTGCCGCATCAGGGCCACGGCCGGCACCCTGCGGTAGTTGAAGGCGCACATCGACCGTACGCCCTGAGCCTGCGCCCGGGCCGCGGCCGCGGCCATCTCCCGGGCCTCGGCCACCGTGTTGGCCAGGGGCTTCTCGCACAGCACGTGCTTGCCCGCCGCCAGCGCGGCCAGCGCGATCTCGGCGTGCGTGTCCCCCGGGGTACAGATGTCGATCAGGTCGATGTCGTCGCGGGCGACGACCTCCCGCCAGTCGGTGGCGGAATCGGCCCAGCCGAGCTTCGCCGCGGCGGCCGCGACCCCTGCCGCGGAGCGGCCGCACACCACCGACATCCGCGCCGACAGCGGCAGGTCGAAAGCGTGGTTGACGGTGCGCCACGCCAGAGAGTGGGTGGCGCCCATGAACGCGTAGCCGACCATGCCGACCCGCAGCTGTTCCGACATGAATCCCCCTAGCGGTGAAGGCTTCAGAACCCGATCTTGGCGTACTGCGCCGCGTTGTCCTTGGTGATCGTCTCGGAAGCGAGCGTGATCTCCTTCGGCACCTGCAGCTCCACGAGGTCACTCATGCCCTTCCCCTGCCCGATCAATCGGGCCAGCGAGATGGCGGAGGACGCCATCGAGGGGCTGTAGGTGACCGAGGCCTTCAGTACGCTGTCGTCCGCGGCGATCGCGTCGATCGCCGCCTTGGAGCCGGCGCCGCCGACCATGAAGAACTCGCTCCGGTTCGCCTGCTTGATCGCGGCGAGCACACCGATGCCCTGATCGTCGTCGTGATTCCACAGCGCGTCCATCTTGGGCAGCGCCTGCAGCAGGGCGGTCGCGGCGGCCTGGCCGGAGTCGGCGGTGAACTCCGCCGGGCGGCGGTTGGCGACCTTGAAGCCGTACTGCGCCAGAGCGGTGTTGAAACCCTGCGTCCGTTCCTGGGTGAGCTCGAGCGAGTCGATGCCCGGGATCTCGCCGATGATCGGGTTGCTCACACCCTTGGCCTTGAGCTGTTCGCCGATGTAAGCGCCGGCGGCCAGGCCCATGCCGTAGTTGTCGCCCTTGATCTGCAGGCGGTAGGCGGCCTGGGAGGGGAACGCCCGGTCCAGGTTGACCACCGGGATGCCGGCCTTCATCGCCTCCAGCCCGGCGGAGTCGAGCTCCTTGCCGTCGTGCGGCAGCATCACGATGACGTTCGGCTTCTGGGAGATCAGCGTGGAGATCGCGGCGCGCTGGGCCGCCGCGTCCGCGCCGGCCTCCACCGCGCGCAGCTCCACGTCGGTGTACGCGGCGGCCTGCGCCTTGGCGTTGTTGGTGATGGCGGCGATCCAGCCGTGGTCGGCGGCCGGCGCGGTGAAGCCGATGACCACCTTCTGGCCGGGGGCGGCGTTCGGGTTGGCGCCACTGCTGTCGGTCTTGACCTGGGCGTTGTTCTCGGGCGTATTGCTGGTGCAGGCGGTGAGCACGGCGCCCGCACTGACGGCCGCACTACCGAACAGAATGCTCCTACGGGATAAAGCGGACATAGTTCCTCCAGAGGGGTACCCGAAATGTGTCCGGGTGGGAGATCAGCGCTTGAGGAGTTGGGTGAGGGAACGGAACCGGAACTGCTGGATCAAGACGGCGGCCACGATGATCCCGCCCTTGACCATGTTCTGAACCTCGGTCGAGAGGTTGTTGATCGCGAAGAGGTTGGTGATGGTGGAGAACACCAGCACCCCGAACAGGGCGCCGATGATGGTGCCGCGGCCACCGCTGAGCAGCGTGCCGCCGATGATCGCCGCGGCGATCGCGTCGAGTTCGTAGAGGTTCGCCATGGCGGCCTGGGCACTGGTCGCCTGCGAGGTCAGCATGATCGCGGCGATCCCGCAGCACAGGCCGGAGAGCGCGTAGAGCAGCAGGGTGTGCCGCTTGACGTTGATGCCGGCCAGCCGGGCGGCCTCCGGATTGCCGCCGACCGCGACCGTGCGCCGGCCGAACGTGGTGCGGTTCAGCAGCACCCAGCCCGCCGCGACGACCAGCGCGAGAATCCAGACCAGCAGCGGAATGCCGAGCGGCCTCGTGGTGGCGATGCCGTTGATCGTGAGATTCGAGGAGACCTGCGTCTGTTTCCCGGAGATCTGTGCGGCCAGGCCGCGCGCCGCGACGAGCATGGCCAGGGTGGCGATGAACGGCACGAGTTTCCCGTACGAGATCAGCACCCCGTTGATGAGCCCCACCGCGAGCCCGACCACCAGCGCAGCGAAGATCATCCCGCCGGCGCCGTAGCTCTGCGTCGCGAGCGTGGTGGCCCAGACGCCGGCCAGCGCGATGATCGCTCCCACGGACAGGTCGATGCCGCCGCCGATGATCACGAAGGTCATGCCGACCGTGACGACGCCGATGGCCGACGCCTGCTGGAGGATCGTGAGGAAGTTGTTGCGCACCCAGGTCGGGTCGCTGTACAGCTCGGGCCGGGTGGCGATCCCCACGATCACCAGGATGACCAGGACGCCGACCAGGCCGAGGTTGCGCAGTACGCCGTCGTCGAGGGATCGGCGCCGGCGCTCGGTCCGGACCTCGGGAGGCGCCGTATCGGTGATCATGGCGTGCCCCCGTTGGCATGCCCTCCTGGCCCTACGACCGCGGTCATGCGGGCTCCCCTTCCAACAGCGACCCCGCCATCACGAGGTCGAGGACGGTGTCTTCGTCGATCTGCTCGGCCGGTGCCTCGTGGACGAGACGGCCCTCGCGCATCACCAGCACCCGGTCGGCCAGGCCGAGCACCTCGGGCACCTCGCTGGAGACCAGCAGGACGCCCACGCCGTTCGCCGCCAGGTCATGGATGACCTGGTAGAGCTCGGCCCGGGCGCCGACGTCCACGCCACGGGTGGGCTCGTCGAGCAGCAGCAGCCGGGTGTCGCCGAGCAGCCAGCGCCCGACCACCACCTTCTGCTGGTTGCCGCCGGAAAGCGTGCGCACCGGGCGCTCGACGTCCCGCGGCCGCAGTTCGAGCGCATCGGCGGTCTTGCGGGCCGCCTTGCGCTCGTGCCCGGCGTCGGTGAAGCCGGCGTGGGCGAAACCGGCGAACGACGACAGCGTCATGTTCTTGTAGACGGGCTCGTCCAGCAGCAGCGCCTGACTCTTGCGTTCCTCGGGCGCCATGCCCATGCCGTACCGCACCGCCGTGCCGACGCCGGTGATCCGCCGCCCGCCGAGGGTGACCGAACCGGCGTCCGGCCGCCGCGCCCCGAAGATGGTCTCGAGCAGCTCCGAGCGGCCCGAGCCCACCAGGCCGGCGATGCCGACGATCTCGCCGGGCGCCACGGTGAGGCTGGCGTCGGCGAATTCGCCCTCGCGGGTGAGCCCCTCCACCACGAGGATCGGTTCGGCCGGGGGTTTCGGCGTCCGCGGCGGGAAGACGTACTCGATGGTGCGGCCGGTCATCTTGCTGACCAGCTCCCGGGTCGCCGTGGTGCGGGCCGGCAGGTTCGCGGCGGTGGTGCGGCCGTCCTTCAGCACGGTCACCCGGTCGCCGATCTCGCGGATCTCCTCGAGCCGGTGCGAGATGTAGATGACCGCGATCCCCTGCGCCGTCAGTTCCCGGATGATGCGGAACAGGTTCTCCACCTCGTCATGAGCGAGCACGGCGCTGGGCTCGTCCATGACGATCAGCCGGGCGTCGTGCGAGAGCGCACGCGCCATGCTGACGATCTGCTTGCCGGCCGCGGGCAGCGCGCGCACCAGCTGGCGGGGCGGGATCTCCGGGTGGCCCAGCCGGGCGAGAATCTCCCGGGTGCGATCGGCCGTGGTACGGCGCCGGGTGAACCCGGCGCGGCTCTGCTCGTGCCCGAGGAACGCGTTCTCCGCCACCGACAGGTCGTCGACGAGGTCGAGTTCCTGGTAGATGGTGGCGATGCCGGCGCGCATCGCGGCCTGCGGAGTTCCCGGCGCGAACGGCTGACCGAGCCAGCTGATCTCGCCGCCGTCGGCGTGGTGCACGCCGGCCAGCACCTTGATCAGCGTGGACTTGCCGGCACCGTTCTGCCCGAGCAGGCAGTGCACCTCGCCCGCCCGCACTTCCAGCTGGACGCCGTCGAGCGCCCGCACGCCCGGGAAAATCTTGACGACGTCGGTGAGCCGCAGCACCACCGGGGCGAGGTCCGTCCCCGGTGCCCGATCGGCGTGCGCCGATCTGTCCGTGCCGCTGGCCGCCTGGTGGCGGCCGTCGTTCTGCTGGACGCCGTCGCGCGGCGCGGGAATCGTCATGACGCCTGCTCGAATGCCGTGTCGCTGGCCAGCACCGCGGCGCCGGTGACGCCGGCCCGACTGCCCAGCTCCGAAAGGACGACGGGAAGGTTGCCGGTGGCCAACGGCAGCGACCGGCGGTAGACGACACTGCGGATCTCGGCGAGCAGCACGTGCCCGAGCTGGGCCAGGCCGCCCCCGATCACGATCATCGAAGGGTTCGCGAAGGAGACTAGCGTGGCGAGTACACCGCCGACGCGGCGGCCGCCTTCGCGGATCAGCCGGATGCAGGTGACGTCGCCCTCGGCCGCGCCATCGGCGACATCCTTCGCGGTGATGGTCAGGCTGAGCCCGGCAGGAGCCTCCCCCGCCTTCTCCCACGCGGGTTGCTCGGCCGTGGCCCGGGCCGCGTCGTACGCCGCGAGCCGCTCCGCCAGCGCCGGGGACTCCCCCGACCGGGCGGCGGCGAGCGCGTCCCGGGCCAGGGCGGCACCGCTGAACAGCGCCTCGAGGCAGCCGGTGTTGCCGCAGGAGCAGATCGGCCCGGTGGAGTCGACCTGGATGTGGCCGATGTCGCCGGCGCACCCGTCGATACCTCGGTAGACGCCCCCGGTCAGATGGATGCCGCAGCCGATGCCCGTACCTATCTTGACGAAGAGAAAGTCGTCGACCGAGTGCGCTACGCCGCCGTGCCGCTCGCCGATCGCCATGATGTTGACGTCGTTGTCCACGACGGCCGGGCATCCATGCTCCCGCGCGAGCAGTTCGCGTACCGGATAGCGATCCCACCCCGGCATGATCGGCGGCGAGACTGGTACGCCGTCGCGGAAGCTGACCGGCCCCGGAACGCCGATCCCGACCCCGTCGAGCCGGTCGAAAGCGCCGTCGGTACGCGCCTTGGCCAGCAGCTCGTTGACCCGCGGCAGGATGACCTTGGGCCCGGAGCGGATGTCGGCCGGCTCCCCGTAGGCGGCCACCGGCTCGAGCCGCCCGTTCGTGACCTCGATGTCGATCGAGCTCGCCCCCAGATCGACCGCGGCGAACCGCAGGCGGGGATGCAGCTCGACCAGGGTGGAACGGCGTCCACCCCGGGAGGCCGCCAGGCCGGCCTCGGCGATCAGGCCTGCGGCGACGAGGCGCTCGATCTCGGCGAGCAGGCGGGGACGGGTCAGCTCCAGACGGTCGCCGAGCTCGGCGCGGGACACCGGTCCCTCATCCCGGAGCAGGCGCAGGATCCGCAGGTGCGCAGCGACGGCCCCAAGCACGGACACCTCCGGAGGTGCTTCACACGGCGAAACCGAGCGGTGTTGTGCCGGTCACAGTAGGCTCTTTCCGCCCCGCGAGTCCATAGCTTCTTGGAGATCGCTGCGAACTTTTGTCTGACCGACCAAAAGTTGGCGTCATGCCCCTTCTTGCACCATAGTCGGCACGCGTCTTCGGCCCGCCGGGAAACACGACCGGCGCGAGCGGAAAGTCGCTCGCGCCGGTGCTTCCGAGGTCCCTTGGGTCAGTTCGTGCTCAGGCCCTGCTCGCTACCCTTCTTGATTTTGCGGTCGTCGCGCAGCTCCAGGAACGGCTCGTCCGACGGGTCGTGGCCGGCCGCGATGGCCCGCCCCCGCTCCAGCTCCGCGTCCAGTTCGGCGCCGAGCAGGATGGCGATATTGGTGATCCAGAGCCACACCAGGAAGGCGATGACGCCACCGAGCGTCCCGTACGTCTTGCTGTAGTTGGCGAAGTTCGCCAGGTAGATGGCGAAGGCGCCGGAGGCCACGAGCCAGAGCACCACGGCGAAGATGCCGCCGGGGCTGACCCAGCGGAAGCCGCCGGTCTTCGCGTTCGGCGAGGCCCAGTAGAGGATGGCGAACATCAAGCTGACCAGCACCACCAGCACCGGCCACTTGGCGATGTTCCACACCGTCACCGCCACGCCACCTAGGCCGATCTTCTCGCCGACCACTCGGGACAGCTCGCCCGTGAAGACCACGATGAACGCCGAGACGATCAGCATGAGCCCGATGACCGCGGTGACGCCGACCCGGATGGGCAGCGTCTTCCAGATCGGGCGGCCTTCCGGCACGTCGTACACGGCGTTCGAGGCCCGCATGAACGCGGCGATGTAGCCGGAGGCCGACCAGAAGGCCAGCACCAGACCGAGGACCGCCGCGAAGCCCGCGGTACCGGTGTCCTTGACCTGGTTGAGGACCGTGGAGACGAGGCTCTCGATCTGGTCGTTGCCGGCGATCTGGCTGACCGTGTCCTGAACGGTCTGCTGGCCGTTGGAGCTCAGCAAGCCCAGGATCGAGACCAGTACCAGGGCGCCGGGAAAGATCGACAAGATGCCGTAGTAAGTCAGCGCGGCCGCCCAGTCCGAGATGTTGTCCGCGGAGAACTGTTTGAACGTCCGGCGGATCGCCGCGAGGATGCCCTTGCCCCGCAGCTCCGTGGGACTGTCCGGGCCCGCGTCGGGCGGCACGGCGGACAGGTCGTCAGGCCGGTCCTCGCCGGTCTTGGTGGTCGCGGCGGCGGCCAGGTCGTAGCCCTTGGCACCCTCGGCATGGGCGTCGGCCGCATCCCGGCGGCCGGTCGCGCCGTGTTTTTCTGTCGCGGTGTCCCGCTCGTGCGCGGCCGCGTGGTCGTCGGCGGGTGTCCCGGCCTTGGTGTCGTGCGACGTGTTGTCGTCGCTCTTGTGGCGAAGTCTCATCGCGGGGCTCCTCCAGGCGCTGAGCGTCGTCGGTTCCGGTCGTCGTACGGACACGACATGTCATCGGTGATGCCCGCCGCCGGGTGGCCCTAACCTCCTTCTTGCCGTTGCGCACCGATTGGCGGAGTCGCGGCGGAGCGGTCACTTGCAAAGCAGCTTGCCCATGCGGCGGCCGGCCACGGCGAGCCCTACCGCCAGCATCGCCAGCAGATAGAGCACGTCGACGAGCTGCGTCCAGCCGGCCGTGGCGGTGCTGAGGCCTCGGATCAGGTCGACCGCCCGGTAGAGCGGACTCGCTTCGACCAGCCAGCGGAAGACCGCCGGGTAGGCGGTGGGTGGTACGAACGTTCCGGAGAACAGGAACAACGCGAACTGGCCGGCGGCGATCAGATCGAAGTCCTGCCAACTGCGGATGATCGTGGAGACCGCCATGCCGAGCGCCCCGAAGGCGAAGCCGACCAGGGCGGTGGCCGGGAACATCGCGAGGGCGCGCAGCGGCGTGGTCAGGCCCATCAGCACCATGATGACGAGGAAGGCAGCGGAGTACAGGACTCCGCGGGCCATGGCCCAGGCCAGCTCGCCGAGAGCGATCTCGATGGGCCGGACCGGTGTGGCCAGCATGCCCTCGTACAGCCGCATGAACTTCATCTTCCCGAAGAAGTTGAAGGTGGTCTCGGACAGCGCCCCGGTCATCGCGGACGCGGCGAGCATCGCCGGCGCGACGAACTCGGCATAGCCGACCACCCGGCCGCCGGGAAGCGTGAGGTCGCCGACCAGGGCGCCGACGCCGACGCCGATGGAGAACAGGTAGAGCACCGGCTCGAGAAAACCGGAGATCAGCACGATCCAGTAGGCGGAGCGAAGCGCGGCCACGTTGCGCTCGGTCACCGAGGCCGAGCGGCGGCCGGTGCCCTCGAACGACACCAGACGCGGCAGGACCAGCGTCACCACGACAGATCACCACCCTGCATTCAGACCACCAGCCTGCGGCGGAACTGGCGGTGGGCCAGCCACCAGCCGGCGGCGCACCACGCCGAGAGGTACCCCACGTGCCAGGCGCCGAGCAGCCCGGGCGCCGTGCCGAGCATGGCGTCGCGGCTCAGGTCGACGCCGTGCCAGAGCGGCAGCGCGTACGCCACCCAGCGCCACCCGAGCGGCAGCGACTCCACCGGGAAGAAGACGCCGGAGAAGAGCGACATCGGCAGCACCGCGAGGCGCAGCAGGATGGCCAGGTAGCTGTCGCTGCTGACGCGGGCGCTGTACGCCACCGTGGGCGCCGCCACCGCGAGGCCGGTCAGCAGGGACACCACCAGGGTGAGCGGCGCCCACCAGGAGTGCACGGCGCTGAACGCGACCGAGGCCGCCAGGAACACGGTGGCGCTCACCAGAATGCGGAACAGCATGTACCCGAGGTGGCCGGCGAGAATGTCGGCCACCCGCAGCGGAGCCGCGGCCTGCGCGAAGTACACCCTGATCCACTCGAAGCAGCTGAACACCGGCCAGGTCGCCTCGCCGATCGCCACCTGCGCGGCGGTCGAGGCGACCAGTCCCGGCACGAGCCAGTCGAGGTAGCGGACGCCGGCCACGCCGCCGTTCACGAACGACCCCACGCCCACGCCGAAACCCAGCATGATGAGCAGCGGCAGGACGAGAGTGGACAGCGCGCTGGCCCGCCAGGTGCGCCGGTAGCTGACCAGGTGGTACTCGAGGACGGAAAGCGCCCTGCCGTGCGGCGTGGCGACGGTGCCTCGGCGGATCTGAGCGGCGACCATCTCAGTCCACCAGCGTCCGGCCGGTGAGGTGCAGGAAGACGTCCTCCAGGCTGCTGCGCCGCACCAGGACACTGGCCGGGCTCAACGACCGGCGCTGCACCTCGGCGAGGGCTTCGTCGCCGTCGGCCACGTAGAGCAGGATCCGGTCGGGCAGCACCTCGAGGCGCTCGCCGACGCCGGCCAGCTTCTCCGCATACACCTCCTGGCTGTCGCCGGTGAAGCGCAGCTCGACCACCTCCCTGGTGGAATACGACGTGATCAGCGCGCGGGGCGAGCCCTCGGCGACGATGCGGCCGCCGTCCATCACCACGAGCCGGTCGCAGAGCTGCTCCGCCTCGTCCATGTAGTGGGTGGTCAGCACGAGGGTGACACCCTGCTGCTTGAGCCGGAACAGCCGTTCCCAGACCAGGTGCCGGGCCTGCGGGTCGAGACCGGTGGTGGGCTCGTCCAGCAGCACGATCTCCGGCTCGTTGACCAGCGCCCGGGCGATCGTGAGCCGGCGTCTCATGCCGCCGGAGAGCGGATCCACCTTGCTGTCGGCGCGCTCGGCCAGCTGCACGAAGTCGAGCAGCTCGTCGGCGCGGCGCCGGGCCACCCGGCGCGGGATGCCGAAGAACCGGGCGTAGGTCGTCAGGTTCTCCCGGACGGTGAGCTCGAGGTCAAGATTGTCCAGCTGGGGACAGACGCCGAGCTTGGCCCGGATGCGCGGGCCGTCCCGGCCGGGATCGAGGCCGAGGATCTGCAGCACGCCCGCGGTCGGCGGGGACACACAGCCGATCATGCGCATCGTCGAGCTCTTGCCCGCGCCGTTCGGCCCCAGGAAGCCGAACGCCTCGCCGCGACGCACGTCGACGTCGATGCCGTCGACGGCGGTGAAGTCGCCGAATCGCTTGATCAGGCCGCGCGCATGGATCAGGTGGCCTTCAGTAGGGTCTCGGGTGGCGGCTGGGGTCGTTGGATGGGAGTCCACGCCGAAGACCATAGGCCGGGGGTGCGACAGAAATCGCGCGATAATCCGCTCAGTCCGATGGGGTGGCCGCCCCCTGAGCGGCCGCCACCAGCTCATCGGTGAGCTGGGTCACGGAGGAGAGGCCGACCGACGTACCCGAGTCGTAACGCACCGCCCAGCTGAGGCCGTTGCGGCCCGGCACCCGGCGCCCGATCACCCGGACGCCGCCGGAGGGCATCGGGTGATGGCTGGTGTACGCCACCGACCGGGTCACCCTGGTGCGCACCTGATCGGGCAGTTCACCCGGGGCCAGCAACAGGAACGTGAGCACCGGCGCGTCCACCAGCACGGCGTACGCCTCCCGGGTCTCGGTCACCTCGGCCGGGGTGATCCGCAGCTCGCGGCCGGACCAGGCGGCCTTGTGGATCTCGTGCCAGCCGAGCCGTCTCATGGTGCCTTGCTGGTCCGGCAGCCACAGGCCCTGGTTCGTGGCCACCAGCGCCTGCTGGTCGCCCACCGGCGCCCACGCCAGGACACGCTCGTCCGAGCCGAGTGCCGGCCGGAGCGCGGCGGGCAGTTGGGGCCGTCGCCGAAGGAAGTTCACAGTCCACCTGCCGCCTGTTCGCGCAGGGCGCGCGCCTGCTGTTCGAGCGAGAAGAGTTCACCGGCCAGGGCCAGGTAGTCGTCCTTGTGCGTGACCGGGTTCAGCCGCTGCACCTTGGACTTGAGGTCACGGATCCGGGTGGTCACCGAGCCGACCTGCAGCCGGGCCATGGTGATCTGCACGTACCGCGGATCGACCGCGCCGTTCACGTGCAGCGGCTCCACCGCCAGTTCGGAGATCACGGCCCGGCCGCCGAGGTCCTCGCAGGCGTCCCGGACCTTCTCGATCCAGACCACCCCGCCCGACGAGGCGGACGCGGCACCCCCGGCCGCCTGGACCGCCGAGCGGATCGCCCGGTAGACGCCGTCGCCGTAGTTCTCCGGCCCCACCACGTCGAACATCGGACCGGCCAGGACCGGTTCCTGCAGGGCGAGCTTGAGCGACTCGCGCTCGACGAGCCGCTGCGGTGCCTCGGCGGCGGGGCGGCCGAGGGTTCCGGGGCCGGCCGGGTCACCCCGCACGGCCGCGTTCACCGCGCGCAGCACCGGCTCCAGGTCCATCCCGAGGTCGCCGGCCAGCTTCCGGGCGTACTCGGGTCGCTTCTCCCGGTCTTTGATCTTCGCGACGAGCGGTGCGGCCCGGCGCATCGCCTCCACCCGGCCCTCGACGGTGTCCAGGTCGAACCGGGCGATCGTGTGCCGCAGCGCGAAGTCGACCAGTGGTTCCCGTCCGGCGATCAGGTCCCGTACCGCCAGGTCGCCGCGGGCCAGCCGCAGCTCGCACGGGTCCATGTCGTCCGGGCCGACCGCGATGAAGGTACGGCCGACGAAGCGCTGGTCCTCCTCGAAGGCGCGCAGCGCCGCCTTCTGGCCCGCGGCGTCGCCGTCGAAGGTGTAGATGATCTCGCCGGTGAAACTGTCGCTGTCCATCAGGAGCCGGCGCAACACGCCGATGTGATCGATCCCGAAGGCGGTGCCGCAGGTGGCCACCGCGGTCGGCTCGCCGGCCTCGTGGCAGGCCATCACGTCGGTATAGCCCTCGACGATCACCGCCCGGCCGCGCCTGGCGATCTCCCGCTTGGCGTGATCGATGCCGTAGAGCACGTGCGACTTCTTGTAGAGCGGCGTCTCCGGCGTGTTCAGGTACTTCGGTCCGTCGTCGTCGTCGAACAGCTTGCGCGCCCCGAAGCCGATGACGTCTCCGGACAGATCCTTGATCGGCCAGAGCAGCCGGCGCCGGAACCGGTCGATCAGCGAGCCCGATCGGGCCGCCCTGGTCAGCCCGGCGGTGGTCAGCTCCTCGGCGGTGAAACCCTTCTGCCGCAGGTGCTTGGCGAGCGCGTCCCAGGCGTCGGGAGCGAAGCCGCACCCGTACCGCTCGGCCGCGTCCCGGCCGAACCCGCGATGCGCGAGAAACTCGCGGGCCTTGCGCGCCCCCGGCGTGGTGAGCTGGTCGCAGTAGAACTCGGCGGCGGCGACGTGCGCGGCGAGCAGGCGCTGCCGGAGCCCCGTCTGGGGACGCTGGGGCGAGTTGTCGGAGTCGTAGCGCAGGGTGATCCCGGCCCGCGAGGCGAGCCGCTCGATCGACTCCAGGAACGACAGGTGCTCGGCGTCCATCAGGAACTTGATGGCGTCGCCGCCCTGCCCGCAGCCGTGGCAGTAGAAGACGCCGCGGGCGGGCGCCACCGTGAACGACGGCGTCTTCTCGTCGTGGAAGGGGCACAGGCCCTTGAGGTTGCCGCCGCCGGCGGGACGCAGCGTGACGGACTCGCTGATGATGTCGGCGATCGAGGTCCGGTCCCGGACCAGCGCGATGTCCTCGTCCTTGACCCTGCCCGCCACGGCATACATCCTGCCCCGTGCTACGCGCGCGCCGCCACCAGGGTCCGGTGCCAGGCGACCGCGGCGGGATCGGTGAGGGACGCGACCTGATCGATCACGACGCGCAGGGCGGCGGCGTCGCTCTCCGCGGCGTCGTGGAGCGGGCGGAAGACGGCGTCCAGCCGCGACGGCGTACGGACGAGCGCCTCCACCAGCTCGATGAGGATCGTGCGCTGATGCTCGTACCAGTCCTCGGCCGCCCGGGTCCGCATCACGTACCGCAGCGCCATGCCCTTGAGCAAGGCGCACTGATTACGGACCGTACGCGGGACGACGAGGTCGGCGTCGTACCGGCGTACCGGGTCGGTGCCGGACCGGCTCTGCGTGGCGCCGACCGCCGAGGCGACGAAGCGGCCGGTCAGGACGCTGGTCATCCGCTTGAGGGCGACCTGCGCCGGATACGTGCCGTCGTAGTCCGCGACCGGCACCACAGCGGGGTCGGCGAGCAGCTGGTCGAGGGTGGCCGCGAGGGCGTCGGCTGGCTCGTCGGTGTAGGTGGCGGCCACGTCGGCGCACAACTCGGCCCGCTCGGCCGGGTCGTCCAGCAGCGGCCGCAGCGACAGGTAGCCGCCGTGCACCCCGTCCTCGACGTCGTGCACCGAGTAGGCGACGTCATCGGCCCAGTCCATCACCTGCGCTTCCAGGCAGCGCCGGTCGCCGGGACCGCCGGCCCGGATCCACTCGAAGACCGGCCGGTCGTCACCGTAGACGCCGAACTTGCGGCTGCCGGCGCGGCGCGGCCACGGATACTTGCAGCAGGCGTCGAGGGAGGCCCGGGTCAGGTTGAGGCCGGCGCCGGGCACCTTCGCCTCGAGCCGGGTCAGCACCCGTAGCGTCTGAGCGTTGCCCTCGAACCCGCCGCACGGCTGGGCGACCTGATCGAGCGCATGTTCGCCGTTGTGCCCGAACGGCGGATGGCCGAGGTCGTGCGCGAGCCCGGCGACGTCCACCACATCCGGATCGCAGCCGAGCCGGGCGCCCATCTCCCGGGAGATCTGGGCGACCTCGAGCGAGTGCGTCAACCGGGTACGGAGGAAGTCGTCGGACCCCGCGGTGTGCACCTGGGTCTTGGCCGCGAGCCGCCGGAAGCCGGCCGAGTGCAGCACCCGGGCGCGGTCCCGCTGATAGGGCGTGCGTCCGTAGCCGCTGTCCTTGGCTGGCTCGGGAACCCACCGCTGGGCGTCGGACGACGTCATGAGATGACCCTAATTGCGTCGTCCCGGTCGCCGCCGTACAAGCCGCGGAGCCGGCCGGAGGATCAATCCTTCCGGCCGGCGAGGACGCAGAACTCGTTGCCCTCCGGGTCGGCGAGCACCACCCAGCTCACGTCGTGCTGCCCGATGTCGACGTGCCGTGCGCCCATGTCCACCAGGCGCTCGACCTCGGCCTCCTGATCGTCCGGGCGCAGGTCGATGTGCAGGCGATTCTTCACCGTCTTGCGCCCCGGGACCGGGGTGAACAGCAGGCCGGGCAGTTCGTCGGGGCTCCGCCGGATCTCCACCTCGTCCGGCTCTTCGGTCACGATCACGTAGCCCAGCGCTTCGGCCCACCAGCGCGCCAGCCGGGCGGCGTCCTCCGAGTCCACGACGATCTGCTCCCAACGGCTCGGCATGCGGCGCTCCCCTCATCGAAAAGTGGCGATCATGTTACGCGCCGGTGTACCCGCGCAGAATGGGGCGCACCTACCGTGCGACGAGACCGCCGGATTGCGCCGAGGATGCCTGGTGTGACGGGTTCCACCCAGCCGTTCGGGGAGCGATCGTGATTCCTGGATCACCGGCCACCGCGCCCTTGCGGCGCCTGCTGACCGAGCTGGGCGACGCGGCGCGGACCGGCGCGCTGCACATCGGCGGCCGTCCGGGCGGCGTGCTGTACCTGGTCGCCGGGCGGATCGCGTACGCGGAGTCGCCCGCCTGCCCGGGCCTCGGCGATCGCCTGGTCGCCTCCGGCCGGATCTCGGCCGGTACCTGGTCCGCGGTGTACGCCGAGGGCCGCGGCGCCCACCGGGTCGGCCGGCTGCTGCTGCGCGACGGAGTGATCGGCCGCAACGAGCTGGCCCTGCGGGTGATCGCCGCGATCGGCGACGCGACCCGCGAGCTGTTGAAGTCCGACGACGCCCCGGTGCGGTTCGTCCCCGGCGAGCGGCACTGGCTGGGTGAGATCACGTCCGGCTGCTCCGGCGCCTTCGGGCACGCCACGGCCCAGCGGCTCCGGTCGATGCCGGCCCCGCGGCGCGCCCGGCGCGGTGCTACCACCGCCGGGCCGGGGAGACATACGTCACGAATCCCCGCGGCCGGATGAGCGCTCCCGGCCTCGACGCACAGCGGGTGCGACTTGTCGCCGCAGGGTCGCCGCAGGATGGCCCACGGTGACGGGTAACACCGGCACCGCCCGGAGCACCGCAGTGCTGAGGAGAGAAGTGCCCGGCGTCGATCACTGTCTACAGGAGGCCATGGCGATTCCTGGCGCGGTCGGAGCCAGCATCGTCGACTACACCACGGGCTTCCCGGTCGCCACGACCGGAGCCGCACCGAACGAGGACCACGAGGCGGCCGCGGCGGGTACGGCGGACGTGGTCCAGGCGGCGACCAGCCGATCGCTGTTCGTCTCGGCCGTACCGCACGACCTGCTCGAAGACCTGATCATCACCACGTCCGGGGGCTACCACCTGCTGCGCCTCGTGCAGACGGACTTCGACAGCCGGCTCGTGCTGTACGTCTGGCTGGACCGGGTGCAGGGCAACCTCGCGATGGCCCGGCGCCGCATGCAGAAACTCGCCGACGAGCTCGTCGCGACCTGATGGCGAATGGAGTGCACGTGACCACCTCGAAGACCGCTGCGCCGACGCGCCTGCTGACGCAGGCCGCCGGCGAGCGGCAGACCGGCGCGCTGGTGGTGGGTGGCCACCCCGGTGGCGCGGTCTACGTCCTCGAGGGACGCGTCATCTACGCCGAGTCACCGGCCGCGCCGGGCGTGGGCGAGCTGCTCACCTCCTCCGGCCGGCTGGCCGCCCGTACCTGGCAGAACGCGCTCGATCTCGGTACCTCCACGGCGCGGGTGGGCCGGCTCCTGGTCGAACAGGGCCATCTCACCCAGGGTGAACTCGAGTTGTGCGTGCTGGGCGCCACGTACGACGCGGCGTACTTCGCGCTCTCGGCGGCCGCTGCCCCGGTCGAGTTCCGCACCGGCGCGGCGCATTGGCTGGGGCCCGTGGTGCACATCGATCCGGGCGCGATCAACCGCGAGGTGCGCCGGCGGATCCGCCTGCTCGACGAGATCTTCCCCGACCCCCGGGTGGACACCGCCGCGGTGAGCCCGGTTCCCCGGCCGCCGCGGGAACGGATCACGCTGACCGCCCTGCAGTGGGAGCTGCTGGTGCACGCCGACGGCCAGCGCACCCCCGCCGACCTGGCGTTGCTGCTGGGCAAGGCCGGGTACGCGACCGTACAGGAACTGCGGCGGCTGGCCGCGCTGGGCCTGCTCGAACTGCCCGAGGTACGCACCGACTCGACCGAGTTCGTCCGGCTGCCCCGGACCCGGGGCAGCGCCGTGGACGCGCACCGCCCGGTGGTCCGGGCGGACGGCGGCCCCGCGGTACCCGTGGTCAGCGGCGCCGCGCCCGTGGCCGCCGCGGTGGCGGCGCCGGATGCGACGGACCCGCCCGATCCCGCGCTCGCCGAGGAGACCGGTGCCAACGGAGCGGTGTATCGGCCGCCCCGGCTGGCCCGCCGCAAACCCGGTGCCAAGCTGCCGAAGGATCTGGCCGGCGAGGCACCGCCGCCCGCTCACCCCGGCACCGATGAAGTCCTGCTGAAGCGCATCCGCACCGCACTGAGGGCGCTGCGGTGACGCGCGCACCCCCCGAACGAGAAAGCGAGGCCGAGGATGACGGTCGATCCGGTGGTACTCCAGGAGCTCGGCCGCCTGCGCGCCCGCGTCCCCGAGCTCTCCGGCAGCGTGCTGGCCACCACCGACGGGCTGGTGGTGGCGCACGACGCGCACGGCATCGAGCCGGACGGCCTCGCCGCCCTGGCCGCCGCGCATCTCGCACTCGCCCGCCGGTTCGCGCACGCGGTGAACCACGGTGAGCTGCGCGAGTCGGTGGTGGAGTGCGATCGCGGCTACATCACCACCTACACCGCGGGCCCGAACGCCCTGCTCACCGTGGTCACCTCCGGGGACGCCAACCTGGCGATGGTGCACCTCGAGGCCCGGCGCTGCGTACGCCGGCTCGTCAAGATCCTCGCGGTCGAGGCGAAACCGCAGTCCCGCCCGGACATCCCGACGCAGACCGGCCCGGCGACGCCGCTGGCACGGCGCACCCCGATGGCCACCCTGTCCACGAACGCCCGCCGCCGCCAGGCGGCGGGGTGAACCCGGCTCCTCGATGGACAGCGGCACCCCGCCGCATCCACCGGTCCGCCGCCGCTCGGCGGACCGCCATCCCACCGCATACGGAGGACTATCCATGGCCGACATGGACACCGCACTCAAAGAGATCATGGAAATCGACGGCGCCGTCGGCGTCGCGCTCGTGGACCACACGAGCGGTATGGCGCTCGGCACCGTCGGGGGCGGCAAGGAGCTCGACCTGACGGTCGCCGCGGCCGGCAACACCGACGTGGTGCGCGCCAAGCTGCGGGCGATGGAGATGCTCAACATCTCCGAGAAGATCGAGGACATCCTCATCTCGCTGGACACCCAGTACCACATGATCCGCCCACTGACCAGCCGCTCCGGCAAGGGCCTCTTCCTCTACCTGGCCCTGCGCCGGGACCGGGCGAACCTGGCCATGGCCCGGCACCAGCTCAGGCGCATCGAGAACGACCTCGACGTCTGAGCCGCCCGGGCCGCCGCGGCGGGGAGGACCTCCATGGTCCTCCCCGCCGTCGTGGATTTGCGGGTGCCGGCCCGGGGAAAGATGGAGCCGGTAGCCGGCGGGCGAAGGGGACTGGCCGATGTCCGTCGAGGACGTTGTGCGCGGGGTTTCGAGCGGAGCGATCGAGTACGAGGCCGGGCTGGACGCGCTCACGGTCGCGCCCGCCGCCGAGGTGGACGCGGCACTGGGCACCGCGCTGCTGGACGCCTTCGACCGGCTCTTCCGCGGCGGCTGGCAGCCGGCCGAGCTGTACCGGGCCGTCGCCCGGCTCGGCGATCCGGTGCGGGCCCGGCTGATCGCGGACGGCGCGATCGCATACCTCGCCCGGTTCCGCGAGGTCGACCCGCGGTGGCGCGCCCAGGCCGAGGATCTGCCCCGGGACGGGCGCCGGCCGGACCGGGTCACGTTGCTGGACTCCTCGCTGGGACTGCTCACCACGCTGCGCCGAATGCCGCCGATCCAGGTGCTGGTTCCGCCGCCGGGCACCGGGCCGGCGCCGGACCCGCACAGCCACGTGGACGGCCGGGTGCTGGACCGGGTGCGGGCACTACTCGCCAAGGCGGAGGCCACCGACTTTCCGGCCGAGGCGGAGGCGTTCTCGGCCAAGGCGCAGGAGCTGATCGCCCGGCACCGCATCGAGGAAGTGCTGGCCACCGCCGAGCGGATCGAGGTGGTGCCGTTCGCCCGGCGGATCGGGGTCGACCATCCGTACGAGAGCGAGAAGGCCGGCCTGCTCGACGCCGTGGCCCGGGCGAATCAGTGCCGCACCGTCTGGTCACCCGAGTTCGGGTTCACGACCGTCTTCGGGTTCGACGCCGACATCGACGCGGTGGACCTGCTCTACACCTCCCTTCTGGTGCAGGCCAACCGGAGCATGGCCCGGGACGAGCCGGCGAAGGGCCGGGCCCGGGTCAAGGCCTTCCGGCGCAGCTACCTGGTGGCGTACGCGGCGCGCATCGGCGAGCGGCTCGCCCAGGCCGCCCGGCGCGAGCTCGACCGGCACACCGACCTCCTGCCGGTGCTGCGCGACCGGGACGTCCGGGTGCGCGAGGCCGTGGACCGGGCCTTCCCCCGTACGGTGCGGGCGCGCGGCAGCCGGGTGGACAGCCTGGAGGGCTGGGAGTCCGGTCGCGCCGCGGCCGACGAGGTGAAACTTGGTTGACCCATACGGCAGGATGAAGCTGTGCATCCGGCTTGACGCTGAACCCGACTTCTGTACGCCGTCCGCGCCTGCTCGGAGGGCGTCCCGCTCTACCCGGTCTACGCGCTGCTCTTCGCCGACCGGGGTCTCGGCACGGCCCAGATGTCGTCGTTGTTCGCGCTCTGGTCCGTGGTCGCGTTCCTCACCGAGGTCCCGTCCGGTGCCCTGGCGGACGCCTGGTCGCGGCGCCGGCTCTACGCGCTCGGTGAGCTGCTCACCGCCGCCGGCTACGCGTGCTGGCTGATCTGGCCGTCCTATCTCGGCTTTGCGCTGGGTTTCGTGTTCTGGGGGCTGGGCGGTTCGCTCGGTTCCGGGGCGCTCGAGGCGCTGGTCTACGAGGAGCTCGAGGCGGCCGGCCGGGCCGGCGATTACCCGCGGATTCTCGGCCGCTCCGGCACAGTCGCCATTCTCGCCATGCTCTGCGCCACCTTGCTCGCCGCTCCGGCCTGGCAGGTGGGCGGATACCTGCTGGTCGGCACCGCGAGCATCGCGATCAAGACGCTCGGCGGCCTGCTCGCGCTGCGGCTGCCGGAGCACCGGCGTACGGCCGGGGACGACGAGGAGCCGGGCTATGTGGCCGCGCTGACCTCCGGCGTACGGGAGGTGGCGCGCAACCGGGCGGTGGGATGGGCGGTGCTGGTCGCCGGCCTGCTTCCCGGTTTCAGCGCCCTGGACGAATACCTGCCGCTGCTCGCCCGCGACCTCGGCACGCCGACCGCCGGCGTACCGCTGCTGTTCGCCGTGACCGCGCTGGCCATGGCCGGCGGCAGCGCACTGGCCGGCCGGTACGCCGCCGCCGGCACGCGCGCCCTCGTCACCGCGGTTACCGCGGCCGCCCTCCTGCTGGCGGGCGGTGCGCTGAGCCGGCATCCGGCCGGCATGGTGGCGGTCTCGGCCGCGTTCGGGCTGCTCGAGTTCGCCACCGTGCTCGCCGGGACCCGTCTCCAACGGAGGGTCACCGGCCCGGCCCGGGCGACGGTGCTCTCGGTCGCCGGTTTCGCGAGCGAGGTCTTCGCCGTCGGGCTCTACGCGTTCTTCGCCGTGGACGCCCCGTTGCCGCTTCTGATGGCGCTCTGTGGAGTGCCGCTCGCGCTCACCGCGGTGGCGGCCCGTCGGGGATCAGCCCCCTGAGTCGGCCATCTCCGCGCCCTCCGGCACGGTGTCCTCGTCGCGGCTGTCCAGCCAGCCGTACGGCAGCGAGACCT
>Ga0081539_10001736_pt1 | contig 34824 bp, 32 predicted proteins | sample TabmetS4T2R2_FD_71023 | JGI IMG/M metagenome (GOLD analysis project Ga0081539, IMG submission 71023) | Tabebuia heterophylla rhizosphere microbial communities from the University of Puerto Rico - S4T2R2 | ecosystem: Host-associated > Plants > Roots > Rhizosphere ... | reverse complement strand
GTGGGGGGGGGGGCCCCCCCCGTGCCCCCCCGTCCGAACAAAACCCGCTCCCCCCGAGGGGGCGGCGGGGGGGGGCCGCCCCTACAATTACTTCGACGTAGCTTTTTAATTCCTACCGATTTGTACGGCGGGGCGCAGGCTCAATAGCTCCGCGGTGCGCTCGCGCACTTCGCCCGTCAACAAATTGATCTGACCTGGCGTGTAATTCGCCGCCCGAAACGCATCACGAATCTGCCGATCACTGAGCTGCGAAAGCAGACTGCCGATCCATTGCGCATCCTGGACGGTAATGTCTTTCATCAACCCGCGGTTCTTCCCGCCGAAGTGCAACACGACGCGATTGCCTTTCACCTTCTCGAAGAAGTTTGACTTCGCGTAGTTTGTTGGACTGTTCCGGCTTCTAGTAAATCGCCAAAAGAGCGGCGTCGTGCTCGCATGTCCAAACGTCGCACCGAGATCACTGATCGCATACTGAAGCTCGTTGCCGTCCTTCAAAATCACATTGTTCGAATCTTTCAAGTCCCAGTTATTGATCAACGCCATCAAAATCTTGAGACCCTGAAACTCCTGCGTGCCGCTGAACGGATTACTCTTCCACTTCCACTCGCCCACTCGCTTCAACTTCTCCGGACGCGCTTCAAACCTGGCGTTCGTGAACGTTCCTTTACCCGGAATCGTCACGCGCGGCACGAGATAGTTGACCTCAGTCACGTAACCGAGCCCGTAGAGCAGTCTGACGGCTGAAGTCTCCGATTGTGCCTCCTTGCCGATCTTCACGACCCACTCACGACCAGCGCCGTCACGAACTCGATACTTCTTCGAGTAGCCACCTTTCTCTTCCTTTATGAACGTGAGGCCGCGCAAATAGGGACGCATCGCCGCGCCGCCTGGTCCAAGATAAAGATCGCGCGAGGCGATATCGTTCGGACGCTCCCACAGGACGGGCGTGCCTGTGAGAGCTTCTTTCTTTTTCTTCGGCTTCGCGAAACCAGTTTCGATCGATGTGACACTTAACAGCAGCGCGAAAACGATCAGCGTTACGAGCTTCCTCTTGTGATTCATCATATCCATCCTTTTACGGAATCACTCGCTCGTCGGCAGGCCGATAAAGTACTCCTGAGCATTGAACTGCTCGGCCCCACGAGCAAGCGGAACGTATCTGCCATCAGGCTGCAACTCGCGCGCTTTCGTGTTGTCACGCAGGTACGCGTCAATCAACACGTCGCGCAAATAGCGCTTGGATTGGGGATCGGTTACAGGGGCAACCACCTCAATGCGATGCTTGAGATTTCGGGCCATCCAGTCAGCGCTGCCGATGTAGAGCTCATCGTCACCACCGTTGTGGAACCAAAACACGCGGCTGTGCTCGAGAAAACGACCAACGACGCTGCGCACCGTGATGTTCTCTGACAACCCTGGAATTCCGGGACGCAACATGCAGATGCCACGCACGATCAGATCGACTTTCACACCAGCTCGTGAGACCTCGTAAAGCTTCTCGATGATCTGAAGATCAGCCAGGCGATTGAACTTGGCGACGATGCGTGCCGGCCGGCCCGCGCGTTGATGCTCGATCTCGCGATCGAAGAGCGCGTTCAGCTTTTCGCGCAGATCGATCGGCGCCACCATGAGCGTTCGATAGTCTGTCTGCTGCGAGAAGCCGGTGAGATAGTTGAACAGCTCAGTGGCGTCGCGGCCAATCGTGTCGTCGACAGTGAACAAGCCCAGGTCAGTGTACGTGCATGAAGTGGTCGGGTTGTAGTTACCCGAAGCGATGTGCATATAACGCCGGAGAGTTTCACCTTCACGTCTGACTACGAGCGTCAGCTTGCCGTGTGTTTTCAGACCGAGAATGCCATAGACGACGTGCACGCCTGCCTGGTCGAGTTTGCGGGCCCACTCGATGTTGTGCTCTTCGTCAAAACGCGCTTTCAGCTCGATCAGTGCCGTCACCTGTTTACCTTGTTCACTCGCACGGATCAGCGCCGGCGGGATCGGTGAATCAGGACCAGTGCGATAAAGACAGATCTTGATCGCGACTACGTCAGGATCTTCCACCGCCTGGTTGATGAAACCCGTGACAGCGTCATAAGAGTCATACGGGTGATGCAGGAGTCGATCGCGTGCGCGAATCGCGTCGAAGATGTTGTTGTACTCGGTGTACCAGGCGGGTAGCGACGCTGTGAAAGGCTCGTCTTTCAGATCGGGACGATCGACATCGAAAAGCTCCATCAGGTCCTGGATGTGCAGTGGACCATCAAAGACGTAAACGTCGTCGGCCTCGAGATCGAGAGACTTGCTTAGATACTCGATCATGTCAGAAGGCATGTCTGGGGAGACTTCGAGACGCACGGGCGCGCCGAAGCGTCGACGGCGTAGTTCTTCCTGGATCTGGCTGAGCAAGTCTTCAGCTTCTTCTTCTCTGATTTCGATGTCCGCATCGCGCGTAACCCGGAAGAAGTGGCATGGACCAGAATTCATGCCGGGAAACAGCGTCTGAATGTTTGCCTTGATGATCTCTTCGAGCAGCACGAAGCGAGTTCCCGAAGCGCCCACCGGGACTAAACGCGGTACTGACGACGGCACCTTGATCCGCACAAAGCGCGACTCTTCTCGTTTCTTGCGGCCGATGAGTTTTACCTCTTCTGGCGCGTGGACCATCAAGCCGATGTTGACGCTCAGTGGCGAGATGTAAGGAAACGGGTGACTCGGATCTACTGCCAGCGGTGTCAGGATCGGATAGATCTTTTCCATGAAGTAGTCTTTGAGACTCTCTTTTTCATGGCGCGACAGCGATTCATATGGAATCAGAGACACACCTGCCGCTTTGAGTTGCGGGAGTATTTCTTCGCGTAAACAACGAGCCTGTTGGTCGATTAGGCCGAGAATGCGCTCGCGCGTTTTCCTCAATTGTTCCGCCGGCGTCAAGCCGTCGGGCGAAACGACGTTGCTGTCGTTCAGTTCCTCTTTCAAGCTCGACACGCGAATCTGGAAGAACTCGTCCAGGTTCGAAGAGAAGATGGACAAAAATTTCAACCGCTCGAGCAGTGGGTTGCTGTCGTCGAGCGCCTCTTCGAGCACTCGCGCGTGGAATTCCAGCAAGCTCAGCTCGCGGTTGAAGAAAAATTGTGACCGTGACGGGACCGCGCCGATCTCGGCGGGCCTGGGGAATTCATGGATTTTGGTTTTTACGACTGTAGACATAGGCTTTCTGTAATCAGGTTCTAAGGGAGAACATGCCCTTAATCGGGGCAGTGGCAAGCATCGTTCCATCCGAGGTTACGAGGCTAGCAGCGAGATAAGAGTTGCTCTTTTAAAGGTTTAGCTATTTTGTTACGAAACACGCCCGAAACTGCTGTGTACCGAATCAAACCACGGATTTTTTATTCCAATCCGTCCTCAATCCCGTGGCATCCGTGGCTAAGGCTTTTGCAACCAAAACAGGTCCCCGGCGTGAACCTCTGGTCACGTTGCTTTTCGTGGAAAAATTTACTGTTTGAGCATGTGTTTCAACTGTGGTGTTTATTTTGACACCCCTAAAACGGTGTGGTAACCTCCGATGTGACTTTGGCTCCTTCTTAAGCGAGTCCTGCAGTCCAAGTCATAGAGGAGTCATTAGATACCGCACAACTTGAGGAGTAAGACGATTTGATTTCAACGAGCTTTCCTCGTCTGAAGGCCTGTGTGGCTTTACTAATGGCGTGTGTCGCTTCGGCGGCAACCACTGTGGCTCAGATCCCTGTAGCTTCATCGGCGCGAACAATCCCAACTGAAGTCGAGCAATCCGAAGGTCGCGTTTCGCAGATCATGACGCGTGCGGAAGATCACTTCCGCAGGGGCAAGCTCAACCTTGAAGACAACAAGCGCGAACAAGCGCGTGAAGAGTTTGATAAAGCGATTGATTCGATTCTCGAATCGGGCTTCGATGTGCGCGCGAGTCAGAAATTGCAGACGTACTATCTCGAGCTCGTCGAGCGCATCTATCGAGAGGAAGTTCCGCTTCAGTTACCGAGTGCGCCAGTTAACACGCAGCTCATTGCTCAGAACACGCAGACGCAGGATTCGAAGCCGGCACCCGCTCCACAGATTGGATTTCGCGATCAGAAGTTTGAGCCTTCGCCACTCGACGACTTGAGCAAGCTGGTTCTTACCGAAACTGAAAAGCAGGTTTCGAGCGAAGATATCCTCGCGTTGGAACAGGCTCAGAAAAACGTCAATTTCACCTTCACTCTTAATCCGTTAATTCAGCAATACATCAATTACTACCAGTCGCGTGGTCGCTCCACGATGGAGAGTGGACTACGCCGCTCCGGCCAGTACATGAGACTCGCGCGCAAGATCTTCGCTGAAGAAGGTGTGCCGCTCGATGTCACGTGGCTCGGACAGGTTGAGAGCTTATGGAAGCCGAAAGCAGTTTCGTGGGCGGCAGCTTCGGGATTGTGGCAGTTCATTCCGAGCACGGGTCGCATGTACGGCCTGCGCCAGAATGCCTATATCGACGAGCGCAACAGCTACGAACAGGCGACTCGCGCTTCTGCTCGTCACCTGAAAGATCTGGCTAAGCGCTACAACGGCAACTGGGAACTGGCGATGGCTGCGTACAATACCGGCGCAGGTAATATCGACCGCGCCATCTCGCGCGCCGGCACCGCCAACTTCTGGATGATTTATCCATACATCGCGCAGGAAACACGTAACTACGTGCCAAACATTCTGGCTGTGATTCTCATCGCCAAGAATCCCGAGAAGTATGGATTCAAGGGAATCAAACAGGATGCGCCGATGTCGTACGATGTGGTTCAGGTCCCGACAGCGACGAGCTTGCAGCTAGTTGCCGATGCGACTGATACGAACGTCGACTTCATTCGCAGCCTGAATCCGGAGTTGAAGCGCGACATCACGCCGCGTGGCGACACGTACAACGTGCGCATCCCGGCAGGTCGTGCGAAACAGTTTGCATCTTTGATTCAGAGGATTTCACCCGACAAGCGTGAGACGGCCCGGCTGATTTCAGTGGCGCCGGGTGAAGACTGGCAGACAGTTGCGAACCGCACTGGTTTCAACGTCGCCCAGCTTCAGTCATGGAACAACGGCGTCGAACTGAAAGGCGCAACGAAGATTGTGGCTCCGAGCAGCAGCGTCAAACTCACTCGCTGGGTGAGATCGACCGCGGCGGAAACGAAGACCGCCGATGCAGCAGCCGTGCCGGGAATCAATAAGGTTCGTGCTCGCAAAGGCGATACGATCGCGAGTATCGCGGCCGCACGCAGCCTCGACGCGAACGACGTCGCCCGGTTGAACGGAATTCCGATTGACTCTGAATTGAAAGCCGGACAGGAAATCAAAATCCCCTCGACCGCGACGACTCCCTCTCGGCGTCGCTAATTGCAAAGGTTTTTTAGCCACAGATGAACACGGATAGATGCTGATCTATTCGTGTTTATGTGTGAGTTTGATTTAAGGAGCCGCCTCACATGCTCTTCAGAACACTCTCCGCAGCCGTCTACGGCATCAACGCTGATCTCGTCGACATTGAAGTCAACTTAACTCCGGTTCGTAGTGAAAACGAGAAGGAGCCGCCAGTCACGATCGTCGGCCTTCCTGATGCCGCAGTTCGCGAGTCGCGCGAGCGTATTCGTGCAGCGATTCAAAACTGCGGTCACTTCTTCCCGTTTAAAGACAAGACCACGATCAATCTCGCTCCGGCAGACGTTCGCAAAGAAGGCGCGAGTTTCGACCTGCCGATCGCTCTGGGAATACTCGGCGCAAATCGCGGACTCGCGGAGCGAGAGAACCTGATCCACGTTCTGTGTGTCGGTGAGCTTTCGCTCGATGGCCGTGTGCGCGCGATTAAAGGCGCGTTGCCGATCGCGATGCTGGCGCGTGAGAGCTCGATACGCCATCTGATCCTGCCGGAAGAGAACGCGACTGAAGCTGCGGTCGTGTGTGGAGTGAATGTCTATCCGGTTGCTGATTTGCGCAGTGCTGTTGGTCTGGTTGAGCAGTTGCGATCGCCAACGCCACCGAAGCCGATGCAGGTTGATGTTGAAGAGATACTGCGACGAGAAGGTTGTTATACCGTCGACTTTAAAGAGGTTCGTGGGCAGATGTCGGCGAAGCGTGCTTTGGAGATCGCGATTGCCGGTGCGCATAACATCCTGCTGATTGGCCCACCGGGATCAGGCAAGACGATGCTGGCGAAACGCTTGCCGACGATCATGCCGCCACTCGAGTTCGACGCGGCGCTCGAGTTGACGAAGATTCATTCGGTGGCTGGGATGACGGGACGTGCCGGACTCGTTACCGAGCGTCCTTTTCGTTCGCCACATCACACGATCAGTGATGCTGGTCTGATTGGTGGCGGGACACTGCCGCGACCCGGTGAAGTTTCACTCGCGCACCAGGGCGTGCTGTTTCTCGACGAGTTGCCGGAGTTTGATCGCAGCGTATTGGAAGTATTGCGCCAGCCGCTTGAAGATCAACAAGTCACTATTTCTCGAGCTTCGATGTCGTTAACCTTTCCGGCGTCATTCGTCTTGGCAGCTGCGATGAATCCATGTCCCTGCGGTCACTGGAATGATCCGACGCGCGAGTGCCGTTGCTCTTTACCTCAGATTCAACGCTACGTTGGTCGCATCTCCGGACCATTGTTGGACCGCATCGATCTTCACATCGACGTGCCTGCCGTGAAGTTTCGTGATCTGCGCGGTGAGAGTGCGCCGGAAACGGATAGCTCGGCCGTGATTCGCCAGCGCGTGATTGAAGCACGGGAGCGACAGCATCGTCGTTTCGCGGGCGAGAAGATCTTTTCAAACGCCGCGATGACGCCGCGCATGATTCGCGCCTATTGCCGGATCGATTCGCACAGCGAAAAGACGCTCGAGAATGCGATGCGCCGGCTCGGTTTATCGGCGCGTGCCTACGATCGCATTCTCAAAGTGAGCAGGACGATTGCAGATCTGGAAGGCGCGGAGGCGATCAATGCGAATCACGTCTCGGAAGCCGTAGGTTATCGTTCGCTGGATAGAACTTATTGGACTTAATTGGCTAAGTCTATCTTTTTTAACGATTCGGGATGTAAAATCAGGTGACCTCGAACTGACGCACCTCAACAAGGAGATCTCATGAACTCCCAACAACAACCTCATAAACTGCAACTCGCAATACAGGGTGGTGGCGCCAAAATCGTCTGCCTTCTCGCTGCTATGGAAGTGGTTGAAAAACTCGAAGCAGAGAAGGTGATAAAGGTGACGCGTGTTGCCGGGACATCGGCTGGGGCAATAGTGGCTTGCCTTTACGCTGCGGGGGTTTCGATGTCACGCGTAAGAGACCGTCTCCGGAATATCTCTCCAACGCAATTGGGACGATTATTTCCTCCGCCCGGGCTGAATGTTCTAAAACGGTTTCCCTGGGGCAAACCGCTGTGGAACACGGACTTCCTGGAGAGCGAGCTAAACGAGCTTTTGACCGAGAAAGATGTTACCGATTTTGCACAGCTTTTCGAAAAGAAAAAAACGGAAGTATTTGTAGTCGCTACTAATCTCACACAGTCGCGGCTTAAAACTTACGGAAAGGATAAATCGGATGATGTTGTTCGCGCTGTGCTTGATTCCTGCGGACTTCCTTTCTGCTTTCGTATCTGGAGCAAGGCAGGAAGTGATGTAGTCGTTGATGGAGGTATTTGTGAAAACTTGCCCTCTGACGAATTAGAGCCCTACGTTGGTGAGGATGGTCCAATCGTTGGAATTTCATTCAAGCCGGTCAAAGGCAGAGCGCCGAGTAATTGGATGAATTTCTCAATTGCTTTGCTCGAGACGGCCATGAACAATTCCATGAATCGAGCGCGGCGAAAGCTGACGACTGAGAAAGTCTTTAGTATCGATACGGATATTGGAACCTTTGATTTTGCCAGAGCCCTCAAAGAGGGATTGAACCAGTCATACAAAGTAGTCAAGAGTGATGCAGAGGACTTTTTTGAAAGGCTCCTCACGCCAAAACCAGGTGTAACCATTCTGCCCGATGATTGGGACCAAAGCTCTCTGATGATGAATACGATGGGTGAGGTGTACAAGAACCAGCATGAGCCTCACAAGCTCCGTTACCTTCATTGCAGCGTTGTCGTTAAAGCAAATTCTCTTCGAGATTCAAACGTGAACGATGAATTAACGTATTCAATGACGTTCAGGACCTTGAATGAACCCGTGTATTGTCATGCTGTTTCCCTTAGCGAGACCGAGAACCAAGCCCTCTTCGATCGCTCGGAATTAGCGGTGTGGGACGAAAAAGGTAACCCGGTAAAGATCAGAAAGGTGCCCATACGCGATGCAGAAGCGCCAATGGGTACACGACTGCTTCTTTTTCTCTTTCCGCCCCTCGCTCCGAATAGCGGGACGTACACGCTTGAAGTTAAAGACCTGGCAACGGATGTTTTTAAACTGCTCCGAGAAAACCGAAGTGATGAGCTCACATTTAAGCCACTCAGGGCTATGGAGGTCGTTGACCGAATTGATTTGGTGGTGAAGTGGCCGAAGGCCTCAGGCGAGTTAAGGATGATTCCTAAAGACAGCGAGTTCGCAGGGGAGCCAATGGACAAGCAGGAGCTGAACAAACACCGAGGCGACTATGGATTTCAAACGATAGGATGGACTGCTAAGAATGTCCCGGCGGATCTGGAATTTGGGGTTGACCTGAACTTTGTAAAAAGTAATACTAGTCAGGCTGAAGGTGAGCTTTCGATAAGCACATAACTCGTTGACAAGCTTATCGGAACCTGTGGTAAGAGTTGGACGTATTGTTAATCGAGTTATGGGAGATATTATGACGACTAAAATGATACGAGTGGGATTGTAAACCAGTTAGCAAATCAAGCTAAGATTAATCAGGCCATCGTTCGCGCAAGGCGACGATGGTTTTTGCTTTGTCGAACCTGCACGCTTGTCATCCTCGCTCCTCTCCACGTATCCTGCAATCCAGCCGTACGAAAAGTATTGATTCGGCTGAGGAAATCACTATTTTTAGGGTCGGGTAAGGCAACGACGCGCGTGAAGCGCCGCATCACAGCCGCGTTTGAGGGTATTGGACCTCCGCAACCGCATCCCCACGCGGGTATTCAGAGGAAACAGTACTGCTCCCTTGAAACTCGCGGAAGCGTGAGATTCGTGCCAAAACAAGCCGGACTTTGGGAATTTTTCCGAGCTTGCCCGAGTAAACGTGCACGTGACCGCAGCCGAAACCGAGACACCGCAAACGACAGATTATGAGCTGGCGCAGAAAGCCGCCGAGGGCGACATGGTTGCTTTCGAAGAGCTTTACCAGCGCCATAATCGCCGCGTCTACTCGCTCTGTTTGCGAATGACCGGCAATGTCTCGGAGGCTGAAGATCTCGCACAAGAGGTCTTCATTCAGCTCTTTAGAAAAATTGGCAGTTTCCGGGGCGAATCCGCCTTTACCACCTGGCTACACCGGCTGACCGTGAACCAGGTGCTCATGCACTTCCGCAAACGCGGCGTGCGCATGGAGCAGACTACTGAAGACGGCGAAACGCCCACTCAGATAGTAAAAGGGACGGAAAACCCCAATTCCATGCCCGTAGTTGACCGGATAGCGCTCGATAAAGCTATTGCTCAACTCCCGCCCGGTTACCGGACGGTATTCACGCTTCACGACATCGAAGGGCATGAACACGAGGAAATTGCCAGGATGCTTGGGTGTTCGGTAGGAACGTCGAAGTCGCAGCTACATAAAGCCAGAATGAAATTGCGCGGGCTTTTGAGGCAACAGAAAACCGAGGAATAGCCTCGAAGCTATGAGCCACCGAATTGGTTTGTCAAAATGGCTCGGCTTCAAACGCAGTCTTCCCTTGATTGATGACAACCAGAATTAGGTTCTGTCACCGACAGTTTGATTCGATTTGTGTGTAATTTATGAGACAGAACGAAGGTGGTAAGCAATGAACTGCGAGACTTGTCAGGATCTCATCCACGATCTGATCGACGGATCGATTACGCAAAGGGATGAGTTCACTCTCAATACGCACCTCAAAGAGTGTTTGGATTGCGACGGCGTACGCCAGGATTTGGCGTCGATCGTAGGCTTCTGCCGCACGCAACGCGGCGTTTATGAAGCGCCCCCAAACGAGCAGGCGCTCTGGCTTCGCATCCGCAACACGATCGAGGCAGAACTCCCGAGTCGCGTCAAAACGAATCAAGCACCGCAACGTTCATTTCTGAGCCGTTGGCTGGGCCGCAGTTGGGAGCTTTCATTGCCGCAACTAGCCGCGTCGGCTGTCGCGATCGTGTTGCTCGTGTCGTTGGCAACAGTGGTTGGATTGCGTCGCTGGGGTGGTTACGATGGACCATCGCCCGTGTCTCAAACGGAAGCGTCGAACTTCGACGATCGTTTTTCGCAGCGCCGTCAGGTAATTGATTACTGGAACCAGCGCGTCGAGCTGAACAAAGCTCGCTGGAGTCCGGAGATGCGCGAGACTTTCGAGCGCAACATGAAAGTGATCGATCAGGCAGTCTCTGATTCGATGAACGATTTGAGACGGAACCCACATGATGAGCTTTCCGAACAGATGCTCAACGAGTCGTTGAACGACAAGCTTGCGTTGCTGAAAGAATTCTCTGATCTGTAATACTTGCTTTGATTAATAGCCCCACTGTAATGAAAACCAGATTTCTAAATCGGCGCTCGTCAGTTCGCGCCGGTGTTTTAGCGATTGGTGCTCTCCTCACGTTGATGTCGCTGTCGTCCACCGGTCTGGCGCAACAGCAGATGTCCAAGCGCTACCCGGCCGGAAAAAACGTTCGCATCGAGTTGAGAAATATCTCCGGCACGATCATCGTCGAGTCGTGGAACAAAGACGAGATCCGTCTTTCAGCGACGATTGAATCGAAGGGCACACACGTCACGCCGAAGCAGATCAACGACAGTCTCGTTGTTGACGTGATGAGCGAGAACCGCGGCAAAGGCGACATTGGCGACATCAACTTCAAGCTGCAGGTTCCGGTTAATTCGTCAGTCGATCTGGAAACGAAACGCGGAAACATCAATGTGGCAAACATTCGCGGTGAATCGGTGCGCGCCCACGTTTCTTTGGAAGGCGACATCGAGTTGACCAATATCACCGCTTCGCATGTGGTCGCGCAGAACGTCATGGGCAACATATTCTTCGACGGCGAGTTTGCACGCTACGGCAGCTACGAGTTCAAGTCAAACAAGGGCGACATCACGATTCGCATTCCCGGTAACTCGGCGTTTCGTTTAGAGGCCGCGTCGCCCGCGCGCCGCATCGCGTTGAACGACTTCTGGAACAATAATCTTAAGAACCAGGACGGCAGAAAGATCGTCGGCGATGTGGGCGACGGCCGCTCGTCTGTGTCGATCATAAACTTCAGTGGTCAGATTACTTTCCTGCGAAAATAAGCTTCGCAGTTTAAATGGCAAGTGCGGATTAGGACGTTGCATCAAGGTAACGTCCTTTTTTTGTTTTCGAATGCAGCAAACGACGCTACTATGCTCGCGATGTCAAAAGCATTTCTTTTCATCTCAATCCTGCTAAGTTGCGTTGGTCCAGTCTTCTCTCAAAAACCGGTTGCGCCTGAGATACAACTCCTGACGCGCACTTCACGACGACACGAGACGCGCCATTTTTCTTACGGCGGCACGGTTACTCTGATCGCAGCGCCACGAGGTAACGTGACTGTTGAAGGCTGGTCGCGCAATGAAGTCGAGCTGACTGCCGACATCGAGCTGCAGGGTCCGACAGAAGCAGACTTGGACCAGCTCGCTCGCATAAATAGTTTCGTGTTTGACGAAGACTTGAACCACCTGAGCGTGCTCACGACCGGCACGCATGATCGTGAGTACATGAAACGAACAGCGAAGAACTTTCCCAAGAAGCTGCTAAACATGCCGTGGAAGATCGACTATCGACTACGTGTTCCCGTCAATACTGATCTTGAAGTGAATGCCGGGCACGGTACGGTGAAGCTATCGGGCGTGGAAGGTGGTTTACGCGTGAGTGCGACTGAGAGCGACACCGCTTTGGTGCTTACCGGCGGTATTGTCTCGACGACTGTGACAGCGGGTTCGATCACGTTGACGATCCCTGCGCGAAGCTGGCGCGGCGCGGGCGCCGATCTCCGCATTGCCTCCGGCACGATCAATGTCGACCTTCAGCCGGGCTTCAGCGGCGACATCGACGCGGAAGTCTTACGCACGGGCAAAATCGTCAACACTTACGAAGGCCTCACCTCGCGCGAGAAACCGGGCATCACCGAACGCACCGTCCGCGCCCGTGCCGGATCCGGCGGCGCCTACTTCAAGTTCACCGTCGGCGATGGTGTTGTGAACATCCGCCGCGCCGCGCAATAAAACATCATGTCAATCCTGTAAAGTCCTGTAATCCTGTAAAATGACTTCTCTACAAGATGAGCATCAAATCAGATAAGTGGATCCGCAAAATGGCCGAAGAGCACCGCATGATCGAGCCCTACGAGCCTCGCCAAATCAAAATGGTTGACGGCAAGCGCATTGTGTCTTACGGCACGTCGAGTTATGGCTACGACATTCGTTGTGCTGACGAGTTCAAGCTCTTCACAAACATCAACAGCACGATCGTCGATCCGAAAGAGTTTGATGAGAAGAATTTTGTCGACATCAAAAGCGAGTCGGTTGTTATTCCACCAAACAGTTTCGCACTCGCGCGCACGGTCGAATACTTCCGCATCCCTCGCAACGTCCTGACGATCTGTCTCGGTAAAAGCACCTACGCGCGCTGCGGAATCCTCGTAAACGTCACACCCTTCGAGCCGGAATGGGAAGGCTACGTAACGCTCGAGTTCTCCAACACGACACCCTTACCCGCAAAGATCTACGCGAACGAAGGCGTCGCGCAGGTGGTCTTCTTCGAATCCGACGAAGTCTGCGAAACCTCTTACAAAGATCGCGGCGGCAAATACCAGGGCCAACGCGGCGTCACGCTGCCGAAGATGTAGCGTAAGGTCAAATGCCAGCTCTCCTCGATACGCTTCGCTTCAGACAACTCGATCCGCGGGCGGTGTTGCCGCAGAGGGGGAGTGTGCTCGCGGCAGGGTTGGATGTTGGTGGGATTGAGGAGGTTGAGATCCAGCCGAAGCAGCGCGTGATGGCGAGGACAGGATTGGCGGTGGCGATTCCGCCAGGTTTTTATGGAAGGGTGGCGCCAAGATCGGGGCTCGCGGCGAAGAAGGGGCTCGATGTGCTCGCCGGAGTTATTGATTCGGATTATCGAGGTGAGATTTGTGTTGTGCTCTACAACACGGGTGATGAGACGATCCACCTGCCTGCCGGAAGCAAGATTTGCCAGTTGATCATCGAACAGATCATCACGCCTGAAGCCGCGTGGGCGACGGACCTCGATGAGACCGCACGTGGCGCCGGCGGATTTGGATCGACAGGCTGAGTCAAAGTTTGTTAATAAATATCTGTAGGGGCGGCACTCCGTGGCCGCCCGTTTTTGTCAGAGAGTCTTCTACGAAGGAATAGATTTAAATTGAAGAATCAACACAAACCTCTCGCGCTCTTACTCTCCCTTCTGCTCGTCACCTCGACCGCGCTTGGTTGGACGCAGAGCGCCGCGCCCGCAACGACGCGCGCAATCACGCCGGAAGAGCAGAAGCTTGTCGACAACGTCACGATCGCCAGCATCAAGGAAACTGTAAACGGACTCGCCGCAGACGAGATGCAGGGGCGGGGAACAGCGCAGCCCGGCGGTGACAAGGCCGCCGCGTACCTCGCCGATCGCTTTGCGAAGCTCGGTCTCAAGCCGCTCGGTGACAGGAACACTTACCTGCAAGCAATCAAGTTCAGAGAAACACAGTTTCTGCCGCAGACCGCATTCACGGTTGGCGATCAGACACTCAAGTTTGGAACTGATTACTTCGTCGCGCCGCCGTTAACGGGGGACAAAACCATCAACGCAAAGATGTACTTTGTCGGTTACGGCACCTCGTTTCCGTTTCTCCAGCGTAACGATCTTGGCGACACTGACCTGCGCGGAAAGATCGTGGTGCTGCGCGAAGGTCCGCCGCCTGAGATCGCCAAAGACCAGTGGAAGAAGGCGCACGCACAGTTCAACGTGTGGCGCGGACTAATCCAGAAAGGCGCGGCAGCGATCGTCACGGTCGGACAAGACACCGAAACTCTCACGTTCGCAGAAATCGCCGACTATCTGACGCGACGCCAGGTCGAGCCGGAAGGCGAACAGGAGATGCCTGACTTTCTGCCGCCGTTCATCGCCATCAGCGACACGGCTGCGGAAAAGTTTTTTGCGGGATCAGGTTTCACGCGCGATGAAGCGTTTACGAAATCCAGAAGCGCCGACTTCAAACCCATCGAGCTCAAGCAGAACGGCACGATCACGTTGAAGCTGAAGAAAGCGAAGGGTATCGCAAACAATGTCGTCGGATTGCTCGAGGGTTCCGATCCGAGGTTGAAGTCGGAAGCGATTGTCTACTCAGCTCACTACGATGCGTTCGGTCTCTCACCCGACAACCGCATCTATCACGGCGCTGCTGACAACGCACTCGGCGTCGCTGAGATGCTGGCGGTTGCGGAAGCGATGTCGAAAGCGGAAACGAAGCCGCGCCGCTCGATCATCTTTCTCGCAGTGACGGGAGAAGAGTATGGCCTCTATGGCTCGGATTACTGGGTAAAGAACCCGACATGGAAGATCAAACAAGTCGCCGCCGATCTCAATCTCGACGGCATGGGCACGGAAGTGTATGGACCAGTCAAGGTGCTGGTTGGTTATGGCGCTGAGCACTCGTCACTCGGTGATTTGTTGAATGAAGTGGCGGCGGCGAGTGGGTTGAAGGTGATTCCGGATCCGATGCCTGAGGAGAAATCGTTCTATCGATCCGATCACTACTTGTTCGTGAAGAAAGGCGTGCCGGGGATCATGATCCTGGGAGCGCCCGAGGGCAGTGTGCAAAGCTGGACCGACCGTTTGAAGAAGTGGGAAAAGAACGATTATCACCAGCCGACAGACATTGTGCGTCCTGATTGGGATTGGAGTGGTCCACGCACTGTTGCGAGTGTGATGCTGTTGATGGGTATGCGCGCGGCAAATGACGAGGCGATGCCCGCGTGGGTGCCGTCATCGATATTCAACCGCGAACGCGGGACTGACAAGCCGGCCCCGCCCGAACCGTAACGAAAGTCGTTAGACAGGATTTACATGATTCTCTCAAGATGAACATGTAAATCCTGTCCCAAATCTTGCAAATCCTGTAAACGACTGTCCTCCGAAATCCACTACCCCAAAACGTTAGTTCCCTCCACCCTCCAACTACCACGGCGTTTGCATGCTACCGTACCAAAGCCCTCAAAACAGTGAGATTTTGTTGAGCATTGTTTGAAGGTGAGTCAGCGGTACGTATCATTTTCAGCCTTTCCCCTAACGGACTGCTCGCTTGGCACAAAGTTTGAAATGCAGGCCCCAGGTCTGAAGGAGGAGAAGAGATGAGAGCCATCAGAAAAACAATTTTCATGACGTTCGTACTCGCGCTGGTGACCGCCGGCATGGCCACGACTGGCTTCGCCCAGTTTGGCACTAACGACGCGGCCATTCGCGACCTCGTGCGACGTATTCAAACGCGCACCGACTCCCTACAGCGCGCAGTACAAAATGCTGCGGATCGAAACAACTATCGCGTAGACGATATTGACCGTTTAATTGTTGATTTCGAAAACGCAGCAAACCAACTCGAGCGGCGGCTTGGGTCGCGCCGCGGAAGCACCGCAGATGCGCAAATGCTCCTCGATCGCGGTGTGCAGATCGACAATTTCTTCGCTAACAATCGACTCGGCGGAGGCTCGGGTCGTGAGTGGCAAGCCATCCGCGCGGACCTCGATCAGCTCGCGAGTTATTACAACCTGAGCCCACGTTGGAGCTCGGGTGGAATCAGCACTGGCAATACTGGTTACAACAACTACCAGCTAAATGATTACCAGATGCGCCAGCTCGTTAATCGTCTGAACACTAGTTCAGCGACGTTCAGCCGCACCCTGCGGAACGATCTGAATCGTTCGAGTTATAACAATCGCTACTCGGTTGACGAAGTTCGGCGCCAGTTGAGCGACTTCGAGATGGCGCTGACGCAACTGCGTAATCGTGTGAACAGCCGGCAGTCGAGCTCGTCCGATGCGCAAAACGTTCTGGATCGTGCGGCGTTCCTGAACAGCTTCATTTCCGATCAACAGTTGTCGTACCAGACGGAAAACAACTGGACCTCGCTGCGGACGGATCTCGATCGGTTAGCAAGCGCATACAACATTGCCTGGAACTGGTCGAACGTGCCTGGCGGGAATTACGGTGGTGGAAATTATGGCCGCGGCCAATACGGATCGCGTAGAGATTTGACCGGCACGTTCCGGCTCAACTCGAGCCGTGGCGATGACGTGCGCACGGCTGTGGATAATGCAACGAGAAATCTCTCGGCAGCCGAAAGACAGCGTGTTTACGATTCGCTGCTGCGACGCTTCGATCCGCCGCAGATGATCGCTATCGATCGTCGCGGAACTTCGGTGACAATCGTTTCAACTCGAGCACCGCAGATCAACTTTACCGCGGACGGCCGCGAGCAGGTTGAGACTTCAGCGGATGGACGCAGTGTTCGGGTCCGTGCCAACTTCTCGGGAGACGCTTTAACGATTACGCGTACGGGCGAGCGAGCTAACGATTTTACCGTGACTTTCGATCCATCCAGCGGCGGTCGCGAGCTGGTTGTTACGCGCACGCTTTACAGTGATCGTTTTGATCAACCGATCACCGTCAGGACCTATTACGACAGGACTTCTGACGTGGCGCAGTTGGACATTTACGACACGAACCGGGAAAACGTCGCAGTGGGCACAGGCCCGGGCACCGCGACAGGCGACTTCGTGATTCCGAATGGAACACAGCTCGTTGCAGTGCTGAACAATGATCTGTCGACGCAGAACGTTCGCGAAGGCGAGCGCTTCACGATGACAGTTCGATCGCCGGGCCAGTATGACGGTGCGACGCTCGAAGGACAGGTGGTGAGTATCAACCGTGGCGGCCGTATTAGCGGACGCTCGGAGATGACGCTCGACTTCGACACGATTCGTTTGCGAGACGGCAGGAGTTATCGCTTTGCCGGTATTCTCGAGTCGGTTCGTACGCCGAATGGCGATGTGGTCCGTGTTGATAACGAAGGTGCGGTTCGCGACAGCGACCAAACCAACAAGACGGTGCAGCGCACAGCTATCGGTACTGCGGTCGGCGCCATCATTGGTGCGATTGCGGGCGGTGGTAAAGGTGCGGCGATCGGTGCGGTGATTGGCGCAGGCGCCGGCGCAGGTTCGGTATACATTCAGGGTCGAAACGATCTTGATTTGACTGCCGGAACTGAGTTGACCGTGAGGGCTACTGGTCCAAGGTAAGCCACAAAGGCGAATTTAGCCACAAAAAGCACATAAGGCACAAAATGTCTTATGTGCTTTTTTGTGTGTTAGTTAATTGTGATCGATGCTGGTTGCGGGAGACGTTCGACGGTTAAGGTTAGCTGTTGGCCTGAGCGCACCGGGCGCTTGTCGGGAGTTTGAAAAAAGAGAAATCCTCGTCGTTGCGAATCGCCGGACGACAGCGGCGTCTTCAAATCAATCGCGTAAGCACCAAACTCCTTTTCAAACTGCTTGCGTGAATTCGGATTGTAGGCGAAGACGCCATTCGCCTTCATGATTCTCGAAACCGCACTCTTCGCTGACAGCAGTTTCCACTCTCTATTCTCACCATCACGCAAACGAAAGCGCGCGCGCTTGATCTCGACTGGCACGCCACTCTGAAAATCCAGCTCGACTCGCAAAGCCAAAACGCCGCTGAGCGGCAGGTTTGCTTCAAATAGTTCCTGGCTCTCTTCGTCCGTGAGTAAAGGCGCGACACGGATCGTCACACCGCCCGCGTCCGCGCTGCGCGTGTTGGCAGGCAGCGGCGGCAGCTCAGTGACAGGCTTCACCTTGAACAGCGAGCCCGTACAGGACGCTGAAACGAGGGTCGCCGCAAGCAGGAGCAGGAAAACCACGGGTCGGATCATGGCCTCAATTTATCACTATGTTACTATCTGCCAAAACCATGATTAGACCGTTCCGTGGGGTTCACCCGCAGATTCACCCGACCGCGTATGTCGACCCCAGCGCCCAAGTGATAGGCGACGTGCATCTCGGGGAAGAGGCTTCGATCTGGTGCAACTGCACCGTCCGCGGCGACATTCATCACATTCGCATCGGCGATCGCGCGAACGTTCAGGATAATTCCGTGATTCACGTGCGGAACGGCACGCACCCGACGATACTCGAAAACGAGGTGACGGTGGGCCATAGTGTTACCCTCCACGGGTGCTATGTCGAGCGCGGGTGTTTGATCGGAATCGGCGCGATCCTGCTGGACGACGTGCGAATTGGCGAGCTGTCCCTCGTGGCCGCTGGATCGCTTGTGAGTCCGGGCACGATTATCCCGCCGCGATCGTTGGTGATGGGATTTCCGGCGAAGGTGAAGCGCCCGTTGACGGACGAAAAGGCGGCGGGGTTGGCAGTGTTTTGGAAGAACTATGTGGAGTACACGCAGGAGTACCGGAAAGAGATGATGCTTTAAAAACTAACTCTCTGCGTTACGCAGAGAAGCAAAACTAAAAGGACACTTAATGAAACTTTTCTTCATGGCTTTAATTCTTATCTGCGTGAGCGCGCCTGCTTTCGCACAAAGTGACGACAATCCGTTTCTCCTCAAGCGAGGCGACAACGAGTGGGGGTTTTGGGCAGGCTTTTCACCGAAGGCCACCACGATCTTCGAAGGCCTGCGCAAGGACGAAGCTGAAGATCGCAAGTTCTTCATCGCGGCGCTGCGCTACGGGCGCACGCTCGCTGCTAACGATTCACTCGCGCTGCAGTACACGATCGATGCTGTTCCAGTTGCCGTGGCCACTGGCGTGATCGTCTCGCGCACGACGAGTCCGACTGGCGTCGATACATTCCAACGCGAGACCGCTTACGGCGCCGGAATAACGCCTATCGGTTTGCAACTCGATTTTGCAAACGGCTCGAAGGTGCATCCGTTTGTTCACGTCAACGGCGGCTTTCTTTACTTCAATAAAGAAGTGCCGATCGAGGATTCGGGACACTTTGCTTTCACAGGTGAAGCCGGCGGCGGCGTGCGCATTTTTACTTCCGAGCGTCGTGCGGTAAATATCGGTGTCAGGTTTCATCACATCTCGAATGGAGATACGTCGGGTTCAAACCGCGGCTTGAATCAGTTTGTGATTTACGCCGGCTTCTCAGTTTTCAGGTAATGGCTTCAGCAAAGACACAACCAGCGCGCGGCATGCGCGACTTCCTACCCGCAGACGTTCGCAAACGCGAATACGTCATTCGTTTGGTCAAGGGAGTCTATGAGAGCTACGGCTTCGAGCCGCTGGAGACACCTGCCGTCGAAAACATCGAGACGTTGATGGGCAAGTATGGCGAAGAAGGGAACCAACTAATCTTCAAGATACTGAAGCGAGGCGTGCACGAGTCAACGGGCGAAGCGGATCTCGCGCTGCGTTACGATCTGACTGTGCCGCTCGCGCGTGTGGTCGCGGAGTACCGCGACAAGCTGCCGAAGTTTTTCAAGCGTTACCAGATTCAACCTGTGTGGCGGGCAGACCGGCCTGCGCGCGGACGCTTTCGAGAGTTTTACCAGTGCGACGTCGACGTGCTGGGCTCGCGCTCAACGATTGTTGAAGCGGAGATCATTAGTGCGGCGAGCGAAGTTTTATCGAGACTTGGGTTCAAGGACTTTTGCGTACGTATCAATCATCGCAAGGTCTTGACGGGGATTCTCGGGATCGCAGGCGTCGCGTTGGACAAGCACGAAGCGGCACTCATCGCGTTGGACAAGCTCGACAAGATCGGAAGCGAGGGAGTTAAGAAGGAGTTTGCGGCGCGCGACATTGCAGAGGCTGCAGGCGATCGATTGCTCTCGTTCTTCTCTGCGTTGACTGAGCTCGAACATGCTGCGGCGATTGCTACTGAAGACAACGCGTCGCAGGCGTTCAATAAAGCGGTGCTGGGTCGCATTGTCGAGTTTGTGAAAGACAATGAGTTGGGCGCGCAGGGCGTGGATGAGTTGCAGTCGATACTCGACTTCGCTGACGCGATGGGTATTGGACAGCGCGTCAAGATCGATCCGAGTCTGGCGCGTGGGCTTTCGTATTACACCGGTGCGATCATGGAGATCAATGTGAAGGATCTCGCGGGGAGTCTCGGCGGTGGTGGGCGTTACGACAACCTGGTGGGGGTGTTTCTCGGGCAGGACATTCCGGCGTGTGGGTTTTCATTGGGGCTCGAGCGAATACTCGTCGTGATGAGCGAGCGGAATATGTTTCCGGATGGATTGGGAGCTTCGCCGGCGGATGTGATGGTGGCTGTTTGGAATAAAGAGAGTGTGGCAGAGTCAATTAAATTAGCGAGGGAGCTGAGGGCTGGAGGTCTGTCGGTTGATTTGTATCCGGAGGCTGATAAGCTCGGAAAGCAGTTTAAATATGCGTCGTCGATTGGCGTGCCGTTCGTTGCTGTGATCGGTGAAGAGGAGCAGGTCCGCGGACTGGTGGCGATCAAGGATATGAGGAGTGGGGAGCAGCGGGAGATTGAGCGCGCCCGGGTGGTAGAGGAAGTTAGAGCAAGATTACAAGATTGAGCAGGATTAACAAGATGTCGAGTGAAGCTATTGTTCAGAATTATCATGAGGATGCGGTGAAGGCGTTGCGGGCGTATAAGAAGCTGGCTGAGAAGGCGATTGCGCAGTTGAAAGACGAAGAGTTTTTTGTAACTCTCGACGAGGAAGCAAACAGCATCGCCATCGTCATGAAGCATATCGCGGGCAATGCGATCTCGCGTTGGACTGACTTTCTCATTTCCGACGGTGAGAAGCCGGATCGCAATCGCGACATGGAGTTTGTCATCGACGCGCAGACGAGCAAAGACGACGTGCTCGCGTATTGGGAGCGCGGCTGGAAGTGCGTCTTCGATGCCGTCGAGCCGCTAACGCCCGAAGACTTTGAAAGGACAGTGCTGATTCGCGGTGAGACGCACACGATCGTCCAGGCGATCAATCGTCAACTGATGCACTACGCTTATCACATCGGACAGATCGTTTTTCTCGCGAAGCACTTCAGATCGGCGGAGTGGAAGTCGTTGAGCATTCCGCGCAATCACTCGGCGCAGTTCAATGCGTCTCTAATGAAATGAACGCCCAGATTCATCACGTCAACGTTACGGTTCCGAAGTCGCTTGAAGACGCGGCGAAACATTTCTACGGCTTCGTGATGGGGTTGGAGGAAGTGCCGAAGCCGGAAGGATCGCGCGGGCGCGGTGGCGCGTGGTATCAACTGGGGTTGCTGCAGCTTCATCTCTCTATAGAGGAGCCGTTGCATCAAGAGTGCATCAGCAAGCGACACGTTTGTTACACCGTCAGCAATCTCGCTGATGCTGAGCAGCGATTTCGGAGCGCGGGCGTCGAGATCATACCCGACGATTTGCCGACGCCCGGCTGGCCACGGTTTTATGTGCGCGATCCAGGTGGGAACCGGTTAGAGATAGCGCAAGCATCCGTGTAATCTGTGGTTAAAAATGCTGGATAACTTAGGAAATTTAGAACGCACTCATTCCTGCGGACAGTTGCGTGCTCAAGACATCGGCCAGCAAGTCGTGCTAATGGGCTGGGTCGCAAAGCGTCGTGACTTTGGCGAGCTCACTTTCGTCGATCTGCGCGACCGCGACGGTATCACTCAGGTTGTTTTTAATGCGGAAAACGCAGCGGAAGCGCACACGAAAGCCAAGGAGCTGCGCGGCGAGTATGTGATTGCGGTCAGAGGCAACGTGGTGGCGCGCGCCGAGAATACACGCAATCCGAAGCTTCCGACGGGAGAGGTCGAAGTGCACGCGCGAGAGTTGTTGATACTCAACGATGCACGCACGCCGCCGTTTCAACTCGATGCCGGCCCCAAATCGCTCGCGAGTGAAGACCTGCGTCTGAAGTATCGCTATCTCGATCTGCGCCGGCCGCAGCTACAGGCAAACCTGCTGCTTCGTCATCGCGTGACGAATGAGATTCGGCGTTACATGTCAGCGCAGGGATTCACCGAGATCGAAACACCAATCATGATCAAATCGACGCCCGAAGGCGCACGCGATTACATCGTCCCGTCGCGTATCTTCCCGGGCAAGTTCTACGCACTGCCGCAATCGCCACAGCTCTTCAAACAGCTATGCATGATCGGTGGACTCGATAAGTACTTCCAGATCGCACACTGTTTTCGTGACGAAGACTTGCGCGCGGATCGCCAGCCGGAGTTCACGCAACTCGACGTTGAGATGAGCTTTGCCACGCTCGATCAGGTCTACAGGTTGATTGAAGGTCTGTTTGCTTCTGTCTTCAAACTCATCAACGTCGATCTGACGGTGCCGTTTCCGCGCTTTACGTTTGCAGAAGTGATGCGACGATTCGGTTCAGACAAACCAGATCTGCGCATCCCGGGACTGGAGTTACAGGACCTGGCCCAAGCTATCGAAGGCACGGAGTTTCCACCGTTCGCGTCAGCTTTATCTTCAGGCGGACAAGTGAAGGGAATCGTTGTTCCCGGTGGCGCGAACCTCTCGCGCAAGGTGCTCGACGAGTTGCAGGAGTTTGCGAAGCGTTACGGCGCCGGCGCGCTCGCGTGGATCAAGCTCGGCGATGAGACATCGTCTTCGCTTTTGAAAGCGCTTGGCGCCGATGTCGTCACACGCATGGCAGATGTTGCCGGTGCGAACAAAGGCGACGCTGTTCTCATCGTGTCCGGCAAGCCGAAGATCGTCGCGGCGAGTTTGGGCGCGCTGCGAAACGAAGTCGCAAAACGTGAAAACCTGATCCCCGCAAACGTCTACGCACCGCTCTGGGTAACTGACTTTCCGATGTTCGAGTTTCACGAAGAAGATGGTCGCTACTATTCCATGCACCATCCGTTCACGTCGCCCGTTGATGAAGATCTCGAGCTGCTGCAGAAAGCAGTCGAAGGTGGCGAGACGGATCTACTCGGGCAGATTCGGACGAAGGCGTACGATCCAGTCATCAATGGCGTCGAGATGGCGAGTGGATCGATTCGTATTCATCGACGCGACGTGCAGCGTCTTGTCTTCAAAGCCCTCGGAATGAGCACCGAAGAAGCCCGCGAGCGCTTCGGATTCTTTCTCGACGCACTCGAATACGGCACACCGCCGCACGGCGGCATCGCGCCGGGAATCGATCGACTGTTGATGGTGCTCGCCGGTACTGACAACATCCGCGACGTGATCGCATTTCCAAAAACAGCATCGGCCGCCGATCTGATGATCGACGCTCCGGGTGAAGTCGATCCAAAACTGCTGGAAGAGTTACACCTGCGAGTCGTTGAAGATTGACGATGCCCCCTCTTCAGCTCCGTCGTGAACATGTGGACGCAATGATCGCCCATGCTCGCGAAACGGCGCCGGAAGAGTGTTGCGGGCTGATTGGCGGAGTTTCGGAAACGCGGGCAGTCACGCTCTACCGTCTTCGCAACGTCACGCCTAACCCGGAACTGGGTTACGAAGCAGCGCCTGAAGATCTCTTTGCCGCCCAACGGCAGATGCGCGAACGCGGCGAGGATCTGCTGGCGATTTATCATTCACACCCGCGCGCGTCTGATCCGAGCCCGTCTGAAACCGACGTACGCCTCGCCTACTATCCAACAGCCAAATACCTGATCATTGGTCTCGGCGCCGTCGAGGCCGTCATCAAAGCCTTCTCGATCTCCGAGCGAGAGCATCGCTGGCAACAGGTTGAGTATGAGATCACAGACTAGTAAGATTACGTCTGGCTAGATGGAGACGAAGAAGAGCAAATACGACACTAATCCGCTCGATCCGGACGTTGAACGGAAAGCAGAGGACGTCTGGGGCGACCTCGGTGGCGTGACTCAGCAGGTGGGCGGCGCCACGCGTGAAGTCGGCAATACTCCTAACGAGAACCCGCAACCTCAGCACGTCGATAACGCGCGCCAGAACATCTACTCAGAAGCGCCGACTCGTCGCGTCGACAATCCTCCACTCAACACTCCATACCCGTCAGTGTTTGTGCAGCCGCCGACTTACGCACCGCCGCCGGCGCAGTATCAATCACGACAAAACATTTACCAGCCGCCGCCGGTGAGCAGTCCTTCATCGTCGCGGCCGGTGCTCGGCATCGGTGTCCCGGAGAAGTGGGCCACGATGCTGGCCTACACGCCTGGTTATGTCGGGCTGATTGTGGGACTGATCGAGTTGTTTCTGGTGCCGCGCAGCGAGGGGAAAGTTCGTTTTCACGCGGCACAAGGCGTCGCTCTTCACATTGCGATACTGATCGTGTCAACGTTGTTCACCGCGATCAACTGGATCACCGGTAGCTCCATCGGCGGCAAGTTGTTTGGCCTGGCTGCCTTTATTTTTCTGATTATCTCGATGATTCGAGTCTGGAAGGGCGAGCCACACCAGATAGCTCCGCTGGCCGAACCGGCTCAATGGTTTAACCAGCACATCGAGCCTCGCAACCGGGGCTGAGCCCCCGCACGGCTGCGCACCCACCCGCTACCGCGGGTGGTACCGACCTCATCCAAGATCGTGCTTGGACACAGTCAGTACCACCGCAGTAGCGGGTGGTACTCACCTTATCCAGGATCGTGCTTGGATACAGTCAGTACCACCCGCGGTAGCGGGTGGGTGCGCAGCCTTAGAGCCCCATCTGGCATTTTCATTGCATTAAAAACCGGTAGGATCGGCTAGTCGCGAAATATGCGATATTCACGAAGTAAAACCGATCTTTGGCAGGTGTACCTGCGTTTCGTTTTGGTGCATAAACTCCCCGAAAAGGACGAATTGCCGGTTTCCAGTTGGCAAATCGCAATCGGCAATGGAGGTAACAAATCGATGTTTAAAAGACAAACCTTAATCGCGTGGCTAACGCTCGTAGCGATCAGCGTGATGCCGTTCTCGGCCCTCGCGCAGACACAAATTAAGCTTCACAGCAACAAGTATAGTATTCAGGACGATGTCAAACTCGGTCGCCAGGCGGCCCAGGAGGCTGAAAGCCAGTTTCCATTGCTTCGCGATGAAAACGTGCGAGGCTATGTTGAGGACGTCGGGCGCCGGCTCGTCGCGAGCATTCCGTCGGAATTTCAACATCCTGAATTTCAGTATTACTTCAAAGTCGTCAACGCGAGAGACATCAACGCGTTTGCGCTTCCCGGTGGTCCAATGTACGTCAACCGCGGCATGATCGAAGCAGCGCGCACTGAAGGTGAAATGGCAGGCGTGATGGCCCACGAGATCAGTCACGTCGCGTTGCGACACGGCACGGCGCAGGCAAGTAAGGGCCAGAAGTACAGCGTACTCGGCGGCATTGCCGGAATTGCCGGAACGATTCTCGGTGGACCAGGCGTGGGGCAGTTGGCCCAGGCGCCCTTTGCGGTATACCTGCTTAAGTTCAGTCGTGAATACGAAAATGAGGCAGACATTCTTGGTGCCCAGATCATGGCGCGAGCCGGCTACGATCCGCGTGACCTCGCCAACATGTTCCGAACAATCGAGCGACAGGGCGGCGGTGGTGGTGGGTTCCTAAGTGACCACCCGAGCGCGAGTGATCGTTATGCACGCATCAACAGGGAAGCTGAATACCTGCGCGTTAGCCCGTCACGCAGCGATTCGCGCGAGTTTGCGCAGGTGCAGCAGCGACTGCGTGGTGCTGGGTCGGCTCCGACGATGGCCGAGATTCAACGCAGCGGCCAGCGTTATCCAGTTGGTGAGCAGACTGGCAACTATCCGAATGAAAACTATCCGAACAATCCGCCGAGTGGGCGCGTGTCGTACCCGTCTAACCGGTACCAGAGCGTTTCGATCTTCAACGGCGGTGTGAGCGTGAGCGTGCCAAGCAACTGGCGCCAGGTTAATGAAGGCAGCTCGGTGTGGTTTGTGCCGGAGGGTGCTTATGGCACATACAACGGCCAGGGTGTTTACACGCATGGCGCGAGCTTTGGTGTGGCGCAGACGAACAGCCGCAACTTGCAGGGTGCGACCCAGGAGATAATTAACAGCTTCGCGCAGGGAAACAACAACTTGCGCACGAGTGGCGGTTATGCACGATCGTCCATGTCGGGACGCACGGCGCTCGTTTCGACGTTGACGAACGTCAACGAAGCGACTGGTCGACCGGAGGTCATCAGGTTGATCACGACGCAATTGCGAAACGGGCAGGTGTTCTACATGGTTGCGGTCGCGCCGCAGAACGAACGCGGGTTTGAGAATGCGTTTGATCAGATCCTGCGGTCAGTGCGGATCAACGACTAGTCTAAATCTACGTGAAATAGGTCCTATATGTCCTATAGGACCTATTTCCTCTTTGCTTCCTGCCACAACTCTTCCAGCTCATCGATCGACGTTTGATCAAACGCCTGCTTGCGTTCATGCAGCGCGTTCTCGATGTATTCAAACCGCTGCCTGAACTTTCGATTCGTTAACTTCAACGCTGCTTCCGGTTCGACCTGCATGTGTCGCGCGATGTTCGTCGCAGCAAACAAAAGATCACCCATCTCTTCACGCACGCGCGCGTGATTTGCTTCGTCTTTCAGCGCTACGTGATCTCTGATCGCCGCGCGTAGCTCGTCAATCTCTTCCTGTAGCTTATCGAAAATATCGTCGACAGACTTCCAGTCGAAACCGACGCGCGCTGCTTTCGTTGACAGTTGATGTGCTTCCATCAACGCGGGCGCTTTTGATGAGACACCAGTCAGTAACGACGTGTTGACATTCTCGGTTTTACCTGACGCACGTCGCTCCTCGGCTTTCATCGTTTCCCAGTTGAGCAACACTGTCGCGGCGTCGTTGGCCTCGACGTCGCCAAAGACGTGCGGATGCCGGCGTACCATCTTGTCGTGAATCGCTGTCGTGACGTCGTCGATCGTGAACTCGTTGCGTTCCTTCGCGACCTGCGCGTAGAACACAATTTGAAACAACAGATCACCAAGCTCGTCACACAATTCGCGCGGCCGTCCCTCGCGCGCCTCCTCGACCGCTTCAAACGCCTCGTAAGCTTCTTCGAGCAGCATAGGCGCGAGCGTGGCGTAGGTTTGCTCGCGATCCCACGGGCAACCGTTGGGCGAACGAAGTCGATCCATTAAAGCTACTAAATCGTTAAATGTTGCAGGCATGACCTTAGTCTAACATTGTGGTTTAATAACGCTATGCAAGAAGAACAACCCAATTTCAAAGTGACGGACCGAAGACTGTTCAACGCTGACGGCAGCCCACGCGATCTGCCGCCTGAAGAGAAGGCCGAACCGCAGGCCGCAGTCGCTGCAGAGCAACCAGCCGCAGCCGCGCCGACTATCAGAGGCGCCGAAGCGCAAGCGACACCGGAACCGGAAGTCGCAGCAAGCGCGGCGCAGGAAGCGCCCGCGGCTGAAGATGAGTTCACCGAAGAAGATCTTGCCGAAGCGCAAAATCCGGCGAGTTTTATGAACTTTCTGATGTTGCTTGCGCAGAATGCCGCCTCCGCACTGGGCATGGTCGAGCATCCGGTGACGCACCAGCGTGACGTCGATATCGATTCGGGCAAACACTGGATCGACATCCTGGGAATGTTGCAGAAGAAGACTGAAGGCAACCTGACGTCACAGGAGAAGCGCATGCTCGAAGGACTGCTCGGGGATCTGCGGATGCAGTACGTTTCATTAGTGAACTCGCCGCAACAGCCGCGCAGATTTACCGGCAGCGATATCACTGGCGGGAGATGAAGCTCACCTTTTTAGGTACGGGAACCTCCACCGGTGTGCCGTCGATCGGTTGTGAATGTGAGACCTGCACCTCAGACGATCCTCGCGACAAACGTCTGAGAGTTTCAATCATTATCGAACATGCGGGGCGCACCGTCCTCGTCGATACGTCTGCCGATTTTCGACAACAGGCGCTGCGCTTCGGACTCAAGCAGCTCGATGCAGTTTTGATCACACACTGTCACGCCGATCACGTTTTCGGACTCGACGACATTCGCCCGCTCAACTTTCGTTTTGGCGCGCTGAGTGTCTACGCGAATGAACGCGCGTGGATGGATATCAAGCGGATCTTCAAATACATCTTCGAGCCTTCGCACTTCGGCGGTGGTCTGCCGGAAGTGATACCCAACATCGTGATGCCGGGCGGGAGTTTCTGTATCGGTAATGAGCTCGAGATCACGCCTCTCGAAGTGATTCACGGTCGTTTGCCGGTGCTGGCTTATCGCTTCAACGATTTCGCTTACTTGACAGATCTCAGCGAGATTCCGCCGGCAACGATCGATGCGCTGCAGGGCTTGGACGTCCTTGTGCTTGATTGCTTGCGCTTCAAAGAACACCCGACACACCTGTGGGTCGATAAAGCTTTGAGCTATGTGGACCAGCTAAAGCCGCGACGAACTTTCTTTACCCATATCGCTCACGACATCAAGCACGCTCGCGATTCGGCGCGCCTGCCGGCGGGCGTCGAGTTTGCTTACGACGGGTTGGTAGTCGAGTGATGCGTCTCTTTCACGGAACTGACAACGCCGAGATTCAACGACCGACCGTGCTCACGCTCGGCGTGTTTGATGGTCTGCATCTCGGTCACCAGTTGATCATGCGCACGGTGGTCGAGCGGGCGCGTGAGGTGGGTGCAGTGCCGACCGTGATCACGTTTGATCCACATCCGCGCGCGGTCTTGCATCCGCAGTCGGCGCCGCCCCTCCTGCAAACTTTCGATCAGAAGATCGAGGCGCTCGGTGTTCTCGGTATCGAACAGACGATCGTGGTGCGCTTCACGGAAGAGTTTTCAGCTATCCGCGCCGAGGATTTTCTCAGCGACGTGGTCATCGATCGCTTGCATGCGAAAGAGGTCTATCTCGGGAAGGGTTTTGCGTTTGGTCACAACCGCGAAGGCAACATCGAATTGCTGAAGCGGATGGGCGAGCAGCTTGGCTTCGTTGCCGGTGAGGTTCCGGAGGTCAAGGTGCGTGGATGTCGCGTCAGCTCGAGCAAGATTCGCCAGCTATTGGCTGCCGGGCAGGTAAACCTCGCGCGCCGCATGTTGGGCCGTCCTTACGGCGTTGAAGGACGCGTCGAGCGGGGCGCGGAACGCGGTCACAAGCTGGGTTTTCCGACAGCCAACCTCCACCCACACAACCGCGTCATACCCCGGAATGGTGTGTACGTTACCGGCACGTTGATTGATGGGCAATGGCGCCGGAGCGTGACGAATGTGGGGCTGAGACCGACGTTTGCGGACGCCACGGAACCTTCGGTCGAGACCTACGTAATGAACTGGGACGGCGATCTTTACGGCGATGTTGTGCGTGTTCGGTTTTTATATCGTCTCCGCGACGAGCGGAAGTTTAGCTCAATCGAGGAATTGAAAACGCAGATAATGCTCGATGTGGATCGTGCAAACAGCTATTTTGAGAGAGCGGGCACGAAGCACATGCTGGCAGTAATTTAGTAATGACGACAAATCAGGCATTAGTTAAAAGAAATGGAAACGCGCTTGCCGTAACCGAGCAGCCCGTGCCGAAGCCTACGACGCAGGTTCCACCGCTGACGGAAGAGTTGGTGGATCAGATCCTTGCGGGTCGTGACTTCCGGGGTTGGCTGCGTGCGGCAAAGGTTGCGCGCGTGCTCGGGCTCTTCTCGCTCTACCTGTTTCTCGACACTTACGACATCCGCGCGGAGTTCAACAATCGCCATGTCGCGAGACAGCAGGAGCAGGCGCGTGGCCTCGGACGCAAGGCGAGATTCAAAGCTTGGACCACCGTACAACTCTACACCGCGTTTGATCGATTCGTGCGCGCGTTGCGCTACTTCGTATTTCGTGGTGAAGAAGGTTCAGCGAAGAAACAGGAGCGATTGCAGCAGCAGGCTGTGTGGCTGCGCGAGTCGTTGATAGATCTTGGTCCAACGTTCATCAAGATCGGGCAGGCGCTCGGCACGCGTGCCGATCTGTTGCCGCTCGAGTATGTGAAAGAGCTGGCGAAGTTGCAGGACCAGGTGCCGGCGTTTCCGACCGCAGAAGCTTTCGCGATCATCGAAACGGACCTGGGCCGCAGTCTGCACGAGGCTTATAAAGAGATCGATGCCGAGCCGATTGCGGCGGCGTCGCTCGGACAGGTCTATCGCGCGCGTTTGCACACGGGTCAGGAAGTCGCGGTCAAAGTCCAACGTCCGAATCTGCATGCGACCATTTCATTCGACGTGGCGATCCTGTTTCGATTGGTGAAGCTGACGAATCGTTTCTTTCCGAAGGCGAATGAGAACGCCGATTGGGAAGGAATGCTGCGCGAGTTTCATGCGACGATTTTTGAAGAGATGGACTACGTCAGGGAAGGGCGTAACGCGGATCGGTTTCGTTACAACTTCCGCACGTGGCGCGCGATTCGAGTGCCGAAGATTTACTGGACACACACGAACACGCGCGTGCTGACGCTCGACTTTATTCGCGGTACGAAGGTGATTGACCTTGAAGGGCTGCGCGCGAACCGCATCTCCCCCGTGAAGGTCAACCGGATGCTCATTCGCACGTATCTCAAGCAGCTACTCGAAGACGGGTTTTTCCATGCTGATCCGCATCCGGGGAATCTGCTCGTGATGGACAGCGGGCATCTGGCGTTCTTCGACTTCGGCATGGTGGGACGGATCACGCCGCAGTTACAGACGCAGATGATCGATGCGTTCTTTCACGTTGTCGCTCGCGACGTGAAGGGGTTGGGACAGGACATCATTAATCTGAACTTCCTGAAGCCGGGTGTCGATCCGGAGACGGTGCGGCCGGTGGTTGAGAGTCTGTTCACACACTATCTCAACCTGAAGCTCGGTGAAGTGAACTTCAAGGAGCTGACGTACGATCTGGCTGAAGTGATTTACGAGTATCCGTTCCGGCTGCCGTCAAACTTCACTTACATCATGCGGGCGTTGATGACGCTCGAGGGCATTGGTGTCGTGACCGATCCGGGGTTCAGCTTCTTCGAGACGGCGAAGCCGTTTGCGAAGGAGTTCATGTTGCGGCGTGAAGGTAAGGCGTTCCGCAAGATGATCTTCGACAAACTGACGGGACGGGAGAATGGTGACAGTAAGATCGCCTGGTCGCGAGTCTGGAAGCTCACGAAGATGGCCGCGCAGATGTATTTGGATCAGAAAATTTAGCCGCGGATAAACGCGGATTGAAAACGCGGATTATTTTGCCAACTGACCTCTGAGAGCGCCGTTGGGGAATTCGGAGGTGTGGACGTCTACGTAGTAGTTACTGGGGTTCTTCAGGATGTCCATGATCTTTTCTTGTTCGAGAGGCGCGCATCCCTTTGACGCGAGCGTAACGACTGGCGGTCCGGACTGTTCGGCGATTCCTGAGTGAATGTGAGCGCTGTTCGCCGGTGCGATCTTGTCGACCGCCAACTCATAACACACCTGGTTTTTTCCGGGACTGAAAGTGAGTCGGGCCGTGCCGGTTCCGTCTGGGTCGGCGCCCGTCAATATGATGTTTATTTGCCGTCCACCCTGCTGATCCTGCGCAGACAAGACGAAGCTGAGACCCGCCACGAAGAGAATCAAAGCAATCAAACCGAGTGATTGTCTCATTCCACGCTCCTTGTTTTGGCTTGAAGACTTGCAAGATGACGAGCGCGGAGAAGGTAATTGAGTTACGGCAAGAAGGCGTGGAGATTGTGTAGCTTTTGTGTGACGGACGCACGGGTGGCCAGAGGGCCACCCCTACAGTTGTAGTCAATCACGCCACTTCGTCGAATGCGTCCGTTGAGCAACAACTGTAGGGGTGGCCCTCCGTGGCCACCCGTGCCAGGAACCCGCTACCTCGTCGGCGCTTTTTCACCGTTCGGGCCGGGGATGTTGAGCCGCTCGCGGAAGAGGTTCATTAGCAGCAACGTACCGATGCCGCCGCCGCCCTCAGTTCCACTGCCACTGGCCATGACGTCCGGCGTAATGCGAACGCCCTTCTCGCCGATGACTTTCAACGTCTCAACGAGGGCCACACCCTGCGGACCAAGCGCGTTGACCTGCTCGCGATAAGCGACGCCCTGCGCCTCACCCATCAAACGAACCTTCTCAGCTTCGGCACGGCCCGTCTGCTGGATGTAGTGGGCCTCGCCCTCGCCTTCAGCTTTACGCTGCTCGGCGCGTTTGCTCGCGATCTCGACACCGACGGTCGCAGCCATCAAATCTTTCTGATTGTCGGCCTGCGACTTCGTCTTCTCGAGCTGAATGCGCTTCTCTTCCGCCTCGCGTTGCGCGTTGTACATGTTCTGACGCTGCTCGGCGAGGATCTTCTCCGTCTGAGTCTTCATCAACTCTTCCGGCAGATGAATGTGGCAGATAAGCACGTTCACTACGTCGACGTGATATTTCAGCAAGTGCGCCCGCACGCGCGCCTCTGCGCGTTCCTGCTCTTCGTGCCGGTTTTGCAGGTACGCCATCGCGGACGACTCAGACGCCTGGTTACGGAAGATCGAGTCGATGAGGGGATGCATCACGTTTTGAATCAAGCGCTCGATGCCGCCGATCTTCGCCACCATGAACGGCGCGTCTTCCGGCTTCACGCGAAAGACGACACGCACTTCCAACTGCATCGTGAAGCCGTCTTTCGAAATGACTTCGAACGGATTGAACGTGTTGGTGACTTCACCTGCTGTCCACTCCACGGTTTGATTGGTGGTAGGAATGATGATCGGCGAAACAGCCAGCGTATTCACGTAGTAGCGGCCTGGACCAACTACACTTTCCTGAATGCCTCGATAACCTTCGGGGACGACATACGCCTCGTGAGCGCCCTCGTCGAGGCGACGGTCTGCAGGATCGCCACTCATCAACTCTGCCTTGATCTCATCGACCGTGCGGTTGTCGTCAATCTTATCCAGACGAGCAGCAGATTCTTCTGCCTGCTCCTTTTCCTCCCGCTCCATCCTTTGGCGGACCTTGGCCGCCATCTCTCGACGAACTTCGTCAGACGGGTCCTTGCCGACGTTGGAAACGACAACTGCGACTTCACCTGGCTTCACCTCCTTGGCTGTTTCGGGAATAACTTTGAACAGCAGCGGATTGATGTAGTAGGTGCCAGGCAGCAGGATATCTTTTTGTGGTCCGCGTTGGCCGCCCTTGCCGATGAACTCGTGTCCGTCCTGGAAGTTGTCGTGACCGGCGAACGATTCAGCCACGTAGTCACGCGGATTGAGCGGCTGGCCATCCAGCGCTTCGACGAGCCCGATCTGGTTTTCGTTAATCACACTCGCATCGAAAAGACGGATGTTGAAGAGACCAGGTTTCGCTTCATTCCCACCTTCCAGCGACGCTGACTGCGTTAGGATGCGATAGACACCCGGCGTCAGAATGTCGACCTGCGGTCCTTTCTGGCCGCCCGACGCGATGAACTGTTCCGCGTCCTGGAAGTTGCGATGGTCCGTAATCGCTTTGCCAAGCAGGCGGCCCGGATCGAGTGGACCACCGTCAGCAGCAGTGACTACGCCAACCTTGCCCTGCGGCACGAGCGTAGCCTTCGCAATTGAAACTCGGAATAGATAGGGATGTATGGGCCAGAGACCCGGCGGCAGTGTGCGGAGCTGAATACCTTTCACACCGCCCTGCTTGATAAACGCGATCGGATCCTGAAAGTTGTTATGAGCGTTCTGTGCGCGGTCCGGCGCGAAAATGCGACCGGGCGGCATCGGCTCGCCGTCAACTGCTTCAATCACGCCCATCTCATCGGCGCCGATCTCGATGAGAGGAACTTTGCGCACTACTTTCTCAAAAGGCCACTTGATGAGATGCAAGCCCGGCTTCAGCACGTCGGCCTGGATACCGACTTCGCCTTCCGTGGCTACCACTCTTCCCGGCGGCATTTTAGCGCCCAGGTACCGTCGTTCTTTGATGGCGATTTCTCGTGCACCGACGTTTACGAAGATGCGGTTCACGATTACGAGGAAGATGATCAGAAGAACGACCGCTCCGAAGAGCAAAGGTATGACCGTTGTGATGTCAAGATTTTGCATGGTCTTTCTCTTTCAGATTCAACTGGAGGTTAGTTGATGGGTTGTTAGTGGACTCAAGCTCACGATTCGCGCTGGAAAGTGTTTCTTTCAGAACAAAGCCTGCACCTGAAGTGCGAGTCTGCGACGACAGCACCCAGTACTGGCTGTTGAATAACGACTGAAGATCTCGTGCGGACAAATCCGAGAGGCTACCGTCGCGCCAGGAAAGCAGCACGAGCTCAATTGCTCTGCCATAGTTCTTTGCATTATCAGAAAGTGCTGCTGCATGCAGCAGGTTTGCTGTTGAAGTTCTATTGGGCGATTGTTGAAAGGCTTTAATCGCTGCGATGGCCTGTTGAAAAGTCTCCGTGTCTACTTTGGGGCCTTTTTCCGATACTTGCTCGTCACTCGAGGATCTTAGTTGATTAACGCGGAAATCAGAGAATAAGCCCCTCGGATTTTCTGGAGGCAACTCGATAGTTTGCGATCTGTTCGCGGGTTTCTGCCAGAAATAAATGGCGATAGCGAGTAGGCCTAAAACCAGAACCGAAGTAAAAAGAAGAAGGACCATCGCGGTCAATAGTGTTATACGCCTGTCGGGACGGAAAGTTCAAGGTTCCGGAGGGTGGTGCATTTGAGTCGGGCGCCTCCTTGGAGTGCGGCGGCCTGGCGCCGCTTTGGCCTTGATCGCGCATCATCGATAACAAAGCGGCGCCAGGCCG
>Ga0081539_10001735_pt1 | contig 34831 bp, 38 predicted proteins | sample TabmetS4T2R2_FD_71023 | JGI IMG/M metagenome (GOLD analysis project Ga0081539, IMG submission 71023) | Tabebuia heterophylla rhizosphere microbial communities from the University of Puerto Rico - S4T2R2 | ecosystem: Host-associated > Plants > Roots > Rhizosphere ... | reverse complement strand
ACTCGGGTGGGTCGGCGAGCCTGCAGTGTCGCGCCTCCTCGAACCAGTGCTCCACGCCGCCGGTATAACGAGCGACCGGATCGTCACGGTGGTGGCGGTGGCGGTCGGGTTCACGGTCATAACGTACTTCCACCTGGTCTTTGGGGAGCAGGCTCCCAAGTACTTCTCCATCCAGAGGGCCGAGGGGATGGCGCTCTGGATCAGCCGTCCTCTCGGGGTCTGCATGGTTCTTCTGCGGCCCGTGGTATGGCTGGTCAACGCCTCGACGAACTTCGTGCTCAGGCCGTGGGGCATCAAGCTCGGCGAGGAGATGGAGGCCCACTCGGAGGAGGAACTCCGCATCATGATCTCATCCTCCACCGCCTCCGGCGTCCTCGACCCCGAAGAGCGCGAATATCTGAACAACGTCTTCGACTTCGGGGACACAGTGGCGCGGGAGATTATGGTCCCCAGGCCGGATATCGAGGCACTCTCGCGCGATGCGTCTCTCTCGGATCTGGCCGAAGCCGCGGCCTTCGGGCGCTACACGCGCTACCCGGTCTACGAGGGAGACCTAGACCACGTGCTCGGCGCTGTACACGTCAAGGACCTGTTCCGGGCAGCAGGGGAGGACCCCGATGGTTTCAACATACGCGAGATCATCCGCGAGTGTCTGGTCGTTCCGGAGAACAAGGCGATAGAGCAGATCCTCAGGGACTTCCAGAGCCGCAACCTGCAGATGGCGATTGTCATAGACGAGTGGGGCTCGGTCGAGGGGCTAATCACCATCGAGGACATCCTGGAGGAGATCGTCGGCGAGATACAGGATGAGTTCGACGAGGACGAGGCCGCCATAGAGGAGATAGGGAACGGCCTGTTCGCCATCGACGGCCGCATCCCCATAACCGACGTAAACGAACAGTTCGACCTCGACCTGCCACACGAGGACTTCGACACCATCGGCGGCTACGTGCTGGGTTCCCTGGGCCGCCCCCCCGAGATCGGTGACACCGTCGAAGCTGATAGCGTTACCCTAACCGTCAAGAGCGTGGACGGCCCCCGCGTCTCCGTTCTCACGTTGCGCCGGGACGCCTGAAGCGCTGTATAATTTCGAGGTCGAGATTCACAGTAGGGGAAAGGCAGCTATTCGTAGTGAAGACTATGTCTGGGTCCACGGTGGCAAGCTGAGGCGCGGGATGTTTGTGTTGGATATTCGCGGCAACGCTAGGGACGGCTCTGTCCCCGAAGGCGTAGGCGTGGTCGAGGAGATCACGAATGTCACTCCTGCTTCGCCTTTGCATGACAAGGAGTACGTCAAGCTACATCTCCAAGACATAAAGCGGGGCACAGAGCGAACGAGATTTGCCTGCAAGACCAAACTATTCAAAGCCAAGTCCTGAGAACTAGATAACAATAGCGAATTGTCAAATCTAGGCACAGGAGCTTTTGCAATTCTTACATTGTTTGTCCACCGCGTCCGCATGTTCGACCCAACATTAGTAATTGCTCGTGTCATCCACAGATCGGTTTAGCACCGAAAGAATCCCCCTGTTACCATTGCACGGTCGTAGTAGTTGAGGCTGGATTGGGACGTATTTGGCTGCGGAGCACGAACACGGTATCGAAGCGCTGACGAGTGGGGCGATGGCTCCTATCTGGGAGTGGACACAGAGCAAGATACCGTCCAGCCTCGGGGTATTCGACGCCCACGCCCACATCGGGGTAGATATCGACGGCCGGACGATGACCGGGGAGGGGATGAGCGAGCGAATGCTGGCCGCCGGGATCGTGAAGAGTATCGTCTTTCCCCTGAACGACCCGAACGCCCGCGACGATTACTCGGGACCCAACGACGTGGTGTGGACCGCTTATGAGAATTACCCGGAACTATTCGTGCCTTTCTTCCGGCTCAACCCGCATCTGGACTACGACAGAGAGTTTGCCCGGTGCATCGAGCACGGTTTTCGTGGCCTGAAGCTGCATCCCCTCTCGCAGAAGTTCGAGTTGGACGACCCGAAGGTGGTGCGGCTGTTCGGGATGGCGGCGGAGGCGGACCTTCCGGTTCTGATCCACGCTGGCTTCGGCATGCAGCGCATCGTGGAGCCGCTCCTTCCGCCGGTCGAGGAGCATCCGAACCTGCGCCTGATCCTGGGCCACGCCGCCATGGTGGAGACGCTTGAAGCAGCGCGCCGCTTCGAGAAACATCCCAACGTGCTCTTCGAAACCTCCGTCGTGCAGGCGAAGGATCTGTACGTCCTGTTCTGCTCGCTCGACCCGGAGCGCATCTGCTTCGGATCGGACATCCCTTACGGCGATTATCCTTCCACCCTGCACGCCACCCTGGCCGCCGCCGACGCTGCAGGCGTCCCAGAGAAGCACGTTCCCGGAATACTCTCGGGCAACATACGGCGGTGGTTCGGGTGAAGGAGAACGCGTCCATCCAGTTGCGAACGGGGCACTTGTTGCGCGTTCACGGCTACCTGAACATGGCTATTCTGTCCATGTGGATGATGAGCCCCCGGGCGGACGCGTTGATGGGGATGGCCGAGGCGAGCGTCAGGGGCAAGGGCCCCGGCGGTTCGGATGAGGAGCTTCTGGAGCAATTGCGGGCCCTGATCCGGGAGTCCTGCGAATACCTGGCCGAAGAAGACTTCCCGCCCGCGATTGGCCGGATGCGCGTTGCCCAGGACCTGACCGCGCTCGGCATCATCCGGCTCTCAGGGGAGTAGCGCGTTGCGGGATCCAACCTCCGGACTGCCGGAAGATGCGCCGCTCGCCGCCGCCCGTCGCGGCGCCCTCGTAGAGAGCATCCACCGGGGACGGATCGCAGTCTGCCACGCCTCGGGTGGGATTCTCGACGCCGTCGGCGACCCGGAAGGGTATGTCTACCTCCGGTCCTCGGCCAAGCCGTTTCAGGCGTTGCCGCTCTTGCTTTCCGGCGCAGCCGACGCCCTGCGGCTCTCTGACGAGGAGCTGGCCGTCGTCTGCGCCTCGCACAACGCGGAGCCGCGGCACCTCTCCGCCGTCCGCTCCATCTTGAGAAAGGTCGGGTTGTCCGAGGGCGATTTGCAGAGCGGGACGCATCCTCCACTGTACGCCCCGGCCGCGGCCCGGTTGGCGCGGAGCGGCGACGAGCCAAGGCCCATCCACGGCAACTGCTCGGGAAAGCACGCCGGGATGCTGGCCCTGTGCGTCCACGAGGGCTGGGACACGGTAAGTTACCGCAAACCAGACCATCCGGTGCAGCAGAAGATACTCGGCGCCCTGGCGGAGATCTGCGTGGTGGGGCGGGATGAGATCCTGGTGGCTGGTGACAACTGCGGCGTCCCGACCTTCGCCCTGCCTTTAAAGAACGTTGCGATCGGGTTCGCCCGCCTCGCCAGCGGGGAAGGACTGGAAGGTGAGCTGGGCGTGGCGGCCCGCCGCATCAGGGAGGCCATGCGCTCCAATCCGTTCATGGTTGCAGGGACTGATCGCCTGGACACCGAGTTGATGCAGGCTACGAACCTCCTCTTAAAAAGTGGGGCCGAAGCCGTCTTCGCGGGCGGGAGCCCGGAAGGATGGGGGATAGCGATCAAGGTTTCAGATGGTTCAGGAAGGGCTGTCAGGCCAGCCGCCCTCGCGGCGCTTTCCAATCAAGGAGTCAGGACCGCCGGAACCGGGACATCCGAACTCTACGATCTCCACAGCGATGAGATCGGGGAGATTGGCCCTTTACCGTAGGCTCTCCAGCAAACCGGAAGTCGCTGGAATTGTGCCCCACTAAGCGAGCAGGCGGATGAAGAGGAAACCCAGGTAGACGGCGCCGAGCCCGGCTGCGATCTGCCCGAAGGCGTTCAGCAACGAGATCACGGCCCGACCGGACTCCAGGAGGCGAAGCGTATCGTGGCTGAAGGCCGAGAACGTGGTGAACCCCCGAGCAGGCTGACGGTGAGGAACAGGCTCGTTCCCTTGGAGGGAACCCCCTTGCTCGAACAACCCGACGATAAGTCCCATGATCAGTGATCCCAAAATGTTCACGATGAACATGCCCCAGGGAGAACTGGGCCGAGTTGGACGTTCAGCTATCCGCTCATCAGAAAGCGGCTCCTGGTGCCAATAGAGCCGCCGGCCACGACCAGCAACAGGTTGTTCATTCGTTTCCTCTCCTTTCGATGACAGTCCGGCGGCTGGTCCTGCATGCAAAAGCCTCCACCAACGGCCGGAGCCGCGAGTAGAGGCCATCAGCGTCGAGCGTGGTTGTGGCGAGCCTCATCGCCTGACTTTCTACGCGATCATATCTCACGAGGAGTATCAAACTTATGCGAGCTGTGCTTTGCAGGGGAACCACGGCAGTATGAGGGGATGGAAGGTAGCCTTTGTAATGGGATCGTGGTTTGCTCGAAGCCGCGTGACTGGTTGGGATGGCGGGACGCGGTGCTGGCGGCTTTAATGCGGGGGCATGAGAAGTATGGAACTCAGTCCGGAGATCCTGGAGGCTTGTTACCGGGCCGGGGCGTTCCCGATGGCCAACGAATACGGAAGTGTCGAGTTCTACCGCTCCGACCCGCGCTCCGTGCTGGAACTTGATGCGCTCCACGTCTCCAAGTCGCTCATGCGGGTGCTACGCAAGGGTGTCTACGATGTACGGCTGGACCACGACTTCGAGGGCGTCGTCCGGGCATGCGCCGACCGTGAGGAGACCTGGATTGACGAGGGAATAATCCGGGCTTTCGTGGGCCTGCACGAGGCTGGCATGGCCCATAGCGTGGAGGCGTACCGGGATGGTGCGCTCGCTGGCGGTCTCTACGGCGTTTCTTTGGGCGGTGCGTTTATGGGCGAGTCCATGTTCAGCCGCATGACCGATGCGTCGAAGGTCTGTCTGGTCCACCTCGTCGAACATCTCAAGAAGAGAGGTTTCACGCTCCTCGACTGCCAGATACAGAGCGATCATCTCGCCCGTATGGGCGCGGTGGAGATACCGGAGCAAGAGTACCTTCGCCGCCTCGACCGGGCCTTACGCTTGCCCCGTACCTTCATGTGAGCCCGAGGACGGAATCGGCGGTGGGCTTGCGCCACCGCACTTCTGGCGAACATAGAACCCACGAAAGACCTGCCGGATGCGGCGACCAGGGTGACGAGCCCATCAACGCGGCGTGTTAAGCTAGCCGCATGGAAAACACATACATCAACTTGGAGTGGCGTCCCGAGTTGGAGCGACCCGTGCTGGTTGCCGGCTTCACCGGCTGGAACGATGCGGCGGAGGCGGCGAGCGTCACGGTTGGGGCGCTGTCGGACTCGTGGGGGGCCAAACGATTCGGCGGGTTCGATGGCGAGGAGTTCTTCGACTTCCAATCCACACGCCCGCAGGTGCGCTTGGTGGACGGCGTAACGCGCAAGATCGACTGGCCGGAGAACGCGCTCTCCGCCGCCCCTTCCGCCAACATCGGGGGACGCGGCGCCATCCTGCTCTCCGGCCCCGAGCCCAACTTCCGCTGGCGGTCTTTCTGCTCCGCCGTGGTAGAGCTGGCGCGCGAGCTGAACGTGGAACTGGTGGTGACGATGGGCGCCCTGCTGGCGGACGTGCCCCACAGCCGCCCGGTTCACGTCTCGGCCAGCGCCCAGGATCCCGCCCTCGTAGACGGACTCGAACTTTCCCCCTCCCGCTACGAAGGACCGACTGGCATCACCGGTGTGCTGCACGGGATGTGCGCCGAACAGGGGCTGCCTTCGGTCAGTTTCTGGGCCTCCGTGCCACACTACCTGCCGTCCGTGCCCTCGGCACCAGCCGCCCTGGCCCTCCTGGAGAGCTTTTCGAACCTGCTCAGGGTGGACGTGGATACCTCGCAACTCGAAAACTCCGCCGAAAGCTACCAGGAGCAGGTCTCCGCAGCCGTCTCCCAGGACTCCGACCTCGCGGGCTACGTCAGGATGCTCGAAGAGCGCTTCGACTCCCAGGCCGGAGAGGAGAGGAGCCTCCCCTCCGGCGACGAGCTGGCCGAAGAGCTGGAGAGCTTCCTCCGCGACCAGCGCAACGAGGATAAATAGCAGTTAGCGCTCGTCGATAAGGAAGTTGATAGATGGACCTAGAGATCGAGAAGAGTCCCCGCCACTCCAAGATCACAGGCGACTTTGGTGAAGCATTAGTGCTGTACTGGCTTTCAAAATACGGTTTTGAGTGTGCTCGCCTAGATCACACTGGTATAGATCTGATTGCTCGTAATCCGCATACGAGGGAGTTGATGGGCATTTCTGTCAAGAGTCGCTCACGCAGTGCTGGTACTGAGCGAAGCAGTTTGCGGATTGCTGCTGATAACTTTGGGAAAGTGAAACTTGCGTGCGCTGCGTTCTCTTGCACGCCCTATTTCGCAATTGTAATCGACGAGGGAAAGATCATTCGCGGATATTTGCTATCTATGTCACATTTGCTTACCTTGTTTCCTGTTACCAAGAGCGGAGCATATTGGAGGATGGGAGAGCAATTTCTAGATCAATTTGCAGACGATGCCGAAATTAAAACCTTTGAATTACATACGGCAACGAAGCGTTGGTGGTGACAAATATAAAGGCGAGCGGAGCCAGATATCATTTTAGCGTGACAAACGATCGTTAGTAGGCCAGCGCCAGCACGAACGCGATCACGCTGGCGACGCCCAGGATTCCCTGGGTCACAGCGGAGGCGACGTAGCCGACCAGCACACCGCCCGCGGCCCTGGAGGCCCGGCGCCAGTCCCAGCGGCCGGGTTTCTGGCCCCCGCTGGCCGGTTCGCGCTGGCGGCGGAGGTACTCGCCAAGGAAGACACCGCCGATGGTGCCCAGGATCAGGCCGAACAGCGCGCCTATCCCGAAGACGAGCGCCCCGGCCAGCGCACCAACGATGCCGCCGATGGCGCCGCCGGTCGTGCCCCAGTTGCTGGCGCCGAACCTGCGGGCCCCGTAAGTGGTGGCGACGAAATCCGCGACGAAGGCAATCGTGGCGAAGAGGCCGAGGAGCGCGAGAGACGGCCATCCGATATCCGCGAAGCCGGTCAGGATGGCGTAGACGAGAGCGGAAAGGAAGATCAGGGGCACCCCGGGCAGCCCCGGCAGCACGCTCCCGAGTAGCCCAATCGCCATCGCTATGAACGTGACGATGAGCAGGACGGTGCCGTATTCCACGGCTAAGAGATGACGGGGAGCATCTTCCTGGATTTCTTGCCTGGCTTCTTCAGCGCGGCGTTGAGGCTGCCGGATCGGTAACCGGAGAGGTCGAGGGCGACGTGCAGGAAGCCCGCGTCCAGTAGCTCGGCGGAGATCTCCTCCCGCTCGGCGAACGCCCGCTCCATCTCCTCCGCGCCGACTTCCAGGCGCGCGATGTCGCCGTGGTGGCGCACCCGCACCTGCCGGAAACCTTTCGTCCGCATGAACTCCTCGGCGCGGGCGACCTGCGCGAGCTTTTCGGGTGTGATCTCCTGCCCGTACGGGAAGCGGCTGGACAGGCACGCCAGCGCCGGTTTGTCCCAGCTAGGCAGCCCCAGATGCTTCGCCATCTCCCGCACCTCAGCCTTTCCCACGCCAGCCTGGCTCAGCGGGGAGACCACCCCGATCTCCCCTGCCGCCTTTCTGCCTGGCCGATGGTCGCCCTCATCGTCTGCGTTCGCCCCGTCCACGACGCAATCGAAGCCCCGTTCTTCGGCCAGCGACGCCAGATCCGTGTACAGCGTGCTCTTGCAGAAGTAGCAACGGTTGGCCGGGTTGCTGGCGTAGTTGGGATCGTCCAGCTCTCGGGTGTTCACTACGAGATGCTCCACATCAAGGGAATCTACGAACTTGCGCGCGAGATCCAACTCCGAAGGCAGGTAAGTCTCGTTGTTGGAGGTGACGGCCAAGACGTTTTCCCGAGGCAGCGCCCGCGCGGCGACGGCCAGAGCGAGCGAGGAGTCCACCCCGCCGGAGAACGCGACCAGCGCGCTCCCGTGCGGCGCGAGTATCTCTTCCAGTTCCTTCAGGCGCGTTTCGATGTCCACATCAAACCTTTCCAGGGCTCTCGCTCCGCAGCCAGGCGGTTACCTCCGCCGCGTTTGCGTCGGGCGGGAACACAGGGTAGAAGACTTTCAGTATGCGCCCATCCAATACCACGAGCGTCAGGCGCTTGAGAAGGGTCATGCTCTCGACCTCGAACGTCGGTAAATCGAGCGCCCTGGCGAAAGTTAACTCTTCGTCACTCAGAAGCTCGTACGGGAGATGCAGCCTTTCGGCAGCTTCCCGCTGGTACTCCGTACTCTGCGTGCTCATCCCGAAGACGCGGGCGCCGAGTGCTCTTAGGTCTTCGTAGCTGTCGCGGAAGGCGCACGATTGCGGAGTACATCCCCTAGCCCCAGGTATGTCGTCCCAGTCTTCGGGCAAGTCTTTGCCCGGCCGCCCGGTCATCGGGTAGCAGTACACGACGGACGTTCCGGGCAGCGTCGAAACGTCCACCATGTCCCCCGAAGTGGACGCAAGCGGCACGGATGGCAACGTCGTTCCCGGCAGATGATCCGAGGCCCCATCGTCCTCGGGTATGGGGAGATCCTGCGGCAGTTCGTCGAAGTTTTGGACGTTCGCCACGGCCGATCAGACGCTCTCCAGCGCGACTGCCACGTTGTGGCCGCCGACGCCGAGGTTGGCGCACAGGGCTGCTTCGAGGGCAGGGACTTCGCGGGGTTCGTTCACGACGTAGTCCAGGTCCGCGCATCCTTCCGCCAGTTTTTCCAGGTTACGCATGGGGGGGATGGTCTTTTCTTTCAGGGCCAGAGCGCAGATCGCCGTTTCTATGGCGCCGCTCGCGCCGAGGGAGTGGCCGAGGGTGGATTTGGTGGCGGAGACCTTGACACTGGGGTTTACTTTCGCCATTGACTGCGACTCCGGGCCGTCTCCGGCGACGGTGCCAGTGCCATGGGGGTTGATGTAGCCGATCTGCTCGCCTTCGAGGCCAGCGTTCTCGGTGGCGAGCTTCATGGCCCGGAAGATGCCTCGTCCCTCCGGGTCTGGGTCTGTGATGTTGTAGGCGTCGGTGGTGCGGCCCACGCCGGTGAGCTTCGCGTACGGCTCGACGCCGCGCTTCTCGACGGACTCTGCGCTCTCCAGGATCATGACGGCCGCGCCCTCCCCAATCAGGAACCCCGCGTGGTTTGCGTCGTATGGCCTGCAAGCGCCTTCCGGGTCGTCGTTGCGGCGGCTCATGGCCCGCATGGCGATGAAACCAGCGATTATGACGGGGGTGATGGTGGCTTCCGTTGCGCCGCAGATGACCACGTCCGCGTCGCCGCGCCGGATGAGATCGTAGCCGAGGGCCATGGTGTCGGTGCCGCAGGAGCAGGCGAGGGCCGGTGTGGCCGAGGGCCCCTGCACGCCGAGCTGGATGCCGACGTGGGCGGCGGCGGAGTTCGGCATGATGCGGGTGACGGCGAACGGGTTGACCCGAGTTGGCCCCTTGGTGTCTATGGTCGCCTGGGTCGTCTCCATGGTCGCCACGCCGCCGAGGCCGCTGCCGAGCATCAGGCCGACCCGCTCGGGACGCTGGTTCAACTCGTCCCAGGCCCCTGCGTCCTCCAGGGCCAGCTTGGCCGAGGCCAGACCCAGTTGGGCGAAGCGATCCGTGCGGGCTGCGGACTTGCGGTCCATGAAGTCCTTCGGGTCGAAGTCCGAGCATTCGGCGGCGATCCGCACCTCGAATCCGTCGGGATCGAACAACGTGATGGGACCCGCCCCGCTCTCGTTGGCGAGCAGCGCCTCCCAGAACCGCTTCCGCCCTATCCCGATCGGGCTGACCACCCCTATACCTGTTATGTAGGCTGCCGGGCGCCCGTCGTCCATCCGACCCCCTGGAAAATTCTACCCTTCTATGACCACCCGAATCTTAGCATCACCGCCCCATCCTTACTCCCGGCGATCCGCAACCCTGACGGCATTGCTGCGTATGGAAGCTATAAAAGGGGCCGGGCCGGACTTCCCCCTCCGTTCGACTCGACCCCTTCTTGAATCTCGAGGACTCCGTGAACCACGTTCCCAGTGCCCGCGACGCTGACGCCGCGGGAGATCCGGCACATCCCTACGGCCCCACGCACTACAAAACGTGCTCCTGGCAATGTCTTGCTAATATAACCCCTACAAAATATAGTATAACTACTACATAAAATAAGAGTACACGGATAGATGGATAGGGGGCTTTGGTCATGACGGATGGATTGGCTGGGGAGGCTCACGGTGTATCGGGGATGGGCGAGGAGGTCATCTCCGTTAGCGGGTTGCGGATGCGGTATGGGCCGGTGGATGTATTGAAGGGCGTGGACTTCACGGCGCGCCGGGGGGAGGTGATCGCTCTGCTAGGACCCAACGGCGCGGGCAAGACCACGACCATCGAGATCCTCGAAGGCTTCAGGATGCGCTCTGCCGGAGATGTGAGGGTGCTAGGCGTGGATCCCGCGAAGGGAAACGAGGCTTGGCGGGCACGGCTCGGAATCGTGCTTCAGTCCTGGCGCGACCACGGCAAGTGGAGGGTACGGGAGTTACTCGACAATCTCGGACGATACTACGCGCCTTACGGCACGCCCCAGCGGAAGCGGCCCTGGGATGTGGAAGACCTGATCGAAGCCGTCGGTCTCGGCGGGCAGGCGCGGAAGAAAATCTCCGCCCTCTCCGGTGGACAACGCCGAAGGTTGGACGTGGCCATCGGGATCGTTGGCAGACCAGAATTGCTCTTCCTGGACGAGCCGACGGCCGGGTTTGATCCTCACGCGAGGCGGGAGTTCCACGACCTCGTGCATCGCCTATCCGACCTCGAAGACACAGCGATCCTTCTCACCACCCACGATCTCGACGAGGCGGAGAAGCTTGCCGATAGAATCCTGATCCTGGCCGGCGGGTCCATCATCGCGAACGGCTCTGCAGATGCGCTCTCCCGCCGGATGGCCACCAACGCCCAGGTGACATGGACCCGTGACGGCCAGCGCTTCGTGCACGCCCCGACAGATGCGACCCGGTTCGTCCGCGAGCTGTTCGGGCAGTACGGTGACGACATCACCGACCTGGAAGTACGCCGGGCCAGCCTGGAGGATGCCTACATGTCTCTGGTCCAGCAGTTCGAGTCGGGCCAGCGCGGTTCGGCGGCGCGCGAGTTCGAGGAGGTGGCAAGATGAGCCCAACGATGGTCGCGGTGCGGGCCGGAATCCGGCGTGGGGTCATAGAGATGCGTCAGACCCTCACCAGCGGTCCAGACCTATCGAATTATCTGTTTTTCCCGGTGATCATCCTGATCGTCATGTTTTTCCTGCGCGGGGTATCGGTGCCTGGCTCAAACTTTTCGCTGAGTTCGGTGACGATGCCGAGCGTACTCGGCATGCAGATAGCGTTCGGGGGTCTGATCGGCATCGCGATAGCGCTCATAACCGAGCGCGAGGACGGAACCCTGCTCCGGGCCAAGGCGATACCAAACGGGATGCTCGGCTATCTCATCGGCAAGATTCTGTTGTTCTCCGGGATGTCGCTGATCTCTCTGTTCATCATACTGGTCCCAAGTGCGCTCCTCTTCGACGGCCTGCAACTGGGCAGCCCCGGCGCGTGGTTGACGCTGGCCTGGGTACTGGTACTCGGTCTGGTGGCGACGATGCCCATAGGTGCGATCTTCGGGTCGCTCTTCTCCAACCCCAGTTATCTCGGACTAGTTATGGTTCCGTTCATGGGGCTCGCGGCGATCTCCGGGATCTTCTACCCGATAACGAGCTTCCCGGTCTGGTTGCAGTGGATAGCGCAGCTATTTCCGGTCTACTGGCTAGGGCTCGGCATGCGCTCGGCGCTACTGCCCGGTTCGCTGGTGAGCGTGGAGATCGGCGATTCCTGGCGGCACCTTGAAACATTAGGCGTTCTTGGGGTCTGGGCCGCTGCCGGGCTGATACTCGCCCCGATAGTGCTTCGCCGGATGGCGCGCCGCGAGTCCGGTTCAAACGTGGCCGAACGGCGCGAGAGGGCCATGCAGCGAGTCCACTGATGAGCAGCGAAAGCGTCCACAACCGCATCGCCATGCTGCGCGTCGAACGCGGCGTCTCCCGCCGGCAACTAGCCGAAGCCCTCGGGGTTCACTACCAGACCATCGGCTACCTCGAACGCGGCGAGTACAGCCCCAGCCTGTACCTCGCGCTCAGGATCTCCGAGTACTTCGAGGTGCCGGTCGAGGTGATCTTCTCCACCTCTCCCTTCCCGCGCATCGGGAGCGGCGAACGCTCGGCATGACCCCCGCCGCACCTCGCATCTTCTAGAAACAGGCACGGCCCATCGATATCCGGAGGGTGGAACGGAACACGGTCAGGAACTGGCCTGTGCTATAACCTTCGGGCACATGATCCGGAGGAGCGAACCCTGATCTTCTACGCCGCAACGTTGCTTTTTCTGGCGAACTTTGCGCTGGGCGTCCTCGTGCAGTTCGGCATCGTTGACACCAAACCCTTTCGGTGGTTGCATCACGCCCTTTTCTTCGCCGTGTTTGCCTCCGCAGGGTTGGCTGTTCTCGTTGGATTCTGGCAGGCGGCGCCGTATCGCTGGGTCCTGCTTCCGGTGATCGGGCTCTATATCGTGTTGCCCCGCGTGCGGGCCGGAACGCCAGGGCATGCGGCGTTGGCGCTTGCGGCCATGATCTTCTACGCTGCGGGGCTGGCACGAACGATCCAGGGAGCTTAGAAGGTGGATTTCCTCGACGTTCTCAAACGACGCCGCACCACCAACGGGCCGTTCCTGCCCGACCCCGTATCTGAGGAACACCAGCATCTGCTGGTCGAAGCGGCTGCGATGGCCCCATCGCATTTCAACAGCCAGCCATGGCGCTTCGTGCTCGTGGACGAACGCGAGAAGATCGAAGAAGTTGCCCGCATCAGCGGCGAGAGCATGACCCGCCTTATGGAAGAGGGGACGTTCTGGAAACGCTACAGGCCCTACTTCCGGTTCTCCGAGAAGGAAATGGAGGAGCGGCGCGATGGCATCTTCATAGATCAAATGCCCCCAGTTCTCAAACCTTTCAGGAAGCAGATCTTCTCGAACACCGGCCAGGCCGTGATGAACCGCTTCGGCGTCCCGAAGACTTTAGGTGAAGACAACCGCAAGCTGGTCGCTGGTTCGCCGTTGCTGCTCGCCGTCCTCCTGGACAAAACAGAGTACCGTCCCGGCGAGTTGTCGGGTTTCTACTCGGTGTTCGGGATGGGCGCGGCGGTGGAGAACATCTGGCTGACGACCACGGTGCTGGGCATGGGCATTCAGTTCGTCTCCACCCCGATGGAGATACCGGAGAACTGGGCCAGGATCTGCCGTCTCCTCGATGTCCCGGACGACTTGGAACTCATGGCCGTCTACCGGCTCGGATACGTCCCGGAAGACAGGAGACGCCCGACCATTGACTGGTCGAGCCGGCAACGAAAACGCCTCTCGCAGTACGTGTTCCGCAATTCCTGTTCGACTTTGGAGCACGACCCGGAGCACGCTTGACGAACCCGGGCATACTCTCCGTGGCGACCGCCCTCCCGCCGCATCGCATCGGGCAGGCTGAGATCAAGGAGTTCGCGCGGGGCATGTTCTCGGGGACCTATCCCGACCTGGACCGGCTCACGCCTATCTTCGATAACGTTCACGTGGAGAACCGCTACTTCTGCGTTCCACTGGAGTGGTTCGAGCGGGATCACACGTTCCCCGAGAAGAACGACCTGTACGTCGAACACGCCCTGAACCTCTCCGAGAAGGCGGCCCGGCGGGCGCTGGACCGCGCAGACGCGAAACCCGAAGACATCGGGGCCATCTTCTTCGTCTCCACCACCGGTCTCGCAACGCCCTCGCTGGACTCCAAGCTGCTCTTCCGGCTCGGCCTTTCGGAACATACGCGCCGGGTTCCGATCTGGGGGCTCGGATGCGCCGCTGGGGCGGCAGGATTGGCGCGCGCCGCGGAGTACGCGCGCCTATATCCAGATCAGAAAGTGCTGCTCATAGGTGTCGAGCTCTCCGGGCTTACCTTCCAGCGGGGCGACCGCTCCAAGAGCAACCTCGTCTCCACCAGCCTCTTCGCCGACGGAGCAGCCGCAGTTCTGGTGGGCCACGACACCGAAACCGCACCGGAGATACTCGGCAGCCATAGCACCACCTGGCCCGATACGGAGAACGTCATGGGATGGGAGATCGTGGAGACCGGCCTGAAGGTCCAGCTCTCCAAATCCGTCCCGACCATCGTGCGCGAGCGGCTGCGCGACGACCTCTCGCTGGCCTGCGAGTCTCTGAATCTTAACTTCACCCGGCTTCGCCATTTCGTGCTGCACCCTGGAGGAGCGAAGGTACTCGATGCCTTCGAGGAAGTACTGGGACTGGAACGCGGCAGCCTCACTTTCTCCCGCAGCGTGCTGCGCGACTGTGGAAACATGTCCAGCGTCACGGTGCTCTTCATCCTGGAACGATTTCTGGAGAGCGGGGAGTTTGAGGCCGGGGATCTCGGTGTGCTCTCCGCGATGGGACCGGGTTTCTCCGCCGAGCACGTGTTGTTCAGGTGTTAGGTTTCAAGGATCTGCCCCGAGCCGGAGGTCCCTGCTGAACGTCTTGCTTCTCGTGGGCTGTATCTTCCTCGTAGCGCTACAACGGTTGTTGGAGTTGCGCCGCTCGCGCCAGAACGAGCGCAGGCTGCGGAGGAAGGGCGCGGTGGAGCGCGGTGCGGGACATTATCCATTCATGGTCGCCGTCCACATTCTCTGGCTTGTCTCGACGCTGGTGGAGGGGTTGCTGCGCGGGCCGGAGTTTCCTCCCTGGTGGCCGGTCCCGCTCGCTCTCTTTCTGATGGCGCAGGCGCTCAGGTACTGGGCCATCACGTCGCTGGGCGAGAACTGGAGCGTGAGGGTGCTGGTCATCCCAGGGGACAGGCTGGTCCGGCGCGGCCCGTACAGGTATTTCCCGCACCCGAACTACGTGGTCGTGGCGGTGGAGGTGCTCACTTTCCCCCTGATCATCGGCGCCTGGATCACGGCGCTCGTCTTCTCGGTACTAAACGCGGTGTTCTTGTTCGTGCGGATTCGGGAAGAGGAGCGGGCTTTAAGAGAGCTGGCAGGCTAGTATAAGCTGCGTGGCATGAGTTGATGCAGGAAGCCTGAAACCTACTACCGGGAGCCTCACAATGCTTGACCTCAAATATATACGCGAGAACGCCGAAGCCGTTCAGGAGAACTGCAAGAACCGGGGCGTCGAGGCAGACGTCGGACTCGTGGTCGAGCTCGCGGATAGGAGGTCGGCCCTGATCCAGGAGCTAAACGACCTGCGCCAGGAGCAGAACCGGATGGCGAAGAGCATCGGCCAGGAGCGGGACCAGGAAGCCAGGCAGAGACTCATAGAAGATTCGCGGGCGATGAAGGATCGCGTTCCCGAGAAGGAAGGGGAACTTCACGAGGTCGAGGAGCGGCTGCGCGAGGAGCACCTCAAGGTCCCAAACATCACCCATCCGGACGCGCCCATCGGTAAGGACGACACCGAGAACGTGGAGATCCGCCGGTCGGGTGAGATTCCATCCTTCGATTTCGAGCCGAAGGACCACGTGGAGATCGGTGAACGGCTCGGGATCATTGATTTCGATGCGGGCGCCAAAACTACGGGCAGCAAGTTCTACTTCCTGCGCGGCGACGCGGTGCTCCTGGAACTGGCGTTGACGCGTTACGCCCTAGACATCATCACCAGGCATGGCTACCAGCCGACGATAACACCCGATCTGGCGCGGGACGAGGCACTCGTCGGCACGGGCTTTATCCCGCGAGGACCAGAAACTCAAATTTATTCCGTCGAAGACTCGGACCTGTCCATGATCGCGACCGCCGAGATCACGCTCGCGGGCCAGCACGCGGACGAGATCCTGGATTCCGACGAACTTCCGCTTCGATACGCGGGACTCTCCCACTGCTTCCGCACGGAGGCCGGCTCCCACGGGCGTGCCAGCCGGGGCCTGTACCGCGTCCACCAGTTCACCAAGGTGGAGATGTTCGCCTTCACCAGACCCGAGCAATCCGGCGATCTGCACGAGGAGATGGTCGGGATAGAGGAGCAGATCTTCCAGGGTCTCGGCCTGCCTTACCGCGTCGTGGACATCTGTACCGGCGACCTCGGCGGCGCAGCATACCGCAAGTACGACCTGGAAGCCTGGATGCCTGGACGCGGAGAGTTCGGCGAGGTAACCAGCACCTCCAACACCACCGACTACCAGGCCCGCCGTCTGCGCATCCGCCATCGAACCGAAGGAGGTCGGCCGCAACTTCTGTATACCCTCAACGGTACGGCCATCGCCATGAGCAGGGCCCTGATCGCCTTGCTGGAGATATACCAGCGGGAGGATGGCTCCGTGGATGTGCCGGAGGCTCTCGTTCCGTACTTTGGCAAAGAGACACTACATCCGGCCGGGAACGGAAGGTAGCGCGATGGGTGAGGATAGGATAAGGCGCGTCCGGTACCAGAGTTTCGTGGACCCCGAAGAGCAGCGGCCGTATATTGATCGGCTCAAAGCGCACCTGGATCTGGTCGCAGGCTTCGACACATCCTACGAGGTCGTTGGCATCTCGCCGCCGGACAGGTACTTCCACCCGATTACAGAGTTCCGGATCGCCGGCCAGGTAATCCGCAACGCCATCGAGGCGGAGCAGCAGGGCTACGACGCCTTTGTAGTCGGACACTTTCAGGAGCCTGGGCTGAACGAGTGCAAAGGCGCTCTGGGCATCCCGGTGATCGGTCTCGGAGAAGCGGCCATGCTGTACGCGCTGACCCTCGGACGGAAGGTCGGTCTTATCACCATCAACCCCATCTTCATCCCCTGGCACGAGGACCAGATCTCCCGCTACGGCCTAAACGAGCGGGTGGTCGGTGTGCGCGCCATGAACACGACGGTGGATGACTATATGCTGGCCTTCGAAGATGGGCAGGCTTACGAAGCCGTGCGGAACCAGTTCCGGGAACAGGCCAGACCACTGCTGGATCTCGGCGTCGAAGTCATCATCCCGGCCGGCGGCCTTCCCATGCTTCTTTTCTCGAAGGAGTGGGACTTCACCATAGACGGGGCCACGGTCCTGAACGGCATTACCGTCGCGGCGAAAGCCGCCGAAATGGCCGTGGAACTCCGCAAGCTCGACGGCACCGCTGTCAGCCGCCGCTCTTGGTTCGCCAAAGCCGCGCCCGAGGCGATAGAGGAGTTCCTGCAGAGCCGCTGACATCCGGGCTGACGGAAGTCCGGGCGGGCTCGTGGCGGATATACTGCTCGCAAGTCGCGGAGTTCGCACGTGGAGAGGAGCATTGGTATGACCGAGGCGGTCGAGAAGCTTACCAAGAAGAGCGAAGACCCGAGCAAGTGGTATCTCCAGCTTGTCAGGATGGCGAAGCTGGCGGACTATGGGCCTGTACGGGGAACCTTCGCAATCCGGCCCTACGGGTTCGCGATCTGGGAGCGCATCCAGCGCGACCTCGACGACCGCTTCAAGGCGACCGGCCACGTGAACGCCTACTTCCCACTCCTCATTCCCGAGAGCTACCTGAAGAAGGAGGCCGAGCACGTCGAGGGCTTCGACCCGGAACTTGCGTGGGTCACGATAGGGGGCAGGGAGGAGCTTGAAGAGCGGCTGGCGATACGGCCGACCTCCGAGAGCATCATCTGCGATTTCTATCGCAACTGGGTGCAAAGTTACCGGGACCTGCCCCTCCTCGTCAACCAGTGGTGCAACGTGCTGCGGTGGGAGAAGGTCACCCGCCCGTTCCTGCGCAGCTCCGAGTTCTTGTGGCAGGAGGGGCACACGGTCCATGCCACCGCCGAGGATGCTCGCGAGGAGACGCTCCAGATGCTTGGCGTGTACCGTGACTGCTTCCACGAGACGCTCGCCATTCCCGTCCTCACGGGCATGAAAAGCCCCGCCGAGCGGTTCGCCGGGGCGGTGGAGACGTACACGTGCGAGGGCCTGATGGGTGATGGGCGCGCATTGCAGGCCGCCACGAGCCACGATCTGGGACAGAATTTTTCCAGGGCTTTCGACATAACGTTCCTGGATGAGCAGCAAGACCGCGTCTACGCATACCAGACCTCGTGGGGGTTCTCGACGCGCGTTATCGGAGGTCTGATCCTGGTCCACGGCGACGACCGGGGCTTGAAGATACCGCCGGAGCTCGCGCCGGTGGAGGCGGTGATCGTGCCCATCTGGCGCGGCAAGAACAAGGCCGAGGTACGCGCCGAGGCAGAGAAACTGTACGCGGAGTTGAAAGCCTTCGGGTTGCGCCCGGAACTTGACCTCGACGAGGAGCATTCTCCCGGCTGGAAGTTCAACGAGCACGAGCTGCGGGGAGTCCCCGTGCGCGTGGAGATCGGGCCCAAAGACATCGGGAAAAATCAGGCCGTCCTCGTGCGCCGCGACACCGGCGAGAAGGAGTTCGTCGGCCGCAAGGAGCTCCCGGAGAGGCTGCGATCCCTGCTCGTCGAGATTCAGGATAACATGATGCGCCAGGCGACGGAGTTCAGGGACGCGAACACCCGCCAGGCCACGGACTACGACGAGTTCAAAGAGATTATCGCGGAGAAGCGCGGTTTCGTGGTCGCGCCCTGGGATGGAACGCCGGAGACGGAGCAGAAGATCAAAGACGATACCAAGGCAACCATCCGCCTGCTCCCGTTCGACCGCCAGGAGGGCGCCGACCTCGTCTCTGGCAAGCCGGGCAAGACGGCCATCTTTGCCCGCGCCTACTGAGCAGGCATCCCCCTTTGACTGCCGGGTAGAGAGCGTGTAACATTTCGTACGCAACATACATGCTTTCTGGCACGACGTGGCGAGGAGGGGGGACTCCATGAGACCGTTTCGCGGACGCTTGACGCGTCCCACGACCATATTGCGAATCGCGGGTGCCGAAGGGCATACCAACAGCGGTAGAGCCTGGATCTTCGTATTCGCGGCAACTGTGGCGGTAGCGATCCTGGCGGCGGGATTTGCCGTGGCGGGCGCTCCGTCGTCGGCCGAGGCCAGACGGTACTCTGCCTACGCGGATCGCGAGAAGCCGGTAATCTCCTTCCTTCTCTCCGAACCCGCCAACGTGGAGGATTTCAAGCGGGAGTTCTCCCTGACCGACGCCGAGATGCAGGACGTACTCGACGCTGTCCGGTGGGAGAATGAAATTCTGGCTGAAACGTACGCGAAGAGCGAGACGATAGTGAATGCCAACCGGGAGTTGCCTCGGGATCGGGTGAGACAGAAGATGGCGGCGTCTTCGTACGACGAGTCGGTTCGGACCGCCGTGGCCGAGACCAAGGGTGAGGTAAGGCGCATCCTGCCACCGGGGAGCCAGCCTGACCTGCAACGGTGGGTGGATGCGCGCTGGCAGGAGGAACGCGAGTCTCTCGACCAGGAACCATCAACCTCCCTGACCACCTCGGCCCTCAAAACGGGCATGACCTTCAGGGTATTTGCTACCCAGTATGTTGGATATACGAAGCGCGAGGTCGCCATGCCGTACCGCAAGCTCGCGGCGCTGGGCGGCTACAAGGTTCGCATACGACCGGCCGGCTCCTCGACCAAGGTCTGGGCCGGCGTCAAGGACGTGGGACCGTGGAACACCTACGACAACTGGTACGCCTTCAAGGAGTATCGCGTGATGTGGAAGGACCTGCCGCGTGGTCTGCCGGAAGCCCAGGCCGCGTACTTCGACAACTACAACAGGGGCAAGGACGAGTTCGGCCGCGAGGTTCTGAATCCTGCGGGCATAGATCTCACCCGGGCGGTGGCCCGCGATGCGGGGCTCGGGAGGTACGAGAACTCCTGGGTTTACGTCTACGTACCCTGGGCGAAACACTACTAGAGTCCAGGCCTGATCTCCCCAAGGCGACCCGTCTCGTGGGTGATAAGCTCTTCCGAGGTCCGAACCGAGAGGAGCGTGGACGTTGAGAGACGAGCGGCTGGCGAAGCTGGCACGGGTGCTGGTGGACTACTCTGTAGGGGCGGCTGAGGGAGAACAGGTTCTTATCTTCGGCGAGGCCGGAGCGGAGCCCCTGATCAGAGAGTTGTACGTCCGGCTGCTTCAGGTGGGCGCAACACCAGTTCCGCAAGTCTCCCTGCCCAGTATGCAGGAGCTTTTCTTTGAGCACGCGCGGGACGTTCACTTCGAGAAGATCCCATCCATCCGCCGCATGATGCGCGAGGAGGCCGACGCGGAGATCGGCATTATGGCCCCGAGCAACACCCGCGCCCTGGCAAACGTGGACCCAGCCCGCCAACAGACTTTTGGCAGGCTGAACCAGCCACTTGCGGATATCATGCTGAAGAAGAACCGCTGGGTGCTGACGCTGTTCCCGACTGCAGCCCTGGCCCAGGAATCCGACATGGGCCTCGCGGAGTACGAGGAGTTCGTATTCGAGGCTATGGGGCTGAACCACGAAGACCCCGTGCGATACTGGCAACAGAAGTCCGAGGAGCAGGGCCGTCTCGCGGAACGTCTGGAGGCGGCGCGCGAGTTCCGCATCACTGCGCAGGAGACCGACCTGACGCTCTCCGTCGAGGGGCGGAAGTTCGTGAACAGCACCGTGGAGCGCAACCTGCCAGGCAGTGAGGTCTTCACCGGGCCGATAGAGGACTCGGCCAACGGAACGGTCTATTTCAGTGTGCCGGCGAACGTGTCAGGGCGCGACGTTTCGGGGGTACGCCTCCGGTTCGAGAATGGGAAGGTCGTCGAGGCGAGCGCGGAAAAGGGGGAGGAGTACCTGAACGCCATGCTCGACGCCGACGCGGGGGCGCGGTACCTTGGAGAACTCGGGATCGGCACCAACTACGGCATCCCGCGGGCGACCAGGAACATCCTCTTCGACGAGAAGCTGGGCGGGACCGTGCATCTGGCCATCGGACGCTCTTACGAGGAGACCGGCGGCAAGAACGAATCGAGCGTGCACTGGGATCTCATCTGCGACCTCCGACAGGGCGGAGAACTCTACGCAGACGGAGAACTGATTCAGCAGAACGGCCAGTTCGTCGGCTACGATTTCGGGGAGAAATAATGGACGGGACGACGCTGCGCGTGGCGAACGTGGGTAGCGAGGACGACATCGAAGCCGTGCGCGACGTTCTGGACGAGCTCGGGGTCGCTTACGAGCACGTCGATTCAGATCCCGAGGACTCATACCCGCAGACCGCCTATTTCCAGATCCCATCCGACCTGGACGATGCCCCGCTGGCGCGGCTGGCCGGAGAGCGCGGCATGGACATAGAGCTGCTCTGAGGTTCTCGGTGGGCATGTGTCCTTTCACGTTTCGAGCACGGTTGCCCCAATATACTTTCGAGAATTAACGCGCGAGAGCAGGGGAGGGAACGAGCATTGTCCGCAGCGAGCGGGAAGAACGGTGAAGGTTATACGATGCCGTCTTCCTGGACGTTGACGGGACGCTTTTGTGGACGGACTTCGACGTGGAGGGGTACGTTGAGGATCTCGCGCCCTACGCCCGCAACGGAGAGCTGACCGTCGAGCGGGCGAGGGGACCTGTGTGGGAGAGCCTGCGCCGGCACATCGAGGAGAACATCGAGCACCGCACGGAGGAGGCCCTGGCGGGTTTCAGGCGTCGGAACGTCGGCATCACAGCCTCCACCCTCGGTATAGATGCCCCGGTCGAAGTCCTCACGGAGGTGGCCCAACGCCGCATCTCGTTCAACCCGTACCCCGAGTCCGTGCGGATAATGGAGGAACTCCGGGCGATAGGCTGCCGGCTCTACGCGGTCTCCAACTGGGACCTCTTACTCGAAGACGTGCTCGAAGACCTGGACTGGATAGGATATTTCGACGCGGTCATAGCATCGGCGGTGGTCGGCGTCGAGAAGCCCGACTGCGGCATCTACGAAGAGGCACTCCGTATCAGCGGTTCCCCAGGCACCGCACCGTTATGGTCGGCAACGACCCCGTGACTGACGTGCGCGGCGCCTCCGGGTGCGGTATCGACGCCGTCATGATAGACCGCAAGGGCAACGGCGCCGTCCCCGAGGCAACGGCCACCCTGCCGGACCTGCGTGGCCTACCCAGGATCGTGGGAGGGTAGGGGAACGGTCACCGTTCCGAAGGGCTTGAGGATTTATCGATCGCTTGCGGTGACCGGCGTCTCGGCAGGCTCGGTCGCGGCGGCGAGGGCGGCGCCCGAGATGCCCGCGTTGTTCTGCATTTGCGCCGGTACGATCTCGGTCCTGGCGGTGAGGTGCGGCAGGAACTTCTCGGATTTCTTGCTGATCCCACCCCCAACAATGATGAGATCCGGCCACAGCAGACGCTCGATGGTGGTGACGTACTCGTCCAAACGTTCGGCGTACTCCTTCCAGCCCAGATCATCCCGTTTTCGGGCGCCGTCCGAGGCGCGGTGTTCGGCGTCGTCGCCCCGGATCTCGATGTGCCCCAGCTCCGAATTCGGGACCAGCCTGCCCCCGATAAAGAGCGCGGTCCCGATGCCGGTCCCGAGCGTGAGCATCAGGACCAGGCTCCCGACGCCACGACCGGCGCCCCAGCGCATCTCCGCCAGCCCCGCCGCGTCTGCGTCGTTGACGATGCGCACGGGGTTGCCCAGTTCGCTCTCCAGGCCCTTCTGCAAGTTGAAGCCCACGTTCGCCGCGTCTATGTTGGCCGCCGTCTGTACAACGCCTTCCTTGATGACCGCAGGGAAACCGCATCCAACGGGGCCATCCCAGCCCGATTGCCGCACCACCTCGACCGCCGTCTGGACTATGGACTCCGGCGTGGCGGGTTGCGGCGTCTTGATGCGGACCCGATCCGCCGTAAACTTCCCGGTCTTCATGTCCACCGGCGCGCCCTTGATCCCAGACCCTCCAATGTCCAACCCAAATACGTCCATTGCGACCTCCCCAAGCAGCGACCTTTGTCATTCTATATGATCGAAGCCTATCGCCCTATCCGCCTCTCGTAGAGAGTCGGCCACGAGGTTCGGATAGCGCGTAGCCGCGAAGTCTCTTGCGTCCCCTTACTCCAGCATGTATCGTGCCGACTAGCCGTTACTGCGAATGACTCTCAGTATCAAGGAGACACGAGAGGCTGGCCGAAGAGCGTGTAGGGAGTAGAGATTGGGGTGAAAGTTGTCGGTAGAGAGGATCTGCTGTGAGCTGGATGGTATTTATCGGCGCCGCTATGGGGTCCTTGATCGAATTCGTCGAGGCACTGGCTGTGGTGCTCGTGGTCGGCAGGGTCGCCGGCTGGCGCAACGCGCTGGTGGGGGCGGGGAGCGCGATCGGGCTTGTGGCGGTTGCCACGTTGGTTGTAGGACGCGGCCTCGCCCTGATACCGGCTCGCCCGCTCGAGCTCATCGCGGGGGTGATACTGCTCGCCTTCGGACAGGTATGGGCGCGCTCCGTTACGAAACATTACGGTGGGACACTGGGGACGCGCGACGGTGACGAGGACCTCCAGGGTCAGCTAGCGGGGAGTGGAAGGCGCAGTGGCTGGGATACTGTGGCCGTGGCGACGGCCTTCAAAAGTTCACTTCTGGAGAGCTTCGAGATCGCCATAGTGGTCATCGGTCTCGGTACGGCCGCCGGGAACTGGTTTGAGGCGATCGGTGGGGCACTCTTCGCCACCGTTGTGCTCGTCTGCTTCGCCATCTGGCTGAGGACCTCTCTGGAGAGGGTGCCAGTCAAACCGGCCAGGTTCATAGCTGCGATGCTGCTGATGGGTTTTGGTACTTACTGGTTCGGCGAGGGGATAGGCTTCGAGTGGCCTGACGGGATGCTTTTTTTGCTCTGGCTGCCGCTACTCTGGGGGCTCCCTATGGCCGGTGGGGCGGTGTACTTGCGTTCGAGGCGCGTCGATGCCCCGGCGGCGCAGGGACGATCCAAGGAACTGTGAGGCCGGTGGAGGATCTCCGCGGCAAAGTCATCATCATCACGGGCGCCGGTGGCATCGGCTCTGCGACCGCAAGGGCCTTCGCCACGGCAGGATGCCGCGTGGCAGTCTGCGACCGGCGCGAGGATCGTCTCGAAGGCGTGCGCGAGGGACTCGAAGAAACGCCGGGTGAGATCTTCACGATTGTGGCCGATGTTTCGGACGAGATACAGGTCAGAGACTTCGTAGAGGCGACCGTGGAGCAGTGGGGGAGGGTGGACGTGCTGGTCAACAACGCCGGTTACGGGCTGCACAAGCCGTTCCTCAAGATGAGCGTAGAGGAGGTGCGCGACCAGGTACAGACCAACTATATGGGGATCGTGCACGCCACGAAGGCCGTGCTCGAGCACATGGTGCCCGCCCGCCGCGGCCATATAGTCAATGTAGTCTCTGTGGTCGCCAAGCTCCCCGTGCCGAATTCTGGCAATTACGCCGCGACTAAAGCGGCACTGGATTCTCTCTCCCTGACCCTCAGGGCAGAGCTCTCCGAATACGGCATCGCCGTAACGACCGTGTACCCGACCGCCGTGCGCAACACGTACTTCTTCAGTACCTCCGGCTCCAAGGTCGAAGAGACGTGGGCCAGGCACTTCATGAAGGAGCCATCTGAAGTCGCGGCTGCGGTAGTCGAGGGCGTGAAAAAACGCCGGGCAGAAGTGCACGTAGGGGCCCAGACGCGGATACTGCCCGTGATCCGGGCCGTATTACCGTCTGTGGTTCGCCTCGCGCTGCGGTGGATCGCCCCCCTGTATCGTTAGCCCGTTCTGGGCCGTCAAGCCACGTAAGTCTTTCCCTCGTGCAGGGGATCACGAACCGTTCTATCCCCCCGCCCCGCCGCGCCATGCGTCTCGCCGATCCTACCCGCGCCCCACCGTTCGAGGGCGCCCCTGACGTAGCGTCCGCCCACCAAAGCGAGCCCGGCGAGACCGACGATGCCCGCATATGCCGTTAGCCGCGCCTCCCAACCGAGCGTGGCGCTCGTCCCGATGGTGACGAGAATGCCGGTGTGGAAGATGCCGCCGAAGGTGGTCACGGTAAGGTACTGCCAGAAAGGCAATCTCGTGGAGCCAGCGGCGCAACTCAGAATGTTGTAGATCGCCGGAAAAGTTATCCTGCAGAAGAGCAACTCTTGCCAGCCACCGACTCCGCGGCCGAGCACACCACCCGTGCGTGCCACCCGCTTATCGCGCCAAGGCCTACGGGCGACGTCCCGTCCCAGGTAGCGGGAGGCCAGGAAGCAGATGCAACCGCCCAGTACGTCGCCGAGCACAGAGTAGGACAGACCGCCCACAAAGCCGAACAGGGCGCCTGACGCCGCTTTGAGTGGAACGCCGCTGAGCGGGGCGACGACCGTGGACGCCGCCTTCGCCGCGATATACACCAGAGGGGCCCAGGCCCCTGAATGCTCGACCAGCCCCCGAAGCCATTCGCCAACGCCAAGCGCCCCAAGGAGCACGGGCAACCCCACCGCGAGAGCCGCGATCGTCAGAACTTTCGCCCATACCCCCAAGCGTGATGCGCTCGACCAGCCCGAGCCCTTGAACAAAGCCCCGCCGTCAGCGCGTTCTCCAGAATCCCCCCACGCTCTGACTTGCAAAACTCTCACGGAGCCCCTATGGTTCTAGATCTGATATTGAGAGTCATTTGCATCTCGTCAAGAATACACGAGAGGAGAGGGACTGGCAATGAAGTCTCGTATGCGGGTCAAGGGGGAGCCTGGGGCCTGGCGGGGGCCGATCTTCGCGGGCCTGCTCGCGCTCGCGGTGTTGTTGCTGGGACTTTTCCTGGCCGTTCAGGCGTTTGGCGGCGTTCAGCAGTTAGCGGCGCTTATAGACCAGATGAAGGCTCAGCTCGTGGCGATGGGCAAGCCGGTACGGGACTGGGTAGCCAGCACCGGTCCGTGGGCTCCGCTCACGTACGTCATATCCAAGGCGTTGATCTTCATCTTTATACCGGCTGCCGGTTACCCGCTCAACGTGGCCTCGGGCGCCCTCTTCGGGCTCTTTTGGGGTCTGACGCTTACGATACTAGGAGACACCTTGGGAGGGTGTGCTCTGTACTTGCTGTCGCGGTGGGCCGGTCGTCCTGCCGTGGCGCGGCTGCTGGGACCGAGTCGCATGGCTCGGGTGGATAGGGTGCTCGACATCGGCCTGGGCGGTTGGCAGGAGCTACTCTTCGCCCGGGTTATAGTCCCTGTTCCGTTCAACCTGGTCGCCCTCGCCGGGGGACTGGTTCCCACGCTTCGTTTGCGCCATGTTGCGCTCATAATCGCCCTAACGGAGCTGACAAAGATCTATCTGGTGGGGATCGGGGCCGGACTGGCTACCGGCCAGTGGACGCCGATAGCCAGCGCCATCGGGCTGCCCGTCATCGCGGTGGCGGCGCTGCTTACTCGGCAGCGCGTCCGCAAAAGTCTCATGCGTGCCCTGCGGTGGAGACGGCAGGAGAGAAACCAGTCCGAAGATGCCGTATGACCCGGTAATTGAAAGGTTCCTACTCGATCCGTAGTCTGCAGATGCCAAGCGCCCTGTAGATAATTCCAAGCTCGTAGTAGCATGGACCATGCCCCGGCGAGTAACTTCTCGTCGAGCATGTACGTGTAAGGTACGTCGGCACTCCAGATGGGAGGCGTAGGACATCTCCTTCCTGGCCCCACCGCTCTTGGGTTTTCGGCGTCAGGGAGTTGGCCGGTCGCACCGGCATAATTGTCCGCTGCAAGCTGGAAGCTCTAGTAGCTTCCTTGGTCTTTGACCGTCACAACCATTGTAGATCTCTGTGGGGCGCTCTCATCTCGTGGGGATCGGCGAACGAGGGCACCCGAAGTCCTGCTGACCAACACGGGCTCCGGGCACTTTCGCAAAAGTTACGAGTTTAGGCCGCGATCAGGCGTGGTCTCCAAGCCGCCGTACGACCGCGTCCGTCACCTCGTCCATCGTGGCCGAGCCTCCGAGGTCGCCGGTCTTCGTTCCGCCCTCCAGCGTCGCTTCCAGGGCTTCGATGATTCGTTCACCGGTCTCTTCGTATCCAAGGTGATCCAGCATCATGGCGCCGGCCCAGATGGCGCCCGCAGGGTTCGCCACCCCTTCTCCGGCGATGTCAGGGGCGGAGCCGTGGATGGGCTCGAAGAGCGAGGGGTGATCCCCTTCCGGGTTGAGGTTGGCCGAAGGCGCAATGCCTATGGCTCCTGAGACGGCCGCCGTCACCTCTGAGAGAATATCGCCGAGCAGGTTCGACCCCACTACCACGTCGAAGTTCCCAGGGTCGAGCACCAGCCGGGCCGCCAGCGCGTCCGCGTGCATCAGGGACGCCTCGACGCCAGGGTATACTTCGGACATCTCGCGAAAAACCTCGTCGAAAAACGGCATGGTTATGGAGATGCCGTTGGATTTGGTGGCCCCGACGACCTGGCTTCGGCGCGTACCCGCCGGCTCGAAGGCGTAGCGCAGGATGCGCTCCAGGCCGTGGCGGGTGAACACGCTATCCTGAACGGCGAGCTCCCGTGGGGCCCCGCGAAGAGCCTCCCGCCCGAGTTCGAGTACTCGCCCTCCGTGTTCTCCCGCACAACCGTAACGTCCAGTGAGCCGGGATGCCGCAGAGGACTCTCCACGCCCCGCAGGATGCGCGCCGGGCGCAAATTCACGTACTGGTCGAAGCTGCGCCGGATTGGAATGAGAAGTTGCCACAGCGAGACGTGGTCTGGCACCGTGGGCCATCCGACCGCCCCGAGGTACAGGGCGTCGAAGCTGGAGAGGGTATCGAGGCCGTCGTCCGGCATCATTTGGCCGTGCTCCAGATAGTATTCGCAACCCCAAGGGAACTCGGTGAACTCGAGGTCCAGACCGGAGACTCTCTCCGCCGCGGCCCGCAGTACCTTCATCCCGGCTCTGACCACCTCGGGCCCGATGCCGTCGCCCCCGATCACCGCTATCTTCGCCATCTTGCAGCCATCCTTTCATCAATGAGACCTTGAAGAAACCATGCTAACAACGCGTGCGGACCCAGTCGAATGTGGATTTCAGCCATTATGAGGTATCATTGAGGGCCGGGAAGAGAAAGTGAGGTATGCATGAGTGAAGATCGCAGGGACAGGGCGGAGCACGCTGCAGACGAATTAGCGGTTGCTGCCCGAGACTCTTACCGGGCGGCCGTGGAGCGGGCTTTCGAGGCGCGCGAGAGCCACGCGCGGTTGACCCGGCACTTCTTCGAAGACGGCATCGGGCTCATGGAGGATCACGCCGAGGCCAACCGCCGCACGATCCGCCGGTTGACGGAGCATGCGCGGGAGAGGCGCGAGGCGTTCCGGTCCCTCTCCCAGGCTTCGGTGGATTCGTACGCCGGCTTTCTGGACTCCCTTTCCTCATATTCCGAGGGCGCACCGGAGGATTAAGAAGAGCGCGATTGAATTCATCGCTCGGTGGACTTGAAGCGCGGAGATTTTTTGTTAGGACTAGTCCCGTCAAGGGTACAGGCTGTGTGATTGTGAACCGACCAGAGGTGACGCGAAGCGGGAGATGAAAGAGGCGTCGAGCCAGGGGGGAGCTCACGGTGAGATCTCCGGCGGACAACCGCCGGAAAGCACCGCCAACTCGCTCGCGGCCGGGGTGCTGCGGCGAAACGGCCTGAAGTCTTGGACCCGCCCGGCGCCCACACTTTACCCGCACCAGTGGAGTTGGGACAGCGCGTTCATCGCGCTGGGGCTGGCGCACACGGACAATAGCAGGGCCGCCAGGGAGCTTGAGAGCCTGTTCTCCAGCCAGTGGTCCACCGGCAAAGTACCCCACATTGTCTTCAACCCGGAAGCCCCGCCCCGGAGCTACTTCCCCGATGCCGAACGCTGGAATTCCTCCGCGCTCTCCCCGCACGCGCCGGACTCGCGGCACACCAGCGGCCTGTGCCAGCCCCCGGTCCACGCTATCGCCGTGAACCGCATCTGGGAGACCTCGCGCGAACAGGATGAAAGCCGGGCCTCCCGGGCCAGGGAGTTCCTGCGGGACAACTTCCCCAGGCTTCTGAACTGGCACCGCTATCTGGCGACGGCGCGGGATCCGGAGGAGTCCGGGCTTGTCACCATCTACCATCCGTGGGAGAGCGGCACGGACAACTCGCCGCGCTGGGATGGACCGCTGGAGGCCGTCCCTGTGGGCGAGGTGCCGTCGTACACGCGTTACGACCTCCAGCACGTCGCCGACGCCTCGCACCGGCCCACGGACGCGGAGTACGATCGGTTTCTTTGGTTGCTAGAACTACTCAAGCAGACCCGCTATGAGGAAGCTGAGATCTACGAGTCCCATCCCTTCCTGGTCAAGGACGTGTTCTTCAGCGCCATCCTGGTTGCGGCCAACGAGGCGCTGCTGGAAATAGCGGAAGCCGTAGACGCGCCTGATGAGGATCGGGAGCAGATACAGACCTGGATAAACCGTGGACGCGGCGGGCTCGATGGTTGCTGGGACCAGGAGTTCGGGCTGTGCCTGGATCGCAACGTTCGTACAGGGGAGGCTTCGCGGGCACGCACCATCGCCGGCTTCGCCCCCCTGATCTCCGGCGGCCTGGGCCGGAACCAAATGGACGAACTTCTGCAAACGCTGGACTCGCCGGCTTTCGCCGGGCATCCGGAGCTCCGGTGGCCGCTGCCACCGTCTACCAGCCCGGAAGATCCCGGCTTCCATCCGCGCAGCTACTGGCGCGGCCCGACGTGGCCCGTCGTAAACTGGCTGCTCTGGTGGTCGCTCCTGCGGGCCGGAGAAACCGAGAGGGCGGAGCGGCTGCGGCGGGACACTCTGGACCAGCTCGCCGAAGGTGGTTTCGCCGAGTACTTCGAGCCCTTCACCGGGGAGCCGTTAGGCTCTGGAGAGCAGTCCTGGACGGCGGCCGTTGCCCTCGACCTGCTGGCATCCGGGCCGGACGAACCGTAAGCCGTGCGGTAATCCCGGCACCGGGACGGTTCGTACCCGCTAACTCAATACCGAAGAGCAGGGTTCTTGATCGCCCACCAAAAGTAGGCTGGATAGGCGCCCCGGGCCTTCCAGTCTAGAATTTCCAGGGCTACAATTGCAGCATGTTCAGTAGTAAATTCGGGGTGGCCCCTGATGTCTGAGGCCGTGTGGTGTCCTGGCGTAACCCTGGTGGACGGTATCAGGTGAGTATATCCGCGCGGGGCACGAGAGGTTCATTTGACCGCGACGCCCGATAACCTGGGTCTGCAGCTAACGAGCTTCATCGGCCGGGAGCGGGAGATGGTCAAGATCGAGCAACTGCTCGGCGATAGCCGTCTCCTCACCCTCACCGGGCCGGGAGGCTCGGGAAAGACGCGGCTTGCGCAGGCTGTCTCATCCAGGCTGACGGAGAGCTTCGAGGACGGAGTGTGGTGGGTGGAGCTTGCGCCGATCTCGGACCCCGACCTTGTGCCCCAGGCTGTAGCATCGGTCCTTAACGTGTACGAGAGTCCGGGGCGGACTTTGACCGACGTGATCGTCGAGGACCTTGGCGACCTCGAAATCCTGATCATGTTGGACAATTGCGAGCACGTTGTAGGAGCTTGTGCGCGCCTCGCTGAAACCTTGCTGAGATCCTGCCCAGGGCTCTGCATCCTTGCCACCAGCCGCGAAGCGTTGGACGTGGCCGGCGAGAGGAACTTCCCCGTTCCGCCTCTCTCCCTGCCCAATACCGAACGCGCTACGGATTTCGAAAGTCTGGAAGAGTACGAAGCTATAAGGCTCTTCGTAGAACGGGTGCGGTATGTAGTTCCGACTTTCTCGTTGACCGAAGCCAATGCCCCAGAGGTGGCGAAGGTGTGCAGCAGGCTGGACGGCATACCGCTTGCCATAGAACTCGCAGCGGCCAAGACGAGGGTTATGTCGGTGGAGCAGATCTCCTCGCGCCTAGAAAACTCATTCACCCTGTTGAGCGGCGGCAGCCGCACGGCGATGCCGCGCCAGAGGACGCTCCGGGCTGCCATAGATTGGAGCCACGATCTTCTTTCGGAGTAGGAGCGCGCCTTGTTCCGTCGCCTCTCGGTATTCGCGGGAGGTTTTACCCTGGGTGCGGCGGAGGCGGTGTGTGCCGGAGAGGAACTGGACCGAGGTGAGGTTCTGGAGGTGCTCTCTCACCTGGTAGAGAAGTCGCTGGTTCTCGTAGTGGAGCGGGGTGGAGCAACACGCTGCAGGACGCTTGAGACGGTCAGGCAGTACGGACAGGAGAAGCTAGAGAAATCTGGCGAGGCGGAACAGGTCCGCGAACGGCACGCGAGATATTACCTAGTTCTGGCCGAGGAGGCCGGGCAGGATCTGAGGGAGCAGGAGAAGTGGCTGGAGAGTCTGGAGCGAGAACACGCCAACTTCAGGGCGGCTCTGTCCTGGGCCCTGGAGTCCCCGGATGAACCCTCTGAAGCACGTGCCGAACTGGGGCTGCGGCTGACGGCCACGCTTGCGCAGGGGCGATTCTGGAACGCCTACGGCGTTGGCGAGGGACTCCGGTGGCTAGAAAGGAGTATCGCAGAGACCACTTGGGCGCCTTCGCCTATACGGGCTACGGCGTACCAGCAGGCCGGCTACCTGGCGACCTGGCTGGGCGACTACCAGCATGGGGCTGCGCTGCTCGAAAAGGGCATGGCACTGTACGAAGAGCTCGGTGACGAACCCGGTGTTGCAGCTTCGCTCTTCCACCTGGGGCTATTGGCAATGCACGGAGGTGATCACGACCGGGTGAGGGTACTCCGCCTACGGGCCGAGGCATTGCAAGGGGCGTTGGTAGACCGCCAGGCCATCGGCAACTTGCTCATCTTCCTGGCGATGGTCGCCCAGGACGAAAAGGACCACAACCGGGCGATGAAGCTTCTCGAGGAGAGCCTATCTTTGAACCGGGCGCTCGGGGACATGCTGGGCACGGCCAGATGCTTCACCGGCCTCGGGGTAAACGCACTGGAACTGGGCGACCCCGTGCAGGCAGCGGCGTTCTATGAAGAAGACTTGCACGTCCTACAGAAGCTAAGGGACAAAACGGGCATCGCCTACGGCTTTAGGGGGATGGCCGGGGTCGCTGCCCTGCAGGGCGACGCATCCCGCGCGGCCCGGCTGTGGGGGGCTGCCGAAGCCCTGGGCGAAGCCATAAGTTTGCCCCTCTCGCCCTTCGACCGCGTCCACCCCGACTACGAGGCTCTGCTTGACGCAGTGCGCTCGCGTCTCAACGACGAGGCAGCCTGGGAAGCCGCTCGGGCAGAGGGCCGGGCAATGTCGCAAGATGAGGCGATCGAGTACGCGCTCGACACTCAGCAAGCCGGTGCTACCAATGCGGAGGACACCAGCACCTCAACCTCCCTGCTCTCAGAGCGCGAAACCGAAATTCTCTCGCTCGTGGCCGAAGGGTTGACCAACCCCCAAGTAGCCCGGAGGCTCTACCTCAGCCCCCGCACCGTCGGCCAGCACCTGCGCTCCGTCTACCGGAAGCTGGATGTGCCATCGAGGGCAGCAGCCGCCAGAGAGGCATCCGAGCGCGGCCTGATCTAAGCCGGTCAACACTTCAGCTAGTCAGCTTTCGCGTACGCCTCGCCTGGAATGCTGTCGGTAGCTCCCTCAAGGAACGATGATTATAATTCCTGTCAGGTGACGCTGGAAGAGGTGGGTTTTGCATCGTTCGTCTGGGCTGATGGTCGTTCCTTCATTAGCCAACCTTCTTGTTGGCGGAGTGAGGCTCCACGCAGGTAAGCCGGAGGGCTGAGGTGGCCGGCTCGTCCCACAACGCCCCGCACCGCCGCGCCGCTTCGGGCAGCTCCGTGGCGGAGTCCGCGGTCACCGGTCTGGCGCTGGGGCTGACGAGCTTCGTGGGCCGCGAACGCGAGATCGCCGAGCTGCAAGCGTTGCTGGCGGACGACAGACGGCTGCTCACGCTAACCGGGCCGGGCGGTACGGGCAAGACGCGCCTGGCGCTGGAGGTGGTAACGCGGACGGTGGAGCACTTCGAAGATGGGGTGTGGTGGTTGGAGCTTGCGCCAATCTCCGACCCCGACTTGGTGCCCCAGGCAGTAGCATCGGTATTGAATCTGTCCGAGAGTACGGGACATTCTTTGACCGAGGTGATCATCGAGGACCTGCGCGAGCTTGAGATCCTGCTGGTTTTGGACAACTGCGAACACCTGCTGGATGCTTGCGCCCGTCTCGCCGAGGTTCTGCTGCACGCCTGCCCCGGACTCGTGATCCTCGCCACCAGCCGCGAGGCTCTGGGCGTTGCGGGAGAGAGGAGCTTCCCTGTTCCCCCGCTCTCGGTGCCCGAGCGCTCTCCGGCCTTCGAAGGTCTGGAAGAGTATGAAGCCGTGTGGCTATTTGTCGAGAGGGCGCAGGATGTCGCTCCCGGCTTCGAGCTGACAGAGCACAACGCACTCGCGGTAGCGAAGCTGTGTCGCATTCTGGACGGTATACCGCTGGCGATAGAGCTTGCGGCCGCGAGGGCGAGGGTTATGTCGGTGGAGCAGATCTCCTCGCGCCTGGAGGACTCTTTCGACCTGTTGGCGGGAGGAAGCCGGACGGCGGAGCCACGCCAGAGGACGCTAAGGGCAGCAATAGACTGGAGCTACGATCTCCTCCCAGAGGAGGAGCGGGTTCTGTTCCGCAGGCTCTCGGTTTTCGCTGGGGGGTTCACCCTGGATGCTACGGAGGCGGTGTGTTCTGGAGAGGACCTCGAACGCGAAGAGATTCTAGAGTTGCTCTCTCACCTAGTAGAGAAATCGCTGGTGCTGGTAGCAGAGCAGGGTGGAGAGGTACGCTACCGGCTGCTGGAGACGGTCAGGCAATACGGGGTGGAGAAGCTAAACGAATCGGGCGAGGCGGAACGGGTACGCGAACGGCATGCGAGGTATTACCTGAACCTTGCCGAAGAGGCCGAACTGGAGCCGGAGCGGGAAGCGCGGCTGGAGCGGGAGCACGACAACCTGCGCGCTGCACTATCCTGGGCGCTTGGAGGAACGAAAACAGAGCTGGGTCTCGGGTTGGCGGCCGCGCTGTGGTCGTTCTGGTACACCCACGGGTACCTGAGCGAGGGGCGAGCATTCCTGGACGTTGCCATCTGCAGGAGTGGAGACACAAAGACGCAAGCAAAGGCGAGGGCCCTGAACGGTGCTGGCTACATAGCCCTCTTTCAGGGGGAGTACGAGGCTGCCAGAAGATTCTTCGAGCGAAGCCTGGCCCTCTACCGACGGCTTGGTGACGAGGAGGGTATTGCTTCCTCGCTGATCTATCTGGGCTTCGTCGCGGTGCTGAGCCAGCGGGACCTCGGGATGATCCCAGCCCTCTATGAGGAGGCTGCGAGCCTCGGATCGGAGGTCAAAGACCGGCGGGTGGAGGGCAATCTGCTCATCTTCTCCGCGCTGAGCACCATAAGTCGGGGCGACCTGGAGCGAGGGGCGATATTGAGCGAGGAGGGTCTTGCTCTGTTCCGCGAGATTCATGACGTGCAGGGCATAGGGCACAGTCTTAACAACCTCGGGCTGATAGCGGTGATGCGTCACGACTACCATAGTGCATCTAAGTTTTTACGAGAGAACCTGCGCATAGCCAAGGAGTCAGATTACAAACTGGCTATCCAGTACTCACTCTTCGGGCTCGGAATGGTCGCCGCTGCGGGAGGACAACCGGCACGCGCGGCGCGATTGTGGGGGGCGGAGGAGGCCATGAGGGAGTCCTTTGGCATACAAATCACACCCCTGGCCCGTTCGACCACAAACTACGACGGCTACGTGGCGACCGCGCGCTCACGGCTGAATGAGTCGGCCTTCGATACGGCTTGGTCCGAGGGACGAGCGATGACACCCGAGCAGGCAGTCGAGTACGCACTAACAGCGGTGTTCATAAGTACTGGACCTCGACCTGGTAGTCGCAGTGATCGAACCATCCGGCAGCATCGGCAGGGGTGACCTTGTAGAGCGCTTCCTCCATCGCCTCCAGCAGAGAGCCTCATGAGTACGCGCACCAAGCTTTCTGAGGATGTTCTT
>Ga0081539_10001734_pt1 | contig 34840 bp, 31 predicted proteins | sample TabmetS4T2R2_FD_71023 | JGI IMG/M metagenome (GOLD analysis project Ga0081539, IMG submission 71023) | Tabebuia heterophylla rhizosphere microbial communities from the University of Puerto Rico - S4T2R2 | ecosystem: Host-associated > Plants > Roots > Rhizosphere ... | reverse complement strand
CCAGACGCCGCCGCGCCAACTCGCTCGCTCACTGTGCCTCCAGGGTTCGCTCGTTCGTGCGGCGCTGAAGGCGACGTCTTCCTCCGCCGCCCCGAAACCCCGACTTCGTCGGCGGGGCGGCTCCGTCCAGACGCCGCCGCGCCAACTCGCTCGCTCACGAGACCTCCTCGACGCGGCGGACGAGCACCGGCAGCAGCCAGGTGCCGAGCACGCCCAACCGGCCCCCGGCCTCGGCCTGACGGTCGGCAAGGTAGCGGGCGGCGAGGTCGACGAGGTAGAGCAGGGCGGTCAGCCGGGCCGCGGCGCCGGTCACCTCGAACGGCTGGAGCAGCGCCGCCGCCACCCCGAGCGTGGCCTCTACCGCCGCCTCGGCGTCCGATGTGGACTGGATCCGGCGCTGAAGGTCGTAGTGGACCGCGTCGAAGCCGAGCGGCACGCCGATGGTGAACCTCTCCCAGTCCCAGACCAGCAGCGTGTCGGCGAGCGTGGCCATGTTCCAGGGCGACCAGTCACCGTGCCACGCGCCGTACCGCAGGTCGACGTCGCCGCCCCGCTCGACCAGCGACTTGGCCGCCGTGCCCAGCGCGGCGCCCTCCGGCCGGTCGGCGACCGCGTCCAACCGGTCCCGCAGCTCCGCCCAGTACGGGCTTGTGGCGAGCCAGCTCCGCGACGTGCCGCAGGAGCCGGCGACCCCGCGCATGGCGGCCGCGAGCCGGTCCGGTGCCAGCGGCGCGCGGGGCCGCCACACCGGCAGCGGCGACTGGACCAGCACCTGGTGGCCCCGCCACTCGCCGCAGTGCAGCACCCGCGGCACGGTCACGCCGCGGATGCCCACGTGGGAGAGGGCGCTGAGCGCGGTCGTCTCGGCACGTACCAGCCGGCGGGTCAGCGGGCCGGTGCCGAGCTTGGCGAAGCCGAGCGTCTCACCGTCCGGAGCGATCAGCTGGAGCACGGGCTTGCGGTTGGCCCGCGCCGGTCCGATGTGGACGCTGACGGCCAGGTCGGTGCCGAGCGCCTCGCGCAGGTAGCCGTCGATGGTCTCGCCGGCCGGCCCGCAGACGCGTACCCGATGGCGGAGCAGCACCGCCGCGGCGCCCGGCGTGCGCAGTGCGGCGACCACCGCGTCCCGTTTGAGGCGGGCGATCCGCGACTGCGGCTCGGCGTAGCGGCGGACGGCCGCGGCGGCGACCCGGCGGGAGCGGGTGGGCACGAGCAGCCTGGGGCGGCGGGCGTCCGGCACCACCACGTACTCGGTGACGACGGGCGACCTGCCGCGCGTCGTGCACGGTTCGGGGTAGAGGAGCCGGATCACCTCCTCCAGGTATTGGGCGCGCAGGGCCTCGTCACCCGCGGTCAGCCGCGCGGGTGCGGTTTTAACCGGGCTCACACTCGTTCCTCCAGAGCTATGGCATTTCGCCACAAGAGGGCATATGCCAGGAACATGAATGCGAGGGGTGTGACAAGCGCGTTGTACCAGAGCATCGCGGCGAAGCCGCCGAAGATGGCGCAGCCGCCGGCGATGCCGATCGGGCCACGGTCGCGGCGGAAGCGCCACAGCCCGTAGCCGAAGAAGCCCAGGTAGGCGGCGGTGCCCACCAGACCGTGTGCGAAGAGCAGCTGCCAGAGCTGGCCGTTGCCGCCGACGGTGAAGTTGCCGCAGCGCTCGCAGGCCGCGCTCTCGCCCACGGTGATCGAGTTGCGCCCGCCCATCGTGGTGCGAGTCGACCCGAAGCCGACCACCGGCGACTCGGCCATCCCGGTGACCGCCCGTTCCATCAGGAACGAGCGCACGCCGTTGGAGTGGCCGTCGTCCAGCCGCGCGCCGACCACGCCGCCCAGCGGGGTCAGCGCCAGCGCGGCGGCCAGCGCGGCCGCGGCGACGGCAAGGCCGCCGATCGCCCAGGTACGGCCGGCGACGGCCAGCCGGACGGCCAGGTACACCGCCGAGACGCCGAGGCCTATCCACAGGCCGCGGTTGAGGGAGTGCACCACCGGCACGACGGAGACCGCGAGGCAGGCCAGCGCGAAAAGCCGGGTGCGGCGGCGGGCCGGGTACCCCCAGGCCCAGACGGCGAACCAGACGAAGAGCAGGCAGAAGTTGTTGCCCCAGGTGTTCGTGTAGCCCCAGGGCGCGGCCGGCCGCGGGTGCGCGTCCCGGACGACGTCCATGATCTGCGCCGCGTACGGGTGCACAAGCGACTGCACGAAGCCCTTGTCGCGTACGTGCCCGGGGAGCAGCATCTCGACCGGTGACGTGAACTCGAAGTGGCCGGCGAAGACGCCGAGCAGCCCGCCGGCCACCGTGATCGCGAACAGCCAGGCGAGGAGGCGGACCAGGCGGCGGCGGGACAGCTCGGCCTCGGTGAGGTTGCCCGCGTAGACGAGCAGGACGGTCAGCGCCGAGTACTGGACCACCCGGTAGCCAGCGCCCAACAGCCGGCCGGTGGCGTGCTCGTCGACCGCACCGGCCGGTTCGGCGCCGAGCACGGCGACACCGACCAGGACCGTGGCGAGGAACACCGCCCAGAGCGCGAAACCCGGCGGGAGGCGCACCGGCCGGCCGGCGACGTGTGCCCGGAGCAGCATGGCGGCCATCGGCACGGCGGCGAGCGGGAAGATCAGCACTCCGAGGCCAAGCGCCCACCACAGTGGATAGAGCAGGAGCACGCCGGCGACGGGCCAGGCGGGCAGGGCTCTTCGTCGGGTGGCGGTCGCCGGCGCCGCCAGCGTGACCGTCATCTGACCGGACCGGGTGGTAGGCGGATGACGGCCGTGGAGGTGGTGAGGTCGACCTCGGCGAGGCCCGCGGAGCTGAGATCCGCCGGCTCGTCCACGGCGACGGGAGCCGCTGGTAGGGCCCGCGCGGGGGCGACCGGGCGCGGTCCGGGCGCGGCCGGGCCGCCGACGATCCGGGGTACCACCACCGTGCCCAGCAGCGGCGTACCGACCCGGCGCAGCTGCTCGGCCGCGTCGGTCACCTCCGGCCGGCGGGTGCGGCGCAGCTCGACCACGATGATCGCGGCGTCGGCGAGGCTCGCGAGGCTCTGCGCGTCGGCGCTGCTGGAGGTGGCGGGCGCCTCGATCACCACGTACCCGGGACGGGCGCTGAGCAGGTCCAGCGCGTCGCTCAGGCCCTGCGACTGCATGAGCCCGGCGGCGCTGGCGGTCCCACCCGTGGTGATCACGCGCAGCGACGGGATCCGCGGCGCGTGCTGTACGGCGGCCGCTAGCCCGACCCGCCCCGCGAGCACGTCCGAGAGGCCCGGCGTGGCGGCGACGCCGAAGATCGCGGCGAGCGGCGCGGTGTCCGCCACGCTGTCCGGCAGGTGGGCGCCGACCAGGGTGACGTCGCTGCCGGTACGGGCGAGCGCGGCGGCCAGGTTCGCCGCGACGAGCGTGGAGGCCACGCCCCGGCTGGCGCCGGCCACCACCACGACCTTGTCGTCCGGCCCGAGGCTCGCCACGACCTCGTTGCGCAGGCGGTTGAACGTCCGGCCGCCGGGCTCGTGCGGCGGCAGCACGCAGTCGAGGCGGGCCGGCCCGGTGAGCTCGGCCAGCACGGACACCCGCATGCGGCGGGACACGTCGGCGGCGGCGCGCACGCGGCGGTCCAGGCGCTCGCGCAGCAGCGCCACGCCGAGTCCGAGCAGGAGGCCGACCATCGCGCCGGTGGCCAGGTTGAGCACCGGGTCCGGCTTGATCGGCGTCTCGGGAAGCCGGGCGTCGCTGATGACCTTCCCGCCGGTCACGGTGGCGGTGGTCAGGTCGTTCAGCTTGCCGCTGAGGTTGTTCAGCTGGTTCTGCGTGGTCGACCGCTGGCTCTCCAGGTTGGGGCGGAGCGGGCTGCCGTCGGAAAGGGCGGCGAGGCGCCCGTTCACCTGGGAAAGCGTCTTGCTGAGCTGCTTGACCTTGGCGTTGAGGGCGGAGATCTGCGCGTTCAGGTCGGCCTTCGCGCTCTCCTCCCGGTTGCGCAGGTACGCCTCGGCGAACGCGTGCGAGCCGGCCCGCGCCGCCTCCGGGTCGCCCGCGGTGAAGGTGACCACGAGGACGGCGGTGTTCGCCGGCACCTCGACGGCCACCTGGTGCGCGAGCTCGTCCGGCGCGGTGTCCGTCCGCAGCAGCTCGGCGGCGCCCACGGCCACCGCGGTCGAGCGGACGAGCTGGGCCTCGGTGTCCAGGTTGATGTCGCCCTTGGTCCGCCCGCCGACGACGTTCGTGTCCTGGCCGGCCGGCTGGACGAGCACCGAGGTGGCCGACTCGTAGACCTTGGGCTGGACGTGGGTGACGAGGACCGCGCCGCCGACACCGGCGAGCGTGAGCAGGAGTACCACCCACCAGTGCCGCCGGAGCATGCCGAGGTAGTCGGAGACGTCGGTCGAGGAGTCCATGGGTGGGGCGGGACCTTTCGGCAGGTTTGGGTCTCTGGGCTCAACGGCCGGCCGGCCGAGTTCGTAACTACCGGCGTGTCGGTCCATGTATCCAAATAAAAGGTGTGAAACGGGCTAAAGCCATATAGCGTATCTGTGGGCACCAGCCGTCACGACGGCACCACCCCGCACATCCGCCACGCGGCACGGGAGGTATTCCCATGGCCAAAGCGAAGATCATCGGCGCGACCGCAGGCATCGCGGTCGGCGCGACTGCCCTGGCCGTCCTGTTCGGCTATGCCGGCGGACAACTGGGGCGCGCGCCGGACCAGCGCATCGCGGCCGCCGAGGATACGTACGCCAACACCAGCGATCCACACCGCGCGAGCGGCGGCGGGTCGGAGCTGGTGGCCGGCGGGATGGGCGGCGGCGCGGCGGTGACATACCTGAAGTTCGCCGTCAAAGGGCTGCGCGGCGGCAAGGCACCGGTCCGGGCCGAGGTCCGGCTGAGCCGCCGCTCGGGCGAGCTGCCCAGCCGCATCGAGCTGACCCGGGTGCCCGCGACCGACTGGCGGGAGCGCACGCTCAACGCCCGCTCCGCGCCCCAGCTCGGCACCGTCGTGGCGAGCGCCGCGCCCCGGCCGTACGACGAGAGCGTGATCTTCGACGTGAGCCGGGTGATCCAGCGCGAGGGGACATACGCGTTCGCGGTCACGGCCCCGGCCGGCGACGGCTACGCGACATTCTGGGCCAACGAGGGCGTGCCGCCGATCGACTCCCTGGTCAAACCCACGCTGTGGCTCTCCTGGATCGGCAAGGTGCTGCCCTGGGGCACGGTCACGCCGCCGAGCCCGCCGTCGGTGCCGGTGCCGTCCATCTCCACGCCGGCCATCCCCGGGCTGCCCGGCGGGTTGCCGCCCAGCGGCGCCCCGGCGGCGGGCTCCACGCCGTCCGCGGGGCTGCCCGGGGACGAGACCGACCTGGACGACCTGCCGGCCCTGCCATCCCTACCGGGGATGCCGACCCTGCCGACCCTCCCGTCGATGCCGGGCATGCCGACCATGCCGACTCTGCCTGGCATGCCGGCTCTCCCGACGCTGCCGGGGACGCCGACCCTCCCGCCCACGCCGACCTTTCCGCCTACGCCGACGCTGCCGCCGACCACGCCGCCGACGATGCCGCCGAGTCCCACACCACCGCCCACCAACCCCGACCCCAACTGCACCACCGACAGCAAGCTCGTGCCGAGCTGCGGGGTGCTGTGGGGCGTGGCGCCGGGCGCGCACACGGATACACCTCGGCCGCTGGCGCTGCGCGAGTTCGAGCAGAAGACCGGGCGCCAGCAGGCGATCTACCACGCGTACCACCGCGGCCAGGAGAACTTCCCGACCGCTGACGAGGTCGAGATCGCCCGCGAGCGGGTGCTCTTCCTCAACTGGAAGCCGTTGGGCGCCACCTGGGCGCGGATCGCCAAGGGCGACCCAGCCACGGAGGCGTACCTGGACAAGCTCGCCACGCGCATGAAGAGCTCGCTCACCGAGCCGTTCTTCTTCACCGTGCACCACGAGCCGGAAAACGACGTCGACCCGCGCCCCGGCTCCGGCTTTACCGCGACCGACTACGCGGCCATGGTGCGGCACGTGCTGCTCGGGCTCCGCGAGCGGGGAGTGTCCAACCTCGTCTCGGTCATGAACTACATGGCGTACGTGCCGTGGAACACCAAGCCCTGGTTCGAGAGCCTCTACCCGGGCGACGACGTGATCGACTGGATCGCCTTCGACACCTACGCGCACAGCGAGCGCGGCGGATACGGCTTCGGCGACTTCGCCGAGATGATGAACCGGCGGTCCAGCAGCAAGCCGTCCTGGCCCGGGTTCTACAACTGGGCGGCCGAGCGGCACCCGGACAAGCCGCTGATGCTCGGCGAGTGGGGTGTCTGGCACCACGACGGCAACCCCGGCCACCGGGCCGAGTTCTACGGCTCGGTCAGCCGCCAGATGCCACTCTTCCCGCGGGTCAAGGCGATGGTGTACTTCGACACCCCGGCCGACCAGCGTGGCCAGGACTCCCGGGTGGACCGCACGCCGGACGGGCTGGCCGCCTACCGTGATCTAGGGCTGGAGCGCACGTTTCAGGTGCGGGTCAGGCCGGCTGGAGGCGCGACTCGACCCACCCCGTCTCCGTGAGGTGCTGCAGGACCGCCTGCACCGCCTCGTCGATCGGCATCTCGCTGGTGTCGATGACCAGGTCGGCGTCGGTGGGCACCTCGTACGGGTCGTCGATCCCGGTCATCCCGGTGATCTGACCGGCGCGGGCCTTGGCGTACAGGCCCTTGCGGTCGCGCCTCTCGCAGACGGCGAGCGGGGTCGAGACGTACACGAGGAGGAAGCCGGCGCCCGCCTCCTGGGCCATCGCACGCGCGGTGGCCCGGGCCTTGGCGTAGGGCGCGATCGGGCAGCACAGGGCCATACCGCGGTGGCGGGCCACCTCGGCGGCGACCCAGCCGATGCGGCGCACGTTGATGTCGCGGTCTTCCTTGCTGAAGCCGAGCCCCTTGGTCAGCTCGCGCCGCACGACGTCGCCGTCGAGGAGCGTGAGGCTGCGGTCGCCGCTCTCCCGCAGCGCGTCGGCGACACCGCGCGCGATCGTCGACTTGCCGGAGCCGGAGAGGCCGGTGAAGAAGACGACCAGCCCGCGGTGGCGGCGGGGCGGGCGGGCCCGGGCCAGCTCTTTGGCGACCGCCGGCGGTGTGTGCCACTCGGGCAGCGGGAAGCCGCGGTCGAGCAGGTCTTCGATCTCCTCCGGGCGCAGCGCCAACCGCCTGTTTCGCGGGGGGATGTCGTCGCGCCAGCGCCACTGGCCGTCGCGGTTGTCGTACGCCAGCTCGCGGGGGACCAGCACGCGCGGACCGCCGCCGGAGAGCATCTCGCCGGTGGAGAGCAGGTGGGTCACCCCGTACGCCGCGGCGACCCGGGCGCGGAGCAGCGCGTCGCGGATCTCGTCGCCGCGCCGGGCCAGCGGCACCGCGACGAGCGTCGCCGGGGGCATCCTGTCGCGGGCGGCGAACACGGCCCGGACCAGCACCTCGGGCGGCAGCCGGTCGCGGCCCTGCTCGGCGACCGGGATGAGGATCAGCAGGTGGGCCGCGAGCGTGCGGGCGGCGTGCGCGATCTGCGCCAGCTGCGGGCGGTGTAGCGGCCGGTCGGCGATCACGCCGAGCACGCGGCCAGGCGGCAGCAGCGACTTGACCTCTTCGGGCGTGCGCCGCAGCCGCTGGAACGGGCCGTGCCCGCCGTCGCCCAGCCGCCGCACGGCACCGCCAACGCCGTAGCGCCCCTCGCGGGTCGGCCAAGCGTCGGTCACGTCGACGGCGGCCACCGGGGCACCCTCGAAGTCGGTGACCACGAGCGCGCGCTGGAGCGGGTTTTCAAGGTCGAGGTCGGAGGCGAGCTCGCCGGGGATCTCCAGCGTCACCGGCACGGGCCAGGGCGTGCCGTCGGCCAGGCGCCCGCGGCGGGCCAGGCCGGCCAGATCCGCCCGGCCGAGGAAGCCGGTCAGTGGCGTGTATGCCCCGGAGAGCAGCAGCTCGAGGTCGGCCAGCTCGAACGAGCGCGGCGTGTAGGCCGGCGCGTCGCGCAGCACCTCGTCGGGCATCACCCACCCGTTGCTCATCCCACCCCCAACGGCGAATCGGCTCACAGTTTCGCAGCCGTCCGCTCATCGGTCGAGAGTGCCACGGCTCCCCGGTGTCTGCTACCGGACGCAGAGAGAAGATACCGGTACGGGTGTACGCCCGGTGCCCGCGCCCGGTCCTAGGTAGGCCGACCCGGGCTACGCGGGTCGCAGCGCGGCGGCGCCGAACGACACCGAGAAGCGCTTGCACCAGATCGAGACGCTGGCCAGCCGGTCGAGGTCGGTACCCGCGGGAATCGCGTACGCCTGGTCACCCTTGTTGCCCTTGAGGCGGCCCAGCTCGAGCCAGGTGCCATCGTCGAAGACCCGCCAGCCCGCGGTGCCCTTCTTGACCGGCTGGTCGCTCAGCCACACCCGAAGGTCAGGCCCGTTCGAGGTATCGAGGTCGACGAGCTCGAGGCGGTGCGAGCCGTCGGCGTTCCGGATGATCCGGGCGGTGCCGGTGGTCTCGTGCTCATGGGTGACGAACGTGCCCTGCCGCACGACGGTCGGGCCCTTCGGCGCGGCGCTCCCGGTCGCCGCCGGGGTGGCCGTCGGGCTCGTCGCCGGCGCCGTCGTCTCGACGGCCGCGAGGGTCTCGTTCACCTCCTTGTCGGTGACGAGCTTCCACGGCTGAAACCAGTAGAGGCCGAAGACCCCGCCCACGGCGAGGACGGCGACGACGACGATCCAGATCACCGGCTTGCGGAACACACCACCAGTAGACCGCCCCGAGGCGCGCGCCGACCCTTATGAAACGGTTACCGCGCCGGTCAGTATCATGACCGCATGGTGCATCAAGGTGACCAGTGGCTCGCGAGTGCCTACGTCGACCCTTCCGTGTTCGCGCTCCGCCCTGACTACCGGGCCCTGCTGATCCTTGCCGACGGGCTGGTGCCGGGCCCGAGCGACGGCGTGACCGACAAGCTGCTCCGCGCGGCCGGGGATGGGGCTCCCGCCGACCACCCGCATGTGGAGGCGTGGCGGGAGGCGTTCCGGGCTTTCGGCGCCAAGCCACAGCGCACCCGGCCGAGCGTCGACGCGCTGGTGCGCCGGGCGCCGCAGGGCCTGCCGCGGGTCGACCGCCTGACCGACGCGTACAACGCGGTGTCCGTGCTGCACGCGGTGCCGATCGGCGGCGAGGACGTGGACCGGTACCGCGGGCCGTTGCGGCTGGTGCGGGCCACCGGCGACGAGCCGTTCGACACCGTCGCGGACGGCCAGCCGGCCGTCGAGCACCCCAGTCCCGGCGAGGTGGTCTGGCGCGACGACGAGGGCGTCACCTGCCGCCGGTGGAACTGGCGGCAGTGCGTGCGCACCAGGCTCGGCCCCACCACGACGAAGGCCGTGTTCATCCTCGACGCGCTCGCGCCGATGAGCGACGCCGCGCTGGCCGACGCGGGATCGGCACTCGTCGACGCACTGGCCGCCACCAGCCCCGGGGTACAGATAGAGAGCCGCACCCTACAACCGGGGACATAGGCCCGCCGGGGGAGACCCTGAGGGCAGGTCCAGGGTTACGCCTGATACCTACCAACACTCCCCGTTACCTACGCTGACCGCGTGACCCTCATAGCGACCGAATCGCTCACCAAGACCTACGGGGGCCGGGTGACGGCGCTGTCTGACCTGACGGTCAGCGTCGACCCCGGCATCGTCGGGCTGGTCGGTGCCAACGGCGCGGGCAAGTCCACGCTGATAAAGATCCTTCTGGGCTTGCTCGCCCCCACCAGCGGTCGGGCGCGCGTGCTCGACCTCGATCCCACCGTCGACGCGGCCGCGGTGCGGGCCCGGGTCGGCTACATGCCGGAGCACGAGTCGCTCTCGCCCGACCTGTCGGCCGCCGAGTTCGTCACCCATCTGGGGCGGATGAGCGGGCTGCCGCGTACGGCGGCGCGCGAGCGGGCCTCGGAGGCACTGCGCCACGTCGGCCTGTACGAGGAGCGCTACCGCCAGATCGGCGGCTACTCGACCGGCATGAAGCAGCGGGTGAAGCTCGCCCAGGCGCTCGTGCACGACCCAGACCTGCTGCTCCTCGACGAGCCGACCAACGGCCTCGACCCCGCCGGCCGCGACGCCATGCTCGCGCTGATCCACCGGATCGGCAACGAGTTCGGCATCTCGGTGGTGGTCTGCTCGCACCTGCTCGGCGAGGTCGAGCGCATCTGCGACTCGCTGATCGCCATCGACGGCGGGCGGCTGCTGCGCTCGGACAACATCTCCGCGATGACCACGGTCACCGACGTGCTCGCGGTGGAGGTGAGCGAGGGCACCGACCTGCTCGCCGCCCGGCTCGACCTGCTCGGCCTCAGCGTCCGGCGAGACGGCCGGCTGCTGCTCGTACCCCTTGAAGACGACGCCACCTACGACCGCATCCTGGCCGCGGTGGCCGAGTTGGACCTGCCGCTGCACCGTCTCGACCAGCGGCGCCACCGCGTCGCCGAGCTCTTCGCGACCCGGGAGGTGACCCATGTCTGACGCCGCGGGTGTCATCCACGACATCGGCTACCAGCGCTACGTCGGCCCGCGCCTCGGGCGGGGGTATGTGTTCAAGTCGCTGTACGTGCACGGGCTGCGCACCGCGTTCGGTCTCGGCCGGAGCGCGAAAGCCAAGATCTTCCCATGGTTCGTGCTCGGCGTGGTCTTCCTGACCGGCGTCATCCTCGCCGCCGTGAAGGCACAGGTACCGGACGCGGGGGTCACCTACACCGCGTTCGTCGACATGATGGCCTGGCTGGTGGTCTTCTTCGTGGCCGTCGTCGCGCCCGAGCTGGTCTCCCGCGACCTGCGGGCGGGCGTGCTGCCGCTGTACTTCTCCCGGCCGCTGCGCCGCAGCGACTACGCGTACGCGAAGCTGGTCGCCCTGGCCACCGCGGTGTGGCTGCTGCTCGGCGGGCCGCAACTCGTGATGTTCCTGGTGGCCGCGTTCTCCGCGGACACCATGAAGCAGTTCTGGACGGAGGTCGGCGACGTCGGGCAAGGCATGCTGTACGCGGTGCTGTGGGCGGCCGTCTTCGCCGGGATCGGCCTACTCGTCGCGTCACTGACCGGCAAGCGGGCGTTCGCCGCAGGTGGGATCGTCGCGGTGTTCCTGATGACCACGCCGATCGTCGGGGTCGTCTCGGTCATGCCGTCACAGACCGCGCAGGATCTGGCGCTGCTCTTCAGCCCCGCCAGCCTGGTCTTCGGCGTCGGGGTGTGGCTCTTCGGCTCTCCCGACGGAAACGACAGCATCGGCCCGTTCGGCCCGCTCTACCTCGCGGTGACGATCGGCATCGTGGCCGGCTGCGTCGCCCTCCTGCAGGCCCGCTACCGGAAGGTCGCCTCGTCATGAGTGACCGCAGCGAACGAATCATCAAACGCAGCGTTTTGGGAGCCTCGTGGCCGCCCGCAGCGAAGCGAGGACGGCCATGAGCGATGTCACGCTCGCGGGCGTCTCCCGCTGGTACGGCAACGTGGTGGCCGTCAACGACGTCAGCATGACGCTCGGCCCCGGGGTGACCGGCCTGCTCGGCCCCAACGGGGCCGGCAAGACCACCGTGCTCCACATGATGGCCGGCTTCCTCGCCCCATCGCGCGGCACGGTAACGATCGACGGCGCGCCCACCTGGCGCAACCCGTCCGTCTACAAGGGACTCGGGCTGGTCAGCGAACGCGAGGCGGTGCACGACTTCCTGACCGCGCGCGAGTTCCTGCTGGTCAGCGCCCGCCTGCACCGCCTGCCCGACCCGGAGGCGGCCGCGCGGCGGGCCCTGGAGCTGGTCGAGATGACCGACGCGCAGGACCGCCGCATCGGCACGTACTCCAAGGGCATGCGCCAGCGCACCCGCGTGGCCGGCGCGCTGGTGCACGACCCGCAGGTGCTGCTGCTCGACGAGCCGTTCAACGGCATGGACCCGCGCCAGCGGCTGCACATGATGGAGCTGCTGCACCGCCTCGGTGCGGCCGGGCGCACCATCCTCTTCAGCTCGCACATCCTCGAAGAGGTCGAGCAGGTCTCCGGCACCGTCCAGGTGATCGTCGCGGGCCGGCTCGCCGCCTCCGGCGACTACCGCGCGATCCGCCGCCTCATGTCCAACCGGCCGCACGTCTTCGCCATCCACTCGACGGACGACCGCCGCCTCGCGGTCGCCCTGATGGGCCAGGCGTCGGTCACCGGCGTCGAGATCGACCGCGCCGGCCTGACCGTGCGCGCCGGCGACTACGGCAGCTTCACCCGCGCACTACCCAAGATCGCGCTCGCCCAGGGCATCCGCGTACGGCGCCTGCTCCCATCGGACGAGAGCCTCGAAAGTGTCTTTTCGTACCTGGTGGAGGCTTAGGTGGTACCCCAGACGATCGCGTGGATCACCGCCCGCGGCCTCTTCGGCCGCCGCCGGTTCCTGCTGCTCATCCCGCTGCCGCTGCTGGTGGTCGGGCTTGCCATCCTCGGCCGGGGCTTCGGCGTGGCACCGGAAAACTGGGCCCAGCCGGTGCTCGTCGGCCTGGGGCTGGCGGTGGTGCTGCCGGTCATCGCGCTCATCGTGGGCACGGGCGTGCTGGGTTCGGAGATCGACGACGGCACGATCGTGCACATCCTGACCAAGCCGCTGCCGAGATGGCAGATCGTGCTGCCCAAGCTTGTGGTGGCCACCGCCGTCACCACGGTCACCGTCTCCATCTCGCTCTACGTGGCGGGTGTCCTGGCCCATTCGGTACGGCTGGGGTTGGGGCTCGCGCTGGCGGGCTTGGTGGGGGCGCTGGTGTACTCGGCGCTCTTCCTGGCGATGAGCCTGCTCACCCGCCGGCCGGTCCTGCTGGGCCTGGTGTACGTGCTGGTGTGGGAGGGCCTGCTGGGCAACTTCGTATCGGGCACGCGGGTGCTGTCGGTCCAGCAGTACGTGCTGACGATCGCTGACAAGATCGCTCCGACGGGCCTGCTCCAGTCGAAGGTGTCGCTGCCGGTGGCGATCATCATGTCCGCCATCTTCACGGTCGGCGTCACGGTGCTCGCGATCGACCGGCTGCGCTCGTTCTCTGTCGCGGGCGAGACCTCGTAGCCGATACCACCCCAGGGCTGGGCGCGTGAGCCTAGCCCTGGGGTAAGGGTTTTCCCAAGATAGTGATAGTGGTCTATGGTTTGCTGATGCGACCGTTGCGTGCCCTGATCGTCGTGGCCACATCCGCAACCCTGGTCCCGCTCGCCGCGCCGGCGACAGCCGGGTCGAATGAGCCGTCGCGGGCGTTGGCCGCCACACCGGCGTTTCCTGGCGCGGCCGGCTTCGCCGCCGGGGTCACCGGCGGGCGCGGCGGTCCCGTCTACCACGTGACCAACCTCAACGACTCCGGGTCCGGATCCCTCCGCGACGCGGTCAGCCAGTGACGCGTGGGAGTAGGCCAACGGCCTCAACCCGGCAAACGCCGCCGACGGCGACGACTACGGCTACGACGGCTACACCAACGTCGAGCGATACCTGAACGGCCTGGCGCGCTGACTTCCTCGCCGAACTAACCCGCAACGGCCTGTAGCCCTAGATCGCCGTCAGCGGGGCAGCGGTCCGAGGCAGTTGTTCATAGCATCGCTGCTATGACGTGGGGTACGGTAGAACTCGAACCGGAGGTCCGCGACTGGTTGGAAGGGGCACCGACTGCGCTGTTCGCCCGGGCGGCGTTTTACGTGGACCTGCTAGCCGCGCAGGGTCCGCTGCTTGGCGAGCCGCACACCAGGCAGCTCGATGGCAAGCTGCGGGAGCTGCGGTTCTACCTCGAGCATGAGGCTGTGCGGATCACCTATTGGATCGCGCCAGGCCGGCGGATCATCCTGTTGACGGTGTTCACCAAGACCCGGATGCGGGAGGCCCGGGAGATAGAGCGGGCGAGGCGGGCGTTGGCACGGTGCGTCGCGGACGCTCACAAGGTTGAGGAGGCGTAGCTGGTGAGCGAGCGAGCTGACTGGGAGGAGCTGCGGCAGCGACGGATGACCGAGCCCGGAGCGGACGAGGCCTACGCCGCGGCTCGGCTCGCGTACGAGCTTGGGCGCGCCGTCCAAGACCTGCGAGAGCAGCACGGCTGGAGCCAGGCGCAGCTGGCGGAGGTGGCCGGCATGACGCAATCCGCCGTGGCCCGTTTCGAGGCCGGCGGGACGGTTCCCACCCTTACCACCCTGGAGCGACTGGCTCGCGCCCTCGACGTAGAGCTGGCGGTGCGGTTCAACCCGAAGACAGCAGCCGCGTAGCGGCGGCCTCAGCCGGTGTTGCGCATGCCGGCCGCGATGCCGTTTACGGTCGTGAGCAGGGCGCGCTCCAGTGCCGTCCCGTCACCGGGCGCCCGCCGCGCCCCCGGCGCCGTGGCCACCGCGCGCGCCGCAGCACCCGAGTCGCGGTACTGCCGCAGCAGTGCCACCTGCAGGTGGTGTAGCGGCTCCAGATAGGTGTCGCGGACGGCGAGCGTGCGCTCCAGGACGGGCTGGCGGTCGAGCAGCTCCGTCTCGCCGGTGATCGCCATGACCTCGCGTACCGTCCGGGCGTACTCCTCCTCGATCTTCGTGAAGACGGGGCGCAGCTCTTCGGGCACGAGCGTCTCGACGTAGCGGCGTGCGATCGAAAGGTCGGTCTTGTAGAGCATCATCTCCACGTTGGACAGGAAGGTCCGGAAGAACTGCCAGCTGCCGTGCATCTCGGCCAGCACGTCGGCGAGCCCCGCCTCGCGGGCGGCGGCCAGGCCGGTGCCCACCCCGTACCAACCTGGCACGATCTGGCGCGACTGGGTCCAGCCGAACACCCACGGGATCGCGCGCAGCCCGCCCAGGCCGGCTCCCGTGTTGGGGCGCTTGGCCGGGCGGGAGCCGATGTTGAGCGCGCCGAGCAGCTCGGTGGGTGTGGAGGCCCAGAAGTACGCGGGCAGGTCCGGGTCTTCGACAAGCTCGCGGTAGGCCTTGTAGGCCGCCGCCGACGTGGTGTCCATCGCCGCGTCCCAGCGGGCCAGCGCGTCGGTGGAGACGCGCGACGTGGTGTGCAGCAGCGTCGCCTGGAGGACGGCGGCGACCGTCAGCTCCAGGTTTTCCCGGGCAAGCGCCGGGATCGTGTACTTGTCGGAGATGACCTCGCCCTGCTCGGTGACCTTGATGGCACCGTCGAGCGTGTTGTAGGGCTGGGCCAGGACCGCCTCGTGGGTGGGGCCACCGCCGCGACCCACGGTGCCGCCGCGGCCGTGGAAGAGGCGCAGGCGCACGCCGTGGCGGGCGGCGACGTCGCGGAGCGCGCGCTGGGCGCGGTGGATCGACCACTGCGACGTGGTGATGCCGGCTTCCTTGTTGGAGTCGGAGTAGCCGAGCATGACCTCCTGCACGTCACCGCGGGCGGCGACAAGCGCGCGGTAGGCGGGCAGCGACAGCATCTCGTCGAGCAGCTCGCCACCGGCGTCGAGCTCGGCGGGCGTCTCGAGCAGCGGCACGAAGCCGATGCGGGCCTTGTGGCTGTGCACGTCGATGAGGCCGGCCTCGCGCGCCAGCACCGCCGCGGCCAGCACGTCGTCGACGCCGAGCGTCATCGAGATGATGTACGACTCGATGACGTCCGAGCCGAAGCGCTGCTGCGCGTCGCGGATGGTGGTGAAGACCTCGAACGTGCGCTTCGCCGACTCGGTGAGCGGTGTGTCCAGGCTGGACAGTGGGCGGCGGCCGGTCAGCTCGTCGGAGAGGAGCTTGGTGCGCTCGGCGCGGGAGAGGGCGCTGTAGTCGGCCACCTCGCCGATCCGCGCGTACATCTGGGCGAGCACCGCGTGGTGTGCCTCGGCGTGCTCGCGAACGTCCATAGTGGCCAGATGGAGGCCGAACGAGGCCACCGTGCGGATCACCGAGGCGAGCCGGCCCACCGCCGTCAGCTGGCCGGAATTGCGGGCCAGCGAGGCGCGCAGCAGCTCGAGGTCGGCGAGCAGCTCGTCGGAGCCGCGGTAGTCGCGACCCGGCACGTGTGCCGTGCCCTGGCCCAGCCTGCGCCGCGTGTTGGCCAGCTTCGCCTTGATGCAGCGGGCCTTGAGGCGGTAGGGCTCTTCGAGGTTGGTGCGGCGGAATCGCTGTGGCACCTCGGGGAGCGCGTCGAGATCCTTGGCCAGGCTGGCGGAGAGGTCGAGCGAGACGCCGCGCAGGCGGCGGGACACCGAGATCTCGTTGATCAGAGCGTCCATGGCCGCCTCGGTGGCCTGGATGCCGTGCTCGTGCTGGATCATCAGCACGTCGCGGGTGACCCGGGGCGTCACGAACGGGTTGCCGTCGCGGTCGCCGCCGATCCACGTGCCGAACGTGAGCGGCCGCGAGGTGGGCGCCGTCTCGACGCCCAGCGTGCGCAGCGTGTCGGCGAGGTCGTCGAGCACCTGGGGCGCCGCGTCGGAGTACAGGTCGCGCAGGTAGTAGATCGCGTTGCGCGCCTCGTCGGTCGGGTCGGGGCGGTCGAGGCGCAGCTCGTCGGTCTGCCACAGGAGGTCGATCAGCTCGGCCAGCCGGCGCTCGGTCTGCGGCGACTCGGTCGCCCCGTACAGAATCGCGGCGGCCGACTCGGCGTCGAGCTCGTCGGCGACCGCGCGGAGCTTGGAGAGGATCGAGCGGCGCGCCGCCTCGGTGGGGTGCGCGGTGAAGACCGGCCGCACCGCCAGCCGCCGCGCCGCCGCCGCGATCTCGTCGGTCGGCACGCCGCGCTCGGCGATCAGCTTGGCCGCCTGGTCGAGCCACCCGCCCTGGGTGGCCCGCTGGCGGCGCAGGTCGCGGGCGCGGTGCACCTGCTCGGTGATGTTGGCCAGGTGGAAGTAGGTGGAGAAGGCGCGCGCCAGCTGGGTGCCCGTGGTGACGTCCATCGCGCCCAGCCGGGTGGCCGCCCGCTCGGCGTCGGTGCGCACGAGGGCACGGATCTCCTCGACGAGGTCGAGCAGGGGCGGACCCTCCTGCCGGGCGAGGGTCTGGCCGAGAAGGGTGCCGAGGCGGCGGATATCGGCCCGCAGCGCCAGATTGGGGTCGTCGCGGTCGGCCTGCTCGCTCACCGTGCGCTCCTTACGTGAGTACGAAGGACGGCGCTGTCCGACAACAGGATGTTACCGACGCCACGTTGCCACCTGGTCAAACTGGTGAGTCATGTCTCAGAGTGCGACCACGTATGGCGGCCGCCGCCAGCAACACTCCCACACCCGCCGCGGCCCAGATGGCCAGCGCGGTGACCGGCCAGCCTGCCGCCTTGCGGTCGAAGTACACCACGGACTTGACGAGGTCGGTGCCGAGTCCGGGCAGGTTCCAGTGGTGCATCCCCCGAAAGAAGGCGGGGAGGAACTCCGGCGGGTAGATGCCACCGGAGCCCGGGTTGCCGAGCACCACGAATAGCAAGATCACCAACCCCGTCCCGAACAAGCCGAGCCACCCCTGCACCGCGGACGCCACAAGCCCCGACGCGAACGTGATCAGCGCGCCCGCGATCGCGATGCCCGGCCGGTGCGCGGTGAAGACGTCGAGCACGGGTCCGGTGATGATCGCGCCAGCCGCGCCCAGCAGCGCCGCGTACACGGCGAGGATCCCGATCCGCAGCGCCGCGTCGTCGAGGTCGGCCGGGGTGGTGCCGGATGCGAGGCCCAGCACGGTCGCGACCAGGTAGCCACCCAGCACACACCCCACGACCAGGTAGAAGGGGACCAGGCCGCGGGGGTCGCCGTCAGATGTGGGTACGGCGTCGGCCACCGTGATGGGCACCTCGGCGGTTGCCGCCGCGCCGGTCGTCGCCTGCGTGATGAGGTCGGTGGCCATCGGCGACGAGGCGCCGGCGGTGGTGAGCGTGAGTCCTGTCGCGCCGCCCGCGTCGGTGGCGGCGAGCACGGCATACACCTTCCGGTGGGTCAGCGCGTCGGCGGCGGCCCCGCCGTCGGCGTACTCGATGGACTTGAGCTGCGGGCGCAGCGTGGAGAGCAAGGTGGCGGCGGAGCCGTCGCCCCGCACCACGCCGACCGGCACGTCCCGTGGCGTGGGCTGGTGCAACGCCCCGGCGTACGCCCACACGAACGCCGCGGCCACCGCCAGCGTGCCGAGCAGCAGCCCGCCCGTTTTGCTCCATTTGCCCACGCATGACTCATACCAGATCAGAAGCGCTCGAAGTGGCGGATCGCCCCAGCTAACGCCAGTACGCCGGCCGCTCCAGCGCGATGCCCGACTCCAGCACGATCTTGTCGGGCAGCTGGGCGTTGCGGATCTTGTCAGCGCCGATAGTGAAGGTCCCATCGGCGGCTCGGCGCAACGCGTCCGACCACCGTCGCGGAGGAAGGGCCGCGACGATCCGCTTGGCCGGCGCGATCTCCTTCGTGACTCGGACGACTGGACACAGGCCAGCGTCCGCCGAGATCAGCAGGGCCGTGTCGAACCGATCGAGAACGGCGTCGCGCGTGATCGCGAGAGCCAGGTTGACGTCGGTCTCCTTCTCCTCGTAGACCAGACGGCTCGCCATGCACGAGCTGCATACGCTGGTCCGCTCCTGAAAGCGGCCCTCGATGACGAGGAACTCTGGACAGCAGGCGGCCAGCGCACTGAGGTAGTCCTCCTGCCGCAGTTCGCTGTCGGGCTGGTTTCTGATCCGCGCGGTGAAGCATCAAACGCCCACCAGGCGCTGGCCCGGTCGTAGCAGCGAGGTCGCCAGCCGCTGGAGGTCGAGCCAGTGGTACTTGCGGCCGTGCTTGGCCTTCAGCCCGTGGTAGAGATTGAGCCCGTCGATGTAGGCGATGACTCTCGTCACGGCGGCTCTCCTCCGTGGCAGCGTATGGCGTGTCGGGCTTGACTTGCGGCAACCCCGCCAGGGTTAGTAGCCCTGGCCCGACGGCCCCCATCGGGGGCCGTCTCTTTGTTTCGGCGCGTCGCTGTTCGAGCGCAGAGGGTACGCGCCCGGGCGTTGGTTTATCCGCCCCTGCGCGTTGCCTGTGGACAACCCAAACCGTGCCGCGATCGGGCCGGCGGGGAGAGCTAGGGTGGGACGTGACACCCCCCGTCCGGTTCGGGCGCGGGGCTTTCGCGCGTGCCTCTAGGAGGCTTCACATGCTCGGCGGTCTGCTGCCTGCCGCCCTCGGCGATCCGGCGCTGGCCCGCGTCCGCGACCGGGCTCGGGGCGCCGGCTCCGATGGGCTCGATCTCACCGCGCCCGCGGCGCTGCGGCCCTTCGTGGTGGCGGCGGTGGCGGCGGACACGAAGGCACAAGGCGCACAGAAGCCGGTCCTGGCCGTCACCGCCACAAGCCGGGAGGCCGACGACCTCGCGCTGGCGCTGGGCAGCCTGATCCCGGCCGACGAGGTGGCCGTCTTCCACGCCTGGGAGACGCTGCCGCACGAGCGCCTCTCGCCGCGTTCCGACACGGTCGGGCGGCGGCTGGCGGTGCTGCGGCGGCTGGCGCACCCGGAGGGGAGCCCGCTGCGGGTTGTCGTGGCGCCGGTGCGGTCGGTCCTCCAGCCGATGCTCACGGGGCTCGGCGACCTGGAGCCGGTCGAGCTGCGGCCAGGTGGCGAGGCCGCGCTGGAAGACATCGCCCGGCGGCTCACCGACATGGCGTACGCGCGCGTCGACCTGGTGACCAAGCGCGGCGAGTTCGCGGTGCGCGGCGGCATCCTCGACGTGTTCCCGCCGGCCGACGAGCATCCGTCGCGGGTGGAGTTCTGGGGCGACGAGGTCGAGGAGATCCGCACGTTCGCGGTCGCCGACCAGCGCACGATCGAGGCCGTCCAGCACATGTGGGCACCGCCCTGCCGCGAGCTGCTGCTCACCCCCGAGGTTCGGGAACGAGCCAGTGAGCTGGCACAAAAGCACCCCGAGCTGGAGGAGATCCTCGAAAAGCTCGCCGAGGGGATCCCGGTCGAGGGGATGGAGTCGCTCGCACCGGCCCTGCTCGACGGCACCGACAGCATGGAGCTGCTGGTCAACGCCATGCCGGCCGGCACTCACGTGCTGCTCTGCGACCCGGAGCGCATCCGCACGCGGGCGCACGACCTCGTGCGTACCTCGGCGGAGTTCTTGGAGGCCAGCTGGGCCGCGGCCGCCGTCGGCGGCCAGGCACCGATCGACCTCGGCGCCGCGGCGTTCAAGACATTGGCCGAGGTACGCGCGGTGGCCGGCGACCTTGGGTTGCCGTGGTGGAGCTTGTCGCCGTTCGGCCTGGTGGAGGCGGCGTCCACAGAGGAGGCCGCTCCCTGGGAAGACCCGCTCCCCGCGGTGACGGTGACGCCCGACCTGAGCGACGCGATCACGGTCGCCGCGCAGGCGGTGCCGCTCTACCACGGCGAGACCGCGCGGGTGGTCGACGACCTCAAGCGATGGTCCGGCGACGGCTGGGCGGTGGCGCTGGTCTTCGAGGGGCACGGGCCGGCCCAGCGGGCTGTCGAGGTGCTGCACGACGCGGGCGTCGGCGCCACGATGGTCGAGTCGATCGACGCGCCGCCCCAGGCCGGGCAGCTGCTGGTGAGCTGTGGCGCGCTCAACCACGGCTTCCTCGACGAGGCATCCCGGCTCGCCGTGATCACCGGCAACGACATCACCGGCGGCCGCGGCGCGTCCACCCGCGACATGCGCAAGATGCCCAGCCGGCGGCGCAACACGATCGACCCGCTGGAGCTGCGGGCCGGCGACTTCGTCGTGCACGAGCAGCACGGCATCGGCAAGTACGTCGAGCTTGTGCAGCGCACGGTCAACGGCGCCTCCCGGGAGTACCTGGTCATCGAGTACGCGCCGAGCAAGCGCGGCCAGCCCGGCGACCGCCTGTTCGTGCCGACCGACCAGCTCGACCAGCTCTCCCGCTACGTGGGCGGGGAAAACCCGGCGCTGCACAAGATGGGCGGTGCCGAGTGGCAGAAGGCGAAGGCGCGGGCCCGCAAGGCGGTGCGCGAGATCGCCGCCCAGCTGATCCAGCTCTACGCCGCCCGCAAGGCGTCGAAGGGGCACGCGTTCGGGCCGGACACGCCGTGGCAGCGGGAGCTCGAAGACGCGTTCCCGTACACGGAGACGCCCGACCAGCTGGCCGCCATCGAAGAGGTCAAGCACGACATGGAGCAGCCGACCCCGATGGACCGGTTGATCTGTGGCGACGTCGGCTACGGCAAGACCGAGATCGCGGTACGCGCGGCCTTCAAGGCGGTGCAGGACGGCAAGCAGGTGGCCGTGCTCGTGCCCACCACGCTGCTCGCCCAGCAGCACTACAACACGTTCACCGAGCGGATGGGGCAGTTTCCGCTGGAGATCCGGCAGCTGTCCCGCTTCCAGACGCCCAAGGAGACCGAGCAGACGCTGGCCAAGGCGGCCGACGGCACCGCGGACATCGTGATCGGCACGCACCGGCTGCTCCAGACGTCCACCCGGTTCAAGAACCTGGGCATGGTCGTCGTCGACGAGGAGCAGCGCTTCGGGGTGGAGCACAAGGAGTACCTGAAGCAGCTCCGCACCGCCGTCGACGTGCTCACCATGTCTGCGACGCCGATCCCGCGCACGCTGGAGATGGCGATCACCGGCATCCGGGAGATGTCGACGATCGCCACCCCGCCCGAGGAGAGGCACCCGGTCCTCACGTTCGTGGGGGCGCAGGACGACCGGCAGGTGGCCGCTTCCATCCACCGCGAGCTGCTCCGCGACGGCCAGGTCTTCTACCTGCACAACCGGGTCGAGTCGATCGACCGGGCGGCGCGCCGCATCCGCGAGCTGGTACCCGAGGCGCGGGTCGCCGTGGCACACGGCCAGATGGGCGAAGACGCGCTGGAGAAGGTCATGGTCGGCTTCTGGGAGAAGGAGTACGACGTCCTCGTCTGCACGACGATCGTCGAGTCGGGCATCGACATCCCCAACGCCAACACGCTGATCGTGGAGCGGGCCGACCTGCTCGGCCTCGCCCAGCTGCACCAGATCCGGGGCCGGGTGGGCCGCGGCCGCGAGCGGGCGTACGCCTACTTCCTCTATCCCCGCGACAAGCCGCTCACCGAGCACGCGCACGAGCGCCTGGCCACGATCGCGCAGCACACCGAGCTTGGCGCGGGCATGTACGTGGCGATGAAGGACCTCGAGATCCGCGGCGCCGGCAACCTGCTCGGCGGCGAGCAGTCCGGCCACATCGAGGGCGTGGGCTTCGACCTGTACGTGCGGATGGTCGGCGAGGCGGTGCAGCAGTTCAAGGGGGAGCGGCCGGCCGAGGAGGAGGTCGACGTCAAGATCGACCTGCCGGTCGACGCGCACCTGCCGCACGACTACATCGGGGTCGAGCGGCTGCGCCTGGAGATGTACCGCAAGCTCGCCTCCGCCCGCACCCCCGCCGAGCTCGACGAGGCGGTCGTGGAGATGCGCGACCGCTACGGCGAGCCGCCCGCCGCGGTGGCCAACCTCGTCGCGGTGGCCAGGTTCCGCCTGGTGGCCCGCTCGTACGGCCTCACCGACGTATCCGTACAGGGCAAGCACGTGCGCTTCGCCCCGCTGGCACTGCTCGACTCGAAGCAGCTGCGGCTCAAGCGCTACCACCCGGACGCGGTGTACAAGCACGCGACCGAGCAGGTGAGCGTGCCCCGGCCGGCGACGAGAAGGATCGGCGGCGAGCCGCTGCGCGACCAGGCACTGCTGGAGTGGTGCGCCCAGTTGCTCAAGGACGTGCTGGGCGACCCCGTACCGGCCGCGGTCAGCGGCGCGTGAGAGAGTGTCGGCCATGAACCGTGGTCGCCGGCTGGCATCCATCCTCGTCGTCGCCTCGCTGGGCCTGGGCAGCCTCGTCGGTTGCCAGACCGAGACCGGCAAGGCCGCGTTCGTGGGCGACACGACGATCACCGAAGACCGGGTGTCCCAGGTGCTCGACGACGCGCTGGCGAAGTCGCCCAAGGAGGAGCCCGCTCCCGAGGTGTCCGGCTCGCCGGCGCCACCGACCGAGCTGCCGGTCACCCGCCAGGAGGTCGTCGACCTGCTGGTGAGCATCGAGCTGGCTCGGCGGGAGGTCAAGGAGAAGAACCTCCCGGCGGCCAAGGACCCGACCGAGCCGGCCGAGATCGCCGAGGCGCTGCGGGTGGCCGGCGACAGCGAGTACACGAAGCTGTGGGCCGAGTGGCTCGACCTGCAGACGGTCATCACCGAAAACACGCCCCGCGCCCAGCTCACGGACGAGGGGATCATGAAGGTCTACAACGCGATCGCCAAGACCGGTGCGATCCAGCCGGGTCTCTCGGTGCAGCAGGTGCGGGAGCAGTTCGGCGAGGCCGTCTTCGCCGAGGCCGCGATCCTGGTGTCGACCGCGCTCGGCGCCCAGGCGGAGAAGACCGACACCAAGGTCAACCCGAAGTACGAGCCGATCAGCGCCCCGATGGCCGTCGGCACGCAGCAGGGCCCGGTCTTCTACAACGTGCCGTTCCTCTCGTCCGACATGGTGACCGACGTTTCTCTATGACCGCCCGGCTCGTACTGCTCGTCACCTCGCCCCGCCTGCCGGTCGGCCTGCTGACGGCGGAGGCCTGGGATCTCGTCCGCGCCCACCCGGTGCTCGCCGCCGCGGAGAGTGGACTGGCGGCCGTGGTGCGCGCCGCGGGTGGTTCGGTGACGATCGCGAGCGGCACCGACGCGCTGCTGGAGGCGGCGGGGGCCGAGGGCACCGCCGTGTGGCTGGCCGGGCCGACCGGCGACGAGGAGTTCGCCCGCGAGCTTGGCATGCGGCTGACCCGCGAGCCGGGGCGGGCCGAGCTGGAGCTCATGTACGGCTCGTGGGACCCGCCCGGTGCCCGCCTGCTCGACGCGGTCACGGTGATGGACCGCCTCATGTCGCCCGGCGGCGACCCGTGGAAGCGGCAGCAGACGCACGCGACTCTGGCGCAGTTTCTGCTGGAGGAGTGCTACGAAGCCTACGACGCGATCGAGGCCGGTGACCTCCGCGCGCTGCGGGAGGAGCTCGGTGACGTGCTGCTCCAGGTGGTGCTGCACGCGCGGATGGCTGAGGAGCTGCCCGAAGACGAGCGGTGGTCGGTCGACGACGTGGCCGGCGACCTCGTCGCGAAGCTGATCCGGCGCAACCCGCACGTCTTCGCCGGCGCTGCGGTCGCGGGCGTCGACGAGATCGTGGAGAACTGGGAGCGGATCAAGCGGGCCGAAAAGTCGCGCGACTCCGCTGTGGACGGCATCGCGCTCGCCCAGCCGGCGCTCGCGCTGGCCGCCAAGATCATGCAGCGGGCCGAGCGGGCCGGGATCGACGTGCCGCTGCCTCAGGCCGAGGACGATCTCGGTACGGCGCTGCTGGCGATCGTCGCGGACGCTCGCTCGCGCGGGCTCGACGCCGAGGCGGCACTCCGGCGGGCCGCACTCTCGTACGCCGAGTCGGTGCGCGCGGCAGAAGCCGGCTGAGCCGGCTCCACCCGCGCGGCAGAGGCCAGCTGAGCCGGCTCCACCCGCGCGGCAGAAGCCGGCTGAGCCGGCTCCACCTGCGCGGCAGAGGCCAGCTGAGCCGGCTCCACCCGCGCGGCAGAAGCCGGCTGAGCCGGCTCCACCTGCGCGGCAGAGGCCAGCTGAGCCGAAGCGGGCTGAGCTGTCAGCCCCACCGCCAGCCCTAGCGCCACCACGAGCACACCCGCGGTCTGGCCGGGATCGGGCAGCTGGCCGGCCTGTATGGCGGCGGTGACGAGCGTGGCCACCGGCATCAGGCCGACGATCATGCCGGCCCGCTCCACGCCGAGCCGCTGCAAGCCGGTGAACCACGCGATGAACGCCACCACCGTCATCAGCAGCGAAAGGTAGCCGAGCGTGGCCGCCTCGACCGCTGTCGGTGCCCGCCACTCGGCCACCTCGCCGGCCGCGAGGCCGCCGACCAGGAGCAGCGGCACGGCGAGCCCGCAGCTGTACGCGGCCACCCGGATCGCGCCGAGCCGGGGGAGGACCGCGGCCGCGAGCAGCGAGAAGAGCACCTCGCCGACAAGCGCGCCGAGCGAGGCGAGCACGCCGACCGCGTCGGCCTTGCCGGAGCCATGCACGAGCGCGGTGCCGCCGACGACCACCGCCGCGGCCACCACGATCCGGGCGGCCGGCCGGGCGCCGCGGAGCAACGGCGCGAGCAGCGCGAGGCCGAGCGGGGCGGCGCCGATCACCGTGCCGACGACAGCCGCGTCGGCGTGTGGCAGCGCGGCGAGGATGCACGCGTTGAACGCCGCGAGCCCGGTCGCCGCCAGCACGGTGAGGATGCCCAGCTCGCGGCGGTTCGGCCGGACCCGGCCCCGGACCAGGAGGGCGAGGATCACCGCGGCCAGGCCGTACCGCAGCGCCTGGCCGGTCAGCGTGGGGTAGTCGAGGATCAGCTGGCTCAGCGAGACCGAGCTCCCGACGATCACCATGCCCGCGATACAGAGCAGCGCACCAACCTTCACACGAACGACGCTATGGTGGCAATGGTCCATCAGACAGGGCCATTTGGGCGTGGTGATGGAGGACCATTTTGTGGGAGGCGCTGGTCCAGCTCGACCGCGAAAGGCCCGGGCTGGCCGATCAGCTCATCGACGCGCTGCGCGACGCGATCGCCGACGGCCGTCTGGCTTCGGGCACCCGCCTGCCATCCAGCCGCGCCCTCGCGGCAGACCTGAAGCTCTCTCGCGGAGTGGTGGTCGAGGCCTACGAGCAACTCGTGGCGGAGGGCCGCCTCCTGTCCCGCCAAGGCGCCGGGACAGTCGTCGCGGAGTTGGCCCATGATCCCGTGGGGCGACCGGCGGAGCTACCCGCGCGGCGACAAATCGTGCAACCACTCCGGCCAGGAGTGCCCGACCTCGGCATGTTTCCGCGCGCCGCGTGGCGCCGGGTGTACGAGAAGACGCTGGCACAGATGGCCGACGCGGCGCTCGACTACGGCGATCCCTCCGGGGCGCGGCGGCTGCGCGCCGAACTGGCGAGCTACCTCGGGCGGGTGCGCGGAGCCCGGGTCAGCCCCGGCCAGATGATCGTGACGACCGGGGCGGCGCAGGGGTTCGCGGTGCTCGCCGCCGCGCTGCGGGCCAGCGGGTCGACCGCGATCGGGTTCGAGGAGCCGGGGAGCTACGGCGTGCGCGGACACCTGGAGAGCCACGGGCTGCGGCTCGTGCCGGTGCCGGTCGACGGCGACGGGCTCGACGTGGCCGCCTTGGAGCGTTCCGGCGCGCCCGCGGTGTTCGTCACGCCGGCACACCAGTTCCCGACCGGTGTGGTGCTCGCCCCGGCGCGGCGGGCGGCGCTCGTCGAGTGGGCGCGGCGCACCGGCGGGCTGATCGTCGAAGACGACTACGACGCCGAGTTCCGCTACGACCGCGACCCGGTCGGGTGCCTGCAGGGGATCGCCCCGGACGCGGTCGCGTACATCGGCTCGGTCAGCAAGGCGCTCGCCCCGGCGCTGCGGCTCGGCTGGCTGGCCGTACCCGAGAAATGGCGGGACGCGGTGGCCGAGCGGAAGGCATGGGCCGACCTCGGCGGGCCCGTTCTGGAGCAGTTGGCGTTCGCGGAGCTGCTGGCCGGCGGCGGGTACGACCGCCACCTGCGCCGGGCCCGCCTGGAGCACCGCCGGCGGCGGGACGCGCTGGTCACGGCGCTGCGGCGGCACCTGCCCGGGCTGCGGATCTCCGGTGTGGCAGCCGGCCTGCACCTCGTCGTGGAGCTGCCGGACGGTGTGGACGACGAGGTGCTCGCCGAGCGGGCGCGGGCGGCCGGGCTGGGCCCGCTGCCGCTCTCCCGCATGCGCCTGGACGGCGGCGGGCCGCCCGGCCTGGTGCTCGGCTACGCCGCAAACCCGCCCGGGGAGCTCGAAACAGCTGTGCAGGCGCTAGCGTCTGCCTATGGCGCAGTTCGTACCGCTCGCTGAGCGCATCGTCGACGCAGTCCTGGAGAGCAACCCGGCCCTCGCCTCCTATGTGGGCGATCACCGCTTCGACGACCGGTTGCCCGACCTGTCCGCGAGCGGCGTGGCCGCACAGGTGGCGATGCTGCGCGACGCCGGCAACGCGCTCGCCGAGGTCGACGCCGACGCCCTCGACCCGCCCGAGCAGGTCGACCACGCGGTCCTCACCGCCCTGGTCGAGCGCGGGCTTTTCGAGATCACGGAGGTACGCGGCCACGAGTGGGACCCGCTCGAACACAACCCCGCCCCGCTGATCTACAACCTGATCGCCCGCCCGTTCGCGTCCATTTCGGAGCGGCTGGCAAGCCTCGCCGGCCGCCTCGCCGCCGTCCCCGACGCGCTCGCCACCGCCCGTGCCACGCTGCGCGACTGCCCGCGCGTCCACGTCGAGACGGCGGCCGCGCAGTTCGCCGGTGCGGCCGCGCTGGTACGCGACGAGGTGCCCGGCATGCTCGCCGCGGACCCTGCCATGCGCGCCACCGTCGAGCCGGCGGCCGAGACGGCGGCGGCCGAGCTGGACGGCTTCGCCGCGTGGCTCCGGTCCAAGGTGGACACCGCCGACCGCGACCCGCGACTGGGCCGCCGGCTGTGGGAGGCGCGGCTGTGGCACACGCTCGACACCGAGCTGCCGGCCGCGCAGGTGCTCTCCCGCGCGCGGGCCAACCTGGAACGCGTGACCGAGGAGATCCGCGCGGCGGCGGCCGAGATGGTCGGTGGGCCGGCGGACGACGAGACGGTACGCCGCGCGCTCGGCCAGCTCGCCGCCGAGCGCCCGGACGAGGAGTCCATCGTGGACCTCGCGAAGGTGACGCTCGGCGAGACCACCGAATTCGTCCGCGCCCACGACCTGGTCGGGCTCGTCGACGACCCCTGCGAGATCCTGCCGATGCCCGAGTTCGCGCGCGGCGTGGCGGTGGCCTACTGCGACGCGCCCGGCCCGCTGGAGTCAGACGACCTGCCGACGTTCTACTGCATCGCGCCCGCGCCGTCCGACTGGCCGGCCGAGCGGGTCGAGTCGTTCTACCGCGAGTACAACAACCAGATGATCCGCAACCTCACCGTGCACGAGGCGATGCCGGGCCACTTCCTCCAGCTGGCCCACGCCCGCCGCTACCGAGGTACGACCCGGGTGCGGGCGATCGGCGCGTCCGGCCCGTTCGTGGAGGGCTGGGCCGTGTACACCGAGGAGCTGATGGTCGGCCTCGGCTTCGGCGGCCTCCCGGTACGCCTGCAACAGCTCAAGATGCAGCTGCGGATGAGCATCAACGCGATCCTCGACCAGCTCGTGCACTGCGAGGACATGCCCGAGGCGGACGCGATGGCGCTGATGACCGGGCCAGGCTTCCAGGAGGAGGGCGAGGCGGCCGGCAAGTGGCGCCGCGCCCTGCTCACCTCCACCCAGCTCTCCACCTACTTCGTCGGCTACACCGAGGTCGCCGACATCGCGGCCGCCCGCCCGGCCGGCACCTCACCCCGCGAGTGGCACGACGCCATGCTCGCCCACGGCTCCCCGCCGCCCCGCCACCTCCGCACCCTCCTCGGCGTCTAGCCGCAGCCTCAGAGTCGTGAGAGATCTAGAGAGGTTTCGGAGTCGGGGTGAACCCTGGCCCACGTGACGACGGAAACCCTTTCCAAACAAAGAGATTTGGGCTATCGCGATGTCCGTTGTGGTCCAGGCCGTTGCTCCCGCAGCCTCACCCTGCACGGACCTGTGCGCGCGGGGACCCTTTGGCGCCTGGCCAGCGGCGCACGGGTGCAGCCACGGACCACGACGAGCATCGCGGTAGCCCAAAATGGTCGAAATGTCCAGCGCCGCCGCACCGCCGCTAACGTAGCGTAATCAGATTCGGGGCGTAGATGTGAATCTAGAACGGTTAGGGTCGATATAACGCCCTAACCGTTCTAGATCGCGAACCTGGTGCCCGTTACCTGGCACAGTGGCTACTGCCCGCGACCGAGACCCGCCCGGCTCGGTCGGCGCCGGCCTGGCGGGTTATGACATTGTGGACAAACGCCGACCTCAACCCCGAAAGCTCTATAGACGAAGGGTTCATCGGGCTTGACGCGCGGACCCGGCGGCCCGCGGGAGCGTGCGGTCCGCAGGTGACGCGGACGTGGGCAAATGTGGGGCTGAGAAAGTCTCCAAGGCTGGGCTAGCCGGCCGGGCGCTTGTCGACGATCTTGGCGCCGGTGGGCAGGGTGAAGGCATCGGGGTCGGCCTTGTCGCGGTAGCGGGTCATCGCGATGTCGACCTCGCTGCCATTGACCAGGCCGGCGAAGCTGCCCAGCACGCCGTCGATCGTGATGCAGGCGTCGAACGCGGACGCGGCGGCGTCGCGGATGCCGCGCACCTCGACGCACGTGGCCGGCCTCCCGGCGATGGTGGTGCCGCTCTGCTCGATCGCGGCGGCGGTCTCCAGCGACGCGGTCGTGAGCAGGCGGATCACCACGGTCGGCGCGATCAGCCCGTGCGCGCCGGCGTCGCGGAAGGCGGCCACAGCGGGCTCGTTGTTGGGCGTGGGCGGCTCGGTGAGCGTGCAGGTCGTCGTGGCGCCTGCGCGCCGGCAGTCGGCCGTGGCCTCGTCGGTGACGGTCAGCTTTCCCTCGGGATACACGTACGCCGAGCGGAGCGGGGACTGGGCCTGGGCGATCGTGGCGGTGCGGCCCTCGGGCAGCAGGTAGTCGGCCGAGTAGGTCAGCGCGCCCGACGCGTCGAGGCGGCTGGCCAGATCGTTGACGAGGTCGGCGCGATCGATGACCTCGCCCGCCTCGCCGCAGCCCGGCACCGCCGCGCCCAGGGTCACCGCCACCAGCACGAGACGGACGAGGCGGGCGCGGGGCATGGGGGCCAGGGTACTGAGTTTCGACCTGCCGGCGAGGCCAAATCCCGCCCTCACTAGGCTCATCGGCGAAGCCTCGGCCGCAGAGCGGCGGCCCCTGAACATCTAGGCGAGGAGCGTCACAGTGGCCACCATCGAGGGAATCGTCGCGCGGGAGATTCTCGACTCGCGCGGCAACCCCACCGTCGAAGTCGAGATCGGGCTCGACGACGGCACGATCGCGCGCGCGGCGGTACCGTCCGGCGCCTCCACCGGCGCCTTCGAGGCGGTCGAGCTGCGCGATGGCGACAGCGACCGGTACAACGGCAAGGGCGTCGAGAAGGCCGTCGCCAACATCGAAGACCGCATCGTGCCCGAGCTGATCGGATACGAGGCGAGCGAGCAGCGCGCGATCGACCAGAAGATGCTCGACCTGGACGGCACGCCCAACAAGTCGGATCTCGGGGCAAACGCCATCCTCGGCGTCTCCCTCGCGGTGGCCAAGGCGGCGGCCGCCAGCGCCGAGCTGAGCCTCTTCCGCTACGTGGGTGGGCCCAACGCGCACGTGCTGCCGGTGCCGATGATGAACATCCTCAACGGCGGAGCGCACGCCGACTCCAACGTCGACGTGCAGGAGTTCATGGTCGCGCCGATCGGGGCGCCGACCTTCCGCGAGGCCCTGCGCACCGGCGCGGAGGTCTACCACGCGCTCAAGTCGGTGCTCAAGAAGAAGGGCCTGTCGACCGGGCTTGGCGACGAGGGCGGCTTCGCGCCCAACCTGCCCACCAACGCGGCCGCCCTCGACCTGATCGCCGAGGCCGTGCAGGCGGCCGGGCTGCGGCTGGGCAACGACATCGTGCTCGCGCTCGACGTGGCGGCGACGGAGTTCTACAAGGACGGCGCGTACGTCTTCGAGGGCGCGCCCAAGCCCACCGACGAGATGATCAATTACTACACCAAGCTCGTCGACTCGTACCCGATCGTGTCCATCGAGGACCCGCTGGCCGAGGACGACTGGGCCGGCTGGTCGGCGTTCACCGCGGCGCTCGGCGACAAGATCCAGATCGTGGGCGACGACCTCTTCGTCACCAACCCGGAGCGGATCGCGCGCGGCATCGCGGAGAAGTCGGCCAACTCCGTGCTCGTCAAGGTCAACCAGATCGGCTCGCTGACCGAGACGCTCGACGCGGTCGACCTCGCCCACCGCGCCGGCTTCACGTGCATGATGAGCCACCGTTCCGGTGAGACGGAGGACACCACGATCGCCGACCTGGCCGTGGCCACCGGCACCGGCCAGATCAAGACCGGCGCGCCGGCCCGCTCCGACCGGGTCGCCAAGTACAACCAGCTGCTCCGCATCGAAGAGGAGCTGGACGACGCGGCGCGGTACGCCGGGGCCGCCGCCTTCCCGCGGTACCATCTGTCCTAGTTGATCTCGGGCCTGTCTCCTGGATCTCGGTGGAGCGATGCGACGTCCAGGAGACAGGCTTTTGGGCTGCGACAAGCGCCCCGGATCACGGGGAGGACGTGATGACGCAGAGGCTCACGCCGGGCGGGCAGGGTCCCGCCCGGCGCCCGGGGCAGCGGAGCCGGGCCGCGCCACCGCGGAGCGGCCGGCCGGTGTCCCGGGGCGCCGAGCCCAAGGAGAGCGCCGACACCGGCCGCTCGGCCAATCGCCCGGCGGCCCGGCGCGCGCCGGTGCGCCGCACCAACGCACCGCAGCCGCGCCGCTTCACCGGCCGCGCGACGGTCCTGCTCGTGGTGCTCGTCGCCCTCGCGCTGGGCTACACCTACCCGGTGCGGGTCTACCTGACGCAGCAGTCCGACATCGCGCGCATGGAGCAGGCGCAGGCCGAGCAGCGCGAGCGGATCGGCGAGCTGAGCGAGCAGGCGGCGCTGTGGAAGGACAAGCGCTACATCGAGATCCAGGCGCGAAAGCGGTTCTACATGGTCTACCCGGGCGAGGTCCCGCTGGTGGTGCTCACCGATCCCGAGGGCGCGGCCCGAGACGCCGGCACGCCGCCCGACGCCGGCAAGAGCCAGCCCGCCGACCCCTGGTACGACACGCTGTGGTCCTCGATCCAGGCCGCGGACGCGGAGACCGACCGATGAGCGAGCCCGCCACGGCCGCCGACCTCGACGCGGTGGCCGCCCAGCTCGGCCGCACGCCCCGCGGCACCCGCGCGGTGGCACACCGCTGCCCGTGCGGCCTGCCCGCGGTGGTCGAGACCCGGCCGCGCCTGGCCGACGGCACGCCGTTTCCGACGCTGTACTACCTCACCTGCCCCCGCGCGACCGCCGCGTGCAGCCGGCTGGAGTCCGCCGGGCTGATGAAGGAGATGGAGGCGCGCCTGGCCGCCGATCCCGACCTGGCCAAGCAGTACCGCGCGGCCCACGAGGACTACCTGGCCCGCCGCGAGGCGATCGGGCACGTGCCGGAGATCGAGGGCACCTCGGCCGGCGGCATGCCCGGTCGGGTCAAGTGCCTCCACGTGCACATGGGCCACGCGCTGGCGGTGGGCCCGGGCGTCAACCCGTTCGGCGACGAGGTGGTCGGGCAGGTCGGCGAGTGGTGGGCGGACGGACCATGCGTGACATCGTGATCCGCCGTGCCCGCACCGCCGACGTGCGGGCCATCCGCGACCTGATCGACACCTACAGCGAGGAACGCCGCCTGCTCAGCAAGGCGACCGTCACCCTCTTCGAGGACGTGCAGGAGTTCTGGGTCGCCACCCGCGGACCCGACGGCGCCGTCGTGGGTTGCGGCGCCCTGCACGTGATGTGGGAAGACCTCGCCGAGATCCGCACGGTCGCGGTGCACCCCGCCTGCCGCGGCCTGAAGATCGGCCACGGCATCGTCTCCGAGCTGCTCGACGTGGCCCGCGAGCTCGGCATCGCGCGCGTGTTCGTGCTGACCTTCGAGACGGGGTTCTTCGGCTCGTTCGGCTTCGTCGAGATCGACGGCGCACCGGTGCCACCGCCGGTCTACGAGCAGCTGCTCCGCTCCTACGACGAGGGCGTCGCCGAGTTTCTCGGCCTCGAGCGCGTCAAGCCCAACACCCTCGGCAACAGCCGCATGCTCCTCCACCTCTAGAAGATCAAATTCAAGAGATTCGAGGGGATTTCCCGGGTCCGCGTCAGCTGCCGACCGTCGCTCCCGCCGGAGACCGCGGTGGCCGGCGGCTCGCGGGGCGAGCCGAAATCCCCGGCCCCCGCTGCCGGCTCCGCGCACCAAGCCCGCACCCCCTTTCGACGAGTGCCGAGCCAGGAGCCGGCGCCATCGGACGCACGCCCGTGGGCCTACGCGTTCAGCCGGGCCGGAGGTCGATGGCGAGCTTGCGGACGAAGCGCTGGAACTGTGGGTCGAAGATCTCGCCGGCGGTGGCCGCGATCTCGTGCGGTGTCCACCAACGGACCGCGTGAAACTCCTCGCTCTCCGGCACCGCCCAGGTGCGGTCGCCGTCCGCCAAGTACCAGATGCTCACGTCGGTGTGCCCGGCGTCGATGCCTCTCGTCACGGTCGCGGTGAGGAAGACCGGCCGCACCTCGACCTTGACGCCCAGCTCTTCGTGCGCCTCGCGGTGGGCCGTGTCCGCGGGGTGTTCGTCCGGGTCGACGTGGCCGCCGGGCGGCAGCCACAGGCCGGCCTTGGCGTGGTCGACGAGCAGGATGTCGCCGTCCGGGGTGATCGGCACGACGTACGACACGAGGTGCCGTGGCGGCTCCGCCGGCCTGACCCTGCGGAAGACGTCGTCGGTGCTTTCCAGCCAGCGCAGCGTCTCCCGCTGGTGGGTCGCCTCCAGGTCATCCAGGGGTGTGATGGCGGCGACGATGTCGTGGACGGCGGTGACCGGCGGGCGCATCCGGCTAGGGTTTCACGCATGACGAGGGTGGCGGCGATCGACTGCGGGACCAACTCGATCCGGCTGTTGGTGGCCGACATCGACGGGGCGCTGACCGACGTCGTGCGGCGGATGGAGATCGTCCGCCTGGGCCAGGGTGTCGACCGCACGGGCCGGCTGGCGCCGGAGGCGATCGAGCGCACGCGGGTGGCCCTCGCCTCGTACGCGGACCAGATTCGGGCGCTCGGCGCCGCGCGTGTGCGGATGTGCGCCACCTCGGCGACGCGCGACGCGGCCAACGCGGGCGACTTTCGCGCCATGGTGGTCGAGACCCTTGGCGTCGAGCCGGAGGTGGTGACCGGCGACGAGGAGGCGCGGCTCTCCTTCACTGGTGCGGTGCGCGGGCTGAGCGCCGAGCCGCCGTTCCTGGTGGTCGACATCGGCGGCGGCTCGACCGAGTTCGTGGTCGGTGAGTCCACGGTGGAGGGTGCGATCTCCGTCGACATCGGGTGCGTGCGGATGACCGAGCGTCACCTGCACGGCGACCCGCCCACGCCCGCCGAGATCGCCGCCGCGACCGATGACATCACCGCCACCGTCGACCGGGCGCTGGCCGCCGTGCCGGGCCGGGGGGCCAGGACGCTGGTGGGGCTCGCCGGCTCGGTGACGACGGTGGCGGCGATCGCGCTCGGCCTGCCCGGGTACCACCCCGCGCGCACCCATCACGCGGTCGTGTCCTACGACGACGTGGCCAAGGTCACCGGCGACCTGCTCGCGATGACCACCGCCCAGCGGCTGGCGATCCCGGTGATGCACCCCGGCCGCGCGGACGTGATCGGCGCGGGCGCGCTGGTGCTGCGCGTCATCATGGAGCGCGCCGGCCTGCCGGCGGTCGTCGCCAGCGAACACGACATCCTCGACGGCATCGCCTGGAGCCTGATCTAGGGACCGTCCGGGGACCGGTTTCCGAGAGAACAAGATTTCCCGGCTCCGCGTCAGCTGCGGACCGCCGCTCCCGCCGGAGACCGCGAAGGCCGGCGGCTCGCTAGCGCTCGCCGAGATCCCCGGCCTCCGCTGCCACCTCCGCGCGCCAAGCCCAACCGCCGCGCGCGCCCCGGCGTGTCATCGCAGCGGTCGTGCCCACCCGGTGGAGGGCCGGCCACACGCTCAGCGGTACCAGAAGCACGTAATAGCGCCCCGATAACGTGCTTCCAGTACCGCTGAGCCCAGCCAACCCCCGTGGGCTTGCCCCACGGACCTGGCAGCGGAGGCCGGGGATCTCGGCGAGCGCCAGCTCGCCGCCG
>Ga0081539_10001733_pt1 | contig 34847 bp, 31 predicted proteins | sample TabmetS4T2R2_FD_71023 | JGI IMG/M metagenome (GOLD analysis project Ga0081539, IMG submission 71023) | Tabebuia heterophylla rhizosphere microbial communities from the University of Puerto Rico - S4T2R2 | ecosystem: Host-associated > Plants > Roots > Rhizosphere ... | reverse complement strand
CTTCTGCGCGAGCATGTTGGTCTGGTTGTGTTTCAAAGAACTGGCTTATCAAACCAAGCAGACCGTCTATCAGTTGAAACATGGCCTGCTCTCAGATTACCTGAAGCAGCAACTCAGAAATCCGTCCATCGCTTTCAGCTAATCTGAGAAAGTCCTATTATAACAAAGCGCCGGGGCAATAGTTTAACTCCTCTGACACCTCCAGTTCACTCAGCCGTCACACGCGTCTGTTAAATTACTTCATGGACTGCTCATAGCGTTGAACATTTCGGCACGCACGACCGCGCGCGTCGAGACGCCGTATTTCAGAAGCATTCTCTTTCACCTTCGAGGGACAGCATGAAAAAACAGTTTTCAGTATTGGCCGCCGTGTGTCTCATCTTTCTGTCTAATCTCAACGTGTGCGCGCAGTTCAGCGGCTTCGCTAACAAGGGGTTGGTCGGCGTCGGGCGCGTTCCGGCCAACTCCTTCGACCAACTCGGCCCGAACATTGACACGCTCGGCGGTGTCTTCTCCTCGATGGCCTTCGACCTCTCCTCTCTACGTCGAACGGGCGACGCCGCAAACGGCTTCACATTCTCCGGCGCGCTCTACGGCCTGCCCGACCGCGGCTTCGGCGACGGCGCGCAGAACTACCTGCCGCGCATACAGAAGTTCGACTTCTCAATCAAGCCTTTCTTCGGCGCAGGGCCTGTCGCGCAGAATCAAATCGTGTTCACCAATGTCTCGACGCTTCTGTTCAGCACAATGAGCGGCGCGAACTTCACGGGCTTCGACGCAAACGACGCGACCGTTACGACGCACCCGCAGTCAATGGCGGGAAGCCTCGGCGGAGGCAGGCGCAGCATTGACCCCGAAGGACTCGTCCTTCGCGCGTCGGACGGCGGCTACTACGTGAGCGACGAGTACGGCCCGTTCATCTATCGCTTCGACAGCTTCGGACGCTTGCAGCAGACCATCAAACCGCCCGCGTCAATAGTCCCGAAGCCGAGTTTCACCGCCGCGTCCGCTCCCGCCTCCGGGCGCTTCAACAACCGCGGCCTCGAAGGTCTGTCTTTGACGCCCGACGGCAAGCGCCTCGTCGCCGCTCTCCAGAGTCCAACCGTTCAGGACAGCATAGACAACAACAGCAGTCCGTACACGCGCATTCTCGTCTATGACGTGGTGGCAGGCTCGGCGAACGAGAACAAACTCATCGGCGAGTATGTTTACCAACTCACGCTCAAAGGCAATCCCTCGCAGACGCGCAGCACGCCCATCAGCGAACTCTACGCGCTCAGCGACACGCAGTTTCTCGTGATCGAACGCGACGGGCGCGGCGGCGATACGGGTAACGGCGCGCTCTACAAGAAGGTGAATTTGGTTGACGTGAGCACGGCAACCAACATCGCGGGCACGGGCTACGACCTTGAGCCGGGAACGACGGGCGCTCTCTCGCTTCCCAAATCGGGCGCGCTTCCAACGGGGCTGAACGCTGCCACGCGGCAGGACTTCGTTGACCTGCTTGACACGGCGCAGCTATCGAAATTCGGCCTCAACATCAACAACCCGCCCGACCAGAACTCGCTCGCCGAGAAGTGGGAGGGACTCGCGCTCATCCCTCTGCGCGACCTCGCCGCGCCGGACGACTACCTGATGCTCGTCGGCAACGACAACGACTTCAAGACGGCGAACGTCTTCCACAACGGCAGCATCGTCGGCACCAACAGCTTCAACGTTGACAACATGATTCTGGCCTACCGCGTGACGCTCCCCGTCGCGGGTCTCAGGCGCATAAGCGACGCGCAGTTCTTCGTCGGCCAGCATTACCTCGACTTCCTCAACCGGCAGCCAGACCCCGCGGGCTTCCAGTTCTGGACGAACGAGATTGCCAACTGCGGCGCTGACGCTGCTTGTGCCGAAGTCAAACGCATCAACGTCTCGGCGGCCTTCTTCCTCTCGATTGAATCTCAGCAGACGGGCTTCTTCGTCTATCGCTTCCATCAAGCCGCCTTCGACACGGGCGAGCGCCTGAAGCGGCAAGACTATCTGCCCGACGTGCTGAAGGTCGGCCAGAACGTCATCGTCGGTCAAGGAGCTTGGGAGCAGCAACTCGAAGCGAACAAGCGAGCGTTTGCGCAGGAGTTCGTCTCGCGCCAGACGTTTCTCGACAGGTATCCGACTTCGCTGACGGCGGCGCAGTTCGTTGACGCTTTGAACACGAACACAGGCGGGTCGCTCTCGCAAGTGGAGCGCGACGATCTCGTCAACAAACTGAGCGCGGGAACGTTCACGCGCGCGCAGGTCTTGCGCGCAATCGTGGACGATGCTGACTTCCAGAAGCGTGAGTTCAACCGCGCCTTCGTGCTGACGGAGTATTTCGGCTACCTCGGCAGAAACCCCAACGACCCGCCCGACAACAGCTTCGACGGCTACAACTTCTGGCTCTCGAAGCTCAATCAATTCGGCGGCGACTTCGTGAAGGCCGAGATGGTCAAGGCATTCATCTCATCCACCGAATACAGGCAGCGTGTCGGTTTGCCTTGAGTCGGACGGGTTGAGGTCATTCGCGGTACAGTGAGACGAGAAGGTGGGTGCATGCGGCAGCACCCGCGCGCCGGAAAGTCCATCAATCATCACACGCCGATCTCCCGCGCGAGACCGAGAGACTTGTTTTGAGCGCGGCTGTGAATGATGCGGCAATCGGGCTGCAAGAGGCACGGCTCTTGAGCGAACAGAAGCGTGTCGCGGGTTCGAGCATCGTCGGCTCCGCCAATTATCCAGTGAATATGGGCACTTGCGCCCGTCCTTTGTGGCGGGCGTTCGTGTTTTTGGCGACCGTGCTATTACGTAACTATTACAAAGCGCCGTCGCCGAAGCTGTTAGGATAGCTTAAGGTTTAATACATCACATTCATGGCGATAGTGAATTCCGAAAAGTGAGGGGCATGGGAACACAAACGAGGGACGAGCAACGGGCGAATCGAATCAACTGGGAGAACGTCTTCATCCTGATCCTATTCCACGCGGGCGCGCTCGCCGCGCTGTTTATGTTCACGTGGACGGCGCTCGTGGTTTCGCTCGTGCTCCTGTGGGTGGCGGGAGGCGTCGGCGTCGGCATGGGCTACCACCGGCTGCTAACACATCGCGGCTACAAGACGCCGAAGTGGGTTGAATACTCTCTGACGCTCTGCGGCGCGCTGGCCCTCGAAAGCGGGCCTATTCAGTGGGTCACGACCCACAGAATTCATCACGCACACACCGACGCCCCCGCCGACCCTCACAGCCCGCGCGACGGCGCATGGTGGGCGCACGTCGGTTGGATTCTACGGGGCACGGCGCAGGTGCACGACCGAGCAACCAAAGAACGCTACTCGCCCGACCTTTTAAGGGATCGCTTCCACGTGTGGCTTTCGCGTTGGTACTACGTTCCGCTCGTCGTGCTCGGCGTCGGGCTGCTTCTCTTCGGCGGCTGGTCGGTCTTCATGTGGGGCGTCTTCCTGCGCGTTGTGGTGGGGCTTCACTCGACTTGGCTCGTCAACTCGGCGACGCACATGTGGGGGACGCGCCGGTTCGAGACAACGGACGACTCGACTAACAACTTCCTCATCGCGCTCTTGGCCTTCGGCGAGGGCTGGCACAATAACCATCACGCGTCCCCGCGCGCCGCCCGCCACGGCCTCGCTTGGTACGAGATTGACGTCAACTGGTGGGGCATACGCACGCTCCAATTGTTGGGGCTTGCGAAGTCCGTCAAGCTCGTCGGCAAAAACGGCCTGCGTGTCGCCGCGCGCGGCGAAAAGGTTGACGAGGTGCTCAGGAAAGCGGCTTAGAGTAACATTACACGGTGAGCCGCATGAGACTTAGAGGCCACCGCAAATCTGTCGCCTTCTTCATCACGCTGGGGGCGTGTCTGGTCGGGCTGGCCGTGACCTTGAACGTCAGTTGGATTCTACTCAACTGGCGCAAGGTCGCGCTGCTCGTCCTCGGCATAATCTTCTTCAGCGCAATCATCGCCGGACTCGTCCTCAACACAATCTTCCTCGTCCGCGAGATACGCCGCAACGAACAGCACGACGCCTTCATCAACGCCGTCTCACACGAACTCAAAACCCCCGTCGCCTCCATACGCCTCTACCTCGAAACCTTGAAGCGTCATAAACTCGACGCCGCCAAGCGCCGTGAGTTCTACGACATCATGCTCGCCGACACAGACCGCCTCTTCCACACCGTCGAGCAAGTCCTTCGCGCGGGCGAGGCCGCGCACCGGCGCTCGCGCGGCGAAGTCGAACTGATTGACCTGCGCGAGACGGCGCGCGCCTGCCTCGACCTCGCACGCACGCGCTACCCGAACCTCCCCTCCGACTCGTTCCGTCTAACGACGACCGACGGCGACGGCGCGCGCGCGCTCGTAAGGGGAAGCGCCGACGACCTGAGAGTCGCGCTGACCAATCTTATTGACAACGCCGTCAAGTATTCCGGCGACGCGGTCGGCGTGACGTTGAGCGTCGCCCCATTTAACGAGAAGCAGTTTGAAGTGCGCGTGACGGACAAGGGCGCGGGCATCCCTCGCGGCGAGTTAAAACGCATCTTCCGACGCTTTTACCGCGCGCCGGGCCGTCTCGTCGCGCAGGTCAAGGGGACTGGACTCGGACTCTTCATCGTGCGCGCGATTGTGAAGCGGCACGGCGGCGAGGTAACCGCCGAAAGCGAAGGCGAAGGCAGAGGCAGCACCTTCATCATACGTCTGCCGAGGGCCGAAGCATGAAGGAGACGCGCCTGCTCGTCGTCGAGGACGAAGAACATCTGGCCGCCGGGCTGCGCTTCAACCTCGAAGCCGAAGGCTACGCGGTTGAGACCGTCGCCGACGGCGCGGCGGCGCTCGCGCGCCTGACGGACGCGTGCTCGAACTTCGACGCCGTCGTCCTAGACGTGATGCTTCCCGGCAAGGACGGCTTCGAGGTTGCGAAGGAGTTGCGCGCCGCCGGGTGTTACGTCCCCGTGTTGATGCTCACGGCGCGCGGGCGGCCCGAAGACGTTCTGCGCGGCTTCGAGGCGGGTGCGGACGACTATCTTCCGAAGCCCTTCGAGTTGGCAATACTGCTCGCGCGCATCAACGGACTGCTTCGCCGGCGCGAGTGGCAAAGCCGCGGGCGGCGCAGCCAGACGAACGCCGCGACCGAGACGTACGCCTTCAACGGGAAGACGATTGACTTCGGCGCGCTCGAACTGAAGGCCCGCAATCGCGTCGTGCGCCTGACTCTGATGGAGGCCGAACTGCTGCGCTACCTCATCGCCAACGCGGGCCGCGCAGTCTCACGACGCGAAATACTCGAAGAGGTCTGGAATCTGCGCGAAGACACCGACACGCGCGCCATAGACAACTTCATCGTGCGCCTCCGCCGTCACGTCGAAGACGACCCCGCCGACCCCGCGCACCTCCTGACCGTTCGCGGCGTCGGCTACCGCTTCATCCCTGAGCCGTCGAAGAAGAGTCGGAAAGAATAAACGCGCGTGAAGTTCACCGTTCGCCCGTTCGCATCGTCCGCACGCACAACTCAGCGCGTTCGGGTTATTTCGAGCGTGGGCATTCGGCGTGTCGCGGGGTAGGGGCAGTCGTCGCCTTTGATTGCGCGCCAGAGGATTTGGTTGAAGAGGGCCATGCCGGCGCGGTCAACTTCGTCGAGGTCGAGCCGGGCGGAGGCTTGTGCGTTCGCGCCCGTCGAGGGGTTCTTTTCGTCGAGCGATTGTTGGGGCGTGAGCGGAGAGTAGGGGCGAAGGTCGGGCGAGGCGTTGAAAATCTCGCGCAAGGGTCGCCCGTAGGAGTCGAACTGCGAGAGCGGCGGAAGGCCGAGGATTTCTTCCACGGTTGCGAAAACGTCGGTGGTGTTGACGAAGCGGTGAACTAGGCCCGCGCGGTTGTATGCGGAGACGACGAGGAGCACGGAGCGGTGCGAGTCAACGTGGTCTGGGCCGTCCTGCGAGTCGTCTTCGAGGACGAAGAGAATGGTGTCTTTCCAGTAGGGCGAGTTTGAGACTGCCTCGACGATGCGACCGAGCGCGAGGTCGTTGTCGGCCATGTGCGCGCGCGGCGTCGGACGCCCGGCGCGCGCGCCCGAAGTGTGGTCGCTCGGCAGGTGAAGGATTTCGAGCGCGGGCAAGTTTCCGCGCTTCACGTATTGTCGAAACTCTTTGAGCCAAACGCCGGCGCGCGTCTGGTCGGGGATTCTCATGTCGAACGCGGGATACTCCGCGCTCGTGTAAGGACGCAGCGCTGCCTTCGTCGCGCGGTAGCGCGCGGGCGCACTCTTGTTCTTGTCGGGGACGGGTTCGGCATACTCGCCGTAGTTGCGAAGCGTCAGGCCCTTCCTTATCGCGTTGTTCCAGAGGTAGCCCGCCGCCGGCTCGTCAACGTCGTCGCGGTCGTTCGCGTCGCGGCGGTCGGAGTAGAGCGAAGCGACGGTCTTCTCCGTGTAGTCCGTGACGTAGGCGGCGGTTGACCAGACGTGCCCTTGCGAACTGACCTCGGCGTTGACGAAGAAGCGGTCGAAGAGTCCGAAGCGTTCGGCGAGCGCGTGGTGGTTGGGCGAGACATCGCGCGGGAAGAACAGAAGCGATGCGTCGCCGTCGCCCGCGTGCATGTCGCCGAAGACTTGGTCGTAAGTCCGATTCTCCTTGATGACGTAGATGACGTGCTTGAACGGCGGATACTTCGACGCGCGCCGTGCCGTACGATTCCAGTTGTTGGCGCGCGCGACCCGGCGCGTCAGACGGCGCAACTCGTCGTCCGTCATCCCGGCGGGAAGCGTCGTCAACGTGCCGTCGAGTTGGCCGAGCACGTAGTCGGGGTCGTCGGCCTCGGTCTTTCCGCCCGACTGTCGAAACTGCGGGTTCGGCTTCGTCCCGCGTCCTTTGCCGTTGAGCACGACGAGCGAGTCTCGCGTCGAAAGAAGCGCCGACGGATACCAGCCGACCGGGATGCGCCCCGCGAGACGTTCGTCGCCCGACGCGCTTTTCACGTCGGAGAGCCGGCGCGAGAGCGAGAAGACCGCAACGGCGTTGTTGTCGGCCTCTGCGACGAAAAGGTTTTTGCCGTCGGGCGAGAGCGCGAGCGCGTTCGGCGTGCTCCCCTCTTTGCCCGAAGGCGGCGCGTCGTCGAGCGTAGCGAGTGTGCGACCGTCGCGCGCGTCAACGACCGCAATCCTGTTCGTGCTCGCCGACGCGACGAACAGACGCGTGCCCGTCTCATTTAGCACGAGCGCGGAAGGGTGACGACCGACCGTAATCCTTCGGCCCTCCTTGAGCGCGCCGTCGCGCTCGGCGACGAACACGGAGACCGTCGTTCCGCCCCACGCCGAGACATAGACGCGCCCGTCCGGCGCGACGACGACGCCGTAAGGATAGTTTTCAGTTCGCAGTCGCTGCTCGACGCGTTTGCTTTCAACGTCAACAACCGCGAGCGTGTCCGCTAGATTCTCCGCGACGTAAAGTTTACGCCCGTCGCGCGAGAGTGCGAGGCCGGCGGGGTAGCGCGTGCCGGGCTTCTCCGCCTCTTTCTTCGCAAGCTCGATGCTTCCGGTGAGCGTCGCCTGCCGTTCGCGCCAAGAATAGACATAGACGACGTCCTCGTTGCCGCCCGAAGCGTAGAGCGTCCGCCCGTCCGGCGAGAAAGCCAGACCGTAGAATGCCGCCGCCTGCGCGACCGTTTGCACGACGCGTCCCGTCTCGCGCTCGACCACCTGAAGCCCCTGCTGACGCCAGCCGTTCAAAGAGAGCACGACGCGGTCGCCTTCGGGCGAGAGCACGAGCGCGAGAGGCATGTTGCCAACGTCGGACGTGCGCCCCGCCGCGTCTATGCACGCGCCCGTCGGCAGGCACGCTTGTCTCGCCTGCGACTGCGCACGCGGCTTCGCTATCCTCGCCTGCGCGCCCGCGCTCTGGCAGTTGAGCACGAGCGCCGTCAGACAAACAACGATTGCTTTCACGGCTGCCTTCATCAAAATCACACGCGCCTGCCCTCTTCGTTCACGAACAAAACGCCGCGCACTATAGACTTCTCTCTTTGTAGCCTTAAGATTGAACTGTCGTCAAGACCGAAAGAGAAGCGATGAATGTGGAATACGGAATGCGAAATGATGAGTGATGAATTGAAAGCACGGCCCTTGTCTTCATTCCGCATTCCGCACTCATCATTCCACATTCATCACTTCCTCCCGCCTCTGTTAAAATCCATGCACCCTATGATTCCCGTCTCCGAGGCCGTCCGAATCGTTCTTGAGAAGACCGCGCCGCTCGCGCCGGAGCGCGTCGCGCTCGCCCGTGCGCACGGGCGCGTTCTCGCCGAAGACGTTTTCGCCGGCACAGACCTCCCGCCCTTCGACCGCGCGCAGATGGACGGTTACGCCGTTCGCTCCGAGGACGTTCGTCAAACTCCCGCGCGCCTGCGCATCGTCGGCGAGGCCGCCGCCGGACGAGGTTGGCGCGGAGAGTTGAAATCAGGCGAGGCCGTGCGAATCATGACGGGTGCGCCGCTTCCGGCGGGCGCGGACTCGGTCGAGCAAGTCGAGTTGACGCGCGAGACGGAAGACGGCGCCTTCGTTGAAATCAATCGCGCGAGCGCGAGGGGCCAGTTCTACGTCCCACGCGCGAGCGAGATACGCGCGGGCGCGCGCGTGCTTGCGGCGGGCGACGACCTGAACGCCGCGCGCATGGCCGTGCTCGCATCGTTCGGCTACGCGGAAGTCAAAGTCGCGCGTCGTCCGCGCGTCGCGGTGCTTGCGACGGGAACGGAACTCGTCAACGTCTCCGAGCGTCCCGGCGAAGATCAGATACGCGACTCGAACACATATTCGATTGCGGCCTACGCCGAACTCGCGGGCGCGGAAGTCCGCAGGCTTCCCTTCGCGGGCGACGACGCCGCGCTCCTCGCCGACGAAATCAACAAGGCCGCGCGCGAGGCGGACGCAGTAGTCCTCTCCGGCGGCGTCTCGATGGGCCGCTACGATTTCACGAAGGCCGCGCTCCAAGCGCTCGGCGCGGAAATCTTCTTCGAGCGCGTGAACCTTCGACCCGGCAAGCCGACCGTCTTCGCGCGCCTCGCAAACGAACGACGCACGCTCGCCTTCGGACTACCCGGAAACCCCGTTTCCGTCAGCGTCACCTTCAACCTCTTCGCGCGCGCGGCCCTGCGCGCAATGCAGGGCGCACGCGTCCCGGCGTTGACGGAAGAGACAGCCGTGCTCGCGCGCGCCGCGAAAGGCGCGGTCGAAAGGATGAGTTACCTGCCCGCCGCTCTCACGACGGACGACGCTGGCCGGCTCCTCGCAGAACCTTTGAAGTGGGGCGGCTCGTCCGACTTCGTCGCCTTCGCAAACGCGAACGCGCTCGTCATCGTCCCCGCGGGCTTGAAGACGGTTGACGCGGGAAGCGTCGTCCGCGTCGTTCGACTTCCGGGGTGAGGCGGCGGCTGAATGCGCGTGTCGAGATTTCGAGGAGAAAGTTTCTAAACGCGAAGGCCGCAAAGTGGAAGACAAAAAAAGGACGCTTCTTTTAGTAGTGGGTCAGTTTGAAAAAATACTCACCGCCGCAGGCGCAGAGTTCGCGGAGGATGCGCAGAGACAGTCAACTTCTCTGCGCTGTCTCCGCGTCCTCTGCGCCTGCGGCGGTGAATAATTCTTTGAACAAATGCTCCCATATCTCTAACTGACCCACTACCCTTCTTTTGCGTCCTTCTTTGCGTCCTACGTAAAATTCACTGTAACCTTTGTTGTTTATCATTCCCAATGAGCGAACTATCCCACATGGACGAAGAGGGCCGCGTCTCGATGGTTGACACGAGCGCGAAGCCGCAGACGGCGCGGCGCGCGGTCGCTTCGGCGCGCGTGTTGATGTCGGCGGAGACGGTCGAGGCCGTGCGCGCTCGCCGCACGCCCAAAGGCGACCCGCTTGAGACGGCGCGCGTCGCCGGAATCATGGCCGCGAAGCGAACGGCGGAACTCATACCCTTGTGCCACCCTTTGCCGCTCACGCACGTCGAGGTGCGCGCCACGCTCGAAGAGTTCGGCGTCTCGATTGAAGCCGAAGCGGCGACGACGGCGCAGACGGGCGTCGAGATGGAGGCACTGACCGCCGCCACGGTCGCAGCGCTCACCGTCTATGACATGTGTAAGGCCGTCGAGAAGGGCATCGAGATAACCGACGTTCGCCTCGAATCCAAAACGGGCGGCAAGTCGGGCGACTGGAAAAGAGAAAAATCATAAGGGTAAAAAGGGAAACGGGTAAAAAGGGAAACGGGTAAAAGGGGAAATGGATGAAGCGAACAGGGTACGCTCATCAACATGTGCTTTACCTTTTACCCTTTTTCCCTCTTCCCCTCTTCCCAGGGTCTATTCATTCTCAGTAGCCGGGACACGTTCCTCCGATAGAATGAGGTTGCCTAACCTTTATTTCTGCGGAGGAACGTATGAGCACCTTGCAAGTGCCGTCCCTGCGTGATGCTTTAGCAGATGTGCCCGACTTCCGACAAGCTCAGGGACGCCGTTATGAACTGCTGCCCGTACTCCTGTTGTGCTGCGTCGCTGTCATGTGCGGCGCTCGTTCGCAAAGTGCGATTGCCGACTGGGGAGCCAACTATGGCACGCGCTGGCTCACACGCCTCGGCATACATCGGCGTCGCGGGCCTTCTCTGAACCTTACCCCGAAAAGTGGAGAGTGAGATAAGACTCTTCCGAGCCTCCGCCTTCACCGATACAATGGAGGCACGATGAAAGAGAGAAAACAGTTCACTAAAGAGTTCAAGGAGGGCGCGGTGCGACTCGTCACCGAGCAGGGGCGCACTATCGCCGACGCCGCGCAAAGTCTCGGCATCTCGCCGTGGACGATGTCGCGGTGGGTTAAGGCGGCGAAAACGGAGGGGGCTGAAGCCTTTTGCGGGCACGGGCAGCGGACGCCCCTCGAACAGGAGAACTTCGAGCTGCGGCAGAAGGTTAGGCAGCTTGAGGAGGAGCGCGCCATCTTAAAAAAGGCCGCGGCGTACTTTGCCAAGGACGTGCGGTAAAGTACGCCTTCATCCGCGACCACCGGAAAGAGTTTCATGTTTCAGCGATGTGCCGCGCGCTTGAGGTCAGTCCCGCAGGCTACTACGCTTGGCGCAGTCGAAAGTCTTCGGCGCGCGACCAGGAGAACGAGCGGCTGTTAGAGAAGATCAAGGCGGCGCACGCCAAAAGCCGCGGCATCTACGGCTCGCCGAAGATATATCGGGAGCTACGGCGCGAAGGCTTGTCGGTCAACCACAAGCGGGTCGAGCGATTGATGAAAGAAGAGGGCATCAAGGCGAAGAGAGTTAAGAAGAGTCGGCGGACGACCGACTCGCGCCACTCATTGCCGGTCGCCGAGAACGTGCTGGCGAGAGAGTTCACGGCCTCGCGCCCGGACGAGGTCTGGACTTCGGACATCACCTACGTCTGGACTGCGGAGGGGTGGCTTTACCTGGTCGTCTTCCTCGACCTGTACTCGCGGCTCGTCGTCGGGTGGGCGGTCTCGGAGGAGTTGTCAACTGAATTCGTCGAGGCGGCCTTCATGCAGGGGCAGGCCAGGAGGGGCGCGGCGGTCTCGCCGCTGGTACATTCCGACCGCGGGAGCCAGTACGCGAGCGCCGCCTTCAGGGAGAAACTCGCGGCGTGGGGTTGCGCTCAGAGCATGAGCCGCAAAGCGAACTGCTGGGACAACGCCGTGACGGAGAGCTTCTTCGGGAACTTGAAGGGCGAGATGGTTCATCACGAGTGCTTCGCCACGCGGCGTGAGGCGAAGGACAAGCTCTTCGATTACATCGAGGTCTTCTACAACCGCAGTCGGATTCATTCGGCGGCGGGCTACTTCGCGCTGGCGGAATATGAAGCGCGCTACCGAGCGCAGTTGAAAGAGGCGGCGTGAGGCTGGGAAGCAGCCTTATCTCGCTGTCTACTAAACGGGGGAAGATTCAGACGATGCCGATCAAGCAATGGAGTCAGGCGATGCAGGCTTTCTCCATCATCTTTGAAGGGCGCGTGCCGACGTTGGACGGAAACTCGTTTACACAGATCGTCTGACACCCTCACTGCACGCCTCAACTGTTTACGGCGGAATCAATCACGAAGACTTGGACTTGGTCGGAAAGTTGCGGCCGCAGCTCTTCTGCGTCGCCGACGGCGATGACGGTCATGCGGTCGGGGAGGAGGTGACGGCGTGCCAACTCCATTAGGTCTTCCGGCGCGGCTTCGTAGAGCCCCGTCAGGTGGCTTTGGAAGTAGTCGGCCGGGAGATCGTGGAGCGCGAGGTGCCTCAGCCGCAGTGCCATCTCGTGCGAGGACTGGAGTGAGCGAACGAACTCGCCCGCCGCGTGGCTCCGCGCGCCTTCAAGCTCCGCGTTCGTGACGGGCTCTTGTCGCAGGCGCTCGACCTCGCGCCTTATCTCCCACACGGCAGCGCCGACGCGTTCACTCTTCACCGCGGCGGAGGTGACGAACGGGCCGGGCCCGCGTCGAGTCACGAAGCGGCTGCGCGCGTAATATGTGTACCCGAGCCGTTCGCGCAGGCAGAGGTTGAGGCGGCGCGTGAGTATCCTGCACAGAAGGTGCAGGCGCGCGAGGTCTGGGTGGCCCTGCCGGACGCCGACGTGCCCCACGCGCAGTTCTGTCTGTGCCGCGCCGCGCAGGTTCACCACGTGCACGCGTACCGTCGGCGCGGCGGGCGGAGGGCACGTCGGCGGGGCGGGCGAAGTCGTAAACGCTTCGGCGGGCACGGCATCCTCGAACCTTCGCACCAGCGCCTCCGCGTCGAAGCTGCCGATGCCGACCAGCACCGCGTTCCGCGGCGTGAGGTGACTTCGATGGAAGTCTACGAGGTGGCCGCGCTCAATCGCGTTCAGACTCGAATGGCTGCCGAGGAGCGCGCGGCCGTACGTGTGTTCGCCGTAGACTGCGCGCGCAAACCAGAGGTCGGCCACTTCCGCGGGCTGGTAAGCCTGCCGCTTGAGAAGGTCGAGGTGTCTGCGCCTGAGCCTTTCGACTGACGCGTCAGGGAATGTCGGGGAGGTTATGAGGTCTAAGAGTAGTTCGACGCCGAAGTCCAGGTCGCGGCTTAAAAGCTCGACGGTCAAAGAGCCGCAGTCCCAATTTACGTAGGTCAGTACGTCGGCCCCTAGCGACTCGACCTCCTCTGTAATCTGTGCGGCGCTGCGCCGCCCGGTGCCCTCCTTCAATAAGGGCATGACAATCGAGGCCAATCCCTCAAGCCCGCGCGGCTCGCGTTCCGCGCCCGCATCGAAGGCGCAGTAGAGGTGCGCCAGCGGTACGACGTGATATTCGGACAAGACGATCTTGAGGCCGCCCGCCGTACGGAGCCTGTGGAGTGGCGGTGGGCGAAACGACGGCGGCACCGACGGCCGTCGGAGAAGGAAGTTGGGCGCGTCGCCGGGGGTCATGAAGTCACTCCTTGCGGCGTGATGGTCAACAAGGCGCGTACGTCCCGACGGCAGTGCTCGCGGCCGTAGCCAGTTACACCGTCGGCGTCGAGCCCTTCGTAAAGCCGCTCTTCGTTCTCCGCGCGCGCAGGGTCGTCGAGGTAAGCTGCGGCGCATGCGAGCGCCTCGGCGCTGCGGTCGAGCCTTTGCATCAGCGAGTAGTGGTCTGTGAGCGCCTTCTTCTTCGCGCGCGAGACGGCCACGTCCGAAACCCCTTCGGCGAGTAGCTCGTCCAGGGCTTCTTCCAAGTCGGCTTCAAGGCTTTGCGCGTCAACGCCCGCGGCCGCGGTGGCGACGAAGGCGAACGTCGCGGCCTCGCGCATCGTGTAAGCCTGCGCCTGAACGTCCTGCGCTGTGCCCCTTTCGTAAACAAGTTTCCGTCGGAGCGGGGCGAGCCTGCCGACCGCGAGGCTCCTCGTGAGGAGGGACGCCGCGTACCAATCGCGCTGCCCGTATCCCGCCGCTCGGAAGGCGAGGTAGCAGCGCGGGAAGGGGACGCGCTCGGTTACGACCTCGCGCCTCGCGCCTCGCGCCGTCGAGAAGCGCGAAGACTCTACACGCGTGCCGTTGCCGTTCGCGCCGCCCGCGGGAATTTTTCCGAAGTAGTTTTCTATCTCCCGCATGGCTTCGTCTAGCTCGAAGTCGCCGACCAAAGCCAGGACGGCCCGGCCCGGTCGATAATGCGCTTCGAGGAACGCCTTGGCGTCGCCGCGCGTCACGGAGCGCAGGCGTTCGGGCAGGCCGCCCGGCGGAAGGCGATACGGATGTTCGCGCGGGTAGAGCAGCGCTTGAACCAGCTCGAAGCTGCGGCCGTAGGGGCGGTTCGTCACGCGCTGTCGAAGCTCTTGGAGTACGACTTCACGCTGCACGTCCAGAGTTTCCGTGGTTAACGACTCGCGCCCGCCGGACATGCGCGCGGCCTCGACGAAGAGGCCGGCCGAAAGGTGGTTCGACGGGAGGGTGGCGCTGAAGCTCGTCCGGTCGTGGAAAGTCTCGCCGCCGGTCGCGCCGCCGAAATCCTCTATCAGTGGCGTATAACTCCGCGCGCCGTAGTCCCGCGGCGGGCGGAACGAGAGGTGTTCGCAGAGGTGCGCGAGACCGCAGAGGGCGGGCGGCTCGTGGCGCGACCCGGAGGTGTAACAGAGGTGAAGGGCCACCGACGGAATCCTGCGGTCTGGCCGGAGCACGACGCGCATCCCGTTAGCGAGCCTGAAGCTTTCCGTTGAAACGGTGTCCCGCGTCTCCAAGAGTTTGAGCCCCCGACACGCCCGCGACTTGCTCCGAGACTTCCTAAAAAAGCTCCGACGCGTTGTCGTCACACGCCGGCTCTTGCGAAGCCGGGTCGTCGAAGCAGATTGCGCCCTTCCGCCATAGCTCTCTGAGGAAGCCGTAGACTTGACGTTCCCGGCCCGCGACGGCGAGAGACGTTTCCGCCGAGGCGCGCGCGACCTCGGCCGCGCTGCGCCTGCCGTCGCATAGGTCTATGATGGGGCGCAGCTCATTGCGCAGGCGCAGGTACTGGGGGTTAGACCAGGTGCGAACCTGTATGACGAAGGTATCTCCCGCCCCCGCGCGGCCATTCCCGTTGACGACCGATGCGTGCTGCGAGAGGCGCGGGCGGAAGGCCGACAGATTTTCCGCGGCGGTCGCGCCGTGCGTCTTGGACAGCAATCGGTCGCCGAGCGCGAGCCGGTCGAGAGAGCTGATGAGGAAACTGCCGAGCGCCTTACGCGGTGTCGCCGCAAGGTCGCGCCCGCGCAGGTGGAAGGGCACGGCCGCGAGGACGCCTACGCCCGTGCGCCGCGCGAAGGCGCGCAGGACTTCGAAGATGCGGCCGTCGAACTCGGGCGAGAGAACTTGAAGACGTACGCGGTGGGGCATCAGTGCCTTAAGCCCTTCGCGGTGCTGCGGCTTGACGGTCGCCTCCTGAAAGACGAGCGGCAGCGGCTCGACGCCGCTGAAAAGCCCGACTGCTTCAGGCAGCAGTAGCGCAGCCCTCGCGAACGTCGAGCCTGCGGCCCCCACTTCGGCGCTTACGCTCTGGGCCAAGGCGACCTCGCGCGGGTCGTAGACGACGAGGCTGTCTACCAGATTGACACCTGCCCCGACATCGCGCCGCCACACCAGAGCCATAGCGCCGCCGGCCTCAAGACTCTCGGCCACGCGCTCCGACAACTCACCCGCGCCCGCGGCCTCGCCTACCAGATGGGAGAAATCGTTTTCGGCTTCGCCATCCCACTCGCCTCCCGACTCCGCGCCGCATGTCGCGGGCGCTTCGGCCAAGTCGTCCTGAGTTGCTTGTGAACATTGCCCGGCCCCCTCGCCTATTGAATGTACGTAATGGCCGAGTCCCGCGGCGTGGGCCGAAGCGCGTTCGTCAAGTCCGAGCTTGCGATAGAGCAAGGCGAGGTTAAGTGAGAGGGCGCAGAGCACTTGGTCGCCGCGCGTCAGGCGGTCGGCGAGGAGGGGCGCGACCGCCTGTCGGGAGAGCAGCGCGAGCAACTGGTCGTTGACGTTCTCCAAATCCAGATCGCGAAGCAGTTCGAGGCAGTGGTGGTAAGTGCCGATTGCGGAGGCGTAGTCGCCGCGGGCTATGTGGACGTGCGCGAGGGAGCCGTGAAATATCAACAGCACGTAAGGGCTGAGGTCTGAGTTCTGCGTCTCAAGCCCCGAGCGGAACAGACGCAGGGACTGCTCCGAAGAGCCGACCGTGCGGTGTAGGCGCGCGAGGTTGAGTTGCAGGAGACTCAGGAGGAATCCGTCCTGCCGCCTTGAGTCGCGTATGAGGTCGAATGTGAGGTTCTCCAGCTCCATCGCCTCGTCGAGTTTGCGCGAGCGCAGGAGCGCGTAGGCGATGGCGTTGCGCACGTAGCCCGCGTCCTTCTCGCGCCCCCGCGCCTCGTAGTCGGCCAGCACCTCCTCAAGAATCTCCTTCCCGCGCGCGAAGTCGCCGAGGCCGAAGATGGCGTTGTAGCCGAGCAGCCGCAGCAGCGTCGTACGGTCGAGGCCCTCGTAACTCTCCGCCTCAAGCGCGTAGCTAAGGAACAGCTCTGCCTCCCGGTACCGTCCTGCCTCGTAGTGTAGCAGCGCCATAGGCAGCGGGCGCTCCTCGCTCTCCTGCACGCCTTCAGGCGCGAAGGCGCGCCCCGCGAGGGCGATGGCGCAGTCATAAGCCGAGACGCCCCACGCGCGCTCCATAGCCTGTAGCGCATAAGCGCGTACCTGTTCGCGGAGTCCGGCCTCTTCCGCGTGCCGGACGGCCGCGAACGGGTCGGAGATTTCCGCCGTCAAAACCTCGCGGTGGAGTAGTCGACGATGCTCCGGGCTTATGCCTGTATAGGCGAGATCACGCGGGCGCGCGTGGGCGAAGGCGTAGCGCTCGCCCGCCACGCGCCGCAGCATTCCTTCGCCGACGAAAAACTCCAAAGCACCCTCCGCCTGCGCGCGCAGACGTTCGGGCACGAGGCGCAGCCACGCGGAAGTGTTGAAGGGAAGCACGGGCACGGAGGCGGTTGCGACGAGTTCCAGTTGTTCGGGCGTCAAGCGGTCGCCGGTAAACTGTAGCGGGTCACGCTCGTCGCCGGTACTTGCTTCAAGCTCAAGCGTCTGCCACACGGAGGGCGCGTCCTGACTGCCGCACAGACGGGCGAGCTTTTCCTGCGACAGTCCGCGCGCGGCGGCGCAGACGAGGACGGGCGCGCCGTGCGCGTGGGAGGCGAGAAGCCGCAAGGCGTCTGCCGCCGAAGGGTCTGCGAGGTGCACGTCCTCGAAGATGAGCAAGGTGGGCGCGCCCGTCCCTTCGGAGATTACCGCCGACGCGTCCAGCGTGAAGTGTATGAGGTCGGCGACCACTTGCGGCGCGAGGTTGCGCTTCCTGTAATACTCGTCGAGGCCGCCGCGGTCGCCGTGGAGTACGAAGTCTGCGAGGGGCGAGCGTATCTCTCGCGCCTTTTGCAGCGGCTCTGCCTCCCGCCAAGACGGCAGTAGCGTGGCGAGCGTGCGCGCGTAACGTCGGAGCAGCGCGGGCTCGCGGGGAAGCACACGCGCGACGAGGTCATCTACGACATCGAGGAGGCCGCCGAAGGGGCGCAGCAGACCTTCCCGCCACATGCCCGCGACGACCGCACCGCCGCACTCACCAACGCGGCTCTCGAATGAGGTCAGCAACTGAGACGCCGCGAGGCCGTTCGAGTCGAGCACGAGCCACCCGGCGGGACGACTCACTTCGCCGCGCCGGCGCGCTTCGTAAGCGCCGCTCAACGCTTCCAGAGCTTCGCCTGTCTCTACTGCGCCGAACTCGACAGACATCGCCTTACTTCTCCTCCACGCGTCTCTTCGCAAGCCATAGGGCCGCCCACGAACAGAAGACGAGCCAGCCGAGCAACACCACGACGGCGACCAGCCCTTCGCGCCCGAACTCTTCGCCGAGCGCGTTGCCGCGAATAAGCTTCACGAGAAAGGTGAGAGGGAACGCGTAAGACAGTGTTTCGACCCACTCAACCCTTGAGACGAACAGCACGTTGCCGGTGAAGATCATCGGCAGCAGCAGCACGTTCAAGGTGCCAGAGACGGACTGCGGCGAGGACATCAGGTAGGCGACGGACAGGCCGAGCGCGGCAAAGACCGACGTGCCGAGCAGGACGTACAGGGAGAGCAGGGCCACGTTGCCCTGCACGCGGTAGCCCAAAACGGCGTACGCGACAAGGAGCATGAACCCGACGATGAGGACGATGCGTATGGCGCGGCTGCCTACCAGCCCCGCGAAGTAGAGGTGCGCGGGTATGGGCGAAGCCTGTAGCGTGCGCCAAGTCCCGTACGCGCGCATGAAGCTCATGTACGTGCCGATGCCCTGCATCGCGCCCGTCGCGACGGTCATCGCTATTAAGCCCGGAACAATGACGTATAGGTAGTTCGCGCCGCCGCGAGCGAAGCCCAAAAGCAGGAGGATGAGCGTTGGCCCGAGGAGGTTGTAGGCCACGCTCTCGGGGACGCGCACGCCCCAGAGGAGTTCGAGGAGGGTTATCCTACCAAGATTTCTGAACTGCTGGATTGCTCGCTCCATCCGGCACCTCGCCCGTCAGCTTGAAGAAGGCGTCCTTGACCGAAACGCTCTCGATGCGAATCTGCGTCGTGCCGCCGTTGAGCCCAACCCTTTGCAGGACGCGCTCGGGCTCGTCCGTGTAGAGCGTGATTTCGCCGCCGACGCGCGCCACGGACTCGACGCCCTCGAACAGATAGCGGGACGGGTCTGCGTCCGGCCCGGCGGCTATGGTCAGCTTGCGGCGCGTGCTGACGGACGCGCTACAGTGCTCTTCGGGCGAGCGCATCGCGACGAGACGCCCGCGGTGGAGTATGCCTATGCGGTCGGCCCAGCGCTCCGCCTCAGCGAAGTCGTGCGTTGCGAAGATGAGTGTGAGCCGCGGGTCTTCGCGCAGCTTCGTGCCGAGGCTCTCCCAGAGCTTAGCGCGCGCCTGCGGGTCGAGGCCGGAGGTCGGCTCGTCGAGCAGTATCAGCCGCGGGCTGCCGAGCAGCGCGAGCATGATGCCGAGCCTCTGCCTCTGCCCCTTCGACAGGTGACGTATGTACGTGCCCGCGTCGAGCTCGAAAGTCCGCAGGAGCGCCGCGCCGTCGCGCGGCTCCTTGTAGAAGCCCGAGTAAAGCCAGACTATCTCGCCGACCTTCGCGTAGTAGGGGAAGGAGGCGCGATCCATCAACATGACCCGCCGCTCCTTCAGGCGCGGGGATGACGGGCCGCAGCCGAGGACTTCGAGCCGGCCGCCCGAAGGGACTTTCAGTCCCATGACCAGCTCAAGCAGTGTGCTCTTGCCCGAGCCGTTCACGCCGACGAAACAGCAGCGCTCGCCGGCGCGAACCTCGAAGCTTACGTCGGAGAGCACAGGCTTACTGCCGTAAGCCTTCGACAGCGCCTCGGCGCGCACCGCGACGCCGTCGCCGTCGCCGGTCTGCTGCGTCACTCCCCGCCTCCTCCGCCGTCGGCCGCCGACGCCTCTTCGCCCCCCGGCAGGCGGCCGACGACTATCGGGAGCAGCGGCGCTTCGTCCACGCCGTCTAAGCCGAGCAGTTCGGCGAGTGGGTCGTCGAGGAAGCCGCCGAGGAGGCACGCCCCGAGGCCGTGCGACGCGCAGAGGAGGGCGAAGTTCTGCGCCGCCTCGCCCGCCTCCATCAAGACCATTCGGTAGCCCCTGTCCTTGTACTTCGTCGTGCTCCGCATGAAGGCAGCGGTGATGACGACCACCATCGCTGCCTTCTCCGCCTCTATGTCCTGGAGCCAGACGTAGCGCTGGACTGCGTCCCAGCAGTCCCCGCGCTTCAACACGTCGAGCTTGTGGTGCTCGACGCTGTAGTGGTAGAGGCCCGGTTCGAGCCCGGAGACGTTGCGCGCAGCGACGTAGAACTCAAGAGGGTAGAGAGCGCCCCCGGAGGCAACGGGCCGCAGGTTGCGCTTCGGCCCCGTCCGGCCGTAGGTGAAGAAGAGCAGCCTTGATAGCTCCTCCAGACTGACCGGCTCGCCCGTGTACGCGCGCTGCGAGCAGCGCGCGAGGAGACTCTCTTCGAGTGCAGTCCGCAGCTCGGGCTGCCCCATCTCGACCTGGTCGAAGAGCGAGTAGACCTTGTACGGCACGGCCATCAACCGCTTCGCCTGCGGCGACGCAGTCATCCGTGCGATGTGCCGGCTGTACTCGCGCCCGCTCAGGGGCGTGAGCTTCGTGTTCTCGTGGAAGACCTCGCTCAGGGAACTCTTCGCCTGCAAGGGCATCAGGATGCCGTTGCCCGTGATCTTCTTCAGGACTTCTCGTTCGAGGTTACGCACGCACGCTCTCCTTGTCTTTACGGGAAGGGATGCGGGAGCGGGTTGATGCCGCCCTCCGGCGGCCTCCAGCCCGACTTCTCCCAGCCGAGCATCCGGGGAAGCTCATACAGGCGCGAGACGCCGAGGTAGGGGAAGTTGTGGTTGCCATGGAGAGGGACGAGGCCGGGTATCATCACCCTAACCACCCTGAGCCCAACGTCGCGTATGTCGGGCGTGGTGATTTCGGTGACTATCACCTCAAGCCCACGTTGCCTCAGCAGGTCGAGGCAGACCTCTATGTCGCCCTTCACCCTGCCCGTCGAGCGGTCGGGGATTTGGGATAAAGGGACTTCCTCCTTCATCTCGTAGCAGAATGCGAGCGCGCCGTCCACCAAGTCCGGCCGCTTGTTGTAGAGCATGCAGTGGTGGTCGAAGGAGGTGAGGTCGGTGTGGTCGGGCGAGGGCTCCCAGTCTTTGAGCTGGGGCATAAGGAAGCGTACGTAAGGCAGACCCTGCCCGACCTCGCGCAGAGTTTTGCGGATGAGGTCTTTCTTGTTCAGCCTCGTCACCGAAGAGACGCAGAGCGCGGGCCCGAACTCGGCCGGGCGGCGCATGAAGGCGAAGACCGAAGGGATGGGGATGTCGAGCGTGATGTCGAAGATGCGCAGGTCTACGCTCGGGTGGTCGGCGTAGTAACGTTCGTTGAGCATCTTCTGTAGCTCCGCGTCGTCCACGACGATTCGCGGCCCGACCTTGCGGTGGAGCCAGCAGGAGGCGTAGGCGTCACGCTCTACTACTTCGTAGAGGCCGGTCAGGATCGCCTCTTCGAGCGTGAGCCCCGCCGCGAGGCCGCTCGAAGCGTTGCGGCCGATGGGCACCTCGTCGTCGTCGAAGGTGTAGTTCATGTAGACGAGCGAGGCGGGAACGAGGCGCGGCCGCTTCGAGGTCAGCGAGTAGCCCCAGACCCAGTAGACCTTCGAGTCCTCCGTGAAATACTCACGCCGCCCGCCAGCGGCGTTCCTGCGCTCGATCTGCTCGCGCGAGTAGAGCCGCAGGAGGTCGGGCGAGACGGCGTCCCCTTTCAACTCCCTGTGTGAGGCTAAGACCATCTCGCGCTTGTCGAAGAAGAGCATGCAGTAGCGCTCGGCGGCCTCTCCGATGGTCGCGGCCATCGCCATCGCCACGTCCTCGCCGCCGCCGCCCGCCTTGGTGGGGTTGAGGATGTCTGAGAAGCGTGAGAGGTCGGGGCCGACGATGCCCATCGAGAGTGTGACGGGGTCCTGGGCGTAGTAGAGCCCGTGCCCGACGGCCTTGATGAGCCCGACCTTCGACGAGATCAGGCGGCTGCCCAAGCGTATCGTGTCCAGAGGGTCGGAGTGCGGAACGTCCTTCAGCTCAAGCTCTACGGGTCTGGGTGCCGCCATAGGGGAATTCCTTCCATGGGAAAGTCCGAGGCCGTGATGATGACTCGTGCTCAAGGCGCGGGACTCGAAGCACTTCGTGCATCTCCGTGTTCCACGTCAGCATGTTGACGGTGAGGAACCTGCCCGCCAGTTGCGGCACGCTGATGCCCGTCAGGTATTTGATCAACTCGGTGACGGCGATGCCGCTCAGCATGTCGAAGAAGGCGTGCAGGCCGCCGCACCTGTTCGAGGGGTTGCCGGAGGCGCGCAGGTGGTCTTCGAAAGCCTTGCTTTCATCGAAGAAGGTGGTGTTGCCGCGCAGGCGCGCCTCGAAGCTGACGTAGGAGGGCGTGTCGCCGGGCACGAAGAGCGGGCCGACCCAGCCCTCGCGCGGGTCGAGCGTGCGCAGCAGCATCCACGGCACGTTGTGCCGTTTGGAGAGCCTGTCCATCGCATCGAGCAACTGCGGGTGGTGTGCCTCCTGCGGCACGACGAAGACGTGTGGCAGTTCCTCCAACCGTTCTTCGGGCCAGATGCCCTCGCGGTCGAGCGGCTGAGTTCTCAACGCCGAATAGCCGCCGCGCGGCGCGTTACCGTCCGACTCGCGCTCGGGCGAGGACTGCTCGCCGCCGAGGAGGGTTATCTCGCCGAAGCCCGACAGGTCTAAGTGCCGCCGCAGGCTCCGGCTTAGGCTGCCGTCTCCGACCAAGGCGACGCGGCTTTTGCGCAGCAGCGCTTGGTACTTGGAGCCGCCCGACGAGGTGAACCGCGAGAAGAAAGTTATCTGGTCGCCGAACCGCTCCTCCTCCTCGGGGCGTAGGCCGTTCGGGTGACTCTCCTCTATGAGCGAAGACTTTTCGAGGTGCTCCAACAGCTTCTGCGCCGACTCGCGGCCGACCCCCTGTCCTTCGAGCTTCTCGAAGATGGCCTCGACCTGGAATTGCCCGTTGAGATACGGCAGCAGGCCGCTGAAGGTGCGGAAGGCGCTCTCGTCGTTGAGCTTGATGCGCCACAACTCTTCCGAGCCCCCGCGCAGCCCCCAAGTCGTCTCCGAAAGCGGGAAGACGGTCAGGAACGTTTTCAGCTTCGGCTTCTGAATCATTTGAAGTTCGCTCGCTTGTGATTCCGGGCGTCCCGGCGGGGTGTCTGTGTATTCGGGGTCTTTCAGGCGACCCTGACGGCGTGGCCGCGCGTGCGGGGAGAAGGTTCCGGCCTGACGGTAAGTTGTTTAGGGACAGGCCGCGCCGTCACAGATAGGATCGGCGGGCGCGGCCCGTCTCTAGACGAGTCCGACGCCCTCGGGCCGGGAACGCCCGGGGCCGCCGGGGCAGTTAACACCGCGGCAGACTTAGTTCGCGGTGTTGTTCGAGCTGTTGCTGCACCCGCCGCTCCCGACGGGTTCGGACTCAGCCTCAGCCGACTCCCAGTCCTGAAGGGTTTCGATTTCGAAGGTGGCTTCGTTCTCGCGTTCCATTGAGATTTCTCCTTTTTTGAAGTTAGTAGCCTTGGTTTGCCGCCTTATGACCACGTTGTTCGCCGTCAAATCCAAGCACCAAAAGGTGACTAATACGTCCCAGTAGGCAGCGGATGACGAGGAGTGTATTCAGTCGTCTTGGCTATGACGACAGGCATCGGAAACATTTAATTGCAGCGGCCCGACTGTATGACTCTATAGAAATGTCGTGTCAATGGTTACGGCTAAAGGTACCTAGCCCGTGGGCGTTTCGGATAACGGCTGAAGGGGAGAGAGACGTAACGGCCTGTGAGACGGGTATCATTTCAAAGCGTGCTTAGTCTGTTCGGGGAAGAATCCTTAACGGCTTTCCGGGAGCGAATGTAAACTAATTTGGAAGCGTCGAGAGGTCAACACATATCTCTTGGCCGAATCCGCAATCTGTTGGCCGAATCCTCTACTTACTTGCCAAATCCGCTATCCCTTTGCCGTTCAGGTGATGAGCCCTGTATTGGGAAGGCGTCATGCGATACTCCCTCTTGAAATCGCGCACGAAGTGGCTTTCGTCGCTCGCCCCGACCCTCAGCATAATCTCCTTCACGCTGAGGAAGGTGTTCTCTAACAGTTCCTTCGCCATCTTCATTCTGAGCGATTTGAGGTAGCGCGTCGGCGGCACGCCGACTTCCGTCTTAAAAATCTGGTAGAAGCGTGAAGGAGAGAGGTTCACTGTTTCCGCCATGTCGGACAGCCTCAACTCGCGCGTGGGACTCTGGTTGATGAGGCGAATCACCTTCTGCACTCTATGATCCATGAGGTACCCCTAACTACTCGCCCAGGGTGGGCATACGGCACTTCGTGCGAGTGACTCGAATGAGGTTATCGGGGCTGAGCGCTAAACTACATCTCGCCGGGTGACAACAGAGAGAAAGCCGTCACCCTACCGCCGCCGCAGAATAATCGCGGCGATTATCCGCCGCGGGGCTACTTGGTCTGCTTCCCGCCGGGGGACACTTCCACGATATAACCGCCCGCGTCGAGCTTAACGGTCGAGTCGAGCACGACGGCCTTCGCCCATTCGGGCGACTTGGGCTGCCAGCGAAGGCGGGTCGCGCCGCCCTGCCTCTCCACGATGATGTTGCCCTCAACCGTCTTCTTGCCCTTTCCCTCCTCAACCTGGAATGCGACTTCGGCGGGGCCGCCTGCCGTGGCACCGGTAGTCAACACGAGTTCAGGTGAGAAGGCGATGCGCATCGAGTGCTGGCCGCGCGTGAAGGTGAGTGTTCGTACGGCCCACCCCTGTGGTACCAACCGCACGTTCATGTTGAGCCCGGCTGACTCAGTTCCGGGGCCGTCGGTGACATTGATGGTCATCTCGTCGCCGCGCCGCTCGGCGACGCGCAGTTGGCGCGTGCGCCCGCCCGCGCCTGTGAGTGTCCACTGCGCACCCTCTCTCAGTTCGGTGGGCGACGACGAGACGCGCCAAGTCTCGCTGCCGAACAGCAGGGTGCCCAAGTCCATGCCATCCGCGAGCGAGCCGCGGTAGGCTATGAAGTAAGGCGGCGCGCTGACCTGCGGCCAAGGCTCTGCCTCGCTCACGCGGTCGCCTATCTGTACTGCCGTGCCCTCTCCCGCGTTGGTGCCGAGGTGGCGGTAGAAGAGTCGCAGCCCCGAAGTGCCGGCCATCTGCGTCAGGCCCGTCCCCTTCTCGGAAGGGCGTGAGGCGGGCGTGAAGCGCCAGACCACGGGCTGCTTGTTCTGATTCATGAAGCCGAACTGGTAAGTCGGCACAGTGCCCGCGCTCTCCGTCACCTTCATGCTGATGCCGGTCAGGTAGACCTCCCTCCCGGCCGACTTGAGGGCTTCGGCCTTCGCCTTGGAGTTGGTGTAGTAGATGTCCCGCTTGGACTCCTTCTCCGTAAGAATGACCTGGTAGACGGTCGGCTCGCCCTCGCCCACTATGGCCGTAATCATAGAGTACTGCGGGTGGTCTTCCATCCACTGGCGGAAGTAATGCGCCGCGAACTCGTACTCGACGATTGCGGGCACGACCGGGGGAGGCGGCGGCGCCGGCGCGGCCGCGGGCGTCTGCTGCTGTTGCTGCTGCGCCTCGGCGGCGGGGCGGGCGATGAGCACGGCGCAGGCCGCAAGGATAACCACGAGCAATGCACGCATGAGGTGTCTCATACCGTCTCTCCCTTTCGCATTTGTCGCTCAAAAACTGAAGCGCACCCCGAGTTCGATGCGGCGCGCGGGCGCGGCCGTGTTGGCCCGCCCGAAGAACGGCGACGCGAGCACGCCGTTGATGTCGAAGAGGTTCGCGCGGTTGAAGAGGTTCCGCGCCAGCGCGTTCACCGTCAGCTTGAGTTGGCCCTCGGACGCAGCGCTCTTCCGCCCGACGACGAACGTCCGGCTCAGGCCGAGGTCGAACCTGATGATGGCCGAGTTCGTGCCCGCGTTGCGCGGCAGGTTGCCGTTGACCGCCGTCGGGTCGAACGTCCCGAAGCGCGTCACAAGCGCGCCGGGCGTCGAGGCGTCCACTACGTTCGGGCGGTCGTTGAAGTTGCCGTCGCCGTTGTTGTCGCGCCCCGTCGTGATGTTGAAGGGCGTCCCCGACGCGGAGTCGAGCGACAGCGACGCGCGCAGTTTACGCGGGAGGAAGATGGTGCTGACCATGAAAGCCTGATGCCGCGACTGCCAAGAGGGGCGCGACCACTCGCCGCGCAGGTCGTAGCTCGACTGCGGCAGCATGTCGGGGTTGTCGCTGTCCGAGTTGAAGTGGAAATTGAGGTAGCCGAAGAAGAGGTTCACGTACCTGTTGGTCGGCTGGTTGAGTCCGACGAAGAGCACGCGGCCCCTTATCCTTCCGCTCGACTCGTACTGCAAGACGTTCTCTGGTGTGCCGAAGGGGCGCGGCGCGAGCGACGGGTCAACGCCGTCCCCGACGACCGGGGCGTTGATGTTGCGGGAGCGCAGGACGGCCGACCCGCGCGTCCATGTGTGGCTCGTCTGAACCTTCCAGCCGCGCGGGAAGGAGCGCTCGGCCTCGACGCGCATTAGAAGCGAAGTGGGCGGCCGCAAGCGCTCGTCGAACTGCTTGATGATGGGAATCGCGTCGGTCGTCGTCCCGCCGCGGAAGGGGTCGGGGAGCAAGGGCGAATCTATGATGAGTTGCTCGTCGGCGCGGCCGACTTCTATCGGCAGGTGCGTGACGAACCTCTCATAGAAGAGGCCGGCGCGGGCGCGAAGCACCCACTGCTGTTTCTTGTCCGGGGTGAAGGCCACGCCCACGCGCGGGGCGAGGCTGAGTTTGTCCGTTGGGTTCGTCTGGCCTTCGTAGCGCAGGCCGAAGCTGAGGGAGAGGTTGCGCCGCAGCCGCCACTCGTCCTGCGCGTATGCCGAGAAGAGCCACTGGTTGACCTTGACCGAAGGCTCGCCGACCGTTATAGAGAACTGCGTCGGCGTCCCGCCGGGGAGTGAGAGCAGAGTCCGGCGGTACTGCTCAAGACCCGAGATGTTGACCAGAACCGGCCCGGAGGGGCTGATCACGACTTGGCCCGACTCGTCCAACTCCGGCGCGGTGCCGCCGCCGAAGAAGAACGAGCCGTTGTAGTTGTCCGGGCTCACGTCGCGGACGTGCCTGCCGAAAAATACGGCCCCGAACTTCAGGCTGTGCGCGCCCGCGGCGAGCGTGAAGTTGTCCGCTATCTCGGCCAGCCACTCATCGCGCGCGGCATCCTGCCCCGGTGCCCCGCCGGACGTGAACGCCCCCGGAACCACTATGCTCGGCGCGTGCGACGCAGGGGTCTGAGTAAGGCGGATGTGGGTCAGCCCGAAGCGCGCCTCGTTGAGCATCGTGCGGCCGAGGATGGCCGTCTCCGTGAAACGCAGGCTTTGGTCGGAGGAGTCAATATCGAAGGCGCGCTCTGGGAGTTCGAAGCCGCCCGCGCCTTGGTTACCGAGCCGGTTGGAGTTGAAATTGTAGCTCGCCGCCAGCGAGTTCTTCGGGTTCAGTTGGAAATCGAGGCGCGCCGACCCGATGAGCAGCCGCTTCGGGGTAGGCACGCTCGCGGATAAGGAGGTCGGGCGGAAGTTCTCGTCGAGGACGACGGCATTGACCGTCGCAGAGTCATCGATGTTGCGCCCCTCGAAGGCCAGCAGGTAGCCCACGCGTCGCTTGACGATGGGGCCGCCGACCTGTAGCCCGTAGCGCCGCGTCTGTATGGGCGCGCGGCGCGGGGCGAACACGTCGCGTGCGTTGAGGGCCGAGTCGTTGAAGGCGAAGAAGCCGGAGCCGTGGAACGCGGCGGCCCCGGGCTTCGTGTAAATCTCGACTCGCCCCCCTTGGAACGGCGGCTGGCTGTACTCGGCGGAGAAAAGGTTCGGGTTGACCCGCACCTCGCGTATCGAGGACTTGGGCGGCAGGAGCCCCTCGGTGGTGAACCCGTCCACCGTGACCACGGCGTCACCGGGCGCGCCGCCACCCGAGACAGCCAACTGCTGCAAACGGTCGTTGAACTGGTCGGGGTCGTCGGGCAGCGATTGGAGGTCGGACTCGCTCAGTACCTTCGTGTCCGTCGCGCGCTCTGCGTCGAGCGAAGCGCCCTCCAACCTCTGGTCAACCGTGACCGACTCTTTAATACTCGGGTAGAGCGTTATCGAGAGGCGTGAGGGCTTGGCTTCGGCGCGCAAGTCCAGTTGCTTCGTTTGCTCAGCGAACCCTTCCGCCGTCACCGTCAGGGTGTATTGACCGCCGCCGACGCTTATCTGGAATTGGCCGCGCTCGTTCGTGACCGCCGTGCGCGCAGGCCCGCTCTCTCCCGCAAGGCTGACGACCGCCCCGACGATCACCGCGCCCATCTCGTCCTTCACGTCGCCCTGAAGTTCGACGCGCCGCTGCTGCGCGCCCGCGGCCGCCGAACCGAAGAGGACGACGAGCGCGAGCGGCAGGGCGCGGGAGAATTGTTTACAGATTATCGGCATCGTCTGCCGGGGCGGCGCGGTACGTGCCCCTCTCCTTACTTCGTAAACGCCTGTAGGTGAACCCGAGAGATACGGGGAGGCGCGGGTTCGCGGGTTCGCACGGAGGCTAGGCGCGTCTTTCGAGTCCTGCCATTTTTTTGTGACGAAGCTGCGTAGCCGGGGAACGAAAGTTCCTGAGGAGCGAACGAACGTGCGCGGCGTGGGGCGTGCGGGCGCGGCTGACGGGTAGGGGGAGGGCTACAGCCTGCCGCCGAAATGCCTGTCGAGGTTGTCTCGGTAGCGGTGGCTGAGCTTCAGCTCTGTGCCGTCGTGGAGGATGACTTTGTAGTCGCCGCGGAACCATGGCTGTAGCTCGCGGACGCAGTCGATGTTGACAATGGTCGAGCGCTGTATGCGCTGAAACTTGCGCGGGTCGAGCTGCGTTTCGAGGCTGCTGATGGCCTCACGGAAGAGGTACTTCTTCTTACCTGCGTGCAGCGAGACGTAGTTTCCCTCGGCCTCTATCCACTCTATCTCGTCCGTGCGTAGGAAGAAGACGCGCCCGCCGTCCTTGACTATCAGCCGTTCGACGTAGGGAACACGTTCCCTGTTCCGTTCGAGGAGAGTTTGGATGCGCTCGGTGAGGTCGCCCGTCTGCCCGCGGCGCAACTGCTCGCAGGCTCTCGCTAACGCCTGCTCGAAGCGCTCGCGGTCGAAGGGCTTCAGGAGATAGTCGAGAGCGCAGACCTGGAACGCCCTCACGGCGTAGTGGTCGTAGGCCGTGACGAAGATGACGAGCGGCAACGGGGCGTCCTTGCACGCTTCGAGCACGGCGAAGCCGTCTATCTCCGGCATCTGTATGTCGAGGAAGACTATGTCGGGCAGCGAAGTATGGATGGCCTGTATTGCTTCCAGCCCGTTCTCACACTCGCCGACGATTTTGACGTGTGGGTGCTCTTGCAGCATCTTGCGCACCACCGAGCGCGCCAACTGCTCGTCGTCTACGATAAGTACTCGAACCTCGCCGTTCGTCAAAGGCTCGCCCCCTGAGTCTCCGCCAACGCTGCGTCGTCCAACAGGTAGGGAATTTCTACGGTCGCCGTCACCCCGCCGCCGGGCGTCTCGGCCAGTGCGAGGCGATAATCTTCCCCGTAGAGTTGTTCGAGGCGCGCGCGCGTGTTCGCTAGCCCGAGACCTTCGGCAGAGTCTTTACGCGCGCCGCCGTTTCGCGACAGCCCCGGCCCGTCGTCTTTCACTTCGACGACGAGCCTGCCCCCCACGCGCCGCGCGGCGATGTCTATGCGGCCGGGCGCGATGCGCCGCGCGACGCCGTGCTTGATTGCGTTCTCGACGAGCGGTTGGAGTATGAGATTCGGCACCCTCGCGTCGAGCGTCTCGGGCTCTATCTCCATGTTGACGGTGAGGCGCTTGGAGAAGCGAACCTGTTCGATGCCGAGGTAGCACTTCAGGAACTCCATCTCTCGCCTGAGGCTCACCTCCTGCGCGCCGACGTTCTCAAGCGTGAGGCGCAGGAAGTCGCCGAGCCGCGCCATCATCTTCTGCGCCGCCTCCACGTCTTCCAACTGGAGGGCGGCGATTGAGTGGAGCGTGTTGAAGAGGAAGTGCGGGTGTAGCTGCATCTTCAAAGCCTGCAACTGCGACTGTACCAACTGCGCCTCCAACTGCGAGGACTTGACCTCCTCCTGCCTGTAATGCCTGTAGTACGCGGCCGCGTGGCTGAACATGAGTATCATGCCGTAGACGACGAAGCTTGTGAGCGCGTCCGAGATGAGCACGAAGTACTTGGTCAAGAGGAAACTCCGCACGCCGTCCGTCGCGGGAACGGTGGAGAAGTATGTGAGCAGGAGCAGCGCGGGGTGCGCGAGCGCCACCAGCAGCCCGACAAGGACGCAGACGACGACGTTGCGGAACCAACGCGGCCGGTCAAGGCTGAACCGCCGTCCGACCCATAGGATAAGGGGCGCGAGCAGAATCCAGAGGTTCCAATTGAGCACGTCCCAGATGAGGACGAGCGTCCAGTCGAGGGTGTACCTACCGGCGTTGCTCGCGGCGTAGGAGCCGAAGGCGTCGAGCAGTCCGAAGAGTGTTGACGCCACCGCCAGTAAGGCCCACCCCCACCAGCGCCGTGAGATTAACTCATTCATAACCCGCCTCGCATTCGACCAAGTGACGCGCGCCCCCTCGCGGCCAAAGCCGTAGGCGGATGACTAACGGTCACTTCTTTCGAGGTTGCGCCTCGTGGCGAGTCTTCGTCCCGGCCGCACGGGCACACTTCCGCAGACAGTTTAACCGGCCGCGTCCATGCTCCGACGCGGTTTTGTGATGAACGTGCCTGAGCCGCGCACGAACGCGCCACATATTATTTCTAAAAGTGCCCGCGTCTCAAAGGCGGCGGCGGGACGCACGCCGCCGCAGACGTGTGCCGAGGTTCTGTTGCCAGCACCGCGTGAACTTTAGGGTTGTACTCTTCGGGCCGAGTGAATAGAATGCTCCGGCCTCACGTTACGAAGTTAAGGAGCGACCTCATGCTGAATCCACCGAAAACCATCGAGACCGAGCGGCTCATCCTGCGCGCCCCCGTGATGGAGGACGCGGCCGCGATGCTGGAGTCTTACGGGCGCGACCCGGAAGTCACGCGCTACCTGACGTGGAAGCCGTTTCAATCTTTGGAAGAGGCCGAGGGGTTTATCAGGAACCGCGTCGAGGGCTGGGAGAAGGGCTTCTGGTTCTCGTGGACGATACTTCTCAGGGAAGGCGGGGCGCACCTAGGCACGGTTTCGCTGCGGACGCTGGGGCCGCGCCTGTTCATGGGGTTCATCATCGCGCGCCCATACTGGGGACGCGGCTACTCGACCGAGGCCGCGCGGCCTGTTCTGGAGTGGGCCCTGGCACAGCCGAACGTCTACCGCGTGAGCGCGGTCTGCGACACGGAGCACCTTGCCTCGGCGCGCGTGCTGGAAAAGATAGGAATGCAATACGAAGGCACACTCCGCCGATGGGATGTACACCCTAACATCAGCGACGTGCCGCGCGACTGCCTCTGCTACTCCGCCGTCAAGTAGCCGATGCGCGGCAGCGGCAGCGCATGCGGTCGAAGGGCTTGAGCGGGTAGTCGAGCGCGCAAACTCAGGAAGCCGAATCACCCCAAGAGTCCCCGAGCCCTCAGCCACCCCATGTGAAAGTGTCGGCGCTTGAGTCACGGCCACGGCAACTCGGGTGTTCTGAACTCATCCCGGTACGTGGTCACGCAGATTTGCAAGGCTTGCAGAAATTCCTCCGTCTGCGCGGGGAAGCCTTCGCCCGACTCGATGCTGAGAAGACGCAAAAGTCCCTCGGCCATCTGGCTCCGCGCGGAGTTTCCAGTACAGAGAATCAGTACCCTCCTTCTGTCGACCACCTTTTTCCTCCGTCGTCTCTTTACTGCGGACGCTTTCAACTGGGCAAGGCACGTGGTCTGCCAAGTACCGCGACGCATTCCCTAACCGGCGGACGGGTGCGCGCCCGCGTCGTCTTCGGCGACCGGCAGCGCTTCGTCGTGGCGAGCATGCAGCACCTGCTGCGGACTATACTGTGATGATTCTGTCATGCCCTCGTTTTACCGAGGTACTGGGTCGGTGAAAGAAGGATGAAGTGGTGAGTAGTAACCCGCACGAGATGTTCGTCACCGAAGAAGACTACTGGAACTGGGACAAGTACATCGCGCCTACCTGATGCGCTTCGCCTTCGCCGTCGCGAAGGGCAAGATCGCGGCCGACAAGGTGCCGACATTCGACCCGTCGGTCGTACCGGCAGACGATCCGAACAAAGGCCCTCTCGACATCTCGTGGGTGCATCCGGACACCCACGGTAACCCCGACCTCAAAGCGTCGCGCAAGGTAGCGGCGCAGATGGTAACCGCCTACCGTATCGTCTTCGGCCCTGCCTTCCCGACGAGACACAGCGCGCGGCGCGCGATAGATATGACGATCACATGGACGGGCGCGCTCAAGATCGCCGACGCCTCCGGCAAGGTCGTTACCATCAGCACCACACCCCGCACGAGTGCCGACAACAAGCAGCTTCACGCGGTCGGCGCTACCTATGGTGTTATAAAGCTCGTGGTAGATCACCCACACTGGTCTGACAACGGCCACTGACGAAGATGAGTCGTGCGGCATCGCCACCGGGTCGGTCTACTATGCGTGGCGGTAGGAGGAATCCCGCGTCGGGCATCGCTCTGCGTCTAGCGTCTGATAGCCAGTGCTTTGAGATGAGGAGAGCTTCGTATGGTCACACAGAAAAAGAGCCTAAAGAGAAGAGCTGACAAATCCGCGGGCGCGGCGAAGAGGGCCGTGAAGAAGGGTGCGAGCATGCGCGCCGCGGTTAAAAGAGGTCCGAAGAAAAGTGCTGTGATCACGGCCCCGGCCACGATGATGCTTGCGGCAGCCGGGCAGACGCATTTCCCGGGATTCGACACCGGCAGCTATCCCGGCGACGCCGTGATGCGTGCTTGGTTCGGCAGCCCCTTCATCTTCACGGGCTTCTACCTCGAGGCACCGTGCCACAACTCTAAGAAATTTAAGCCATGGATGGGTCACCGCCAGACGCTAAAAGAGATAGGCTGGGGACTGGTCGTCGTCTACGTCGGCCGGCAGGCAGCCGGGTGCGGCGCGGATAAGCTAACACGCCAGCAGGGTCTTGACGACGGAGCCGATGCCATCAGTAAGGCTAAGGGGGAGGGGATTACGCAAGGGGCTACGATCTTCCTCGACGTCGAATTGATGGACACCATCTCGGCTAAGATGCTTCGGTACATGCGCGGTTGGATCGCCGGGCTGCTTACGGATAAGTTCTACAAGCCCGGCATCTACGCGCACTTCCGTAACGCCGACGCTCTCATGGCGGAGGCCCGGCAGGAGTATGTCGCACAGGGCGAGCCGGACGGTGCGCCGGCCTTCTGGGTGGTGCGCGTCCCCGGCGGCAACAAGTTCGATGTACTGAAGAGCGGCCTGCAAGACCTAAAGAACTTGAGCCCGAAGCCAATTTCATTCGCCAACGTCTGGCAGGGGAAGATCGACATCAAGTCAGAGACTCACGGCGGGGTAAAGTTCGGCCCCGTTGACGAGAACGTGGCGGACAGCAAGAACCCGTCGAACGCCTGAATCGCCAAGCCTCTGAACTCGGCGTGCATGCTGACAGGGGCGGGATTATAGGGTTGCGCTAGCGAAAGGCCAATGCCGGATTGAAGCATCAGCGTCTCGAACGGAATCAATCACAGGTCGACGGATGATGTTGCGATACAGCGAGTCGAGGCATGATGGCGAACATCAGGGAAGCCACTGATTCATACGAGGCTTGGATGGCCTCACGCACGCACGTAGTCGGAGACGACCTTCTGCTCAAGCATAAGCAGATGGCTGCCGCCCCGTTTCCTTTCCTACGCGCTACCTTCTACCGCTGGGCACAGACCTGGCCGAAACTCTGTCCAGAGTTGGCGGACGCGCCGACGGTGCTCGCCGTCGGCGATTTGCATGTCGAGAACTTCGGTACATGGCGCGATGCCGAGGGGCGGATGGTCTGGGGCGTGAATGACTTTGATGAGGCTTACGACCTGCCTTACGCCAGCGACCTCGTGAGACTGGCGGCAAGCGCGCAGCTCGCTGTCGAAGCCGGCCACCTTTCTTGTAAACCCGAGCGTGCATGCGTGGCGATACTTAACGGATACGCCGAATGGCTCGACAGGGAAGGTTGCCCACTCGTCTTGGCCGACCGGAACCGGAAGCTCCGTGCCGCAGTTCGAGAGAAAAAGGGCGACCCGGCCCGCTTCTGGGAGCGGCTAGACGCTCTGCACGCCGCGAAAGACGCGCCCACCGGCGCGATTGAGGCTCTGACCTCATCGCTCCCTAGGGCCGATGGCCCGTTCCGGATCGCCCGCCGCGTGGCGGGCGTGGGTAGCCTAGGGCGGAGGCGCTTCGTCGCCTTGGCCGATTGGCGTGGCGGGAAGGTGGCGCGCGAGGCGAAGGCGCTGCTCCCGTCGGCGTGCGCGTGGGCCCTTGGCGAGGATGGGCGGATCGAATACGGGAACGTCCTGAAGCAGGCGGTACGGTGCGAAGACCCGTTCGTGAAGATCGTGGGTTCGTGGGTCGTTCGACGCCTCGCACCGGACTGCCTGAAGATCGAGATGAGCGACCTCGCGGAAGAGAGGGATGAATTACGGCTGCTGCGTGCGATGGGCAGGGAAACGGCTAATATCCATCTCGGGAGCCGGGAAGCGAGCGAGACGATAAGAGATGATCTAAGCCGACGCCCCAGCGGCTGGCTCCACGCCGCGGCCAAGGAGATGGTCAAGGCTACGATGAACGACTGGCGTATGTGGAAGCGTGGCCATCATTGAAGACATCGCGCCGGATGAAAAGAGACCTCATGCTGATAAGTTTAATCCGAAACGTTTTCGCCCGGAGAGCAATCTATTTATCGCTGGCGTGCTCGCCGCAATGCTTTCGTCGTCATCACTCCTCAAGAACAACGCCCGGCGAGCTATTCGCTCGTGCACTCGTGCTGCGTCTGTAACTGCAGCGACCCCGAAGCTGCCGCGACCGAACCGCGTCGTTGTCATTTATGCGTCTAATCAGAAAAAGTGTACCTAATGTGTGACTCTTTTTTCGCAGCATGTTTTCAACAGCTTACAGGCGCAATTTTTGCGACGAGCGACGAACTAGAAAATGTCGCTGTTGAAAACAAAGGA